>Ga0114932_10005387_pt1 | contig 11377 bp, 7 predicted proteins | sample 2SBtaG_2_FD_87286 | JGI IMG/M metagenome (GOLD analysis project Ga0114932, IMG submission 87286) | Deep subsurface microbial communities from Kolumbo volcano to uncover new lineages of life (NeLLi) - 2SBTROV12_ACTIVE470 metaG | ecosystem: Environmental > Aquatic > Marine > Volcanic ... | reverse complement strand
TTAGCACAGGATTTTTCAGGAGAAAATTTAACAACCATTGCCAGGAATTTTAATGTTAAGCATTACAGTACAGTGTCACGCACGATCGGGCGACTCAACAAGTATATGAAAAAGGATGTAGAAGTTGTGAAGCTTTTAAAAGGTATAAGTCAAGATTTGACCCCTTAAATAAATTTCTTCACGATGCGTATTTTAAGAAGCACGTGCATAGAATTTTTGCGATACAACCAAACGTAATAGGAAAATTTATTGTAAATGTGTTGCAATAACGCATTTAGATAGGCCTACACCCACTGGGAGAACGATATGGGATCCAAGCTAAAATCATTCAGTATTAATTTGCCATTCGGACTTGGCGGAGCCAATATTGAAATTAACGAAAATCAGGAAAGGGCGGCCTGGGCATTGTATGTGGAATTGGCTACCCGGGTATCGACTGAAGAACTTAAGCCGGGAATGGGTTCGGCCCGGGAAGCGTTGAATTCTCTCTATTCGCTATTTGATACCACGCGGTCGGTATTGCGGGAGGCGGGGCCCGGGGTGGCCAAAGGGCCAGAATCGGTAGGGCCGATCGCGATTCAGATACTCAACCAAGGCTTGCGGCCCTTTTTGGTTAAATGGCATACTCGCCTAAGTGCTTTCGAGGCCAATCAGACTGAAGAGCAGCGCAGTCGCTACGGGGGTGAGGTGACGGTAATTGTCGACGAAAGCTGTTGGCCCGAGGGTGACGCGTTCTACCGAGAGTTGGAGGAAAAGCGGAAAGGGATGCTGCTGTACGTTCAAGCCTTGGCTTGCATTGCGGGGATCAGTAAGACCGAATAAGTCAGGTAGGAGTTGCAAACGAATCGTGGCTTTATGTTCTAGCAAGGCACTGTCTAATGTTTGCAATCAGGCTACCAAAAGCGATCCGGAGCGGAAAATCGGGTTACAGTTTTTGTTCCGGTTCTATCGGTTGATTGGAAGGTCTCCTTTTGACCTGTCCAACCGCTTCAAGGCCTCCAGAAGCCAACCAATTACGTCTGATATTTGGGTTGCCTGAAACAAAGCCTGGTTTTCGTGCAGTTGTAGATGGTTATTCACGCTGAGCCCGGAAATTCCGAATTCCCTGATCAGGTTAATAGTGCGCTGTCCGATGACGGTATCGGGTTCGAATGAATCTACCGGCCAATATTCAGCGATGTCTTGCCGGGGAGTGAAGGTTGCAATATCGACGGGCGTTTCACTTTCAATCGCATTAATGACTTGCTTGCTTGCGCCATCAAACATTCCAGAGAGATAGAGTGGTTTATCCGCCATCATGGTCATGAAGGCTTCTTCGGCCACACCAGCAAAACGCCCTCCTGATCCTTTGGTTCGTCCACCAATACATATGCGCGCATCCGCGTACGCCACCAACTGTTTTCGCATATAGGTGAGGGAAGAGACACGGGTTAGTGTGTCATTGGATTCAAAATCTTTCATTTCCCATTTTTCGCACTCGACGACCCGGAGGGTTTGCCGGTAGCGTTCTCGGTCCGCATTGCTCAATCCGCTCTTTATAGGCCACGGTACAAAATTCGTAATCAGGGGCGAAGGTTCTGCTTCGTCGTTATGTTCGGTCGGCAGGTAATTGAGCGCAAAGTCGTACACTTGCGCCATAACACCATCGGCGCGCCAGTCGTGACCGAAAACCAGGTGAGCGCCTTGACCCAGGAGAGCTTGAGATATCAATCGGACCGTTCGATTGACTTCTTCAGTTGTAAAACCAAGATGGCCACTCTCGGCACTTTCTGAAACAGAGATCCCAACAGTGAGTCCATGTAGTGGGCGTTGATTATTTAGGGCTTGTATCACGATTCGGCAATCAGACTTTGTGGTGTGTACAACCGAGTACCAGGAGCGATGGATTCAACCAACGCCGTGGCTGCGTCGTAATACCCTTCACTCAAGGGTGGATCTGGGTAAATGATTACTTTATTCAGAGTAGACACTTGTGTGGCAAGCTCCGTGCTCGCTTTTTTTAAGGCCAGCATACTTGGCACCCTGGGTAACACTTTCGTTTGCCGAGGCAATGCCCCAGTGCGTGTGAGTTCGTGAACGGTTCGTCGCAACAATTGAACGCGCAGTCCTTCACGAACACCTAAATAAAAGATTCTGAAAAAATTACCGTCAGGGACTCTTGCACTTGGTGCGGTTTCGAGTCCCAGATGGCTCGGAGGATGAATAAGCCGGCAACGCAAGTCGACGACGACGATCGGGGATGCAAACTCGTCGGCCCAGGCCACCTCTTGACGGCACCAAGGCCGGTCTTCAAATATTTCCGAACGAAGTACAACCACAATTGAAGTCAGCGCCCCATTCTTTAAAATCTCTCGCCAACGCGATCCCGGTGGAATTTCCTCCGCGTCATAAAAGCTTTTTAGTCCAGGAATATTATCAGCCATATCGCGCAGCGCCCGCGCGATGGGCTGGCCATCCATTTTGGCGTGACTCAAAAACAATTGCAGATGGCTGTCTTTCTCTGCTTCGGAGCCCTGCGCCAATATTCTGCTGGATTCATTGAGCGCCATAAGTCCCGCTGAAGCGGGTCGAATTGATTCTTCGCCAAGTTCATGAAGTTTGAGCGCTTGCGAGCAGTCTAAGCCAGGGCATCGATCACCCAACCATTCGTCCGAAAAATAAATGACCAATAGTTGATGGCGACCGCTGGATTCTTCGATATGTTTTCCGCAATCACTTAACCAATCCAAAAAACTGTCGTCTTCGGATAGATTGGGACCGACCAATAGAACAACCATTGAATGCAATGCGCGATCCAGAATCTCCGTAACCCGTTGGGTCGGTTTCGATTCGAATTCGAGCACCGGAACGCCTAGATCTGCACCACCGGCTAGATAACCCCCTCCGATATCCTCACCACCACGAAATCCATGGACAATCGACTCTCTTACCTTTGTACCGACTCTATCGGTGGGATTGAAGCAGAGTACAATTTGCAACGGAGTATATAGGGTTGGTGTCATGATCAACTTCCGAAGATTTAGGTTTCATAGTTTACTCTTCACGGCAACGCTGTACTAGTACTCCATCATTGTTGTATTAACGGGTATATCAGCCGATAAGCAGCCATCTGCGTTGTTGCACTCGCTTGACACGTGCAACTAGTCCTGCGCCTAGCAGCTGACCACTTCTCGATATAACCTACCCCCCAACACAACTGTGACGGAGTACTAGTTGTAGACTTTGATCGGCTATGTGAAGTCAACATGACGAATTTTGTGGGAGTTTACGTACTTTTGTTGGAATGCTAACTGTAACGGCCTGCAAACAAAAGAAGAAAGTGGTCAAGAATATTTAACAATATACTAGTGTCTTTCGAGGACTTTATATGGCTTTTAATCAACCAAACTTCGTGCAATGTTCATTCTGGTTTTTTACATTGAGGATGATACGCTTCCGGCATTACCAAGACCCAAGGCCACAACTCACTTTTTTAGATTTTTGCTGCCGTATTTTTTTGCAACGTAGTGAACCAAGATTTCTGCCGAATTTGGGTTAGGTTTAGCGTCTGGGTCATATAACATGTAGTAAAAAGAACATGACCCCTTATCTTTTGCCATGATCCAGCGCTCGGCAACTTGCACACCAATTTCAGCCTTTGATTTATCTTTTGGTTTGTAAGGTCGTGCCGGGATAATTGCAGTTTGGTAATGCTCTGCCAGTTGTAAATAACTATCATTGATTTTGGGTTCATAACGGTGTGTTTTACTGACCGCACTCAAAAGATTATCAGGGACAATAATTTCAGGTACACCGCCAAAATAATTCAGTGCTTGAACATGAGCATCGAGCCAGTCCGGTAACTGCTGAGTCCAGTGCGCGCAAGCAAAGGTAAAACTGGATGCACCCAGTACAGCAACAAAGATTTGTGCTGTTCTTATTTCCCCGGTATCAGGATTAACGACATCCATTGTTGGCCCTGCATAATCAACAAACAGCTTTTCACCGGCATTATGAATTTGGCGCATGCTGCGTTTTTGTTTGCCTTGCCATTCTTTAAATCGGTGGCAAAACTGGGCATAACTATAACCATCATCAGCATGTTGTTGACGGTACTCTTGCCACAATAGATGGCGTGTGAGCGTTTTGGTTTTTTTGAGTTCCATAAAGCAACCCATGAAGTCTGGCTCAGCAAAACGTCGTTGTCCGGTGACGGCCTGTGTGGGGAATAATAAAAGCCCCAAATCACGTTCATCTAGGTCGCCGGGGATCGGCCAACTGACGTTGGCTTGCTCGGCTCTTTTTATGTAATCAGAAACGGTGCCATAGCCAATATTCAGCGACTGGGAGACGCCCCGTAAACTTAAGCCTGCTTCATAACGAAGCCGTAGAATTTCGTTGATTTTACGCATGAATAACCTCTTTTTTGCCACTGCTAGTTTCCTCCGGATAAAAAAATACCCGAAGGTTAGCAGTAATTAAGTTAAATCAACGCGCTGGGAGGATTCTGGAAATAGCTGATCAGCGATTCTGGTATGCCGATCACTGATTCTGGAAATCCAGAAAAAATGATCAGATAAAACCAGAATCAATGATCGGTTAAAACCAGATTAGGTGATCGGAATGTTCCAGAATGGGTGATCGGATTGGGCCAGAATACCCAGAAGCAAAAGGTCTCTGGCTGTTTCCGGATGGAGGTTTATGCCAAGGCTTATTGCCGGATTTCCAGCTACTTACAATCAATGGCAAATCAGGGCCATAATCCATTGATCGCTATTCAGATGGTACTGGCTAGTGAGATCGATTAACAAAGGGGTGAGTAGTTACGATTTTTATTTAAAATACAATTGCGCACATGTATTACCGATAATTAACGGTATGTGCACCATCAAATAATTAACTATTTCTATGCGGATCGACCCTCCAGGGATCAATTTTCAAGACCGATATTTGAGTAGTCATGGATGACTACTCAAATATCGGTCCAACAAGCGTAGCGCGTTAGCTGTGCACTCTCAGAGGATAACGAAACCGTATGGGCCATCTTTGATTATGTTAAGCACCCTCAAATAATTTGAAATCGAGCACATCAGTTTTTGTGGTCATTCTCACCGTTAATCTCGATAGAGCAGATCGTGGCGAAAGTCTCCGAACATGTTGGATGCAGGAAAACAGAAATTACTCATACAAAGAGAGGCCGAAGAGGGCCGAATTTAGCAAGATGGATTGCTTTGAAATTAGCACAGGATTTTTCAGGAGAAAATTTAACAACAATTGCTAGGAATTTTAATGTTAAGCATTACAGTACAGTGTCACGCACGATCGGGCGACTCAACACGTTTATGAAAAAGGATGCAGAAGTTGTGAAGCTTTTAAAAGGTATAAGTCAAGATTTGACCCCCTAAATTCCTTTGACCCCCTAAATTCCCTTATAACATGTAGTAAAAAGAACATGACCACTTATCTTCATTTTTCACCCGAGAACGTCACATTTGACAACTTACAGGTCCTTCCGTACAGTTCAAATTGATAAAAAAGGGCGTTTATTCTCCTTATTCGTGGGCCTCGTTGCTGTTAAAATCCGGGGAGTTGGACGGCGTCGATTTGCCGGATTTCGTAAGCTCCATTCGGGTTAGTATTATTTCCTTGTTCCCAAGCTCCGCTTGGAAACCCATAGAGGAACAGTTCCGCTGCGCATTTTTCTGTAAGCGGAGCTTACTGCCATGCATTCCCAAGCCGAGCTTGGGAACGAGAAACGAGAAAACCCGAAAAAGATGCGGTAAAAGGAAGTAGATTTCTTTAATTTTCAAGTTGAAATTAGATCGGTTCCAGTTTTCCATTTTTGGAAAATGGCGTTTAGAGGAGTTTTACTTTCTCATGGCAGACTTAGTAACTAATTCGGGCAGAGTGGAACAGGTGTTTCTTAGTTATAGCCGCACAGATACGGATGCGGCTATAGCCTTGCGTTGTGAACTTGAAAAAGGGGGAGTCAACGTTTTCCGCGATGAAGAATCCGTCCGGGTGGGTGATAACTGGGTGGATCGTTTGCAGACCGCGCTGCAAGATTGCTCCGCGTTTGTGTTGTTGTTGGGCCAAGATGCTGTTCAGCGCTGGGTGGGTGCCGAAGTACAAGTCGCGTTAATCCGTAATCTATCCGCGCACGATGAGGCGGGCCGTCTGCCGATATTTCCGATTGCGTTACCCGGTAGCGATTTAGAAAAGTTGCCGCCGTTTTTAGCCTTGTTTCAAGTCCAGCAATGGACGCCGGGCGATGCTTTGTCCGACGAGATGCTCACAGCCATTCGGGATAAAGTCGCACTGCTGGATGGTATAGCTGGGTCGTGGCCGGCGGAAGAATCCCCTTTTCTTGGGCTTGCGGCATTCCAACCCAAGCAAGCGCATTTGTTTTTTGGACGTCGTCGTGAAACTCTAGATGCCTTGAAATGTTTGGGTACCCAGGCACAGACCCATCCCCAGAACATTAATGCTTCAAGCGGAATTTTTTGCCGCTGGTTACAGATCGAAGGCAATAGTGGGTCGGGTAAATCGTCTTTGGTCAATGCCGGTATGCTGCCGCTGATAGAGCAGGGTTTGTTGTGGTCTCGAACCGGTTTTGCCAAGTGGAAGATTATTGGGCCGATGATGCCGGGTGAAAAGCCGTTAGATCGGTTGGCGCGGATTTTGGACCAGGCACTAATTCCTGATCCTGAAAAACGTGACCATAAGCGACGGTTAACGCGGTTGGAAGATGGAGACAGCCGGGTGTTCGCTTCCATGCTAAAAGATGTCGCGGAAGATGACACCGCATTCATCTTGGTGGTCGATCAGTTTGAAGAGTTATTCACTTTCTCCGATCCGACCGAAAAACTGCATTTCGACGCGCAATTGGCGAACGTACTACAAGACATCGACTGTCCGCTGTTTTTGATAACCACGGTGCGCATTGACTTTTTGGAAGGATTCGAGCAATTACCGCGCCTATCCGGTTTGTATAACGCGGCCTGCAAGCGCTACCTGTTGAAAACCATTACGGCAGGCGGTTTACAGGAAGTGATTGAACAACCCGCGCGGTTGGCAGGATTGGATGTCAGCGAAATTACCACCGCTATGCTGGGTGATGCTGCGGACGAGGTGGGTGCGTTACCGTTGGTGGAAAATGCGTTGCACTATCTGTGGGAGCAGCGTCAGGGCAATCGTCTCAGTGGGGCTTTGTACCGTGATAAAGGTCGTATCGCCGGGTTGCTGGAAGTACAGGCGGACGCACTGTTGGCGCGGCTGGAAAGGGAGGTGCCCAAGGGTAAACAGAAGGCGTTGGAACTTTTGTTGGCATTGACGCGGATCAACCCCGAGGGTCGCCATACCCGCCAGCGTATCTCGCTGGAAGAAGCGCGGGCGGTTGCGGGCGATAACGATCCGGAGTGTGGCCAGAAAGTGATTAACTACCTGTCTGGCCGACCCGAGCCTGGCGGTAGCGACCGCGGGTTCAACGGCAGTCTGCGTTTGATCACCAGTGTTGGCGAATCGCAAACTGATAACGGCAACGGTGTGCCGGATACTGTCCGCAGCGTTACCAGTGAATCCCCCGAATTTTCTGCATCACCGCCGCGTTACACCGAGCAATACGTGGATCTGATCCACGAAACCTTGATACGTGCGCGCGGCAAAGATCCGAATACGGGCGCTCTGATGGGTTATTGGAAATCCTTGTATGCCTATATCGAAAAAAATCGTGGTCGGCCTTTTTATCGCGATCAGCTCAAGTTGCAGGCGGAATCCTGGCGCACCACCGCCGGTATTGGTCGGGTTAGGAAACTAGCGGGTTGGCGTGACCTGGGTTTTTACCGCAAGCTGCGTCCCTCCAAGCAAAGTATCGAAAGCCGATTTCTGTTTTGGAGCCGTTTGCTGAGAAATCTGCAGTGGGGCGTGCTCGCGTTGATTTTAGCTTTTTTCGGCGAATCGTATTGGTGGACACTGAAAAACGAATTTCCGCCGAGTTATATGCTGATGCAGCAGCGGTTTAGGCTAATGAACGTTGGTTGGCTTGCCGAACCATCGCCGGTAATGATAGAAATACCAGTCAAAGTGGGGGTTATGTTCCAGATAGGGGAGGCCAACGCCGAATTTGCAGAGAAATATAGTCAAGCTAATCAGCAACGACTGGGATATCCGCCGGTAGATGTACTGATTTCTAAACCTTATTCTTTGAGCAAATATGAAATAACTTACGAACAATACGATTTCTACGTTTGGAAGCAGCGCCGAGTCGGTATCGATGTGGACTATCCGGATACCGGGCCGGGTGGTCGAGGCTACCGGCCGGTGGTTAATGTGAATTGGTTGGATGCGGATGCTTATCTAACATGGCTGTCGAATAAAACCAGAGATCGCTATAGACTGCCTAACGAAGCAGAATGGGAATATGCGGCGCGGGCCGGTTCGAAAAGTCCTTACTGGTGGGGCAAGGAGATTGGGATCGATAACGCCAACTGCGATGGTTGTGGCAGTGAGTGGGATAATGATTCATCGGCACCCGTGGGTAGCTTTAAACCCAATAATTTTCATCTTTACGATACCGCAGGTAACGTATGGGAGTGGACATGTTCTGTGTGGGAGGGCTCTTTAAAGAGTGGTGAGAATTTATGTGTTAATTCGGGCGATCGTGTGTCGCGCGTGATTCGCGGTGGCTCGTGGTTCCACCCGGGCTGAGTTCCCTGCGTTCCTCGATTCGCTTCAACTTCTCGCCAGGTAATCGGGACGATGATGTCGGTTTTCGCGCTGCCAGGACCGATTGACACTTTTTCCTTTTTGATGGTGGAACCGATGTTGAAGTATAAAGCGGTGTGGATTCAATGTTGCAGTGGTCGGCGTATTTTCCGCGCGTAGCGCGGACGATTTTTTTGAGCCTATGAAGAACAAGACAATCAAGCCATCGGTTCCCAAAGCGGTTTCAGATTGTAGGGATTTGCTGCTGTGGATAATCCCTCACCTGGACAAGTTACCCAAAGTTAGGCGTTACACGCTGGGCGAGAAACTTGAAAATCGTTTACTGACGATTCTAGAGTCTTTGGTTACGGCAGCATACGCCCCTAACAAGCGAACATTCCTATTTCAGGCAAACCGCGATCTCGAAGTTTGCCGGCATCTATGGCGTTTGTGTTTTGATTTCAAGGCGATTCCAATGAAAAGCTATGAGCATGGCGGAAAGTTGATGTTTGAATTGGGGCGGCAAATCGGCGGCTGGATGAAGGCCAGCGGGTGAAACGACACGGCTGTCTTTGGGCTGATATCACTTCGTTTGAGAATTTGTTGTGGGCTTACCGCAAGGCCCGTCGCGGCAAACGATCCCGTGATGAAGTGGCGGAGTTTGATCTAAATCTGGAGAAAGAGCTTTTACAGCTTCAGAATGCATTGAGGGTAAGGGCGTATTGCCCCGGTAGCTATCGAGTATTCACGATCTACGAACGCAAGCCCCGTCAAATATGCGCGGCCCCGTTTCGCGACCGGGTTGTACATCATGCGTTGATGAACATTGTTGATCCGCTTTTAGACAGGTGCTTTATCCATGATTCCTATGCTTGTCGTCCGGGGCGCGGCGTACACAAGGCGGTCACCAGGTATCAAGTTTGGGCAAAGCGCCATGCTTACGCGCTAAAATTGGATGTCGCCCGGTATTTCCCAAACATTGATCACGTAATTTTGAAACGGCAGCTTCGGCGGCGTATCAAAGATCCCAATGTGCTTTGGTTGTTGGACTGTATTATCGATAAATCGCCAGAGTATGTGCCGGAAACGCCCATGTATTTTCCGGGTGACGACCTATTCACTCCATTTGAACGCAAAAAAGCCTTACCGATCGGTAACCTGACCAGCCAGTTCCTTGCAAATTTGTATCTGAACGACCTTGACCATTTTATTAAGGAAGATCTAAAGGTTAAGTGTTATTTACGTTATGTGGATGACCTTGTTTTATTGGCGAACAGCAAATCACAATTGCATGAATGGACGATTGCGATTGCTGAAAAATTAATTGATTTAAGATTGCGGTTTCACCCAAAAAAAGTCAATATTTTCCAAGTTCGTCTAGGAGTTGATGTATTGGGCTACCGGGTTTTTCCTGGATACCGTATGCTGCGAGATGATAATGGTCACCGTTTTGCCCGAAAGCTGCGTAGCTTCGCCCAAGCTTACCGGGAAGGAACTATGGATTGGGATGATTTCAATCCCGGTGTTCAAGGCTGGATCGGCCATGCGAGGCATGCGGATACACTGGGGTTGCGTCGGACGATATTTCATTCTACAGTCTTCAGCCGGGAAAAGGGCAACGTGTGTCGCGCGTGATTCGCGGTGGCTCGTGGAACAACCAAGCAGAGAACCTGCGTTCCTCGATTCGCAACAACAACACGCCAGATAATCGAAACAATAATGTCGGTTTTCGCGCTGCCAGTCCGCCCCCTTTGTCAGAGTCTGATTGCCTACGGTCAATCCGAGCGTGCACCGTGGGTGTCCATGACCCTTTTTCCTGGCTCCGTATGGAATTCGGCAGCCGAATAGCTTGCAAGGATGTGGCAGGTGGGGCTAGTAGCAATGACGAACGTCCTGCCTGTTTTTATTAGCTCTATTTTTAAGTCTTTTAATAAGTTATAAGGGGCACGAGTTTAGGAGTTGACGGCGTCAAATCGATTTTCTTCTTAGAAGCTGGCGCGAAACGCGGGGAGCTTGTCCCTACCGCATTGCATTGGGTCCCCGAGCCGGGCCAAAAGTACTGACCCTGAAAACCGTTCCCAACCCAAAGAGACAGGAATCGCTACAAGCCTCAAAATGCGCTGTCAATGCGCAGCGCTTTAGCCTGCATGCCGAGGTACGCTGCGCTATGAATCAGCGTTACAAATTATCGTTATTTCTCCGCAGTTACCGCTTTTCCAGAAGATTGCCTGGATTCACTCAAACGCTGCATAACGACATAAAATACAGGCGTAAATATCAACGACATAATGACCGCAGCAATCATTCCGCCGACGACGGCTGTTCCAATTGCCTGACGGCTGGCCGCGCCTGCGCCTGAGGCGACAACCAGCGGCATGAAACCCAGAATTGACGAAAATGCGGTCATCAGTATAGCGCGGAATCGTCGTCTGGAAGCTTCTGTGGCCGCGTCAAGGATTGACATGCCGGCTTCACGGTTTTCGCTGGCCATTTCTACGATGAGAATGGCGTTTTTACAGGCCAGACCAATGATGAGTACAATGCCGATCTGGGTGTATAGATTATTATCAAAACCGCGCAGCATGAGTGCGACGACGATACCGAATAACGCCAGCGGTACGACCAGAATAACAGCGGTTGGACTGGTCCAGCTTTCGTATTGTGCGGCCAGTACAAGACAAACCAGTAAAATGGC
>Ga0114932_10005384_pt1 | contig 11381 bp, 9 predicted proteins | sample 2SBtaG_2_FD_87286 | JGI IMG/M metagenome (GOLD analysis project Ga0114932, IMG submission 87286) | Deep subsurface microbial communities from Kolumbo volcano to uncover new lineages of life (NeLLi) - 2SBTROV12_ACTIVE470 metaG | ecosystem: Environmental > Aquatic > Marine > Volcanic ... | reverse complement strand
CGTTGAAGGAACGGGATTACGCTCTTGCTGCACAAGCCATGGGCGCCAGTGACCTGCGAATTATGGTTCGGCATATACTTCCGAACACCATCGGGCACATGATTGTCATCTCGACACTAGCCGTTCCCGGAATGATTCTCGCTGAAACAGCACTTTCTTTCTTGGGTCTCGGCATCCGAGAACCCATGTTGAGCTGGGGAACTCTACTTAAACAAGCACAAAGTCTACACATGATGGCCCAAGCACCATGGGTTCTCATCCCTGCTTTAGCTGTGGTGGCATCCGTTCTAGCCTTTAACTTTGTCGGGGACGGCTTACGGGATTCCCTTGACCCATACGAGAGGTAGAACCTTACCCAAAGGGTAAAACGTATTTTGCCTAAAAATGGTTTCTATAGGTTGACTTGAGTTTACTTTAACTAATTCTTTGGTCGAGGGGGTCTAGTTTGCGTTAGGCGCCACTTAAACACCAGAGTATCTGTAGCGTTAAAGGTTGATTTGTAGTATCCTAAACGCCTGTACCGTAGGTAAAAATTGGTTGAAAAGATCCTAAGGAGGGATTTAATGAGGATGCTTAAGTCGTTAAGCGGTGCTTCTGCCTTTACCAGCCTGGTATTGGCTCTCGTTCTGAGTGTTGCTATTGCTCAGGATTATTCAGAAGCCCCGATGCTTGCTGAAGCAGCTGGACTGCAAGAAATTCCAACGTTGTTGGAGCGTATTCCGACGAACCCGTTGGTTCTTGATATGGCTGAGATTGGTAAGTACGGAGGCCCAGCCATTCGCGTTGCGAGCATTGATGATAACTTCGGATGGAAGTACAACAAAGCTCAGCTCTTTGACTACTGCGCTAGTTTCGGTGGTGAAGTTTGCCCCGGGTTGGTAGCCAACTGGGAGTGGAACGAAGATGGAAATGCCATAACCATGACTCTGCGTGAAAACATGCGCTGGTCTGACGGCGAGATTTTCGACGCCGATGACATCATGTGGTGGTGGACCCATATTGCTACTTACACCCCTGATCCCGAAGGAGCCCCACTAGTTAATGGTGTCGGTGGAGTCGTAGCTGGATTCCCTGGAGCTGTTTCTTACGACGGCAAACCACTAGTTGTTGAGAAGCTCGATAACCTCACAACACGCTGGACAGCCACCGGGCCAAACCCAGCAATGATGCATGCATTGGCTTACCTCCTGCACGGGCCTGAAGAATTCCCAGAGCAGTATTTAGGCCCCCTACACCCAGAGAACCAAGGGTACGCCGACGATGACGTCGACTCCCGAGTTACTCAGTGGGCAGAGCACTTTGGTTATATGCAAGCTAGCCCCTACGCTAAAGTACAGACAGCCGGTTACCCGACAATGCACCCTTACATGCTTGAAGAACGCACTGAGGGTTCCGGTAGCGTCTACGTCCGCAATCCCTACTATTGGGCTGTGGATGCCGAGGGGAAACAACTACCTTACATTGACAGAATCGAGATAGAAAAGATCGATGAGTATGACCTTCGTCAGGCCAAACTCTTCGCGGGTGAACTTGATCTCGCTAACACGCCCACTTATAACCCCTGGCGTTTGGCGGATCTGCCAACCCTTCTCGAGAATCAGGACAAAGGGGATTACATCATCGGGTTCCAAGAGGCAGCTCGAGCTTGGGCGCCCCAGCTTTACTTCAACCAAAGCGGACCTATGAACAATCGCCTTTACATGCAGAACCGGAACTTCCGGGTAGCACTCTCCATCGCAATGAACCGTGACGAGATTAACGAGGTTCTGTACCAAGGCCTTGCTGTCCCCTGGAACGTTGCGCCAAGACCCGGCCAGACCGGTTTCGTTGAGGGACTAGGAACTCTCTACACCGAGTATGATCCCGACACCGCTAACGCCCTACTCGATCAGATGGGTCTAGCTGAGAGGGACGCGGGTGGATTCCGCATTGGACCTGACGGTAACCGAGTTTCCTTGGTTGTGTTGTTCGAAGAGGAAGCCGAACCAGCTGAAACCATGGAAATGATTGCGAACTACTGGGAACAAGCAGGAATCGAGATTCTCCTACGGCCAACACCCCAAAACGAGATGTACAACCAACGCGCTGAACCATCTTGGGACATTATCGGTTGGTACGGAGAGGCTGGAGGTTTCTACCTCACCCGGTTCGATAAGTGGCTACCTGGAGCCCTCATCTCCACGCAAGGTTGGAACGAATACATCCTTAGTGATGGCGCCGAAGGCGAAGTGCCACCCCCGCACGCTGTGCATTTCCGCAACACTTTCTTCCAAGAAGTACTTCAATCCTCCTCGGAAGAAGAGCTGAATGAAAAATTCCAGTCGTTGATGAGGCAGAGCGTATACAACCTATGGACTACGCTTACCTTGCACGCGCCCTCAGCTGGTCACCAAAATAAAGATCTCAGGAACGTACGCTGGGAAGGAGTCTCAATTGAGGCCTCCAACCACTACGCTCGTATGCAGACCTACTGGTGGGATCGCTAAGCAAGCGTCCATCAAATTCCGAAATGTGGGTTAATTCTCACAATCGGCAAAGTTAAATTCGAAGACAGGGAGCCCCACAATTGTGGGGCTCCCTGATCGACGAGAGACCCAACCTGTCAGGTGTTAGCAGTGGAGTTCACGCCAATATCAACGTTAAAGTGTGTCAAGTGAAGGATTAGATATGTCGCCACTAAAATCACAAACCTTCCGATTAGGTAGTGCCTTAACAGTATTTTTTGTAAGTTTTTTTCTGTATAGCACTGCGTTTGCTCAGTTCCCAACATGCTGCGGGATAGAGCGAGAGCAAAAAGGACCATGCTGCGGTGAAATTAGGACCGTCGACACGGACCGGATTCACTTCGGTGCCCGCTGGTACTGTGCGGACCTGAGGGGCGTGAACCTGAGGGGCGTGATGATGATGGACGCGTTCATGAGTTGGTCAGACCTTAGTTACGCACTCATGGAGGGCGGAAACTTCTACTATGGGGACTTTACCGGCGTTAACTTTACCGGTGCTAACCTGAACGGGACTAACTTAACTCATACCAGATTAGTACTTACCGACTTTACAGATGCGAATTTGGAAGGTGCAATCTTAACGCACGCGCAACTGATGCGCACAAACTTCACTGGCGCTACCTACAACCGCATGACCCGCTGGCCATTAGGCTTTGATCCCGTTAGTAGCGGTGCAATCAAGGTAGACTGAATTTAGTTCAGCCTTAACTAGGTCTTGTTTCAATAACTAAAAATTAGATAAATTAATTTAGAATTAATGTTATTGGGTGCCCAAATATGCCCGGCATTTTAGGAGAGAGCTATGCTTACGGAAACTCAAATACAAGAGTTCAAAAAGCGAGGTTTTCTGAACGGTGGGGTGTTTCTCAGTGACGATATAGTGGAAGTGTTGCGCAGTGAGGTCATGCGCGTAATTGAGGAGCGTGACCGAACGGACATTCCTCAACCCGCTGTCACACGTGACGTTTCGCCTTACGCCGCTGAAATGATGGATTCAGAAAAGGACAAGGAACTCTGGCAAATCATCAATATTTGGCAGGGAAGCCAGCTTTTCTATGAACACCTCGTGAGTCACAAGGAGATTGCAAAAGCGATAGCCCAACTCACTGACGCTAGTGAGCTCCGTGTTTGGCACGACCAGATTCAATACAAACCACCCCAGCTTGGTGGAGTTCAAAGATGGCACCAAGATGCTCCCTTGTGGCCCGTTATTGAACCCATGACGGAAGTGTCCGCCTGGATTGCACTCGACGACGTGGATTATGAGAATGGTTGCATGAGCATGGTGCCAGGTTCACACCGATGGGGTGACGCCCAATCGTTCCTAGACACAGTTCCAGAATATGATCTTCCTTCCACCTATAAAGATCACAAGATAGAGACGGTTCTGTGCCCGGTGAAGAAAGGGGAGGTGCACTTCCATCACGCGCTCACTTGGCACGGGTCACATTCCAACACGAGTGCCCGGCCGCGGCGAGCCTTGGCAATTCATTACATGACTGAAAACACACGATTCGTGGAGAGCGGTGAACACGTAATCAAACATCTGATAGAGGTGGAGGGCGGAGCTAAGATGGAGGGACAGTATTTCCCGCAAGTGTACCCCTGAAGTCCAATTCCCATCGGTTGACCAAAAGCCCTTCCTTGCAGATAAACCTTCAAACAGGCTTTCATGCAGAAAACTGCTGAATCTCCGAAAAGAAGAAACTCGGAACGTGGAAAGCGAAACATGTTTTTAGTCACCCCTGAATACCCGAATGCTGCATCGTTATAAAATTCAAGTATCCTACGCAAGGTTTAGAGGATTTTCTGAAGGCACCAAATATCGTCTAAGCCAATTTCTAAATTGGAGGAAAATATGCCCCTCAAACAGTCAGTAATGCTACCGGCAGTTGCAGCAAAAGTAGAGGACAAAGTCGGTTTTATTGAAAAGGCTGCAAGCATCGGAGTGGACGCAATCGAGCTTCTGTTCGTCGACGATGAGTTCGAAGCCCTATGCGACGCAGCAGCTCAACATGGGCTCAAGGTAGCCGGCATGGGCGGACACCAGTCACTAGGAGACGGCCTGAACAACCCCGCAAATCATGACCGTATCGAGGACGAACTAAAGACATCTATCGACCTAGCCTCGTCACTGCGTATCGCCAGCATGATCTGCTTCAGTGGCAACCGCATTCCGGGGATGAGTGAAGACGAAGCGGTTATTAACACCGCAGCGGGCCTCCGCCGGGCAGCACCATACGCCGAGGCAAAAGGCGTGACACTAAACCTGGAACTACTTAACTCGAGAGTGGACCACCCGGGCTATCAGTGTGATCGAACGGCTTGGGGAGTGCAGGTAGTCGAGCAGGTAGGTAGCGAGCGCGTGAAACTCCTGTACGACATTTACCACATGCAAATCATGGAGGGAGACGTGATCCGGACTATGCTCGACAACCTGGGAGCTATCGGTCACCTCCATACTGCTGGTAACCCCGGAAGGAATGATCTGGATGACGAACAGGAGCTGTATTACCCCGGCATTTGTAGGGCGCTAGCCAACGCGGGATACCAGCACTACATCGGTCACGAATTCGTCCCCAAGGGAGACCCCGTTGCAGCGCTACGTCAGGCCTATGAGAGATGCACAGGAGACTAGAGTTCCCATCGTGTTCCAAGCGGAACCGCGCGTGAAAGTAGCGACAACATGGGAAGCTGCTACCCATTAACTACTCGCCATAAGGGACGCTTTCGCGCGTAAGTTACTAATGAATTTCAGATGGAAGAGGATATTTGATGCACATCGGTTTAGTGACAGACAGCCTAGGGCAACTATCCTTCGATGAGCTGCTAAAAACCGCGGTTGATCTTGGTATTAACAGTCTCGAATTCGCCTGTGGTAATTGGTCCCAGGCTCCCCACCTCAAGATCGATCAGCTAATTACTGATAAACAGGCACGTGACACCTTTCAAAACAAACTAAGTGACCACGGGTTAAATATTAGTGCCCTGAACTGCTCAGGAAATCAACTCGCCCCAGGTCAACACGGGGAGGCGCACGATGATGTGGTTCGTAAGACTTTCCAACTTGCAGAACTTCTCGATATCGACCGCATAGTGATGATGTCTGGCCTTCCTGCCGCCCCGGGTGACCAACACCCGAACTGGATTACTACCGCCTGGCCCGCTGAGGTTGCAGAAATCCTCCGTTACCAATGGGAGGACGTTGCGATTCCCTACTGGCAAGCGCTCGTTAAGGTCGCCAAGAGTCACGGCATCACCCGTATCTGCATTGAGCAGCATGGACATCAACTCGTCTACAACACAGCATCATTGATACGCTTGCGCGAAGCTGTGGGTACGATCATTGGAGTTAATTTTGATCCCAGCCACATGATGTGGATGGGTGGTGAACCCCTGCGCGCTATTCGTCCTTTAGCAGAAGCCATCTACCATGTGCACGCTAAGGATACGCGCATTGACCCTCACAACAGTGAAGTCAACACCCTAATAGAAACCAATGCCAATGATCAAGTGCAAGCACGATCGTGGAACTATGTCACGCTTGGCTACGGCCACAGCGAAAACTGGTGGCGGGACTTCATCAGCCTGCTACGCGAGGTCGGCTACGATGACGTGCTGAGCATCGAACATGAGGACCTCAGCATGACACCCATCAGGGGAGTTCAAAAATCTGTGGATTTCTTGAACTCCATCACATAATTAAAGGTTAAGACCTTAACGATCCGAGGACACTAATAACCAAATACACGCATACTTGTTTTCTTTGTGGTTGGTGGGTAGTGGGATGAATTTGTGGGTTTTTGTTTATTGTGTTGGTTTTCCTTTGTAGGATTGGTCGTCAAAGTTGGTGGGTTTCCATTTGGGTTCGTTGCCTGTGACTACAGCTATGGCGTCTTTGCAGGCTTCGGTGAAGCAACGGCGGTGACAGAAGTCTGTTCCTCCAGCGATGTGTGTGGTTACTTGGACGTTCGGGTGGTTTCTGAACCAAGCGTCTTCTGGGGGTGGTTCTGGGGCGAACACATCAATTGCTGCGGCGATCTCTTCGGCTTTCAGGCGTTCCCAAAGTGGTTCCTGCTCAACTACCGCCATGCGTGTTACTAGTACGAATAATGCGCCTTTAGGTAAGGCTGATATTACGTCTCGATTAATTATTTCCATGGTGGCTGGTGTGGGTGGTAGTCCGACAACAAAAATTTCTGATGATGCTGCTAGTTCGACTAGGGAGTCACTTCGGGTTAAGCCAGCTGCCGTTAGTTGATCATCGGATACGAAAGGGTCGTAAGCTTTGACGTCGCACCGGAATGGAGCTAAAAGCTCAGCGTAACGTTGCGTGATGCTGCCGTAACCAGCTAGGCCCACACGGCGTCCTGTTAAGTCTCCATGAACGAAACCTGGTTTGTCCCACGACCATTTGTTCTCTCCACCTGGTTTATGCCAGGTCCATTTTCCTTCTCTCGCTAGGTACATTGATTCTGGGATGTCTCGTATTAGGTTCAACGTCATTGCTAGGGCGAATTCAGCTACTGAAGGGGTCATGCTTCGTGATGTGTCGATGAGTGTGATGTCTCTAGATTTAATTTGCTCGAACCAGTCGCCAAAGCGATGGTCGAAAGTTCCGGAGAATACTTTTAGTTTCTCTGCTGCTGCCCAGTGTTCGGGGAGCATTGGGGGTCTGTACCAAGCTCCGATGACTGCTGCGTCCGCTGTTTCTAGTTGGGAATAAAAATCTTCTAGAACCGCAGTTACCTCATCAGTAGGCTCTAGAAACGGATTAGCACTCGACTTCTTCGATTTGGAAACATCATCAACTTTACCGGCGGCACCCGATATGTGATTAATTTGAATGCCTGTAGGTAAGCATAGAAACTCTACTTCTCCGTGTTCACGTAGTAGATTGCAACCTTCTGTATGAAAATCCCAAGCAACATGATCATCATGAACTAACACAACGAATCGCACGATATTTATCCCCCTAGGTATGTAAGGACTTTCTTACTTAGTGTACCTGACTAAGAATAACTTCTTTCTGCTGGTAATTCCTTCCGCTAACTAAAAACAAGAGCGAAACAAACTCATGATTAATCCCAATTTCAGGATTAAAAACATCATAATCGATTGAACAATAGCCTGAGAATTAGGAGAGAATACTCTAGATTCCATGTAAGCCTATAAATCACTTTCCCACTCAAAACTTGATTCAGTCCAATGACGGGTTAAACCTTTGGAGGCGCAGGGCGTTAAAAATTACGAATAAACTTGAAAGTCCCATTGCGCTAGCAGCCAGAATGGGTGAGAGAAGAATCCCAAATGTTGGGTATAGAGCTCCCGCAGCTACGGGGATTAGGACGATGTTATAAATGAAGGCCCAGAAAAGATTCTGTCGGATATTGCTAAGTGTAGCGGTTGATAGAGCAATGGCCTTAGGGATTACCCTAAGGTCACTTGCCATAATGATTACGTCGGCAGATTCAATAGCAATGTCAGTACCGGTACCGATAGCAAGGCCAACGTCTGCTTGAGCTAAAGCAGGTGCGTCGTTAATCCCGTCACCAACAAACACCACCTTTTGTCCATCAGCCTGTAGTTGCTTAACAACCTCGACCTTGGTATCTGGTAGGGCTTCAGCTATAATTTTGTCGATACCTAGCGAATTGCCAATAGCTAGAGCGGTCCTGCGGGTGTCACCGGTTACTACGGCAACCTGAAGGCCCAGATCTTGTAGCTGCTTTATCGCTTTTGAGGCAGAGATCTTGATTCGGTCTGATACTGCGATTATGGCAGAAGCTTTGTTTTCAACTGAATAATAAAGCGGGGTCTTGCCTTCGCCAGATAGCTGTTCTAATTCAGCAGAGAAACTCGAAATATTGATCCCCAGGTTTGTCATATACCGCTCTGTGCCTACCTGGACTTTGGCGCCTTCGACCTCTCCTGTGACACCAAATCCCGGTAGGGCTTCGAAATTCCGAACAGTAGGAATTTTAATCCCTTCTTCATCAGCAATACGAGTGATTGCTTTTGCAATGGGGTGTTCTGAGAGCGCTTCGACAGCAGCTAATGACCGAAGTACGTCTTTTCTTTCTAACCCTGAGCTTAGTATCAGGTCGGTAAGTTCTGGTTGGCCTGTAGTAAGAGTGCCAGTCTTGTCTAGCGCTAGAATAGATGCCTCTTGAAGTTTCTGTAGGGCATCACCCCCGCGGAATACTACGCCTAGCTCTGCTGCTTTGCCAGTTCCAACCAAGATCGAAGTGGGGGTAGCGAGTCCCATGGCGCAAGGGCAAGCGATTATCAGAACTGCTACCGTGTTGACCAGGGCGAAAGATAAAGTAGGTTCAGGTCCCAATGCTATCCAAAGAACAAATGTCACAGCCGCTATAACTAACACAGCAGGTACGAAAAGACCTACATAGCGATCTACTATTGCTTGGATGCGGGGCTTCTCATCCTGTGCTTCCTCGACCATTCTAATGATTCTCGCGAGGACACTTTCCGAGCCAAGGGTAGTAGCACGATAACGGAATGATCCGGTTTGATTGATAGTTCCACCAGTAACGTTGGCCCCTTTGTCCTTTAGGGTTGGTAAAGGTTCACCAGTAACCATGGATTCGTCAACATACGACGAACCTTCAAGCACAGTACCGTCAGCAGGAATTTTATCGCCCGGGCGAATCACGATCTCGTCACCGGTAACTAATTCATCAACTCTAATCTTTTGCTCAGTTCCGAAACGGATGATGTTAGCTGTTTTTGGCCTGAGGTTTAAGAGTTTCCTGATTGTATTGGTGCTTCGTCCCTTGGCAGTAGCCTCAAGGTACTTTCCGACTAAAACAAGCGTGACTATAGCAGCGGAGGTTTCGAAGTACACCTCAACTGTTCTGGTGGGTAGAACATTCGGAAAAAAAGTTGCTATGAGGGAGTAACCGTAGGCGGTCGAGGTGCCAATCATTATTAGGCTGTTCATGTCGGGGCTGAGTTGACGGAGACTTTCCCAGCCAGGCCGATAAAAGCGGCGAGCTGGTCCAAATTGAACAAGGCTGGCTAAGACAAACGAAACAAGGTTGATAGTCCGTTCAGAGGTCCATGTATCCAGCCACTCGAATAGGCTAGGAATAGCCATGGGTAACATTGAGAGGAGTAATAATGGCGTGGTGAAAGCGATTGCCACAATAAGGTCTCGACGGATCAAGCGCAATTCTCTTTCTCGGACAGTCTCCGATTGCTCTGTGAAGGCTTGACCAGAGGTTTCTTTTAATACTTTGTATCCCGCATCGTGGATTGCGGCCTTGAAAGTATTAGGATTTGTCGCTGTCGGGGCGTAGTGGACTGTCGCCCGGTCTGTGGCTAGATTGGCAGTAGCGTCAATAACACCCTCAACCCGTTTTAGAGCACGTTCAATTCGGGTGGTGCAGTTGGCGCAGGTCATCCCTTGGACGAGGAAACGCACAGTCCTGGTGGGTTTCCTGTCGATTGTAGATTCCTTGGCGCGGTTCGAAGTCGTCATGTTCCCATTTTGTTTAACCCTTGTACTTAAGGGCCTCCATAAGCTCGTCGACGATGTGATTACTGTCACCACGCTGGCCAGCTGTGACGACGTGTTCTTGTATATGGGAGCGTAATACGCTATTACTTGTTTTGGTCAAGGCCCCCTGTACACCTTTGATTTGCTTCAGTACGTCGACACAGTAGACGTTGGGATCCTCGAGCATTCGCATTACACCTTCAAGATGGCCCCTAGCATTCCTAAGCCTTTGGGCGGCATCGAGCCTCACGCTCGGGTCCAGGTGTAGGCAGGGATGGACAGGCATAGGCGAACTATCAGAAGTTGCTTGGTCATCCTTGTTTAACTGTGTCACGCCTTAACTAGATTCTGAGGAGGCCTGGTAACCTTCCTCTTGAACGGCTTGGATGAGTGCATCGAGATTGGCTGTTCCTTCGACATCTGCTGAACCGCGTTCTAGATGAACGTTGACTAACGAAACGCCGGTAACAGATTCTAAAGCTGTTTTTACAGCGCCCTTACAGTGTTCGCAGGTCATGCCTTGGATAACTAGATTAATCATCTTTCATTCCTCCCTAGCCTTACTGACCCCGCCCCCCAGGGGGGCGGGGTCGTAGTTCTTTCAGTTTACAACGTAAACCCCCGGAAAAAGAACTCTATAACATAGTGGATTAATGGAAGAAACCGCACAAACCTGTCTGTGACAGAATTCTCCTTGCTTAGACATGGGTCCGACTATCCTAATTCCTAGCCAACGACGCATTTTTTCTGTTATCTAAACCGTATAGCTCACTTGAGCTCATTCCTGCTTCACGACACTACTAGTTATCGTTCTGAATGTAGATACCTTCAGTAATTGATTTATTGCTGTGCTCTATCTCTTCCACTATTACTAGTGAGTCAAACCCCCTTCTTTTCAAGTGCCAAAAATGCCATGCGGCGAAACTAATGGAACGTTATTCGGTTAATGCCCACATCTTTGTCCAACTTCGTTTATCATAGGTCGTCCTTTCTATTGGTACGAAGGGACTTTTTTAACTCGGGAGTGGCCCTATCCGTTCCTCCCGAGTTTCTTTTATTGCGAGGTACTGGTTAACTCAACAGATCCCCAAAAGTGTGTGCCATGTGTCACCCCTCTGTTCCTTATTTCTCTCCCATGCATTGCATTGAGGTAATGGTTACCTTTACTTTGTGTGCGGGCTTCTTGTGTCTACTCAGTTTTGGTTCGAATATGGATAGCGATGTAGGCGGATGACCATCCAAGACCACTTCTCCATAGCTATACCTGCCTACATCACCAAGCCCCCTTTGGCGCAGATGTAGCTGTACAGCTACATCTGCGCCAAAGGGGGCTTGGTGATGTAGGCAGGTATAGCTAT
>Ga0114932_10005381_pt1 | contig 11384 bp, 7 predicted proteins | sample 2SBtaG_2_FD_87286 | JGI IMG/M metagenome (GOLD analysis project Ga0114932, IMG submission 87286) | Deep subsurface microbial communities from Kolumbo volcano to uncover new lineages of life (NeLLi) - 2SBTROV12_ACTIVE470 metaG | ecosystem: Environmental > Aquatic > Marine > Volcanic ... | reverse complement strand
TGATCAGTCTTTAGGTAAAAACTTAAAAAGACCTTTCTTACACGTAAGATACAGAGCTTCTCAAACTGATGATAGAAAAATGAAATCATGGATCACTGGTTCGGTTGGTGGAAACATCACTTCTGACCTTGATGCAATGGAGGTACATTACCTATCAGAGAGATGTTTAGTAGTACAAGGAGCTAATAACTTCATGTTACTTAACTAATACATTATTTTTAAAGAGTTAGGTGCTTCGGCACCTAGCCCTTTATTTTTTTAACTATTTAATTATATTATATTATGGCAAAGAAAAAGCAAGGAAAAGTAGAAACCGGAATGACTGGCGCTGATTCAGCGAAGCAAAGAGGTTTCAAAATGGAAAAACTATCGCCTTCTAAAGAACAAAGGGTTGCTGTTTTAGGTACCCAAGACGCTGTTAGTACAGCTGACGATTGGCAGGTAAAAGATAGAGTATATTATTTAAGAGAGGGATTATCCCCATTAACTTACACAATAAAAAGTAGAGGAATTTACTGGTTTGATGAAGATATGGGATATGAGCGAGAAATAAAATACACAACAAATCAAAAAACAGTTTTTGTTGATGAATTTAAAGGTGATTCAAGATTGGGTCATATTGTTTTTGAAGATGGAGTTTTAAACGTTCCAAAAGAAAAACAAACATTACAAAAACTATTATCATTATATCATCCAGAAAAAGGTAGAATCTACAGTGAATTTGATGCTACTGAAGAAGCAAAAGATGATTTACTTGATATAGAAATGGAAATAGAAGCTTTAAATATAGCTAAAAATCTAGAAATAGATCAAGCTGAAGCAATACTTAGAGTTGACCAAGGTAATAAAGTAAGTGATATGACATCTAAAGAAATAAAAAGAGATGTTTTACTTTACGCTAGAAAAGCACCTAGGTTATTTATGGATTTAGTTCAAGATGAAAATGTTGAATTAAGAAATGTTGGTATTAAAGCTGTTGAAGCTGGTATATTAACATTATCTCCAGATAACAGAGCATTTAACTGGTCTAGTAATAATAGAAAAGTTATGACTGTTCCGTTTGATGAAAATCCATATTCTGCATTAGCAGCATATTTCAAAACTGACGATGGTATTGAAATGTTCAAGACTATCGAAAAAAGATTAAAATAATAATCACTTTATAGAGTAGTCATCTCTATGGGTGACTACACTATAAAATTTAAACTAAAAATTATGCCAAATAAACTAAAAAAAATTAAAAAACTAAAAGGTAGACGAGATAAAGCTTATTCAAAAGCTATGGATAAATCCATGGAGCAAGGTGCTGATAGCCCTTTTGATATGGGCGTTGGAACTGAAACAAGAGCCTATAAAAAAGCTGGAAGGTTAACAGATAAACTTAATAAGAAGTTTACAGAGTACAAAGATGAGCAGAAAGATGAAGATATGAGAAGAGTAATTTATGGACCAAATAAAAAGAAAAAAGGACCTTTTGCTGGGTCAACTAGTAGAGGATCAAAAAGAAACGCTTAAATAAATAAAAAATGGCAGTAAGTATAGATACAGTATATCAAAGAGTATTATCTATTGCTAATAAAGAACAAAGAGGTTACATTACACCTCAAGAGTTTAACTTATTAGCAAATCAAGCACAACTAGAAATATTTGAACAATATTTTTATGATATTAATCAATTTGGAAGGGTACCTGGAAATCAAACAGAGTATTCAGATATGATTGATAACATAAATGAAAAACTTAAACCATTTCAAAATTATAGAACAGCAATGTCTGTATCGTCTTCAAGTATTGGTGTTTTAGATAGTGATCTACACAAACTTGGTAAAGTTGTGTATAATGAAGCAACCGCCACTGGATCAACTGCTAGTACATTTTTACTTGAAATAGAAGAGATTGATCAAGGTAAATTTGCTGAATTACAATTGTCACCACTAACAAGAGCTACAATAGATAGACCTTATTATGTTAGAAAAACTGCAACTCAAATATTATTGTTTCCAGCGGCAAGTTTTGCAAGTTCAGGTGCTGTGAATTATAACTGGATTAAAAAACCTGCAAAAGTAGAATGGGCATATACTATTGTAAATGAAGAAGCATTATATAATTCAACAAATGCAACAGACTTTGAGTTACATGCTAGCGAAGAAACAAAGTTAGTAATAAAGATATTAGAATTAGCTGGTATAGTTATAAAAGATCCTCAGCTATATCAACAAGCAGCAACAGAGGAAACTGAAACAGTACAACAAGAAAAACAATAAATAAATGGCATTACTATCAAAAACTCAAGAATCTTACTATAATATAAGTCAATCTTTTAGTGGTAATGGTTCAACTAAAGTATTTACTTTAACTACAGCTTATTTTAGTACATTACCAACAGCTGAAACACAGTTTGATGTATTTATAGATGGCACACAAATATCAAAATCTAATTATTCATACTCATCACCAAACTTAACATTTGCTGCTACTGATTATAATAGTGATGTACAAGAAAGTGATGGTGCCCCTAAAAATGGACTAACGATACTAGTTAAACAAACTGATGCCGCAGAAGAGTATGGTAATTATCAATACATTAATTTAAAAGATATTATGAATAACTTCATGATTGCTTATGTTGGTGAGGGTAGAATTATACCAAAAGTATCAAAAACATTAGTAAGTTTCCATGCACAAAGAGGAATACAAGAAATGAGTTATGATATTTTTAGATCAGAAAAATCTCAAGAGATACAAGTTCCTCCATCATTAACAATGATATTACCACATGATTACGTTAATTATGTTAAACTAACATGGATAGAAGATCAAACAGGTATAGAACATATATTGTATCCAGCTATGAAAACAAGTAATCCAAAAGGTTTATTACAAGACGGTAATTACAATTATATGTTTGATGAAGCTAATGGTGAATTATTAGAAGCAGAAGATTCAACAACATGGACCAAGTATAAGGCAAATAAAATTGAAGATGCTACAGATACAGAAAGAACAAGAGAAGATTTAAGAGAATTAAATATAGGACAAAGATATGGTTTAGATCCTCAACACTCACAGAATAATGGTAGTTTCTTTATTGATAACATTAGAGGTAAAGTACATTTTACATCTAACCTTCAAGGAAAATATGTAATACTAAAATATGTAAGTGATAGTTTAGGTACTGAAGCAGAAATACAAGTACATAAGCTTGCTGAAGAAGCTATATACAAATATATTGCGCATGGCATTTTATCAACAAGTGCAAATATTCCACCTGTTTTAGTTCAACAGCTTAAAAGAGAAAGATTTGCTGAAATGAGAAAAGCTAAACTTAGATTATCAAATATAAAATTAGAGGAGATTTCTCAGGTAATGAGAGGTAAGTCGAAACAGATTAAACATTAATAAAATATGCCAGAGTTAAAACGTCATTTTCGTGCGGGTAGAATGAATAAAGACCTGGACGAAAGGTTAGTTCCCGACGGAGAATATAGAAATGCGGAAAATATAGAGATAGCTACATCAGAAGGATCTGACGTTGGTGCTGCGCAAAATATTCTTGGTAATACAAAGATACTTGGTAAAACATATAATGCTAGCACTGGATTAGTTACCGCTAATTGGAGTAGTAATTATATTGATGATTTAACAAGTCCTAAATGTATTGGATCAATAAAAGACACTCAAAATGATAAAATATATTGGTTTATAGCAGCAACAGGTGTTAGTGCTATAGCAGAATACGATGAAACAACTAATGTAATTGCACCAATACTAGTTGACAAAAATAGTATATTAAATTTTAGCGAAAGTTATCCAATAACAGGAATTAATATAATTGAAGGTTTGTTATTATGGACAGACAATCAAAGCGAACCTAAAAAAATAAAAATATCTACATTTAAATCTGGTTCTACAGATTTTGATACTCACACCCAATTTAACTCAGCAGATTTTACAGAAAATGATATTACAGTTGCTAAGCTATCTCCGCTTCAAGCGCCAACATTAACAATGGCAGCTTCTAAGAGAACTGGAAATGGTACTGGAACAACTGAAGCATTCACAAGTCATAAATTTACTGATGCCGATGGTGATCCACTAGCACATCAATCATCAGTAACTATCACGTTAACACCATCATGTAATTTTAGAAAAGATGATATTATTTCATTAACCCACGAAGATGAAGAAGGTGATAACTATGAAATTAAATTATTAATAACAAAATTAAATAATGTTAGTACAGCTGATCTTGTATCAAGTGTTAATGCTAAAATTCAAAGCATTCCAATTAATACACCTGACAAAAAGATACAGTGGAGTGTTCTTTTAGATGAAGAACAGCCAATGTTTGAAAAGAAATTTGTTAGATTTGCATATAGGTGGAAATATAAAGACGGAGAATACTCTGTATTTTCTCCTTTTTCTTTACCAGCATTTTTACCAACTGACTTTGAATATAAATCAACAAACGGCTATAATCTTGGTATGATTAATACACTAAGATCATTAACTGTTAGTTTACCTGACACACAACCATCTGATGTTGATGAAGTTGATATATTATATAAAGAATCAACTAATAATTTAGTATACGTTGTTGATACATTAAAAAATAATGAAACGTCATATCAGATACAGTCTGAGATCATTGGTAGTGTTGTTGAATCTAATCAAATACTAAGACCGTGGGATAATGTTCCTAGAAGAGCGTTAGCACAAGAGATAACAGCTAATAGATTAATATATGGTAATTACTACCAACAATATGATATATTAAAACAAAACATGCCAAACATTGAGACAGCTGTAGTATCAAGTAAAATAACATCTGCAAAAACTCCTGAAAAATCTTTAAAATCACAGAGAACATATCAAGTTGGTTTAGTATACCGTGATGCTTATGGAAGAGAAACACCGGTGTTTTCAAATACAAAAGCAGCAAAATCAATAGCTAAAAAATCAGCTCATCTTGTTAATAGCTTAGAGTGTACATTAGCAAATGATCCACCTAGCTGGGCAACTCATTATAAGTTTTTTATTAAAGAAACTTCAAACGAATACTACAATGTTGCGTTAGATAGATTTTATTTAGCAGATGATGGTAATGTTTGGTTAAGTTTTCCTTCATCTGAAAGAAATAAAATACAAGAAGATAGTTATTTAATATTAAAAAAACAGCATGATGATGATGACTATGTATCTACTGAAGCTAGATATAAAGTTTTGGATATTCAAAGCGAAGCTCCAAAAAATATTAAAATGACTTCTAAATCTATAGCAACATCTAAATTAGAAATATTAGACAGTGCAGTTAACGCGCCGCAAGTTGGATCAACATCGTTTCAATTAAAAGGACCAGAGTATATAAACAATGCTAAATTTGCAGATGGTCTAGGTGCTGATGGGGTAATCACATTTACAACATCTGGAGGTACAACAGGTAGATATAAAATATCTACAGGTGGTATAACTGGTGAAACAAATGGCACGGGTCATGTTGTTAGTGATAACAAGTACGTGTATGACTTTGCTTTAGTTGAACCAATTAAAGATAGTGATTCTGCAATATTTGCAGCAGCTTATATTGATGCTGATTCATTTATTACTATAAAACTATATGAAGAAAAGGAAGTTGAGAAAGCTGAATTTTATGGTAGGTTTTTCGTAAAAATTAATAGAGATTCAACATTTGATACAAATATAATTGAAACATTTCCTGCGTTAGAATCAGAGTATACAATTAAATATAGTAGAGATATTTTAGCAGATGCTGTAAATGATTTTTCAAAAGATGTATCAGATGATGGTAAAACAAAAAAGAAAGCAAGACAAGATCTATGTTGGACAGATACAAAAGCTATGAATAGAAATTCAGGTGATTTTAGATTCACAACCAACAAACACCCAGTGACGGGTCAAAAAACATTAACAGTATTATGGGCAGGTATAGATTATGGTGAGTCGTGGAAAGATAATGCTAACTCTGAAAAGGGTAGGTTACATAATGAGCTTGATTCTGTAAATCCATTTTTAGAAGCATTAGATAGTAGCGGAACGTTAATACAATTTGCGGACGCTAATGGTAATACAGGTAGTGTATATGAAATAGAAAATAGCACTATAAATTATGCGTTTAGAAGAAAAGATCAAAATGAAAGAGCATTTATTGGTGGTAAACGTAGAGAATACAAACTTACCATTAAAAATGCTGACAATGGCGAACCATATGATGATACGTTTACTTATAGTGGTACTAAAATAGCAAAGATAAATATTATGGAAAGAGCTATACCATTGGGTAATGATGTTCTCTCTTCTGAAAATCCATGTGTATTTGAAACTGAACCTAAAGAAGCTGTTGAATTAGATTTATATTACGAAATAAGTGATGCGTTTCCAATTATAAAAGCTGGTATGAAAGTAAGTGGAACTGGTATAGCAGCAAGCACAACAATAGCTTCAATAACTGATGTTACTAATTTTACACTATCACAAAATTCAAACGCAGCTGTAACAAATGGCACAATAACGTTAACAGATGCTAAGGGTATATATAGTTTTACAGCTACAGCTACGTTTTCAAATAGTTCTACTGCTGTTACGATATCAGATGGTAATTTCCATGGACACCCACAAACACTTGATTGGTTTAATTGTTATAGCTTTGGTAATGGTGTTGAATCAGATAGATTAAGAGATGATTTTAACGCACCAAGAATAGATAAAGGTGTTAAAGTATCAATGCCACTAGCAGAACAATACAAAGAAGAACATAAACAAAATGGTTTAATATTCTCAGGTATATTCAATTCTACATCTGGTTTAAATAGATTTAATCAGTTTATACAAGCTGAGCCAATTACAAAAGATCTTAATCCATATTACGGTAGTATTCAAAAAATATTAGGTAGAGATACTGATCTTATTACCTTTTGTGAAGATAAGGTATTAAGAATATTAGCTAATAAAGATGCTTTATTTAATGCTGATGGAGATACAAATGTAACATCTACAAACAGGGTTTTGGGTAATGCAACACCATTTGCTGGTGAGTATGGTATATCAAAAGATCCTGAATCATTAGTATCATATGCAAATTCTATATATTTCTCTGATAAAGCTAGAGGTGTAATATGTAGTTTACAAGGAGCTAATGTTGTTCCAATATCAGATGCTGGTATGAAAGATTGGTTTAAAGATAATTTAGCTGCTGCAACATCTGTTTTAGGTACATACAATCAAGCTAAAAACGAATATAACGTAACACTAAACGGTACAACAGATTACACGATAAGTTACAATGAACGTACACAAGGTTGGACAAGTTTTAAATCTTATATTCCAGAATCAGGTTGTTCTATGAATAATAAGTATTATACATTTAAAGATGGAGAAATGTGGATACATGATAATGAAACAAGAAATAACTTTTATGGTACACAATATCAATCATCTATAAAATTAATATTAAATGATATGCCTGAAACAATTAAAGGTTTTAAAACTGTAAATTACGAAGGTACTGATGCTAGAAAATATACATACTCTGGAACAATTTCAGGTACTAAAATAGCATCAAAATCAATAGATCAATTGGTTGGTGATGGGTACACAGGTGCTCAAATTAGTGGTTTAACCCAAGATACACTTGGTGCTGGTTGGTATTGTAGCTCAATAATAACAAATGAAGCAACTGGTTCTATTAGAGATTTTAAAAATAAAGAAAGTAAGTGGTTTAATTATGTTAAAGGTGATGCAACAACTTTAACTAATTTAGATTCAGAAGAATTTTCAGTTCAAGGTATTGGTAACATGGCATCTATAACAGGTGATACATCTATAACTGGTTTTGATGTTATTATAACTTTAGCTGCAGAAACTGGTTTAACTTTAGCTAGTGTTGCCTCAGCTAGTGGCAATCAAGCTTGGTCACAAAGCGGTAATGTTATAACTCTTTATGATATTGCCAACAGCACTAACTTAAATACATTTGATCATTTATTATTAACATTTACAGCTGACACTGGATTTACACTACCAAGTAGCCAAAGTATCTCATCACAAAGTCCAACTAGCTTTGAAGCTGTTGGTGCAGGTAGCTCAGCTTGGAATAGCTCAACTGGCGTATTAACACTTGATTTTACAAGTCAAACAATATCAAGTGCAGACAAAGCAATTAGTTTGGATTTAGCAAATGGCGGCACTGCAGTTAATTATTCAGTTGCTGGTACTTATGATGTTGTGTCAGAGAATGTAGATATTAAATCATCTGTTGATAATGCATATTCAAAAAGTGCAACATATCTAACAAATTCAGCTATTGATTTTGGTACACCAGACAATATAGCGTTTACAGCAACAGCTGGTTATTTCTTTGCAACAACACCAACATGTGAAGTTATAACAGAAGATACTGACACGGAGAGTTTTTATACAATATCAACAGCAAACACCACAACTGATTCAGATGGTAATGTAACTAAAGTAACATTTACTATTAATTACAAACACGGAGCCGCTAATGTAACGGGAGATAAGTTATTGTTTACAGCAAAAGCTAAAAAAATATTTGTAGAACCAACAGGTCAAATAACTGGATTTAAAACAAAGAAAGCAAATTTACTTAGACGTGGTGATAGTAGAAAGGTAATTATCATTGGAGCACCAAACACTACATTTAAAGTAAGTAGACTTAAAGGTACATATCAGGAGGCTGATTTAGACTTTACTGATGATCCAAAAAGATTTTGGGATGGTGATAGCTGGGAATTAGTAGCAACGCAGTTAACCATGCCATCAACAGGTTCCTATGTAATTGACGAAACAATAGCATCATCATCAGCTGCAAGAAGATATACTTGGAAAATTGAAGATGCTACAATATCAATGGATGATGATAATCCTATTATACTATATCAATATTCAGATGTAACATTTACATTAGCTGCTGCTTTAGAAAGTTCAAGTTCTTATATTGCTACACCTAGCACTGGTGAGTATGGGAATTTAACAAGTTCTTATATTAGTTTAACAGAACCACCAGAGGACTCAGATTATAGAGATATACCTATTGAGTTTTATATATTTAGAAACACAGCAAATGATGAAGATGATGATTATTTAACAGCTGGTGCAATATCAACAGAATCTATAACATACCATGAGGTTCAAGCAGAAACAGCATCTGCTTCAGATGGTTCAGAGGTGGTAACACTTACTGCAGCATCAAAATCAATTGTAGCGGGTATGATTGTTACTGGTGAGAATATTGCTGTTAGAAGTTCAACTCTTGAACCAAACGGTGTTACTGTAGCTTCTGTATCAGGAGCAAATATAACATTATCATCAAGGCAACAAGTTCCATCGGGTGAAGCGCTAACGTTTTCACCACCAAATGATTGGAGATTTGCTGTAACAGATCTTGCGGTTGTGGCAGCAACAGATACAACAGCAACAGGATCAGGCTCAACAGGAACAGCAATGACAATAAGCGAGGCTAATACTGCTATTAAAAAAGGTATGGCTGTAACTGGTACTAATATGCATGCTAATGCTGTTGTTACAGATGTAAGTGGAACTACAGTAACGTTATCTGATTCTAGTAGTGGATCTATGTCAGGTACTTACAATTTCTTAGGAGCAACCGCTGATGGTAGTGGTATTTATGTTCTTAAGATTACCGGTAATTTAGAAATAGAAAAATATGGATCACAGGCTTTAACAGCACAATTATTAGTTGATTCGTTTATAGCGCAAGGAGGTGGTTCTGGTTCTGGTGGAGGTATGACAGCATTTATAACAATACAACCTGGTTCAAACTTAACAGCGGCTTCAATGACTAGACATAGTATCACTGAAGGTACAGCACACAACGCAACGTTTGTTGGTACGTTTACATTAACTGGTAATTGGGATGGTAATTCAGCTAACGATTGTAGAACTGGATTAAACGCTGCTTTAACAAATAAAACACAAATACAAGGTATTAATAGTTTCCTTACTAGTTTTACATTTACTGATGGTTACATTGGAACGCCAACAGGTGGAACAGCCTCTGGTGAATCATCAACTGGTGAAATTAACTATTCAATATCAATAGACAATGCTAGTGGTGGAAATGCTACATCAAGTGATATAGCAGCGGGTTATGACTTTACAATTAACATGACAGGTGGAGATTTCCAAGACCCTTAAAATTAAAAAGATATGGCAGTAATAACAATGACATTTGCAAAAAACGTACAAGATTCAGTTCAGGTTGGCGACATGATATATGTTTGCGTAGTAGATGCAGCAACTGGTGCAGCAGCCTCTCCAACGGAGCTTGGTACTTGTACAGCAGTATCTGGTACAACGTTAAGTTGTAATATACCAACTGGTACAACAAGACCAACTACTAGTGACTTTATTATGTTTAGTAAAGATAACGCGGGTAATATATCTGCTTTAGATGGTTACTATGCTGAAATAGAAATGAAAAACGATGCTACTACAGCTGTTGAATTATTTGCTGTTGGCTCTGAGATTTTTGAGAGTAGTAAATAATGACAAAAAAGTGTAATAATAATATGTATAAACAATAGAGATGGAAGAATTAATATATATAATAGATTTATTAAAAGAATTTTGGATAGGTGATCCTAATTATTCTGTAAATATAAGCATAGCACCTATGGCTGTTGGTATGATAGCTAAGGCTGCTGGAAGTGCAATTAGTGGTCTAACCAATATCGCTGGCGGTATAATTGGTGGTGGTAAAAGAAGAAGAGAACAAAGGGATGCACAAAAAGAATATGATATAGCACAAGCTAAATTTAGAAATATGGATACTTCTAACTTAGCCGCTAACATGCAAAATACAATGGAAGATCTTACTGTTAATACACAAGCAGCAGATTTTGCAGCTCAACAACAACAACAAGCAATTGCTAATACAATGGGTAGTATGCAAACAGCAGCAGGTGGTTCAGGTATAGCTGCGTTAGCACAAGCAATGGCAGGTCAACAATCACAAAACTTACAACAAGCATCGTCAAGTATAGCTCAACAAGAGCAAAGAAATCAAATGGCAGCAGCGCAACAAGCGGCAAGTATACAGTCACAGCAAATAGCTGGTGCTCAACAAGCAAGAGGTTTAGAACACACTAAAACATCAGAATTATTAGGTATGGCAAGTGAAAGAAAAACACAAGCAGATGAAGCAAGGGAACAAGCAAAGCAATCTATCATGAAAGGCGTTGGTCAATTTGCCGGAGGTGCGGCAGCGGGTGCATCGGCTATAGCAGGTGGTGCAAATAAAGCCGGTGGTCAAGGAACAGGGTTTTTAGGTGGTCAATCAGGTTTTGGTAAAATGATGGGTGGATTAATGGGTGGTCCTTAAATTA
>Ga0114932_10005380_pt1 | contig 11385 bp, 10 predicted proteins | sample 2SBtaG_2_FD_87286 | JGI IMG/M metagenome (GOLD analysis project Ga0114932, IMG submission 87286) | Deep subsurface microbial communities from Kolumbo volcano to uncover new lineages of life (NeLLi) - 2SBTROV12_ACTIVE470 metaG | ecosystem: Environmental > Aquatic > Marine > Volcanic ... | reverse complement strand
CGTAGATTTTGAGTGCGAAGCGTTGTTGAGGTGTGCCGGCTCCCCGTTGATACCAAAATCCGAATCCAGATGGATCGCCGACAATGTCTGGTATCGTGATCTCAAAGAGAGTCACTTCAATTGCTTTAATAGAGATATTTTTCATAGCTATTCAGTGAGATGGTCGGAATGGGTGTCAATTTTCAAGAGCATGTATTGTGAGTTGTGGTCTTGCAAGCGGGTAGCGGCAGCTCAAGAAAAAGTTGCTTCTTTGAGTTTGTTAGATAACCTTTTCTTCTCGAAGGGCCTCAATTTCAGATATATCAATACCGAACTTTAGTAGAACTGCGTTGGTATCATGCCCAAGAGTTGGTGGGGAAAGTGAAGGGAAGACACTATGTCCATTGACTTTGAAACCCAGTGTAGGCAAATGGGTGACTGATTCGATCTCCGATAGAGTAACGGCTTGGGTAATTTCCCGAGTATTACATTGCGCTTGATCAAGGATTTCAGCAAGGCGCATAACGCTGCCGGCGGGCACACCGGCGTCGTTCAATTGCGCTTCCCACTCGCTCGCCGTTTTTTGTGACAACGCGTCGGCGAGGATTACTCTGAGCTCGGCGGAATGTTGGGATCGGTCCTCGCTAGTTGTCCAACGCGGGTCGGTTAATAATTTATCATTATTTAACACGCGACATAGAGAGCGCCACTGAACGTCTGTGTTTGCTGCCAACATGAGAAGGCCATCTCGCGTAGAGAAACAGCCCGATGCCGCACTGCCACTAAAGGCTTCGTTGCCAGCAGGCCCGGGTTCAACCCCTGCCGTTAGATAAGCGGTGACATGGGAGGCCATTAACAACAGCGCAGTATCTAACATCGCAACATCCAGGCGGACGGCGGCCCGCGTCCGGCGAACCTCATGGAGGGCAGCCACAATCGCAAAGGCGCCATTAAGGCCAGTGGCGTAATCGATGTAGGGTGCACCTACTTTAGTCGGACCTGACTCATCAGTTCCTGTGGCATACATGATTCCACACATGCCTTGAACGACATGGTCGTAGGCCCGCCGGTTGCTTAGCGGGCCATCCTGACCAAAAGCGGATATGGAGCAATAAACGATATCCGGACGAAATTGACGTACCTCCTCGAATGAAAACCCCAACGTTGAGATGGCTCCCGGGCGAAGATTTTCGAGAAAGACATCACACGAAGGCAACATTCGTTGCAGGACAGAGCGCCCGCGTTCTTTTTTTAAATCTAGCGTGACTGATTTCTTGTTTGCATTCTGTACAAGATAAGGCAGCCCCATTTGGGCTTGAGCCAGAGTAGCATCAGCACCGCCGGTGCGTGTCCAATCGCCAGTCCCGGGCCGCTCAATCTTAATCACCTCAGCCCCCATCAAACCCAGCTGATAGGAAGTGTATGGCCCTGCGAGAACCTGGGTGATATCTAGAACGCGAACTCCTGCTAGAGGTTGGAATGTTGGCTTGGTCATAGCTAAGTAATTGTAACCATTGATCAACGCAAACGGACCTAAGCCGCTTTTCCTGAGTTCGATGCTTATAATTCGGTGATTATCAATGTGATGGGAAGCGGCTGCAAAGGAAGCAATCATGGAATGCACAGAAGAGGTAAAGACATGGGGCGGAATTCAACGGGTATTTCGACACGCATCAATGACGACGCACTGTGAGATGGAGTTTGCTGTATTCGTCCCCGGGATTGCTGGTGCGGAGCCCTTGCCGGCATTGTTTTATCTTTCGGGCTTGACCTGTACTTGGGCTAACGTGGCGGATAAGGCGGGCGCACAGCGTTTTGCGGCCGAGCATGGGTTAATACTGGTGATGCCCGATACGTCGCCTCGTGGTTTACAACTTCCGGGAGAAGATGATGATTGGGACTTTGGCACAGGCGCTGGATTTTATGTCAACGCCACTGAAGCGCCGTGGAACGAAAATTATAATATGTTTGATTATGTGACTGAGGAACTCCCAGCGCTAGTCGCCGGGGAACTAGGGGTTGATGGGGCTCGAATTGGTGTGACGGGTCATTCGATGGGTGGGCACGGTGCATTGATTTGTGCGCTAAAACGCCCAGACGTCTTCAAAAGTTGTTCGGCTTTTGCCCCGATCGCTGCACCCTCGCGATGTCCCTGGGGCACGAAAGCATTCACAGGTTATCTGGGAGCCGACAAGACCGAGTGGGCCAAGTGGGATGCGTGCGAGTTGGTTGGGTTAAGCCATTTTGAAGGGTCTGTCTTGGTTGATCAGGGGCAGGCTGATAACTTTCTTGTTCGAGAATTACGACCCGAATTATTGCAAGAGGCATTTACACACGCCGGGAAATCGTTAGTGTTGCGTATGCAGCCAGGTTACGATCACAGCTATTATTTTATCGCAACCTTTATGGGTGACCACGTGGAGCATCACTCGAAACAGCTCCAACGTTGATTCGTCAGGTAATCACGTGCAGGCTAGCGCATTCATTTCGATTAACTGTTTTGCATTATTTCTATCACGGCGTTAACGATTTGAGTTTTGTCCGGAAACACGTGGTCTTCTAGGTCGGGCGAGTAAGGGACCGGAACTGGCAGAGCGCAAATCCGCCGGACAGGGCACTTGAGGCTGTGAAAGGTTGGGCCGTCTTCCATCACAATAGAAATGATTTCTGCGGCCGCGCTCGCAGTTGGGGGAGCCTCATCCGCGACCACTAATCGCCCCGTCTTCTTAACTGACTGGCGCAGGGTTGTCTCGTCTATAGGAGCAAGACAGCGTGGGTCAATTACTTCCACTGAGATGCCCAACTCCGCAAGTTCGGTAGCGGCATCGAGTGCTTCATGAACCAACCATGCTAAGGCAACGATTGTTACATCAGTGCCAGTTCGTTTAATGTCGGCTTTACCCATTGCAATGCAGTAGTCCCCGCTCGGGACCTGCCCGCGATAATTTGCTAAGCGTTCGGATTCGAAAACGATGACGGGATTGTTGTCCCTGATCGCCGTTTTCAGCAGGCCCTTCACATCGTAGGGCGTCGACGGTAACAACAGTTTTAACCCTGCAAGGTTCATGAACATGGAGTAAGGACTTTGGGAGTGTTGGGCAGCGCGCCGCGTGCCGCCACCAACTTTGGTTCTAAAGACGATAGGAAAACTTCTTTGACCACCATACATATAATGAATTTTAGAGACCTGGTTAACGACTTGATCCATTGCAACAAAAGCAAAGGTTATTGATCTCCAATCAATGATAGGCCGATATCCTGAGCCGGCTGCACCAACAGCCATTCCGGTTAACGCACTTTCTGCGATTGGTGTTGAACGAACCCGATTGTCGCCGAACTCCGTGACAAGTGGCTCTGGCGCATCAGTTGATAGATGAAAGATACGGTCATCGTTGCGCATCTCCTCCGCGATGGCTTCGAAGATCGCAGTTTCGTAGGTAATAGTTCTCATCAAAGTTTATTCCGCAAAAACGTCTTCACCAGCAGCCTCCACAGGGGGAAAAGGGCTGGTAGCGGCAAAGGTGACCGCGGTGTCAACTAACTTGATTATTTCCTGATCCATCGCTTCCCATTCGCTATCTGTCAACTGACCTTGCTGGGTATTGAGAGCCATTTTTAAACGGTCGATCGGATCTTTCTCCATCCATTCAGACACTTCGTTATGCGGCCTGGCGTCAGGTTGGGTGGCTCTTTCAGTGTGGCGTCGGTGGCGATAAGTTTTACATTCAATCAGCGAGGGACCCTCACCATTTCGGGCCCGATCGACAGCCTCGGTAGCTACTTCTCTTACTGCTAAGACGTCGTTTCCGTCGACAACGATACCTGGTATGCCATAGGCGGTCGCGCGTGTCGCTATATCGTCGATGGGCATGCTTGCCTTGGATGGGGTGTTGACGGCCCAGAGATTATTCTCACAGACATAAATGATGGGCAAGTTCCAGCTTGCAGCTATATTGATTGACTCGTGGAAGGAGCCTGCATTAGATGCGCCATCACCAAAGAAACAGACGGCGACACTACCGGCGCCTCTCAATTGTGCCGCAAATGCGGCTCCCGTAATGATCGGTATGCCTCCCGCTACAATTCCGTTGGCCCCAAGCATTCCAATATCGAAATCGGCAATATGCATTGAACCGCCTTTCCCTTTGCAATATCCGGTTTCACGGCCATAAAGTTCGGCCATCATTCGATTAATATCAGCCCCTTTTGCAATGCAGTGGCCGTGTCCCCGATGTGTGCTAATGATTTGATCATCTTCTCGAAGCGCAGAACACACACCAACTGCAACCGCTTCCTCACCGATATAGCAGTGAACGACGCCATAGATTTTGTCATCGAGATAATCACGTGACGCACGTTCCTCAAAACGTCGAATAAGCTGCATCGTTCGAAGCATTTGGCGTTGTTCGGCGGGGCTTATAGGCATAGTGGGCCTCCCATCGTGTTCTGTCTTGCACTAAACATAATGCGCGGTTTTGGTCTTATCGGCAAGGAGCACGTGGTTTTAGTTGCAGCCAATTGTTTGGTAAGGTGCAGATGGCTTCACTGGTTGTGCCCCGTAGTCTTTATACATGACATCGGGCAATGGTTCGGTCGATGCTTTGAGGAGGGCTCATGCTTGATCTATTGATTCGCAACGCTGCCGTCGTCGACGGTAGCGGAAATGAACCATTCGTGTCCGATGTTGGTATTCATCAGGGCCGGATAGTCGAGTTAGGCAACACAGGCCGTGCCGCAGAAAAGGTTGTTGATGCAGATGGTTTGACTTTGGCGCCCGGAATTGTAGACCTGCACACTCACTACGATGCGCAGGTTACTTGGGACAAGGTGTTGTCACCGTCACCTGCGCTCGGCGTAACGACTGTAGTTATGGGTAATTGTGGCTTTGGTATCGCTCCGAACCGTCCAGCTGTGCAAGATTTAATTCTCCGTAACTTATCAGTGGTTGAGGGAATGGATCTCGAGGCATTACGGTGCGGTGTTGATTGGCGTTTTCAGTCTTTTCCGGAATACCTAGAGGCGCTGCGCAAGATCGGTCCTTATCCGAATGTCGCGGTATTTGCAGGGCACTCAGTCATTCGGACAGCGGTGATGGGGGACGGTGCATCGGTGCGAGACGTACCAACGACCGCCGAATTGGCAGAAATGAAAAATCTTGTCGCTGAGGCTATAGATGCGGGTGCCGTGGGTGTGTCCGGATCTTATTCATTGAATCATTGTGGCTATGGTGGTGTTCCCATGCCATCCACCATCACTGGCATAGACGAATTCAGTGAGCTGGTTGGTGTGATGATGGAAAGCGGAGGAGGCGTGGTGCAAATTGCTGCTGGCGCAACACCTCTTGATAAATTAGAAGCCGTTTCACAAGAGCATGGCTGTGCCATTTTTCAGCAGTCCCCGGCCGCCATGTATAACGAACAGGATCCGAAGCGTGCATTGAGCGTTTATGATGCTTGCGTTGAGGCTCGTAATCGAGGTAACCCGCTGTACACGCAGGTTGCTTGTCAGCCCGTGTCTTTTGATTTTACGCTGGATAATGCTTATCCTTTTTTTAGCCATGATGGTTTTTCTGAGGTCAAGTCATATGACGCTAAACGGCTGAAAAAGGTATTCCAAGATAGTGATTTTCGGGAACGATTCAGGAGAAGTTTGTCGAACCCACGGCCTGGGATGATTTTTCTGGGTAACTGGGATCGCGTCACCGTAGCGGTACCCGCCCGACCGGAAAACCGCGGCTTGTCTGGTAAAACAATTGGGGAACTTTCGAAAGAGCGGAGCGTAGATCCTGTAGATTTTATTTTCGATCTTAGTATAGAAGAGGACTTGGAAACTCGATTCATTGGCGAATTTCTCAATGTCGGTGACGAGGGGGTTCTCCAACTTCTGAGGCATGACGGTGGTGTTCTGACTTTATCCGATGCAGGTGCTCATCTTGTGTTCATGTGTGACGCGGGATTTGGATTGCACTTTTTATCCAAGTGGGTGCGTGATCGTGGAGATTTTTCGCTTGCGGAGGGGGTTCGCAGATTAACGAGTCATCCGGCCGATCTTTATGGGTTAAGAAATCGAGGTCGAATCCGCAAAGGAGCCCATGCCGATTTGTTGATATTCGACCCAGATGAAGTTGGGGTAACGGCACCGGAACGTGTCTCTGACCTTCCTGGAGGTGGTACACGCACGATTCGAAGGTCACTTGGGGTGCATGGCGTATTTGTAAACGGTGTTGAGGTATTTGATGGGAAAGACTACGTAGAACATGCAATCGGCCCCGGCGATGTATTGGATTCATTCGACCGTTAGGCTCCGTGAGTGGAGCATCCCTACGACGGATGCATAAGACTTGTAGTCGGTGTGCTGTGCGGTAATAGTTTCGAATCGAGAATCGGCGAGCCTATATGTAACCGTGTTTTAGACAGATCTCGCTGCTTTGTAATTCAGTATTAATTTGTCCCGATTAGGTTAAGCTTGCTTTCATTCTAAATAGAGCAATTTTTTAGTGTGTCGCGAAAGAGTTAGGCTAAGCGACACTGTTCAGCTTTATCGCTATTTAAAGAAATGAGATATTCTTGGGGCGAACTTGAAGTAGATATTATTTGCGAGTCGGTCGCGGAGTTTTTCCTGGCCAGTGAATTTTTCCCCCAGTTTGATGCGAACGCAATTGTGCATCGCCGCGAGCGGCTTCAGCCAGACTTCTTAACCAGTGACAATCGCCTCAGGCTATCTATCCATAGCTGGTTATTGAGAGCCGGTGATTTGAATATTCTGATCGATACTTGCGTTGGAAATCAAAAAAAACGTCCATCTATCGCCCAGTGGAATCAAGCAGAATTTTCTTATCTTGATGGACTAACCGAAACTGGATGTTCAGTGGAGGATATCGATATTGTGATGTGCACACACTTGCACGTCGATCATGTTGGTTGGAATACCCGCCTAGAGGATAACCGTTGGATTCCGACATTTCCGAATGCCCGATATTTATTCTCTGGTAAGGAGTACGAGTATTACTTGTCTCAGAATCGTATCAGTTCGGCGAATCGGGGTTCATTTGATGATAGCGTCTTGCCTATTGTCGCGGCGGGTCAAGCGGAGTTTATAGGTTCGGGTTATACGCTGGCGCCTGGTGTTATCGTTCAGGAGATGCCAGGGCACACCCCAGGACATTTTGTCATACGGATAGAGAGAAATGGTCTGCGGGCAATATTATCGGGTGACGTTGTTCATCACCCGATGCAGATTTGGCACCCGGAGTGGGCCAGTGTGGCTTGTTGGGATCCGCAAGCGGCAGGCAGATCCCGTATCGAACTTCTCAACCTTTGCGTGGAATCTGGTGCTCTGCTTTTACCTGCCCATTTTTGTTCACCCCACGGCGCAAAGATTACGAAGTACGGGAGTCACTTTGACTTCCGTTGGGGTGAAAAGTACTGACACATGGTGGTGCGCTTTTCTCGGATTATCACCGTTTTGAGGTCCGACAACCTTAGTAAGTATTGGGTGAACAAAAAGAATAATTGTGTTACGAGTAGTAGGTAACTCAGAGCTATAGGAAAGTCGGAATATGTCGGTAAGCAATCCAATGTTTGGTGAACAACCGTTCAAAATCGGTCTCTTCAGTGCCAATTGTAGCGGTGGTCTTGCTGTTACGACTGTTCCTGAGCAGTGGGCGGCAGAATGGGACGAAATTGTCGAATTGACGTGTCTTGCAGAGGATGGTGGGTTGGAGTTTATTTTGCCTGTGGCTAAGTGGAAGGGCTACGGCGGCGAGTCAGATATTCTTGGGCGGTCTTACGAAACATTTACTCATGGCGCTGCATTGGCTGCATTAACTACAAAGATGACTATCTTTGTGACGGTCCATGTGCCCTTGGTGCATCCGACCTATGCAGCCAAGTCATTGGCGACGATAGATCATATTTCGCGTGGACGAGTGGGGCTAAATATGGTGTGTGGTTGGAATCAGGACGAGTTCGATTTATTTGGTGTTGCGGTGGATCCAGATCGACGATACGAACAGGGACTGGAATGGTATCGGTTGTTGATGAAACTCTATGACGGGGGTCCCGAGTTCAGTTGGAATGGAGACTTCTATAGCGGTCAACACATGCATACCAACCCCTTGCCGATTCAGCGCCCGCGTCCGATCACGATGTCAGCTGGTGTATCCCCACAGAGTCAAGAATTCGCTGCTGTCACCTCAGATTTTCTTTTTACCGCTGTAGCCGCCCTTAAGAATGCGCCGAGCTTAATTGGCGATATGAAATCCTATGCCGGTAAATTTGAAAGAGATATCGGTGTTTATACGATGAGTCACGTAGTGTGCCGCGAAACGCGAAAGGAGGCAGAAGAGTACTTCTATTTTTTTGCTGAGGAGTGCGCGGATCGTGATGCGCTGTCCTATTATGAGGCTAAGAAAGGGGTAAAGATGGCTAACGCTGATAGGGGTGGTAGCGTTTCCCCCACTAATCGATTACCAGGACAGGTTTACACAGGCTCGTATCCTGGGGCCTATCCTTTAGTTGGAGCCCCAGACGATGTAGCTCGAGAGATAATCCACATGCATGAGTTAGGGTTAGACGGAATGACTATTGCATTTGTGAACTATTTGGACGAGTTACCGTTTTTTCTGGAGGCAGTACTGCCACGCCTCGAAGCTGCCGGCATTCGGCTACCAGTGGGGAAAATCCCTTAAGCATGATCGTGCCGGTACGAGGGGGTGGTGATAGATAATGGGCTATCGGAGCCGATCAGTTAGACAAAATGTCAACTCGCTACAGTTGAACGTTTTCTTCCGCAGAATTAACTTTCCGCGAAGGTGAGGTTCTGAGACGTTGTGATTGTGGCCATTCTGCTGAGGCCATTGATAGTCCATTCGCGGTAATCCTGACTCCAGCCGACAATCACATAGCCAATCGGAACACCCTCATTCCTACCCTTGGCAATGGCAGTTGCCGAGTTTTTTAACACATCCAGACGTGTCACCTCAGCCGCGAGGCCGGAGCCGTTGGCGCCGTCGGGGTGAACTAAATCGTTGATAAGATCCATCACAAGGTACAAAGTTTTCATTGGTAATTACCCTTATAAAATTTAGGGTCAAGTCGATTGCTGGAGTCGGCACAAATGTGTGCACCATGGCAATATTAGTGTCAACATTTTGCTATCCGGTACCCTGCTCATAGTATCAGGTATCACGGACTCTATTCTCTGCAGGAGGTTTTTCAAAAATTGAACATCGTACCTAATACCTATGAATACTTTTCGCATAAACGTGTGATATTTGGTAAACCGCTAGCGGAGTCTGTCAGTGAAGAACTTGATCACCATGATGCTCGTAAAGTATTTGTCATATCGACTCGCAGTCTTAGCCAGAAAACGGATGTCGTTTCTCAATTACAAAGGGTGCTTGGCAATAAGTTTGGTGGTCTGTTCGACCAGGTTGTTTCACACGTTCCGCGGGCGGTGGGCATAGCTGCGACCGAACACGCGCGATCGATAAAGCCGGATCTGATTATCTCGATTGGTGGTGGCTCGGCAATTGATACTGGAAAGCTCGTGCAGATTTGTCTTGCCGAGAACATTAAGACGACCGAAGAATTAGATCGGTTTCGAGTCGTCACAGACTCAAATGGTGCCTCACATGTTCCAACAATTAAAACCTCTGGCATCCGACAATTGGTCATCCCGACCACACTGTCGGGTGCGGAATGGAGCCACACCACCGGATCAACAGATGACGAAAGAGGTATTAAAGATATCTACATTCAGTCCGATCTGGCTGCGCCTGGCATACTGTTAGTCCCCGAAATTCTCAAACACACACCGCTTGATATCTGGTTGACGAGCGGGTTTAGAGGAGTCGATCACGCTATCGGATCTCTGGTGTCAAAGAATGCACATCCCTTCACCAACTCAACGACGGCCGAAGGGTTGCGCATGTTGAATCGCTCTCTGAGGGCAACCAAAAACGACCCTGACAACGTGGAGCATCGGTTCGAATCTTTAATTGCGTTATGGTTGGCATCAACGGGAATGATGCGAATGCAATATGGGGCGAGTCACGGTTTATCCTGGCATTTGAGCGCGGTTGCCGATGTTGCACATGGCCACTGTTCTTGTGTCCTCATTCCGGCAACATTGCGATTTAATAAGGCCTATACCATCGATGCACAGCGTCAAATCAGTGAGATATTAGGCCAGCCTGACGTCGAGGCCGCCGACGCCGTACTTGATCTGATACGAGCCTTAGATTTGCCTGAAAAAATGCGGGAGGTTGGAATTCGACGTGAACATCTTGGGAAAATTGCCAACGATGCGATGGGAAACCTATTGGTGAGAAATAACTGTCGCCCAATCACTAGTGTTGATGATGTGATGGAAATACTTGAAATGGCATTCTGAATCATCTTCGTGTGTTCTCATTAAATCAGGAACATGTCTAATGAACGTATTGATTGTTTATGCACATCAAGAGCCAAAGTCATTTTGTGGAGCCTTGCTTGTAGTCGCAACCGAGGCACTCAAAGAAGATGGACATGAGGTCAAAGTGTCAGATTTGTACGCGATGGGATTTAACCCGGTCTGTGATCGCTGGGATTTTACGGAGACGGCCGATCCGGATTATTTCAAAGTACAGAAAGAACAAACTCACGCGACCGCGGGCGGGTCATTTGCTCCGGACATTGTGCGTGAACAGGAGAGAGTTCAGTGGGCAGATTTGGTGATCTTTCATCAGCCACTATGGTGGTTTTCTGTTCCCGCGATTACGAAAGGTTGGTTTGATCGTGTTTTAGCGTTGGATTTTGCCTATGGAAGAGGACGTTGGTTTGACAGGGGTGTTTTTCGTGGCAAAAGGGCCATGCTAACGATCACTGCCGGAGCGCCAGAGCAGCGCTATCAAGAGGGGCATATATTTGGGGGGATAGAGCGAGTACTGTATCCCCTGCACGTCGGTGTTCTTAACTTTGTTGGGTTTGATGTTTTGGAGCCTTTTATCACATGGGCGCCAATCCAGATGTCGGTCAAAGAGCGCGAGGCGGAACTACAGAGTTATCGATCACGTTTAGAGGGTGTGTGGACAGCGGAACCCTTGCCGTTCCATAGTTTAAAACGTCATCCAGATCCGCTGGAAGGTTTGAATTCTTATGTAGCACCACGGCGCAGTTCATGACTTTTTGTGACGAAGGCATTGGCGGTTGTTGCGGGCCGTTTTTAACGTGAGAGAAAATCAGAAAATACGGCCACCGCTTGCCTCAGATAGGTGGTTTCATCGGTGCTAGGTAGTGATGCCGTCTCGCAGTTTGGAAGCCGTGATATCACGCGCTCTAGGTGATCAAAAAATATGTCGCTAGGCGGGCAAGACACCATGACGGGTTGCGTCAATTTCTGGAGAGCGGCGTCTTTATCATAGGT
>Ga0114932_10005378_pt1 | contig 11389 bp, 9 predicted proteins | sample 2SBtaG_2_FD_87286 | JGI IMG/M metagenome (GOLD analysis project Ga0114932, IMG submission 87286) | Deep subsurface microbial communities from Kolumbo volcano to uncover new lineages of life (NeLLi) - 2SBTROV12_ACTIVE470 metaG | ecosystem: Environmental > Aquatic > Marine > Volcanic ... | reverse complement strand
GTGCTGGGCGTCACGCTGAACGGCCACTATGCGCTGTCGGAGCGCATCGGCGTGGGGGCTGCCGTTCCGCTCTTCTTTGGCAGTACCGCTGGCGGCGGCCTCGGCGATTTGGACATTGCCGTACCTGTCGGACTGGTGCTGCCACACCAATACGGCACGGGCCTGGGCGTGTCTGTGGTGCCCTCCGTGTCGCTGCCCACCGGTGCTTCGGCGAAGTGGCTCGGCGACCAGAGCTTCGGCGCCGGGGCTTTGTTGGCGGCGGGCTGGGGCGCGGGCATGCTGCGCATCAGCGCCAACGCGGGAGTGAGCGCCCGACCCAAGATCGACGTCGACAATCTGGTGGGCGGTACCGAGGGTCACCTGGCTCTGGGCGTTGCGTTCGTCCCCGCCGAGGACTTGGCAGTCCGCATCGAGACCCGCAGCTCCCCGACCTTCGCGTCGAACATCCGTCCGGGGGTTGGCGCACCCGCCGAGCTGCTCTTGTCGGTTCGTGGACGGGACGGCGGCTTTGGGTGGGTCGCCGGAGGCTCCGCCGGTGGGCTGAGTTCCGGTGTTGGAGCGTCGACCATGCGAGTCTTTGCCGGCGTCGGCACCACCGTGAACAAGGATTGGCCGGACCCCGACACCGATCTCGACGGCATCGTCGACCCGGTCGATGACTGCGTGAAGGTGCCCGAGACCAAGAACGGCTGGAAGGACGAAGACGGCTGCCCAGATGGCTTGGCGGCCGTGTCTGTGCTGGTCAGCGGACCCGATGGACCGCTCGAAGGGGCGACGGTGACGCTGAACGGCGAGTCGGTCGGCACCACCGACAAAGCGGGCACGGTACGAGCGTCAGAGCTCATGCCTGGGAGCGAGATCGAACTTGCCGCGTCTCATCCCACCATGCATGACGCCACTCCCGGGACCTTTCCCCTGGCCGAAGGTGACAACGACGCATCATTCCTGCTCGCTTGGCTGCCGGGAACGGTTCGGGTCACGGTGGTCGACCCGGACGGAAATCCGGCCTACGCGCGGCTGGCGTTTCGTGGAGACGCCGAGGTCGACGAGGTGGAGACCGAAGACGACGGCACGGGCCAGATTGAGCTGGCTGTTGGCGATTGGAAGGTGCTGGTCATCTCCGAGGGCTTTGCGGTCGCGTCGGTCAAGTTCGAGATCGCAGCGGCCCAGACACAGGCGGTGAAGGTGCAGCTGCGAGCGGCCAAGGTCGAGGTCAAAGCCGAGGAGATTGAGATCAAAGAGAAGGTCTTCTTCGACGTCGACAAGGCGACCATCAAGGACGAGAGCCAAGAACTGCTGGCCGAGATCGCCGCGACCATCAGCGCCAATCCGCGCATTGTGCGCATCGAGGTCCAAGGTCACACCGACAGCGACGGCAGCGATAGCTACAACCTCGAGCTGTCACAGAAGCGCGTCGACGCGGTCGTTGCGGTGATGATTGCCGAGGGGGTCTCTGCCGATCGCCTGGTGGCCAAGGGCTATGGCGAGGCGGTGCCGATTGGCAGCAACGATACGGCCGAGGGCAAGGCCGACAACCGCCGGGTGCAGTTCATTATTCTGGAGCAGGACACGCCCTAGGGTTGCTACCTGCGCCCACCGGCCAGCTTGGCCGCGTCGCTCGATTGCCGCAGCATGAACATCGCCATGCCCCCGAGCATCGGGCCCAGGGCCAAGAAGGCGAAGCACCATTCCCAGCCGACCACTTCGGCCATGACCGGTACCAGGCGAATCGAGACCAGGGTGAGCAAGAAGCCCATCGCGGCCTGCACAGACAACGCGGTGCCCACATACGAGCGGTCGGCCAGCTCGCTGACCGAGGCGCTAAACTGCGCGCTATCGGCCACCACAGCGAATCCCCATACGAGCAGTACGGCAGTGAGCAGGTTGGGGTCGGCATGGGCAAAGGCGCCCACCAGCAGGCAGCAGACTCCGCTGACCAACAGGCTTGCGATGGTGACTGCGGTTCGACCGATGCGGTCTGCGGCGTAGCCTCCGGCCAGACAACCCACACTGCCGATGGCAATGACCGCAAAGGTCGTGACGCCGATGCGGGCCTCGTCCTGCCAGAAGTGCGCGAGCCAGATGCCGATCCAGCTCCAGAACGCGTAGAGCTCCCACATATGGCCCAGGTAGCCAATGTTTGCGCACCGGAGCGCCGGGTCCCGCCAGGCCGCGCTGACGGCGTTCCAGCGGAAGGGTGCCGAGGCCGCGACATGGGGGCCGAGACCGCCAAATGCCGCACCGATGGCGGCGGCGACCAGCGCCAAGCCCGACGTCGTGAGCATGACCATCTGCCAGGCGTTGGTCGGCACCATGACCTTGAGCAGGTGCGGCAGGGCCGAGCCGACAGTCAGGGCTCCGACCAGCAGGCCCAGTGCCAGACCGCGCTCGCGCTCCTCCCACGAGGCGACGATCTTCATGCCCACGGGGTAGACCAGCGCCAGGGACATTCCCGTGCCGAAGCGCAGTGCGACGGCGGGTCCGAAGCTCGCACACCACAACGGGACCGCAGCATTTGTGGCGGCGGCCATCAAGGCACCCCCGGCGAAGACCCATCGTGGAGCGACCCGATCGGGCAGGTTGACCGCTGCGCTGAGCAGCGCACCCACCACAAATCCCAGCTGCACGGCCATGGTCAGCCAAGCCGCATCGCCGGTGCTTAGATTCCACTCCTGGGTCAGCGCAGGCACCACGGCCGACGCCGAGAACCACACCGACAGGGCGAGCAGTTCGGCGATCACGACTGCAGTCACGACGCGAAGGGGGGTCAACGGATTCCTGATGCCGGCGAGAGCGGGTGGTCACTCACTCTCGGAAATAGAACGCCACACGGCCGAGGTCCACGTTGTTGAGGGAGGTTCCCCAGCTGCCAAAGCGGTTCGATTGGGGGCTCGTCGCACCAAATCCGTACAGGTCGGGATCTGCACCGGCCGGGCAATTCTGTTGATTGCCACCGCTGTAGCTCGTTCCACCGTTGTTGCCGTGGGTGTAGTTGCTGGTGTAGTCGGCGTGGCAGTCGACGCCAACGGCCTCGTAGGTGTTCGTACCGTGACAGTTCGGGCCATCGCAGGAGTGGAAGTAGTAGTCGTAGCCACTGTGCGAGGGGTGCTCGACGATGGCGTACATGCTCATCTTGTCGTTGTAGCCGCAGCGGCTGTCCCAGGCGGTGCAGACCGTGTCCCAGCCCACCCAGCTCTTGATGGTGAAGACCATCGTGTCTCCCGGGCCGATGCGCTTGAGCATGATCTCGGAGCTGCCATCGGTGAACACGCTATCGGGCACCACCCGCCAATCTCGGGCGTAGTCGGCGTTCTCGCTGGGCGACCCCGAGTTCCAGCTGTAGGTCATGAGGTTTGGCGAGCCCGGCACGAGATCGTCGTTGTGGTCGTAGGACAGCAGCAGTGTCCATCCGCCGCCGTCGGTCACCATGTCGCAGTAGCCCTTGATGGGGCCGTTGCCGGTGTCCAGACCGTCGGGGTCGATCCAGTATTCCCCGTTGGCCAGGCTCGGATTGTCGGCGTGCAGCGTCTTGCAGGTCAGCGCGGCCGTGGTCGGGTCACTGCCATCGTTTGCGCCAATGAGGCGGATGGTCTTCCATTCGCCGCTTCCGTCGCAGGCTTGCAGCTCGGTGCCATCCCAGCGAATCGAACCCGCCTCGCCGGACACACACAGATCGTCGGTGCTGTCTCCGACCTGCACGGCGCCAGTGAATGCGCCACCCGTGGCGGGCATCGCGCCGACTTCGGCGGCGGTGTGACTGTGATTGCCACGAGCGACCGTGTCGTTGCTGGTCCCCACCGGCAGCTGAGCCATCGCCAGGGTGCCAGAGTTGACCTCGGTGGCTGCGTGAGTGTGCGAGGCATCGGCATAGCTTGGAGCGTTCTCGATGCTGGACCAGTCGATCATGCCGGTGTTGCTGATCACGACGGCGCCACCGACAGAGACCTGGCTGACATCGACCGATGAACCGGGGGCGACTGAGCCGGCGTGGATCGCGTAAGGAACGCTGATTAGCGGCAGGCGGTCGGTGAGCTCGGCGCCTCCATCGACCTTGATGCCCAGATAGAGCGGGTCGCCATCAAAGATCGACGCGTCGAGTGCTTGGACCGACCCGAGGGCCACGCTGAAGAAACCGTTGTCGATGTCGGCGGTGTGGCTCTCGGTCCAAACCGCCGTGCCGCCAGAGGTGTTCTCGTACAGATTGAACTCAAGGGAAGTCGAGCCGTCGAGTGGCACACCAGTGCTGTCCCACAGACGGCCTTGGTGACTCATCTCGAGAGGAACGGCCAGCGCATTGCTGGTGGCGAATAGAAGGGCAAACAGGGTGCAGGCTCGGGTCATGGGACCTCCAAGCCGCACTATACCGCCTGTCTAGGTCTGATACGGCTCTGGACCGTCGCCAAAAGCGGCGCGGTAGCCCTTGATGATGTAGCTGAACAGAACCATCTGGCCAATGACCGGGATGTACCCGCTGATCATGGCGATCGCGATGCCGAGTCCCCAGAAGCCCAGGTGCCACAGCGTGTTCTCTTGAACGTGCTTGATTGACTGCATGACCGCCTCGAGGGGACTGCGGTTGTGCAGGGCTGCGGCGGGGATGGCCCAGTGCAGCGCAAAGCTGACGATGAAGCCCGGGATGTAGCACATCATGATTCCGGGAATGAAGAACAGCAGAAACAGCAGAGTGGTGCCGATGACGCCGACGACGTTGGTGCCCAGGCTGCTGAAGGCCGAGGCGATGGTCAGCTCTTCGCCGCCGCGCTGCCGTTCGGCGATGGCTCGGTACATGCTGGCGCCGACCGGAGCGGTGATGAAGGTCAGGCCGATGCTCAGGGCCGCGATGGGCAGCATCATGCCGACGAACATGCCGATGAACGGCAGGAAGGAGGTCAAGATGAGGCCGAGTGTCTCGTTGACGGCCAGGGCAGCGATGCCGATGGCGCCGCCGCCGAACATGCCGGCCATGACGCCGAAGCCCACTCCCAGGTAGGTCAGCGGGATGGCGATGAACAGCACCACAATGTTGAGCAGGCTGAGCCCCAGGCCCGCCAGCGCGTACGGACCGAGATTGTCGGTGACGTCCGAGATGGCAGAGGAGGCGAGATCGGTGACCGAGGGCGTGTAGCCGCCGGTGACGTGGGACGTGAAGTCGGGCATTTCCGTGGACATGGCCCAGCACCTAAAGTCTGCGCTACACTCTGGCCATGCATACCCCCGACAAGTACGTTCCTTGCCCAGAATGCGCTTGCTACCTCAAGCAAGACGAAACCGCCTGTCCGCACTGTGGTGCCGGTCTCGCAGTCAGTGGCGGCCGCAAAGTCGGCGCTGCAGCATCGGCGTTGATGATGGGTGTGGTGTTCACGGCGTGCATTGGTGGCGGCGGCCCCGACACCAACGACGACACCGGCGGCATGGTGGCGCTGTACGGCGTGGCCATGACTGACAACGACAACGACGGCTACATCCCGGTGGACGAGGGCGGCGACGACTGTGACGACGACGACGCGTCGATCAACCCAGGGGCGACCGAGATTCCTGGCGACAGTGTCGACAGCAACTGCGACGGGTCGGACGACACCTGATGGCCATGTTGCTTGCGCTGTTGGCGCTGACGGCCCTGGCCGAACCGGTCGAGATCAAGGACGGGCGTGGCTACACGATGACCGTGGACCTGCCGGCGGACACCAGCGCCAAGGCGGCTCCAATTGCTGTGGCGACGATGGTCATGGGGCCGCCGACCGACGGCTTTCAACCGAACATCAACGTGCAGCTGCAGGCCTCGACTGATGGCGGCGGTCTCGCGGTCTTTGTCACGACGACCAAGGGGCAGTTCACGGCCGGTGGACTCACACTGGTGGCCGACAAGCAAAAGAAACTGAACGGCAAGCCGGCGTGGTACTTCGAGTACTCCGGCAACATGCAGGGCCGCTCGCTGCATTGGACGGCGCTTGCGGTCGAGCAGAACCCCAATCAGATCCTTCTGGTCACCGCGACAAGCACCGAAGCGACGTGGGCAACGAACAAAAAGTGGCTGACGGACGGCATCAACAGCGTGTCGGTGGACTAGTGGGTTGAGTCCGAAGTCGGACTCAACCCACTAGCGGCTCCTATTTTTCGAACAGCAGCACGGCGGTGTGCACCGGTTGGTGGCGGCCGACGTTGGCGGTGCCGACATCGACGATCTCGGTGGAGGGCAGGTCCACGACCCAGCCATCGATGGCCATGCGCTTGCTGGCTCCGCCGTCGAGGTTCATTGCAGTCTGGCAGCCCAGAGCGACCATCATCTTGGCGGTGTCGGCAAGGGTCAGTCCCAGGCTGCGCTGGAAGTTCCGGCCGTCGACCGACAGCAGCACGAGCTCGCCCTTGGCGGTGATGCCGGCGGCCATTCGCGGCAGCAGGTCCCGCTCGCCGGTCTGGCCGGTGGCGCTGCGAGGAGGGGCGGAGCCGCTGAACTGTTCGGCCTGCAGGTCGAGCGTGACCGCGCCGTTCTTGACCAGGATGGGTCCGGCGCCGATGGCGTTGTCGATGCCTGGGATGCGGTAGCTCATGCGCGACGGGATGGCTTGGTCCGTGTCGAAGGGCATGCAGAAGCCGTTGACAGGCACGCGCAGCTGTTCATCCGGCCCGGCATGGCCGACGACCCGGTCGCCGACGACGGCAATCGCTGGGCCTGTCACCCACTCAGCCTGGGACCTGTTGGTGGTGCGCTTGTACGCCCATCCATCGTCGTGCAGCACGTTTGCCATGCCGATGACGCGAATGCCGATGCGTCCGTCGGTCTGTTGGATGAGCGCCGCTCTCGAGAAGACAGGAGGAGACAGCACCTTGCCGTCCGTGAGCAGCAGGCCCACGGGGTCATGCCGTTGGCTGGGAGGCTGGATGTCTGCCTCCGCATTCAGAAAATAGCCGCCCGAGATGCCAGCGACGGCGTCGTGAGCTCGAACGAAGCGCCCGAAGTCCTCGGTGAGCTTGGTGTCGACGCAGCGCATGCGGAAGGCCGCAGGGGCAGCGATGATGGCGTTGGCGTGGATGGGCCCGTGGTGGGTCTGGCCCTGCAGCACGACGTGACGCATATGGGGTCGAATGTCGTGAAGGCTGGCCTGGGTCACGATCTCGCCGAGGCCGCGCGGAACGATGCTCTTTATGGCCCGACGACGGGCGTGAAACAACACTCCGGTCTGGCTCGCAAAGAAGTCGGTGGCTGCACGCACGTCGGGGATTCGCGGAGATTCCTGCTCGATGAGCTCCGAGATGCGGCTTGCGAGGCGGACCCGCAGCAGACGGGCGGCGTTGTCGGTCTCGCTCAGATCGTCCAGCAGCTTCAGCACCGAGGTGATGCGCCGGCCCATCAGGGCGGCCTCGTCGGAGTGGGTCTCTCGCTGCAACTCCCGTTGCAGCTGTTGAACCATGGTGGCCATCCGAGCGCGGATTCGGCGTTCGAGCACGGGCAGGTCGAGAGCTTGAATCATGGCAGCATGGCCTCAAGACGACAGGAGCGGGGCCAAGTGCAGTGTGCCCCGTGCTTATGAGACGCGCGGGCTCAGCAGTTTGTGGCATTCATTGCGTCAAACTGTGTCATTGGGAGGTCGCCGAAGCGTCAGGAACTTCCCCGATAACCGGCTGTTCACGCCGATCCGCTCACTGTGAGAGTGCGTCGATTGCTGCCCGAATGTCGTCGGGTACGCGGACCTTCTCGCCGGTCTTGTAGTTCACCAGCACGATGACGCCCGAGCCCTTTGCCACGCGGTCGTCGGGGTTTCCGCGCCGCCAGATCGCGTACTCCATGCCGAAGCTGGTGTTGCCGACCCGAGGGATGCGGCAGCCCACAGTCAGCTCATCGGGGTAGGTCAGCGCCTGCATGAAGTCGCAGGTCGTCGTCGCCAAGATTGGCCCCACAGCCCCTGGGTTGTCCACGGTCATGCCGATGCGAGCAAAGGCCGCGATGCGCGCGGACTCGAACCAGGTGAAGAAGCGGGTGTTGTTGACGTGGCCCAGGGCGTCGAGATCGCCCCACAGCACATCGATGTCTACGGTGACGGGGTAGCTCATGGCGGGAGTCTACGGCACTGCGCTGGGACGGCGTTGTCCAAGTCGCCATGGCTCCCCTGTTTGTTGCACTGTTGTCCCTGACAGCGTTGGCCCAAGACCGCCCGGACCCGCCGTCTACGGTGATGTCCTTTCAGGGATGGGAGGCGCACGGGGGCTACGGCGTGGAGGGACCGGAGCTGAACACAGGCGTCCGCTTCTATCTGGGTGAGGACCGAGCCTTTGCCGAGCTTCAGTTCCGCGAACTTTGGCCGCGCCCGGACCAAGGGGAATTCTCGCTGGCGGTCTATGCGCCGCCCATCTGGGCCATCGGCGAGGACTTCTTTGGCTTCGAGCTGCAGGCGGGTCCGACTTCGGTGCGCACCCAAGGCCATGTGCGGATTTGCGACATCATCGCCACCCTGGACCTGGGTGCGGGAGCGGCCATTCCGTGGAGTCCAGATGAGCCGGTGCGACCGACGGCAAGTGCGGTGGGGTACCTCGAGCTAGGGACGCTGCTTGATGGCTCGATTGGCCTTCATGGCGAGGTCGACTGGGAGCAGGGCGAGTCCGTCACCGCGTGGGGTGGCCTGCGCGTCGAGGTGTGGTGGCGCACCCAGGACGTGCCCTGGGCGATCTAGCGGGCTGCGCGGCCCAAACAAAGGCTATCGTGACGGTCCCTCCCGGAGAATTCCATGCGACCCATGCTGATCTGTGCCCTGCTGCTGACGGGTGCCTGCCGTGCGCCCGATGACACCGCGATCACCGATGCCGATGCGGACGGCTTTGCCGACACCGAGGACTGCAACGACGCAGATGCCTCGGTCTACCCGGGTAATGCCGAGTCGTGCAACGGCGTCGACGACAACTGCAACGGGCTGATCGACGACAACGCCACGGACACAACCACCTATTTTCTCGACCGCGACGCCGACGGCTACGGCGACACGGCCAACCCCACAAGTTCCTGCGACCAGCCTCAGGGCTATGTCTCGGACAGCTCCGACTGCGACGACTCGGACGACTCCATCTTCCCGAGCGCCCCCGAGATCGATTGCACCGATGCCATCGACTACAACTGCGACGGCTCTTCGGGCTTTCAAGACGTCGATGGTGATGGCTACGCGGCTTGCCAGGACTGCGACGACACCCTCGCTGGCGTGAACGCCGACGCCATCGAGACCTGCGATGCGGTGGACAACGACTGCGATGGTGCGGTCGACGAGGCTGGGGCCTTGGGCTCGTCGAATTGGTACGCCGATGACGACGGGGATGGCTTTGGAGACGCCTTCGACATGGTCACCGACTGCGTGGCGCCGACGGGCTACCTCTCGGACAATCGGGACTGCAACGACACCGAGGCCGCGGCCTACCCGGGCGGAACAGAAGTCTGCGACTCCATCGACAACGACTGCGACGGCAACGTCGATGGGGACGCCACGGACGCGGGCACCTGGTACGCCGATGGCGACGGGGACGGGTTCGGCAACCACAATGCGGCGCTTGTGGCCTGCTCGGCTCCGCTCGGGTTCGTGGCCGACGACACCGATTGCGACGACGACCTGCCGGGGACCTACCCAAATGCGACTGAGGTCTGCGACACGCTGGACAACAACTGCAATGGCATCCCCGACGAGGACTTCGATGCCGACGGCGACGGCGTGGCCAGCTGCGGAGGAGACTGCGACGACAACGAGATTGCGGTGTTCCCAGGCGCTGGCGAGACCTGCAACGGCGTCGATGATGACTGCGATGGAAGTGTGGACGAGAGCGCCTCGGACATGGCCACCTTCTACGTCGATGCCGATGGGGACGGGCATGGCAACGCCGCCATCAGCATCGATGCGTGCGCCGCGCCGGCTGGATTTACCGCCGCTGCCGGGGACTGCGACGACCTGGACTCGGCCATCAATCCGGCGGGAACCGAGGCGTGCGACGGCGACGACAACAACTGCGACGGCTCGGTGGACGAGGGCTTCGACACCGACATCGACGGCTACACCACATGTGGCGGCGACTGCGATGACGGGGATGTGGCCATCAATCCGGACACGCTGTGGTACCTCGACTACGACGACGATGGCTATGGCGATGCGGCGTGGCCGCGGACAGGATGTGCAGCGCCCGCTGGCTACGTCATGGACGCCACCGACTGCGATGATCTGAACAGCATCGTCAATCCCGGAGCAAGCCTGGCCTGCGATGGCACCGATGCCGACTGTGACGGTGCGATCGACAATGACGTGGACCTCGACGGCTACTCCGATGGCCTGTGCGGCGGACTCGACTGCGACGACAACGATGCAGCGGCCAAGCCCGAGGTGGGCGGAGGCTGCGCCATCGGGGTGAGCTGCGACGACGTGCTCAGCAAGGGGCTCGATGCCGGAGACGGCCTGTATACGCTCGACCCCGACGGCTTTGGTACCGGCATCGGTCCCGCGGACTACTGGTGCGACATGGACTCGTATGGCGGCGGCTGGACTCGGTTTGTGACCATGCCCAACTCGGCGTCCTATACGGGCCTGCAGGGCGTCGCGACGACCGAGACCTATGTCGACAACGGCACCTTCCAGTTCTCGACCGACATGATGAAGGCCAGCAACCGCGAGGTGCTGATGCTCGAGACCGTCGGCCCGTTCCGCGCGCATATGTACGACTTCAAGATGGGCACGAATGTGGCCGGGGACAACTTCGTCGGCGCCCTCACGGGCGATGTTCACGCGACGGTCGGCATCTACAACTTCGCGACCTCGACCTATGTGGTGACGGCGACGGCTGGCTGCAACACCAACAACCACAGCCAGTGGAACTGCATCCCCAATCCGGGTGTGCGCTGGCACTACGCAACCCGCGATTGGATGGGCGACGGCGGCTCGTACAGCAACACCACCTGGAGCTGGTTCACCGGCTACAACAGCGGGTGGGTCAACCCGGTTGGCGCGGTCGACAACTGGAATGGCCAGTACAACAAGACCCCGCACGACTTCTTTTTTAGGTAGGCCGAATCAGCCCGCAGGTCCGTCCAGGGCCTGTGCGGGGGGATTTTTCCACTTCACCGGCGGACCGAAGTTCCAGCCGAGGGCGAAGTTCCAGGACAGCCATGGGCTGATGGGGCCGCCTTGCCAGCTGACTGCGCCAATGCCGATGCCGGCGTCGATAAGGACCCCATCGAGGGGGCGTTCCAGGCCGATTCCAATCGCGGGGCCATAGGCGGGGCCGCGCAGAGGGGCGATCTCGGCGTACCCATAGACTGCGTGGTAGTGCTTGCGGAACTGCGCTGCGAACCCCGGTGAGGCATAGGGAGGACCCTGGAAGATGGGCACCACGCCGACCGCCACGTGGGCGCTCATGTCGCCCTCCAATC
>Ga0114932_10005374_pt1 | contig 11395 bp, 10 predicted proteins | sample 2SBtaG_2_FD_87286 | JGI IMG/M metagenome (GOLD analysis project Ga0114932, IMG submission 87286) | Deep subsurface microbial communities from Kolumbo volcano to uncover new lineages of life (NeLLi) - 2SBTROV12_ACTIVE470 metaG | ecosystem: Environmental > Aquatic > Marine > Volcanic ... | reverse complement strand
TCAAGCTGGAGGACAACAAATTCTTGATGCTGCTATGGAAGGAACCATAGGAGGCGTTAAGCAATCAGCAGAAGATGCAGTTACTGGTGGTCCAACTCCTTATATAGCAGATGTTCAAAGAGGATCTTATGTTCCTACTACTATAACTACTCCACAACAAATGCAATTTCAATCAGCACCTTATGTACAACATGCACAAGCAGCAGCCTTAGATCCTAATGTTTACACTAGGTATATGACAACAGTAGGGAGCGTATAATGGCTTTAAATCAAGAACTTTTACAATCTGCAATTAATTCAGGAGGCGGTGTTGTTCCGGGTGAAGGCTTAACAGCTAATCCAGATTCTCCTTATCCTTGGGAGGGTGAAGTTAAATATACAGTAGTTAATGATGCTTTGAATGCTATATTTTTAGAACTTACAGAACCTGAGCAGTATCAAAGCACAATAGATATTTTAAAAAAGAATGTCCCTATTGGCGATATCATGAACACTATAATCTATAAAGGCTTTACACAAGGACTTTGGAATCCTGATTTAGCTTTATTGTTAATTGAGCCTGTTATGTATCTCTTATATTCTATAGCTGTTAAAGCAGGAATTGATAATCCAGTTATAGATGATGAAGATGATACTTCAGATATTGGAGAACAAACAAGTCAATTAGAAAAAATAATTAATATTGCAAAAGATAAAGTTGTTCCTAAGATTCAACAAGGAGATATACCTCAAGAAATAGTACAACAAGTTGCAAGTTTACCTGAGCAACCAAGTTTATTAGAACCAACACAAAACATGCCTGAACAGAATAGTTTATTAGGTAGAGGAGAATAAAGATGGCATCCCCAAAATATCAATCAATAGAAGGCTTTGGTCAAAGCTTATTAGCTAAAGAAGACGCGAGAATAGCACGAGCTAGAAAAGATGTTCGTAAAGTTAGAGGAGCTAGAGTTTTATTAGGTATTGGAAACGCTGCATTAGCTGCTAGAGCGCAAGAGAGAGCTGCTGAAGTATGGAATAGTGGACAAGAACAGCTAACTCAAGCTAATGATTATCTTAATACAGGACTGCAATTTTGGGAAGACCATCAAAATATGTTAGGTGATAAGTTTGCTCCTGAGAATTGGAAAGAAGCTTATACATCCAGATACTATGAAAACTATTTAGCCTCTAAAGGTTTAACTAAAGCAGAAGCTAATACTGAAGAAGCTATTGCACAACTAGAAGCAGATTTAAAAAATGATTTATCTTCTTATGAAAAGAGAATGAAACTTGCAGAGCAATTTAAACTATCAGGTTCTGAAACTGTAGAGGAAAAAAAGACAGCTTTCTTATCTCCTATAATGAACTCGTTAGAGTCTAGAGTAGCTAGAGAGGAAAGCAATTCAAAAATTATTCCAGCTCTTATGAATGCGATAGGAGGTAGAAAAGGTCCTTCTGCTGATGAACAATCTGCTAAAGCTTATCTAGATAGTATATTTCAACAGAATGCTACTTGGGATGAAGCTACAAAACAATGGGAATCTTCTCAAGCTGATAATAAAATGATGGAAGTTTTAAGAGGTAAAGAACCTGATGTTGATGTTAAAGAAGTTTATTTTGATCCTACTGTAACTCGATTAGCTACTACATACGCTGAGAATGATAGCTTAGATAATGATGAGATTGTTATTCAATTAACTGAAGGTGATAAAACATTTGAAGGTGCAGACTTTGGTAGTGAATTTAGTAATGAAGATCAAGCTAAGTTCTGGGAACAAGCAGGATTTTTAGCTAGTGCTGCTAAGTATAAATATAATAATGCTGTAGAATTACAGACTGCAGGAGGTTACGAAGTTGAAGGTCTTAAAACTGATGTTCAATTTTTACAATCTTCTGTAGATTATTTAATTAGAGAAGGAAGAGTAACTCCTTCTGGTAGGTTTACTCCTCTTAGAAACTTTGATTACAATGCTTACTCAGAATTAGAATTAAGTGATATTGTTAATAAAGATGTTGGTTTCTTTGATAGTCCAGTATTTGATAATGTTACTCCTAAAGTAGCAGAAATTCTGAAGGAAGTAAATCCAACTATAGCTGAAACAGCTATCGGAGGCGAGTTTGGTGTTTCAAGGTTAATAGAAGAATCAGACAATATGATTGGTCTACTAGATATTCTAGAAGATATCCGAAATAATAATATTCGTACAGAAGAACATTCTGAAATTAGAGAGCTTACTCAAGAGTTAATTATGAGAAGTAATCCAAGAGAAAGGAGAGAACAGCTAAGAATAGCTGAAGAGATTTATAAAGAACTAGGTATAAAGTAATATGGCTGAAGCTAATCCAACTACTTCTTATTTCTATAAGTTTAAAGAAAGAAATCCCCAACTGTTTGATACCCAAGCAGATAGAGAAAGAACAGAGAAACAACAAGACCTTGCTTCTATGCAACAGTCTTTAGAGATTCCTGTGTCTACAAGTAGTGATCTTCGTAGAGATGGAACAAAAAAATCTATGCGGGGATATTTAGGTCCAATTAAAAGTAATATAGAAGAAGGTACATTTCATACTGAATTATCTACTTATTTTGATGATGTTCTTGATGGCAGAGAAATTCCTTTCTTAGTTCCTACTTTAACAGAAGAAGAAGTAGATTGGTTTAGAAATAATGAAGGAATACCTCCTCAGTCTATTAGGGACAAGGCTATTGAACATGCTATTGAAAGAGACAAACAAGGTTTAAGTCCTTTTTATCAAGATGGAGAAAAAGAAGTACGGAGTAGTGAAGATGAACAAGTAGCTGTCTTAAACTCTATACGAGAACAAGATATAGCTCCTAATTATCGTAGCAGGTTAACCTCAATTCAAAATAAACTAAAAAGACAGAGACAGATTAATACACAATCTTTAAAAGATGGTTATACTTTAGATGACTTAAATGAGAATGATGAGTTTCAAGCTAGATCAGCTAGATTCTTATCAACATTAGGTGATAATACAGATATCTTTGAGTATCTAAGAGACACTAATTGGAATACAACACAAGCTATTGCTACTGCTATTAGATCAGGTAAATGGGATGAACAGCAGAAGGAGGATTTTAATTATTTAAGATCTACTTTTGATAATGCAAAGTTTGGTGGTTTAGGTCAAATGGTTGAAGCAACTAAAGATATAGCTGTTGATTTTGTACTTGATCCTGTTAATTTAGTTTCTCTTCCTTTTATTGTAGGAACAGGAGGATTAGCTGCAATAGGAGCAAGAGCTGTATCTAAGTATGCTAGTTCAAAGGCTTTAAGAACTGGAGCGCTTAAACTATCTCAAAATGGTACTTTCAGAGCTGTTAGTATGGGTCTAACTGAAGGAGCTTATGATGCTTCTTTGCATAATATGGCAACTCAAGTAACCGATATACAAACAGGAATAAGACAAAATTATAGTCCAGTAGAAACATTAGCAGCAACAGGAATAGGAGCAACCGCAGGTGCAGGTTTATCTTATGGTTTTGTTAAAGGAGCTAATTGGTTAACTAGAAGAAAGAATAGGAATGTAAACTTTGATGAAACAGACATACCAGAGTTTAAAAGTAAAGATGAAGTTGTAAAGTTTAGTAGGAATAATCAAAGGGCAAACAAAGCAATATCTTTAGTAACTGGTAAAGCTACTACACCTTTTATGGAGTTTGCAAAATCTAAACCTAAACTAAAGCAACTTGTTGAGCTTATTAGGTATGATGGTATGAGAGAGATCTTTAATCGTAACCCAATAACTAAAAAAGATTTTGCTGAAAGAGCAGACTCTGGTAGAACTATGCTACAAGAGTACTTTCATTTATCTAAGAGTATCAATGAATCAAGATATAGAGCTGAAGTAGGTGATATCTTCACTAATTTATATGCTAAGAAAGGATCACTTAGTCTTGCAATAAAACCAGAAGATAATAAAGCTATTGTAGATATGATGATCAATGCAGATAGTATACCTTTTGAACAGTTATTAAGATCTCCAAAGAAAGTTATTGAAGTTCCAAATGTAGGTAAGTTACCTCGTAATGTTGTACAAGCTGGAAAACAAGCTGTTGACTTTATAAACAAAGTACACAAGGATGCTACTAGTCTTAGGAAAATTGAAAAGCCCGGTGAAGTTATTTCATTATTTGGTTCTTATAAACCTATTAAAAATTACTTTCCTAGAAACTGGAACTATGATGTAATCATTGAAAAACAAGATATTCTAGAAGAAGGTTTAATTAGAAATGGTTTGGCTGATCCAAGAAATGAAAGACTAACAATGGAAGGGTTTGAGAAGTTAGCAATAGAAGATGGTCAAGCTTTCCCTGATACTATTCCTACACAATTTATTAGAAAAGGTGAACCGACAGTTGATCAAAGACTTTATAGTAAATACTTAGAAGGCTCTCAAAGCTTTGATGAACTAGCGACTAAAACAGGAAAGACAGCTCAAGAGTTAAAAGCAAATGCTATTGTAAGAGAAATTATCAATAGAAAAAATCAAGCTTATGATCCTATTAGTTCTAAAAAGTTAGGAGTTACTTCTAGTAATTCTTATATTAAACATAGAGCTTTCGGAGATCTTCCTGATTCTTTCTTAATTGAAAATGATTTTATAGATTACGATGTTGAAAAAATATTATTAAATTATGCATCTGATATGGCTGTAGATATTCAAAGAGCTAGATACTTTGGTAGAGATAGTGATGAGTTTGGGGAAAGATGGTTAGTACCTATACAGAAAGAATTTGATGAAGCTGGTGAATTAGATGTTTATCAAGATGAAATTAAAGATCAGATGACAAGACTGTATGAAGTTGTCACAGGATTAAAACCATATCTTCCTCCTAATAAATTTGCTGCTAATGCCAAAGATGGTATTCAATTAACACAACAACTAGCACATCTAGGTTTTGCTACTCTCTCAAGTATTACTGAACCTTTAATTGCTTTAGCTAGAGTTAACTTTGCTGATACAGATATTTATACTAAGGCATATGCAAAAGCTGGTGGTTCTTGGGCGAAAAATACTTTAAGTAAAAATTTTGCTAGACTTAGAAATATGACAGGTGCTGATACTAAAATATATAAAGATACTGATACAATGAGAGATGCTTATCAGTTTGCTGTAGCTTTAGAACATGCTGCATTAGATAGAATTGCTGGTATGTATGGCGAAGGAATGGATACAGGAGCAGCAAAGCATATTTCAAATGGCTTTTTTAATGTAATTGCACTACAACCTTGGACACAAGTAGTTACTTTAGGATCTTTTAATTTAGCTAAGAAAAAAATAACTCGTTCTTTAGGTGAATTAGCTACTAATAAAAATGCTTATGGTATATCATTAACTGCTAGACAAAGAAGAACTAGAGTAGAAGAACTATTTGAAATAGGTGTTGACTATAGAAATGGTGTAAAAGCTTATAATGCTGCTGTAGATAAGGATGGAATCTTTCAAGAATCTTTATTTAAAAATCAAAAATTTTATGAAACTGAAGTAAGTCCTGCTTCTTCTTTATTTGCAAGTGAGATTATTTTAAATCCTTCTGCATCAGCAGCTAATAAACCTTTATGGTTTAATCAATGGTGGGCGCAAATTGCTGTTCAGTTTGCAGGTTATCCTACTGCTTTTACAAATACAGTTTTAAAAGGAATGGTGAGAAATGTTGTGAGAAACCCTGTTTCAAATACTTTAAAAACTATGTCCGCAGTTGGACTTTTGACAGGAACAGCTATTATTACTAATGCTCTTCGTAGTGAAGGTAGAAGTATTACAGAAGCTGAAAGTCCTGAACAGATTGTAGTAGATGCTGTAGAAAGATGGGGTGGTCTAGGACCAGCTCAATATCCTTACAGAATGTATGAGGCTACTAAGTATGGAGGCGGTACATTAGGTCCCGTAATTAAAGGTTCAGCAGGTCCTTTTGTTGCAGATCTTGTTGATGGTATTGCTTATCAACAGAATATACCTGAAATAGCTGTACAAAATCTTCCGTTTTATTCTACTATACCTAAAGAGTGGAGAGACGCAATGCGTAAATCAGCTAGAGATTTAACTAAAGATCCAGAGCGTGTTAGGTCTACTTTTGAAAAAGGTGGTAAAGTAGAAATACCTAGAGCTGCTAGAGAGCCAGATGAAAGAATAGATAAACTAACAGGTCTACCTTATGATAGACAAGCAGGTACAGCTTATATAGATGTAGAAGATAGAAGTGAAAGATTACCTTTTCAAGAAGGCGGAGATATGAATACAGAACAAGATATAGTTGATGTATTAAATGCTGATCCTGATTATAGATACTTCTACAGAGAGATAGGTGATTGGGAATTAGAAGACAATGATCCTATAGAACTCTACACAGACTCTAAAGACTTTCCAGACTTAGATATTAAGAAAGACTTTTATATAGGATTAGCTAGTAATACAATAAATGCAAAGCTAAATAGCATTAATAAGTCTACAGAGATTGGCTTAAAAGTCTTTGAAGACAAAGGAGATGTATTAAATACTGTTCCTTTAAGAGGTAAGATTAAGTTTAAAAAGCTTTTAGAGTTAGATATAGACTCTTCTAGACCCTTAGATATACAAGATGCATTAGAAGATATGGCTTCTAAAGATATACTCATTGATAAAAAATTAGGTGAGGAGATTATTAAATCTAAAAGAAATGACTTGGATGCTACTGTTGATAAACAAGAAAATGATAGGATGACTCCAGCTAAACTAAAAATTCTTCAAAGAAGTAGAAGCTTTTATGTAAGAGATGAACTACTTAAACTTGGTTATGACGCAATAAAAACTAATGAAGGCTATACCTTATTACGCCATAATCAATTCCTACCTACTGAAATTGTTAAAGGTAGAGGAGTTAGAAACTCTACAAGAAGAAGAAACAATGTAGAAGATAGAGAACCTATTAGGTTTGGAAAGAACGAGAATGATAGACTACCGAGAGATCGGATGTCACCCGGCGGTGAATTCGAAGGAGATAAAATTGACTATAGTTTTATAGGAGAGAGTGAAGGATTTGAAACAACGGCTTATGTTCCTAAAGATTCCACAGGTACAGTTTTTGGAAAATCTGGAGTTACTGTTGCTAATGGTTTTGATCTAGGTCAAAGAAACTTAAATGATTTACAAGGGTTGCCTTCTGAACTTATTAAAAAATTTACTCCCTATCTAGGTAAACAAACAGAAGAAGCTAAACAGTATTTACAGGAGAATCCTTTTACATTAAGTGACGAGGAAGCTGAGACTGTTAGAAACTTTGCTCACAAACAAGAAACAAATAAAGTAGTAACAGCATATCAAACTAAAACTGGAAAAAACTTTTATGATTTACCTGCTGCAGCACAGACTGTTATTGCAGATGTAGCTTATCAACACGGAGCTGAAGCGTCAGTCAATTATAAAAACTGGGGAGGATTAATTAAAGAGTTATCAGATAATCCCAAGAATCCAGAGATATATAGACGAATGCAAGATGAACTATTAAATTTTACTTCACAAACAGATGATAGCGGAAAGATGTTATATTTTAATAGAAGAGAAAGAGAAGCTAAATTATTAGACAACTATGCTAAAGGACTATTTTAAAATGGGCAAAGTACTACTACTATATACAGAAAAACAACTAGAGGATTCTTATAAAGAAGACTGTAAAGAGAGAAGTTCTATCAATCTTCCTTGGTTAACTCTAGAGGACTATAGAGATTTTTACGAAGAAACTTTATCTGAGTACTACGCGGAGGAATAATGGGCTTTCCTTTTGAAATAATAACAATGTTAGGCTCAACATTGCTGAGTAGCTTGCTTAGTATATGGTCACAAAGTCTTAAATCAAAACAAGAAGAACAAAAGCTTTTAATTACTAGAGGCAGAGAGCAACAAAAGGCTATAGAGTCTGCAAGAAATAATACAGATAAAGGCTTTCAATGGACTAGAAGAATAATAGCTTTAACATCTGTCTTTGCTATTGTAGTCCTTCCTAAGTTAGTTGCTGTCTTTTCTCCTGATGTAGATGTTACTGTAGGTTATACAGTTTTTCATCCGGGCTTTTTATTCTTTACAGATGGTAGAGAAGCTTTTGAATGGATTACATTTAAGGGCTTAGTAATTACACAGTTAGATACAAACTTAGTATCAGCCATTATAGGTATGTACTTTGGTGGTAGCTTGGTGAAGAAGTAATGGGTGAGATATTTGCACTAATAGGTGATGTAGGCTTTCCAATAGCACTAGCTTTGATTAGTGGTTTCTTTATATTTCTCACTATAAAATATATTTTAGAAAGTGTCATAGGACAGGTGAATGGAATACATGGTATTGTATCAGCTCTAGATAACAGAGTCAAGACAATGAACCATGATATGATTAGAATGGATGCAACACTTTGTAGTGTGCTTCGTTTAAGACCTGATCTAGATAGAATAGCAAGAGCTAATGGTAAAGAAGATGCAAGGCGTGATTGATGTTACCAGAGCAAATAAACATAGCAACTTTAATAAGCGATTATGGCTTTCCGATTGTTGCTACAATAGGCTTGTTATACATGATATATTTTATATGGGGATTTATAACTAACAATATTAAAAAGAAACTAAGTGAAACTAGTACAACACTTGTTGGTTTGATAGATCGTATTAGAATGTTAGACAATGACATTATTAGATTACAACAAAAGCTAGATACTGTTATTGAGTTAAGAGATTTAAAGCAAAAGGATTTAGAAAAAAATGATACAAAAGATTAGTGTCTTTGCAGTATTACTTATTATTCTTTTAATAAACTCTCCTGCTGATGGAGATGAGATGGTGTTTGGATTTAACAGTCCAAGCTTTTCTGGTATCAATACTAGCTCTCATTACTTGACTATACAGAACCAAGAGTTTACAAGAAAGGAAGCAATACAAGAAGAGATTGATGCTTATCAAGAAGAATTAGCAAGAGATGCTAACAACACAACACTAGCTAGGTTTATTAGGAACTTAGAAAGTAGAGTTTATGCACAGTTATCTAGACAATTAGTTGATAACATATTTGGAGAAGTACCTAGTGAATCAGGTACTATAACTTTAGAGGGAAATACGATTGAATACTTGGTTGATGGAGATATCATTACCCTTACTGTGGTTGATGCGGAAGGTAACACGACAGTTATTAGTGTGCCTATTGGCAGTTTTACTTTCTAGTTGTGCGATAGATACAAGTTATTTATTAGGTCCGGGAGGTATTCCTTACACTTCTATGAAGGATGCTTCTCTACTTGATTTACAATCTAAACAATTAAAGAATGTTACTCCATCTGCACAACAGCCAGTTATAGCTGTATACGCAGATAGCTTTCAAGACTTAACAGGGGCTAGAAGAAGTAATAGTCAGTTTGCTTTATTTAGTACAGCTATTACTCAAGCTCCAGAAGCATTTCTCATTAGAGCTTTAAAACACGCCTCTAACGGCAAGTTCTTTAAAGTTGTTGAAAGGGTAGGCTTAGATAGCTTAACTAAAGAGAGACAACTAATTAGAAGCACTAGGGAGAGCTTTGAAGAGGACAGTACATTACAACCTTTATTGTTTGCTGGATTACTAATACAGGGTGGTGTAATCAGCTACGACACTAATACATTTAGTGGGGGATTGGGGGCAAGATATTTAGGTATTGGAAGCAGTAAACAATACAGAGAGGATAGCGTTAGTGTATCTGTAAGATTAGTATCTGTATCAACTGGAGAGATTCTAATGGAAGTAATGACTTCAAAGTCTATACTGTCTGTTGGATTAACACAAGATCTATTTAGATTCTTGGAGGAAGGTACAGAGCTAGTAGAAGTAGAAGGGGGAGTAACGGAGAATGAAAGTGTTTCTATTGCTTTACAAAAAGCTATTGAAGAAGCAGTTTTAAATATTATTAACATAGGTATAGATAGGGGATATTGGGCTTATGAACAAATTAAAATTGATGTTCCTAATTGCGATGATGATGGGTGTATCGGCATTCGCGGCTGATAACGAAATCTTTGTTGATCAAGTAGGCGCATCTGCAAGTATTGATTTAGAACAAATGGGTACTGGTAACATGATAGGCGGATTAAATTCAACTGCAGGAAATCTAACTGCTTTTGATTTAGACGGAGCTACCATGACTTTAGATGTCAATCAAATTGGAGATGCAAATAAATTCTTAGGAGATATAAACGCTGATACAGTTGTTGGTATGTTTCAATTCGATGGTAATACTAATCAGTTTACTATTCAAGTTGACCCTACTAACACCTATGGTGCTGATAACTCAAACTTAAATGTACAAACAACAGGTTCTAGTAACACATTTACACTAGACTTAGCTACTAATGCATTAGCTGGTACAACTGATCTAGATTGGATAGTACAAGGCGATAGTAATACTATTGATGCCGATATAGATTACGATGAAGGTACTAACTTTATGGATATAGATGGTGATTCAAATGCTGTTAATTTTGATGGTGATGGATATGCACAAGGCTATTTCTATCTAGATCATACAGGTAACTCAAGGAGTTTTGATGTTGACCAACATAGTACACTTGACAACGACTGGCTTAAAATTACTTCTTCTGGCAACAATGGTACTGTTTGTGTCCAGCAGGATGACGGAGGCACAGCAGTCGGTTGCTGATATAGGAAGTATTACCGAGCTTAATGGGCTAGGTAGAGTAGTACGAGATAGAGATTACGAAGCTGAGTTAGCTTTTTCTATCAATAGTTATGATAATGTACAGACTGCTAAAGGTAGAGTAGCTATTACATTTGTTGATGATAGTAAAGTAAGACTAACTGAGCATTCTAAGCTTCTTATAGATGAGTTTATCTATGATGCTAATCCAAGTAATTCCAAGATGGCACTTCAGTTTGCTAGTGGTACTGCTCGTTTTATATCTGGTGGTTTATCCAGAATAAATAAAGAAAACATATCAATCAAGACACCTACCGCTACAATAGGTATTAGAGGCACAGACTTTACTGTGACTGTAGATGAGCTTGGTAGGTCTTTAGTCATCCTACTACCCGATGAGAACGGATTATCCAGCGGAGAAGTGATTGTATCGTCAGCTCTAGGACAGGTTACATTGAATCAGCCATATCAGGCTACAACTGTATCTATGTTTGAAGCTACTCCTTCTTCTCCTGTTATATTAGACATTACACTAGAGCTAATAGATAATATGCTTATAGTAAATCCTCCAGATGAACAGAACATCGAAGGCTCCGAAGCTACTACAGGCTCAAGTGATAATCTATTAGATGTAGATTACTTAGAGTTTAATGAACTAGAGGTAGATGCACTAGAAGAAGATGAGCTAGAATATACTGAGCTAGACATTAACTATTTAGATGTAAACTTCTTAGAAGACTTGTT
>Ga0114932_10005369_pt1 | contig 11403 bp, 7 predicted proteins | sample 2SBtaG_2_FD_87286 | JGI IMG/M metagenome (GOLD analysis project Ga0114932, IMG submission 87286) | Deep subsurface microbial communities from Kolumbo volcano to uncover new lineages of life (NeLLi) - 2SBTROV12_ACTIVE470 metaG | ecosystem: Environmental > Aquatic > Marine > Volcanic ... | reverse complement strand
TCGAACAGCTCGTTGGTCTTGGCGAGCAGACGCTTGGCCTTTTCCTGCTCGAGCCGGTTGTCCTGGCCGACGCCCTCGAGCGCCTCGGGGTCGGCGGAGAGCACGAAGTTCAGGTCGTCTTGGAAGCCGGCGGCGTCCTGAGTCAGCACGTACAAGTACTCGGCGCGGATGACGCGAGTGCCCAAGTACGCAGGCTGTCCCTGAATCGAAGCGGCCAAGAACTCGGCGGACTTCTCGGCGTCTTGGCCGGCGAAGCTCGGAAGGGCCGCGTAGTACGCCCCCCAGTAGCGAGCGGGACCGTAGTGCCAGTACTCTTTGTCGAGCTCTTCGACCTTGGCGATGTACGCCTTGACCGTGGGCAGGTGCTTCAGCGTCTTGGACAGGCTCTGGGCCTTGCCCCACTTGCCGAGAGCAGATGCGGTCCAGTACATGCAAGGCACGTCAGCTGCGGTGGCAGAGGCGATGGCGTCTCGCTCCTTTTCGCCAGCTTCAATGCGACCGCGGAAGTCGTCATTGAGTGCGAGGCAGCGTGCGCCCCACTCGATGGCGTGGCCCCAGCGCTCGACTTTGACATCGGTGTCTTGGGAGTGGGCGTCGCCGTACAGGTACCAGCCACGAACCAAGCGGCCGTATGCAGCGCGGTCGTCAGGCTTTGCCTTGACGACCTCTTCGTACTTGACGAGGGCTTCCTTGAGCTTCTCGGCGTCGTCACGCTCTTCCCACAGCGCTTCGGCTGCGGTCCAGACGGGATCGGCGGTGGTGGCGTCGCCGGTGGCGGCGAGCTTTTCGTAGGTTCCGGTGTGCTTTCCACCGCAGGCGGTGCCGACAATGGCGATGGCGATGACGGGAAGCAGTGCGTTCGTTCGCATGTTTTCCTCCAATACGTCCTGTTTGTTCAGGGGCCGGGCTTATTACGGCGGCATCGCGCTGTTGTCAATGCCTGCAGGGCGCTTCACATTCCCTGATTGCATGGGCCTGGGACGCGGGCTACGGACAGAGCCGGGACCCCCAAGCACGGCCCGGGGAGGCCGCATGCTCACGGACCCGGTACCCGTCGCCCTTACCTTCGATGATGTCTTGTTGGTGCCCCGCGCCAGCTCGGTTTTGCCGCGCGACGTCGATATCTCCACCGTCCTTGCCCCTGGGTTCGCGCTCAACGCTCCTGTGGTGTCCGCGGCGATGGATACGGTCACCGAGGCCCCGATGGCGATCGCGATGGCACGCCAAGGTGGACTGGGCATCCTGCACAAAAACATGAGTTTCTCGGCCCAAGCCGCCGAGGTCCGAAAGGTCAAGAAAGCAGTGACCGGTACCATCCTGGACCCCATCACGGTGAGTCCGGCGGCCAGCATTGGCCAAGCCCGCGGGGTCATGCGCGAGCACAACATCTCGGGAGTGCCGGTCGTCGTTGACGGACGTGCGGTGGGCATCCTGACCAACCGCGATCTGCGATTCGAGAAACGCCTCGATGTCCCGGTCGAGCAAGTCATGAGCCGCGATCTGGTGACGGTCGCCCCCGGGACCAGCATCGAGCAAGCCAAGGTCCTGCTCCAAGAGCACAAGATAGAGAAGCTGCTGGTCGTCGATCCGGCCACTGGTGCGCTCCGAGGCCTCATCACCATCAAGGACATCGAGAATATCGGGCGCTTCCCGCAGTCGGTGATGTCATCGCGCGGCCATCTGCGCTGCGGTGCCGCGGTCGGTGTTGGGGGCGATCGAGACGACCGCATCGCCGCATTGGTCGAGGCCGGGTGCGACCTGGTCGTCATTGATACCGCCCATGGCCACAGCGCCGGCGTGCTCAAAGCGTGCGAGGCCGTAAAGGCCCGATGGTCCGATCTGGTCGTGGTCATAGGCAACGTCGCCACCTCCGATGCGACAGCAGCTTGCATCGATCACGGCGCCGACGTCGTCAAGGTGGGGGTTGGCCCCGGCTCGATCTGCACCACGCGCATCGTGGCCGGCGTAGGGGTTCCGCAGCTGACCGCCATTGCGGACTGCGCCCGGGTTGCCCATGACGCTGGCAAGACAATCATCGCCGACGGAGGCATCAAGTATTCCGGCGACATGGCCAAGGCGTTCGCCGCAGGCGCCGACGCGGTCATGATTGGCTCGCTGTTCGCTGGCACCGAAGAAGCGCCGGGCGACACAGTGCTGTGGCAGGGGCGGCGCTACAAGGCCTACCGTGGCATGGGCAGCATCGACGCGATGAAGGCGGGCTCATCGGACCGCTACTTCCAGGAGAGCGAGGAGGGTGACCCCGAGGCGGTCACCAAGAAGCTCGTTCCCGAGGGCATTGTCGGACGCGTGCCCTACAAGGGCCCAGTCGGCGACACGGTGTTCCAGCTCGTCGGTGGTCTGCGGGCTTCGATGGGCTACTGTGGCTGTTCGACCGTTGGCGACATGCATCGCGACGCCCGCTTTGTGCGCATTACATCGGCCGGCCTGCGCGAGAGCCACGTGCACGACGTGGTCATCACCCAAGAAGCGCCCAACTACCGAGCGCTCTAGAGCTCGAGATTTCCGTAGAAATCCAGGGCATCGGGGTTGGCCATAGCGTCCCGGTTGGCGACGGCCTCGCCGTGAATGATGCGAGTCACAGCAATCTCGACCTTCTTGCCGCTGATCGTGCGCGGCACCGCTGGAGCCTGAAGCAGGATTGCAGGGACGTGCCGTGGGGTGGTGTTGGCGCGAATCTTCTTCTTGATGCGGGCGGTCAGATCCTCATCGAGGGTCAGGCCTTTACGAAGCACAACAAACAGGACGACGCGGGTATCGTTCTGCCACTGTTGTCCGACCACAATCGAGTCGACCACTTCGTCCATCTCTTCGACCTGGCGGTAGATCTCGGCGGTACCAATGCGGATTCCGCCCGGGTTGAGCGTGGCATCTGACCGTCCATAGACAATGACGCCCCCCTGCGGGGTCAGCTCGACGAAGTCTCCGTGTCGCCACACGCCGTCAAAATGGGCGAAGTAGGCCTTGTGGTACTTCGAGCCGTCCTCATCATTCCAAAAGGCCACGGGCATGCTGACGAAGGGCTGGACGCAGACCAGCTCGCCCTTTTGTCCAGTGACCGGGTTGCGCTCGCCGGCCCAGGCTTCGACCGCCATGCCCAGACCGCGTTTCTGGATGGCACCCGCGTACACGGGGTCGATGGGCGACCCCAACATGAAGCAGCTGATGATGTCCGTGCCACCGCAGATCGAGGCGGTCTGTACATCGCCGATGTGTTCCGAGATCCACTCGAACTGCTCGGCGGCCAAGGGGGCGCCGGTGCTCATGACCGTTCGGACCCGCAGGTCGTGCTGCTTGCCTGGAGACAGCCCGGTCTTCTTGCACAGGGTGAGGAACTTGGGGCTGGTGCCGAACACCGTCACGCCCTCGTTCTCGGCCATGCGCCACAACACATCTGCATCGGGAAACGCGGGACTTCCATCGTATAGAACGACCTTGCAACCGGTCATCAATGCACTGACCAGCCAGTTCCACATCATCCAACCGCAGGTCGTGAAGTAGAAGATGGAGTCATCGCGGTCCAGGTCGGTGTGCAGCATCATCTCTTTGGCGTGCTGCAGAAGTGTGCCGCCCGCGCCGTGGACGATGCACTTCGGAATCCCCGTCGTTCCGCTGCTGTACATGATGTACAGCGGGTGGCTGAAGGGCAGCTGCGCGAACTGCAGCTCCTGGGCGTCGTTGTCCAGCGCGTCAGTCCAGCGAATCGCAGTGGGCAGTCCGGCGAGGTCAGGCGTGTTGCTCAGCATGGGCAAGACGACGACCCGCTCAATTGAGTCAATGGCGGCGAGCACTTCGCGCACTCGGCCCAGGGAGTCGTGCTGCTTGCCGCCGTAGCGGTACCCGTCGGCAGTGATGAGTACCTTGGGCCGAATCTGGCCGAACCGGTCCATGACACCCTTGAAGCCAAAGTCGGGGCTGCAGGACGACCAGATCGCTCCGAGGCTTGTGGCGGCCAACATGGCGACGACGGACTCGATGCGATTGGGCACGAACCCGGCGACGCGGTCACCGGCCACGACGCCGCAGTCATCGAGGAAGCGTCGGAATCGAGCCACCTGTGCGTAGAGCTCTCGGTAGCTGACCTCTTGGCGGTCGCCGTTCTCCCACACCCAGACCAGTGCGGGTCGATCGTCGCGAAAGCGAAGAAGGTTCTCGGCGAAGTTCAGCCTGGCGTCGGGAAACCAATCGGCGCCGGGCATCGCAGACGTGCCGAGCACGGTGGAGCCAGTCACCGAGGCGCGAGTCTCGGCAAACTCCCAGACCGCTCCCCAAAACGCGGGTACGTCCTGGATAGACCAATCATAGAGCTGATCGTAGCCCGAGATCGTTCCGCCGGAACGGTTCACATGCGCGATGAACCGAGTCAGGTTGGAGCGCTCGATGCGCTCGGCAGTTGGGGACCAGATGGGCTGAGACAAGAAAGGCCTCCCGGAAGGGGAGGCCTCCTAACTGAACCTGTGGCCTTGAGCCTCTTGGTTCGTCTATGCCTTGACGGCTTTGCGCACGATGACCGCGCTGCCCTTGGGGCCGGGAACGCCGCCCGCCAGGAACAGAAGGTTGCGTTCGGCGTCGACGCGCACAATGCGAAGGTTCTGCACGGTGACGCGCTCGTTGCCCATGTGGCCTGGCATGGTCTTGCCGGGGAACACGCGACCTGGGGTCAGGCGCGTACCAATTGAGCCGCCGTGACGGAAGAACTCGTGGGTACCGTGGCTGCGAATGAAGCCCTTCATGTTGTAGCGCTTCATGACGCCGGCGAAGCCAGCGCCCTTTGAGGTGCCGATGGCGTCGGCGGTGTCGCCCTCGCTGAACACATCGGCGGCGCCGATGGTTGCGCCTGGGCTGTGCTTTGCCAGCTCGTCGGCGGACACGCGAATCTCGCGGATGAACTTGGGCACAACTGCGCCCTCGACCTTCTTGATGTGGCCGAGCTCGGGCTTGGTGGCGCGGGACTCTTTCTGAGTACCGAAACCAAGCTGAAGGGCGTTGTAGCCGTCGGGTCCGTCGACGCTCTTGACCTGCAGGACGGTGTTGGGGCCGACTTCGACCACCGTGACACCCTCGACGGTGCCGTCGTCGGAGAAGATCTGGGTCATGCCCAGTTTGCGGCCGATTAGGCCCATGCTTTCGTTTGCCATTGAATGCCTCGCATTGGACGGGATCGCCCGTCGTACGGATTGAACCCAGCGCGTTTAATCGGCAGAGGCTAGCTCGTCCAACGCTCCCTGTACGGCTTCTCGCAGCACAGCGAGGCGAAAGGGCTTTCGCAGCACATAGTTGGGGATGTTCTTCAGAAATTGGCTTGTCGCCGGATTCTGAGTTCCGCCGGTCAGGAACAGAATGCGTCGCTCGCTGCCCGGGTTGCGCTCGGCGATGTGTGTGAACAGCTCAAGGCCATTCATGCCCGGCATCATGACGTCACACAAGATGAGGTCGAATGACCCCTTGGCTTCGGCCTCGAGGGCATCTGCTGCGTTGCCCACTGCGATGACATCGTGTTCTTGGAGGGCTGTCAGCAGCAGTTCCTGGAGCGCAGGCTCGTCGTCGACAATGAGCACGCGGGCTCGGTTGTCGAGCAGCGGGGAGCGAGCCGGTGCTGGGGTCCGTTCGATCTCTCCGCTGAGCAGACCCGCTGGAAGGGTGACGGTGATGGCGGCCCCGCCAATCTCGGCCACGCCGATGGAGATGGTGCCACCCATCTCGAGCACGATGGACTGACTGAGTGCGAGCCCCAGGCCTGTGCCGTCCTGCTTTGTGGTGAACGACGACTCAAAGGCGGTGGCATGCAGCTCTTCGGGAATCCCCGGGCCGGAATCACTGACTCGAATGCGGACGTGCCCGTTGCTGAGGGTGTCGATGACCACGCTGACTGTGCCCTCATCGCCCTCAGGGAGGGCTTCTGCGGCATTGATCAGCAGGTTGAGCATGACTTGGCCCAGGCGCGTTTCGTCTCCATCGATGGAGGGGGCATCGAAGTACTGCTCGACCAGGTTTCCGCGACGCTCAACGACGTGTCTGGCCATGTTGGCCGAGGCCTTGGCTACTTGTACGGGGTCCACTGCGCGTTGCTCTCCGGTGCGGATTCGACTGAATGTCTTGAGGTCCAAGACGATGCGCTGTACCCGGCGGGCGCCCTCAAGGGCGCTGCTCACGGCCTCGAGTTGCTCGCCTTCGAGCGTGCTGTACAGCAGCTCGAGGTTGCCCGAGACGTACGCGAGGGGGTTGTTGATTTCGTGTGCAACGCCGGCGGCCAGACGCCCCATGGAGGCCATTCGGTCTGCTTGCAGAAGCTTGGTTCGGGCCTCGGACTCCCGGGTGTTGTTCTCGAGATAAATCGCGGTCTTGACGACTCCGCGATGCCAGTTCACAAGCGCGATCACGATCAGAAATATCGAGATCATGCTCGCCGTTGAGATGGCTCGAATGGGCCCGAGCGCCTCGGCCTGAAACGTCGCCATGCCGACGCCGATGCCGGCAGAGGCGACGAGGTAGATGTAGAGCAGCGTCGGGCGGAGCAGGGCGCCAGCCCACACCCCGCTCAGGGCGAAGTAGCTGTAGATTGCGGGATTGCCAGGGTCGGCCATCGTCGCTTGAAGGACCATGAGTTGGCTGGAGACGAGGCTGATCCAGACACCAGATGCGTGGTGCTTTGAACGGGCAAGAGGGTAGGCTGCGGCCATGCCCAACATGCCCGGAATGAGCATGAGGCCCGTGCTGCGGAAAGCTGGGTTGGCGTACGTCTGCACGAAAACAGCAACAAGGGCGACGGGCAGCACGACCAACACAAAGGCGGCCAGAAACTGCGCTCGATAGCGGTCGGTGACGTTGGTGACCGAGGGGTGCGGCGCCGTGAGCCTTTCAAACAGCTCTGGCAGCGCCAGCATGGGCCAGTCCTAGAACGTGTACTTCAGGTAGCCGCTGCCGCCAGCGCCGAGGTCGAAGCCCAAGGCGTAGGAAACTTCGATGTCCACGCCGATCGAGAAGTGGGACAGCTTGGTGTAGTACTCGAAGGTCGGTCCGCCCTGAACGATGGGGTGAGGACTGTCGTGCACTGCGGGACGGGCACCGCCCCACGAGTCACGCACGACTTCATCGTCGAATGCTTCACCATTCATGAGCAGTGGCGACATCATGACGCCGCCGCCGCCGCGGATGCCCACGCCAAGACGGCGGGTCAGGTAGCGGCTGTATTCGAAGTTTGCGACCAACGCGAAGGTGCGCGTATCGCCCTGAATGAGTCGGGGCGGTGGGACGCCGACAGCGGCCTGCTGTTCGTAGTGCATGCCATTGTGCACGCCCTGATGGAACTGGACTTCCCAGGCCATCGAGCTGTCTTCTTGGTCGCTGAAGTCGTTTCCGAATCCGAGTGCCAAGGTGGTGCCAGAGCGCAGGATGCCGCCCGAGTAGGTCAGCAGGTAGCTGGTCGTGCCCAGGTTGGACTTGAGGTAGTAGCCACGCTGAATTTCGCGCACGACTTCGCCCTCGAGGTCGGCCTTGACGGACTTGGACGCTTTTTGGCGCTTCTGCTTGTTGCCACTGGAGTCGCCGTCCAGGTCGAGATCTTCCTGAGCGAATGCTGTGCCAGAGATGGCCAGCGGAGCGATGAGGAGGGCTGCTGTGAGCGGGAACTTCATGAACTACGTCCAGTCGAGGGGGCTAACTAGCACTTGTCGCGGCTCCGTGAAACCTTCAGGCGAATTTTTCACTGCCCCCGGCCAGTGCGACCGGGGTGCGTTTGAGCCGGAAGCTGTCAGCTCAGCCCGGCGAGAAGAGGAACGGGTACGAGACGATGACGATGCCGCCGCCCTTTGGGGTGGGAAACTGCATGCGCATGAACCGGCCTTCGATGCACTTCTGCACCGCCGAGTTGTTCATAGTCGTCGACTTGGTCGTCGCTTGGCTGACCGAGCCGTCCTTGGCGATGGTGAAGCGGATGACGATCTTGCCGCCGAGCGTGTTGTTCTTGGTCAACTCGCGCTGGTAGCAGTACCGAATCTGGTTCATGTGGCGCTTGATGACCTCGTCGATGAGGGAGCGATCAAGTGCACCGAGAATGATGGGGTCGCCACCGACTGTGCCGATGGCACCGTCGCCCTTGGCGCCGAAGTGGCCACCGCCGGCGCCGTACCCGGATGCACCGGAGCCGATGCCCTTGGTACCGAGGCCGCCAAGGCCTTCTGCCGTACCGCCGCCACCGAGGCCTGAGCCACGGGAGCCGAGACCGCCGGAGCCGATTTGGGTGCCCTTGGCGCCGATGAGGCCGCCGATGCCGCCAGTGAGGTCAGAGCTGAGACCCGAGGAGCCGAAGACGCCGTCGAGGGCAGCGCCGTCGCGCAGGGCACCGAGAACACCAGCGTTCTCAGCGATCTGCTTGTCGATCTGCTGCTTCTGCATCTTGACCTTGTTGCCCTTGGCCTTCTTCATCTTGGCGTCTTTCTTGCCGGTCTTGCCCTCTTCGCGCTTGGCCTTTTCGCCCTCGCCCGCGTCGGGATTGCCAGACGGCTTCTTGGACTTTTGCTCTTCGGGGGGCTTCTCGAGGATGAGCTCGACGAAGCGGTCCGGAATCTCGACCATGTCGTTGCGCGCGGGTGGCGGCAGGCTCCACATCAAGATGCCGAACATCAGGCCCAGGAAGCCGACCACAGACATGATGGCCAGGAATGGGTAGTCAAGGTCGTCGTTGATGCGCGAGATGACGCGCTTTCCTGGCTTGACCATGTGGCTGAAGAAGACGAGGCCGTCCGCGTCGATCATGAGTCGAACGTCGTCGTCCATCGGGACCTGGTACCCAGCGCCAGACTTCTCGGCCTTGCCGGCTTCGACGAGCTCGTCGAAGGTGTAGCGCTTGTCGCCAATGTCAGCGAAGCCATCCCAGGAGTCTGCGATATCGGCGACGTACTGGCCCGAGTCCCAGCTGAACAGCTTGTGCTCGGCGCCGGACGGAATGACGTTGTCGGGGCTGTAGAAGTCGTTGCGCCAGTCGCTCTGGACTTCGGACCACATCGGAGGGGTGTAGCGAAGCAGGATGTTCAGAGGCGGGATGACCCAGCCCATGTCGATGCCCAGGAAGTTCCAGCGCCAGCCGACAGATGAACCGATGCTGATCGCACTGCCGCCCTTGGCGAAGTGCTTGGTGTCGAGCAGCAGGTCTTCCCACATCTGGTTGACTTCGAGCACCTTGGGGCGCCGTGGGTCGATGCCGACATTGGTCTTGGCGGTGCCGGAGCGCATGATGAAGGCCATCACGTCTTCGGGAACGCCCTTGTAGGCCTCGTTGTAGTCGTCGCCGTCGGCGGCAGCGTCGTCCGAGCCGGCGGCTTCGGAAACGTCTGTGGCCACACCTGCGTCGGTGACTTCCTCGTCCTTGACCTCTGGCTCGGCAGCGGCAGCTTCTGGCGCTGCAGCGGCGGCCTCTGGCTCGGCAGCTGCAGGCTCGACGGCCGGCGCTTCGGCAGCGACGGCGGGTGCGTCGAACTTGACCACCAGGCGGATGTCGCCGACCTGGAAGTCGTCGCCGCTCTTGAGCTCGACGTTGCTGACGTCTTCGCCGTTGCGCGTGGTGTTCTTGGAGCCGAGGTCCAGCAGCTGAACCTTGCCCTCTTCGACGTTCAGTACGCACGAGAGATCAGTGATGCTCTTGTGCTTCAACCGCAGCAGGGCTTCGGGGCCGCTGCCAATGGTGACGCTGACTTCGGTGTACTCGCGCGTATCGATGAGCTTCGAACCTTTGTAGATCTCGAAGGTCAGGGCAAGCTTTTCACCCATAGTGGTGATTCCTCTGGTTCAGGAGCGGGGGGCCTGAGGGTCTGCCCGTCACCAACCGAAACCGGCCGGTGAAGCGGGAGTAAGTGGTGTCTACTGGATTTCGTTGATGGACTGGACCATTTCGTCGTTGAAGTGCTCACGGAGCTGAATCAACGGGTTGAAGTTGGCCTTGCGCCGGTCGAGAAGGAGCTGTCCTTGTGGCTTCACGAGCTCGCCAGTGACGTCAACCGACTCAAAGTCGATCTCGGTCCGGGCCTTGTACTTGACGGCACGGCCGCCATCGTCGTCCTGCGCGGCTGCGGGCAGAGCGAAGGAAAGGAGTACGAGAGTTGCGAAAATACGAGACATGTCTGTTTCCTCCTGGCTTGTTTGCCAGTATCGGCGCCCACGAAGTGTTGAAGCTACGTAGACGCCCTCCATCATCATTTGTCACGGCCCTCAGGACAACCTGTTGGCCGTCATCTTGTCGTCAATCTGACTGACGACAGCCCGCAAGAGTAGTTCCCGAGGGCGTCGTCAAACCCACGTCAAGTGCCTGGGTTGAACAAGAACGGGTAAGTCACGATCACGATTCCATTGCCTCGCGGCTTGGGGAAGGTCATTCGCAGGAAGCGTCCCTCGACGCATTGTTCGACTCCGGCGTGGTCGATCGTGCTCGATTTGGTGCCTGCTCGGCTGACGCTGCCGTCGTTGGCGATGGTCCAGCGAATGACCAACTTGCCGCCCACAGACGCGTCCTTCTGCAGCTCGCGCTGGTAGCAGTAGCGAATCTGGCTCATGTGGCGCTTGACCACCTCGTCGATCAGCGCGCGGTCGAGAGAGCCCAGGATGATCGGGTCGCCCTTCACCTCGGCGATGGCGCCGTACTCCTTGCCGGTGCCTCGGTGCCCAGGTCCGCAGACCTGGCCGGGCTCGCACTTGCCGGTCGCACCGTAGCCGTCGCCGTGGGTGCCGATGCCGGTGCCCTCGGCAACGCCGTTGTTGCCGGTGCCATTGCCGGTGCTGTGAAAGCCCCCGGTTCCGATCTGAGTGCCCTTGGGCCCGCTCAGCCCGCCGATGGCATCGGTGAGGTTTCGGTTCAGACCACCGTCAAAGGCGCCGCCTTGAGGGCCGTTGTTGGTGAGGAAGCCGAGCACGCCCGCGGCGTTGACGACGTCCATGTCCCGCTTGCGCTTGGACAAGGTGCCGGGCTTGCCCTTGGCATGCTTCTTCTCGGCGTTGCGCTTGCCCACCTTGCCGCGCTCGTCGGGAGCACTCTTGCCCTCGGCCGCGTCTTTGTTGCCGCGATCGATGATCTTCTTCTCAGGCTTCTCTGGCTTTTCGAGAACCATCTGCACGATTCGGTCGGGGACCCGTGACACCTCGACCTCGGACGGAGGCGGCTGACTCCAGATGAGCACCGCGAACATCGCTCCGACAAAGGCCGTCGCACTCGTGATGCCGACGAATGGCCAGTCTCGACCAACAGGCGCGACCGTTCGTTCGGCTTGGCGCACGCGGTGGGCGATGAAGCTCATGGAGCCGATGGTGATGGTCAGGGCCAGGGAGCCCGTGATGGGTACGGTCCACCCATCATCGGTGCGCCGTGCCAGGCCGCGGTCACTCAGTTGCTCGAGGTCC
>Ga0114932_10005368_pt1 | contig 11404 bp, 8 predicted proteins | sample 2SBtaG_2_FD_87286 | JGI IMG/M metagenome (GOLD analysis project Ga0114932, IMG submission 87286) | Deep subsurface microbial communities from Kolumbo volcano to uncover new lineages of life (NeLLi) - 2SBTROV12_ACTIVE470 metaG | ecosystem: Environmental > Aquatic > Marine > Volcanic ... | reverse complement strand
CATCGTGGTCCAGAACCAGGACCAAAAGAGCCAGCTCAAGAACAAAGACAAGGCCATGCGTGTGCTCAAGGCGCGCATCCTCGAAGCCGAGGTCGCCGCTCGTCACGCCGAAAACGCCGCCACCCGCAAGGCCCAGGTCGGGTCAGGCGACCGTTCCGAGCGCATTCGCACCTACAACTTCCCCCAGAACCGGGTGACCGATCACCGAATCGGCCTGACGCTGTACAGCCTTGACAAGGTCATCGAGGGCGACCTGCGCGGTCTCGTGGACGGCCTGACTGCAGCCCACCAAGAAGAGCTGCTCCAGGAAAGCGAGACCCAGTGATCGGCTGCAGGTGGCACCGTTGATTCGGCTCGTCGAGGTGCTGCTCAAGACCGAGACCTTTCTGCGTGATCGCGGCATCGACACACCCCGGCTTGATGCCGAGCTGATTCTGGCCGACGTGCTGAACATCAAGCGCTTGCAGATCTACCTCGAGCACGACCGCCCGATGGCCGAGGACGAGCTGGCCCGGGTGCGACCGCTGGTGGCGCGACGCGGCAAGCGCGAGCCCCTCGCCTGGATCATCGGCAGCGCTGGCTTTCACGCCATCGACCTAGCGATTCAACCGGGTGTGTTGGTGCCTCGGCCCGACACCGAGACGCTCGTCGAGGCCGCACTAGAGTGGATTGACGCCGACGCCGACCCCATCTACGTGGCCGACGTCGGGTGCGGAAGCGGTGCGGTTGGCCTGTCCATCGCCACAGCTCGGCCGGCATCACGAATCTATGCCACCGATGTCTCTCCCGAGGCCATTGCAACCACCAAGGCCAATGTCGCAGCCTTGGGCCTCACCGATCGGGTCGCGGTGCTGACTGGCGATCTGCTGTCGCCGATCCCTCCACAACGCCCCGTGCACTGGGTCCTGTCCAATCCGCCCTACATTCCAAGCGGCGACATCGACGCGCTCATGCCTGAGGTCAGCCGACACGAGCCGCGCCTGGCCCTCGACGGCGGTCGTGACGGCCTCGACTTCTACCGACGCCTGGTGCCACTGGCAGGCAACCGAGCGAGCCATGGACTGCTGGTCGAAGTCGGCATCGAACAAGCGGGCCGTGTCGTCGATTTGTTCCGCCGCGGCGGGTTTGTCGGGGTCGAGACATGGACCGATCTCGGCGGTATCAAGCGCGTTGTTGGGGGTCGCAAGCCGCGCTCCGATGACTATGAGGCCGAAGCACAGCCTCACTAGCTTGCGGAGGCCCTCCTTGAGAGCTACTCAACCGCGCTTTCACAGCCCACGAGGAATGCCGATGATTCGCAGCTGTCTCGCTGTTCTCCCTCTTGCCATCTTGCTTTCATGCACTGGTGGCGAGCCCGCTCCTCCCCCGGTTCGAGACGGTGACCCCGTCACTGACGGCACACCCCCTGACGGCACGACCGATGCCAAGCGCCAGGACATGATTGTCATTGCCTGGCAGAGTGACATCGGCTCCCTCAACCCCGTGGTCTCCGAGGCCGCATCGGACACCGCCATCTTCGACAACAAGCTGTTGTTCTCGCTCTCTGAGAGTGACTTCGACTGCTCGCTCAAGAAGAAGCCAAACCTGGTCACTACCTGGGAGTGGTCCGAGGACGGCACCATCCTGAAGATGGAGCTTCGCGACGACGTGAAGTGGGCCGACGGCAAGCCCATGACCGCCCAAGACGTGGCCTTCACCTACGAACTAGTCGCTGACCCCATTGTGGCCAGCCCGCGCCTGAATCACATCGAGAAGATGAAGCCCGAAGGCCGCCCCAAGGTCATCGACGACACCCACATCGAGTGGCACTTCACCGAAGCCTACGACCGCGACACCCAGTTCGCACACGCGTCGCTGGTGCCGGTGCCCAAGCACGTGTTGGCCGACGCCGACCGCGCATCACTGCGCGGACATGAATTTGACAACAACCCGCTCGTCAGCGGCCCCTGGAAGATCGGCAAGTACGAGCCGGGCGCGACCATCGTGCTCGAGCCGAACGAAAACTTCAGCGGCCCCGCCGACATGCAGCCCAAGCTGAACCGGGTCATCTTCAAGGTGATTCCCGAATACAGCACGCGCCTGCTCGAGCTTCAGAACGGCACCGTCGACCTGATGGAAGGCATCAACGTCGCTGACGCCGACATGTTGGCCGAGAACAACCCGAACATCCGCCTCGAACGCCGCGGCTGGCGCTTCATGGACTACATCAGCTGGAACCTGTCGAACCCCTTGTTCGCCGACAAGCAGGTCCGCAAGGCCCTGGCGCACTCGATCGACATCCAGTCGCTGATCGGTAAGCTGCTGACCTCCAAGAGCGGCGAGAGCTACGGCAAGCAGGCCGTCAGCACGCTCACTCCCGAGCTGTGCGGCGTCCACAACCAAGAGATCAAGCCCCTGGCCTTTGACCCCAACAAGGCCAAAGAGATGTTCGCGGCTGCTGGCTGGACCGACACCGACGGCGACGGCGTCATCGACAAGGACGGCAAGCCCTTTGAGTTCACGCTCAAGACGAACACGGGCAACAAGCGCCGCGAAGAGGCCCAGATCATCATCCAATCCCAGCTCAAGAACGTCGGCGTCAAGGTCAACTTGGCCAAGGACGAGTCCAACGTGTTCTTCGCCAGCCTGCGCAAGCGAGACTACGAAGCGGCCCTCGGCGGCTGGTCCGCAGCCCTCTTCGTCGACCCGTCGACCATGTGGCGCAGCGACGCTCCCGACAACCAGAACGAGTTCAACTTCCCGGGCTACTCAAACCCCGAGGTCGATGCTCTGTTGGACAAGGGTCTGGCGACTCCCATTCCCAGCGAGGCCGCACCAATCTGGCGCGAAGTCCAAGCCAAGATCTACGAAGACCAGCCCTACATGTTCCTGTACTGGCGCGACGACATTGTCGGCATCGACAACCGGTTCGAGAACACGCAGATCGACATCCTGGCCGTGACCCACCACCTCGAGAAGTGGTCGGTTCCTGACGACAAGGTCAAGTACAAGAAGTAGATGAGCTCAGGTGGAGCCAGCGCGGGTGGAACCGCAACGACCACCGCCAGCGTTTGGAGGCGAGGACCCATCGCAGGCCCAACGGCCGCAGCCATGGTCCTGCTGCTGGCCATGGTGCGCCTTGTCTGGGGCTTCAACAGCGGTGATCTGTCGTTCGAAGGAGCGTTCGTCACCCTGGGCCTAGGACTGGTCGGAGCGCCCACCGCCTACATGATCGGCCGAGACGGGCTGTCCTGGTTCCCCTGGAAATACGCCGGTCGCAAGCTGGTGTTGACGATCCCGCTGCTGTGGGGTGTGGTCACACTCCTGTTCTTCCTCATCGAGCTGTCGCCGGGAGATGTGGCCGACAAGTTCTTCACTCCGGACACGCCACCCGAAGTCCAGCAGCTGATTGTCGCCAAGTACGGCCTCGATCAGCCCGCATGGGCCCGGTACCTGCTCATGCTCAAGAACCTGCTGTTGTTCGACTTCGGGCGCAGCATGATCACCGAAGAGCCCGTGTGGGACTTGGTCGCGGACCGACTGCCCAACACGCTGCTGTTGAGCGGCGTGACCCTGGCCATCATCTTCCCGGTCGGCATCGCCATCGGAACCACCCAGGGCATCAACCAGGGCAAGCCCATCGACGGCGGCCTGTCCATCAGCAGCCTGTTCCTCTACTCGATGCCCAGCTTCTGGCTGGCGCTGATGATGCAGCTGCTGCTGACCTACTGGTGGCCCATCCTGCCGACCTCGGGAATGGAAGACGGCACGCTGCAATACACCGACCCGTCCCAGTACGAGATCTTCAAAGACCGACTGGCCCACCTGGTGCTGCCAGGCATCGCCATCGGCATCGCCCATGCCGCCGGAACCGCGCGCTACATGCGCTCATCGCTGCTCGAGGTCATTCGCCAGGACTACGTGCGCACCGCGCGAGCCAAGGGCCTTCCCGAGACCACGGTCATCGGCAAGCACGCCATTCGCAACGCATTGCTGCCCATCATCACCCTGTTCGGCTTGTCGATGCCGTTTCTGTTCTCGGGCTCGGTGCTGGTCGAGACCATCTTTGCCTGGCCTGGCATGGGCCGACTGATCGTCGATCACATCTTCCAGCAGGACACCCCGGTCATCATCGCCTGCTTCTATGTCTTCACCCTCATCGTCGTCGCCGGCAACCTGCTGGCCGACATCTTGTACGCGGTCGTCGACCCGCGCATCAAGTACGAGTGAGGCGGCCATGACAGCGATCGTACAGGCGAAAGCCAAGCAGTCCCCTCCCCTGGCCAAGGCCGGCTTGGTGCTGCCTGGACTCGGCCACTTGCTCACCGGCTACACGGTGATCGGCATCGGCATGCTGTGGCTCACATCGATCACGGTCTGGGCTGCGGTCGCGGGATTTCCGCGCATTGGCAGCATTCTGGTGGACCCCACGAACAGCGTGTTCTCGGTCTATGGGGCCCTCAGCGCGGTCATCGACAACCCGGCCAGCACCGCCGAGCAAGTCGCCAACTCCCTTGAGCAACGAGGCCGAGTCTGGAAGAACCTTCCGTGGCATGGCTACCTCGCCTTTGCCGCATGGCCAGTGGTTCTGGGCTCGATCTGGTGGAGGGCGTTTCGGCTGGTCACGCCACGGGTGCTCACCGCCGACGAGCGCAACAGCAACCAGGCCATCTTCCTCCGCACCCTGGCGCGCAACACGACGGGCATGATCGGCTTCTTTGGCGTGCTCGCGCTCATGCTGTTCACGGTGTTCACGCCGATGCTGGCACCATTCGACCCCGACCTCATCGACGTGGGTCCGCCCAACATCGCACCCTGCTGGGAGTTCTTGCTGGGCACCGACCAGTACGGCCGCGACGGCTTCTCGCGGTTGCTCTACGGCAGCCGCATCTCGCTCACCATCGGCTTCGTCGCAGTCTCAATTGCCGCAACCATCGGCACCAGCGTTGGGGCCATCGCCGGGTACTTCGGCGGATGGATCGACGGTCTGCTGATGTGGTGCGTCGACCTGCTTCTGAGCTTGCCCAAGCTCGTTCTGCTGCTGGCGATTGTCGGCATCTTCCGGGTCGAGGACGAGCGACGCATCTTCCTGATCGTGGTGATTCTGGGCCTGACCGGCTGGCCCGGCGTGTCGCGAATCGTGCGCAGCCAAGTCCTGTCGCTCAAGCAGCAGGACTACATCCAGGCCGCCCGGGCGCTCGGCTTCAGCAACAGCCGCATCGTGTTCCGGCACCTGATTCCAAATGCGCTGGCCCCGGTCATCGTGTTCTGCTCGCTGGCCATCGGCGGCACGATTCTGGCCGAGGCTGGCCTGTCGTTCCTAAATCTCGGCGTCCGCCCTCCGACATCGACGTGGGGAACCCTGGTCAACGATGGCCGCGATCCGCTGCGCATCGCGCCCTGGATCGCCACGTTCCCGGGCCTGGCCATTGTCTGGGCTGTCATGTCCTTCAATCTGCTCGGTGACGGGCTACGGGACGCTTTGGACCCCAAGCTGCGAGGCCGCTGATGGTGAGTATTCTCGGCAAATTGGCTGTATTGGCCATCATCGTCGGCGCCGGCTGGATGCTCGGTGCGTGGCTCAAAGATGCCGTGCGCGCTGCTCTGCGTCGCTCACGCCTGGACCCGCTGGTCCAAGGACTCGCTGTGCAGATGGTGCAGCCGGTCACGGTATTTGTGGCGATCTACGCCGCACTATCGACCTTTCAAGTCGATCTCTCTCCCCTGCTCGTGGTGTTTACCGCTAGCAGCCTGGCCATTGCACTCGCCCTGCGAGACAGCCTGTCTGGCATCGCCGCTGGCGCCCTGCTGCTGACCACAGACCCCTATGACGGCGGCGATTGGGTCGAGATCGGGGGCAAGGAGGGCACCCTGGTCGAGTTCGACCTGCTGACCGTGACGATCAAGACCGGAGACGGCGTTCTGGTCACGTTGCCCAACGAGCTGGTGTTCGGCAGTCCGATCCTGAACTACACGCGAAATGGCCTGCGACGGGCCGCCATCGCCGTGACTGTGGCGCATGGCACCAAGCTAGACAAAGCCTCCGCCGCTCTGCTGGGTGCCATCAGTGCCGACGAGCGTGTGCTCGACGAGCCACAGCCCTTCGTGCGCGTCGACAACCTTGGCCTCGATGGCACCACCCTGACGGCGTACGGTTGGCTCAAGCAGAGCGAGTTTGGGGCCGCACAGTCCGACCTGATGATCGCAGCCGAAAACGCCCTCTCAAAGGCGAAAATCTCGCGGGCGCGCCGGGCATCCGCAAGCGCATAGGCTTTCGTCTACAATGGCGGACCTCGGAGACCCCAACCGCATGAACACCGCGGAGTTCCCAGCCGCTCGGACCACCCTAGGTGCTTCTTCGTTCAAGTCCGTGCCGGACTTGTGGCACCACCGTGTGAAGTCCACTCCCGACGGCGAGGCGATGATCCATCGCGATGCCGATGGCAACTGGGTCTCCATGAGCTGGCGCGCCGCTGCCGACCGCGTCCGGCGCATCACCAATGCGCTGCTCTCGTTGGGGCTCGAGCGCGAGCAACGCTGCTGCATCTTGGCCACGACGTCACCGGACTGGGTGCTGGTCGACATGGGCATTCTGTGCGCAGGCGGAGCAACGACGACCATCTACCCGTCGAACACCGCTGCAGAATGCGAGTACATCGTCAACGACAGCGATGCGGTCGTCGTGTTCTGTGAGAACGACGCCCAAGCGAGCAAGCTGCTGGCCAACCAACAGACGCTCAAGAACATCAAACACGTGGTGGTGTTCAACGGCACCCCGTCGGCCGATGGCTGGGTGCGAACCCTCGAAGATCTCGAAGAGCAAGGGGCCCGCTGGTCTGTGCAGCACGCCGACCGCTACGCCGAGGTCAGCACCGCCATTCAGCCCGAAGACATGGCCACGTTGATCTACACCTCGGGCACAACCGGACGGCCGAAGGGCGTCATCTTGACCCACGACGCCTGGGTCTACGAGTCCGAAGCGGTCGACGCGCTCGGCATCATCTCGCCAGCCGACAAGCAATTCCTCTTCCTGCCGCTGTCCCACGTCTTTGCCAAGGTGATGCAGATCATCTTCATTCGGCTCGGCGTGCCCACCGTCATCGATGGCGACATGGACTCGTTGGTATCAAACCTCGAGGTCACCTCGCCTTCATGGATGGGGGCAGTGCCGAGAGTCTTCGAGAAGGCCTACAACAAGATCGTCAGCACGCCCCGCGACAAGGGAGGCATGTCCCAGCGCGTCTTCAAGTGGGCGGTGGGCATCGGCACCGAGGTCAGTCGACTGCAGCAGCAGGGATCCGAGCCCGGCGCTTGGCTGCGCATGCAGGCGAACCTCGCCGACCGGCTGGTGTTCTCAAAGGTGAAAGAGAGCTTTGGCGGACGTCTTCGCTTCTTCATCAGCGGAGGCGCACCGCTGTCCCAAGAGATTGCCGAGTTCTTCCACGCCTGCGACATCCTGATTCTCGAAGGGTATGGGCTGACCGAGTCCGGGGCCGCCAGCTGCCTCAACGGAGTCGACGACTTTCGCTTTGGCACAGTCGGCAAGCCCCTTCCCGGGTGTGAGGTCAAGATCGCCGACGATGGTGAGATCCTGATCTCCAGCCGCGGCGTGATGAAGGGCTACCACAAGCTTCCCGAAGAGACCGAGCGTGTCCTCACCGAAGATGGTTGGCTACGAACGGGCGATCTGGGCACCATCCTGAACTCGGGCCATGTGCAGATCACCGGGCGCAAGAAGGACCTGATCATCACCGCCGGCGGCAAGAAGATCGCTCCGGCCGGTTTTCAGGGCTTGCTCAAGAGCCGCTGCGCCTATGTCAGTCAGGTGTTGATGCACGGCGACCGGCGGAACTTCTGTACCGCGCTGATCGCACTGTCTGTGCCCGAGACCGACGAGGTACGAGCCGAGGTCGCCGCCGCCATCGATGAGGTGAACAAGGACCTGCCCAGCTACGAGGCGGTCAAGAAGTTCCATCTGTGCGCCGAGGACTGGACGGTCGCGAACGGACTGCTGACGGCGACCATGAAGGTGCGCCGCAACCTGGTCGAAGAAAAGTACGCCGACATCCTCGACAGCTTTTACGAAGGCGCCATCAGCAAGCTCTGAGACCTGCTGCGGCTACGGGTCAGTCGGCCCGTGTCTGACGAGCTCGTCGTCGTGGGTGCCGGCAACAAAGAGCGAGCGGTATGGCGGCTCGTCCAAGATGGGGCGCATGCGCTTTGGATGGTTTGTGATCATGCCATCGAGCATGTGGTCCAGGACCAGACGGGCGGACGCCTTTCGGTTGAGTGTCCAGTAGTAGCCCATAGGAGGCGCGTTGTTGGCATCCCGGCGATTGGCAAGCTCGCGCATCCAGGGGCCCCACCAGCGCATCGGACGCCAGAATCCGATGGGGTCCATGCCCAAACCCGCAAAGTCCGTTCCATGGTCGACCAAGGAGTCCACCCAAGGGCCCGGCTCGGTGGTGCCGTAGTCCGACAGATACAGGTCGCTCGATGCCGAATACCGGGCCAGCGCGAGTCCATCGAAGACGTCTCCTCCCGTCTCAAGAGGAACGGAGACCACGACGCGATTCGGCGGAATCTTGGCGGCGGCGAGCGTCTCGCCCAAGGCGCGCCCGTACTCGACCTCTCGCCCCTCGGTGCCCTTGGTGTCCAACAACAGCAGAGCGAGCTCGCCGCCTTCTAAGCTCGTGCGCAGCAGCTCGAACAGTTCGGGCATCTCGTCGGGCCAAGCACGACCGCCGCACTCAATGGGCTCTCCGCCGCCGTGCTTGGCGAAGATGCGCCCGTCATCTGCAAGCTGCAAATCGAGCTCGACTGCATTGGCCCCTTGCTCGATCGCGGCCTGCACACGGCGAGCAGAATTTGTGCAGTGCGCAATGACGTAAAAGGGCCTGCGCTGCGAGGCCCACGTCACCGAAATGCTGCCCACTTCGAAGCGTTTGCGGCCGACGCTTGTCACGCGAATGTCGACGGGTCCCGGCTCGGCGACTTGAAAGGGCACCAGCACGCGCTGATAGCCACCCCGGGCCCGAAAGCGCTTGGAGACGATGCGGTGCGTGGTGACCGTCTTTCCAGCCACGAGCACTTCCACATCCGCGAGGTGCCGACGTCCGGCTCCCTGCCGATGCTCCACCTGAATGACCGCCGCGTAGTCCGCAGGCTCCAATTGTAGGCCTGTGGCCGCCGATACGAGCCCGTCGGCATCCAGGGAAATCGCCCGCGAAACAGTGCCGGGCTCGGCAAAAACAAGTGCAGCAGCTAGTAGGGGCAACATCGGACCGCAGTGTACCCGTCTGTGCAAATTTTCAAATTTCATTGAAAACTGAATTCGGGTGGTTAGAACAGCTGCACACAGAGAGAGTGATGTCCACCACCTCCCGAATCCCCGGGTTCTACAGACTTCCCCCCGAGGAACGACTCGCGGCCCTCAAAGCCAGCCGCGCCCTCGACGAGTCCGACGCCCGAGTGTTCCGCAGCGAGGGCCTGTCCCTCGAACATGCCGACATCATGGTCGAGAACGTCATCTCGACATTCTCGCTGCCGAACGCGGTGGCGGTGAACTTCATGATCAACGGCACCGAGCGCGTGGTGCCCATGGTGGTCGAAGAGCCCTCGGTGGTGGCAGCAGTCTCGAACATGGCTCGCTTGGCTCGGCTGGGCGGCGGCTTTGTCGCTGACGCCGACCCCAGCGTGATGATCGGTCAGGTCCAGCTCATGGACGTGGCCGATGTCGATGCCACGACGGCCAAGATCGAAGCCGGCATGCCCGAGCTCATGCGCCTGGCAAAGAGCGTGCATCCCCGGCTCGAAGCCCGCGGCGGCGGCGTCCGCGGCATGGAAGTGCGCCACTGCACCTATGACGAGCCCGGCCAGCCCATCGAACACATGGTGGTGGTGCACTTCTTCATCGACTGTGTCGACGCCATGGGCGCGAACATGGTCAACACCATCGCCGAGCGCATCGCCCCGCAGCTCGAGCTGGTCACTGGCGAATCGGTCGGCCTGCGCATTCTGTCGAACCTTGCCGACCGCCGCCTTGCCCGCGCTCACGTCGTGCTGGACGCCGATGTGCTCGAGACGCAGGCTGGCAATGGCCCCGAAGTCGCGCGACGCATTGCCTCGGCATGGCGATTTGCCTGGGCCGACCCGTACCGCGCAGCGACTCACAACAAGGGCATCATGAACGGCATCGATGCCGTGGCACTCGCCACGGGAAACGACTGGAGGGCCATCGAGGCAGGTGCACACGCGTACGCCGCCCGCGACGGCCAGTATCGCCCGCTGACCCGATGGACCGTCAACGACGAGGGCCAGCTGTGCGGCTCGCTTGAGTTTCCCGCCCAGTTCGGCACCATCGGTGGCACCACGAACATCCACCCGACGGTGCGCAGCAACCTGAACATGCTCAATGTCAACGGCGCAGGTGAGCTGGCCGCGGTCGCCGCCGCAGTGGGTCTTGCACAGAACCTGGGCGCCCTGCGAGCACTCGCCACCGAGGGCATCCAGGCTGGACACATGCGCATGCACGCACGCACTGTCGCCGCCGGCGCCGGTGCCACCAACGGCGAGATCGAGGCGGTCTGCCGCCGACTGTGTGCCAAGAGCGAATTCTCGATCGAGCTCGCATCGACCGTCTTGGAAGAAATCCGCGGTGCAAAGCGCAAGCGCTAGTGCCACTGGCCTCGGGCTTGGCAAGCTGATTCTGTGCGGTGAGCACGCCGTGGTCTACGGGCATCCGGCGGTCGCGGTCGCTGTTGATCGCTGCACCACCGTGCGCCTGACGCAGCATGACGGCCCCACCGACATCGCCTATCCGACGGTCGACGACCCAAGACTGATGCAAGCGGTGCTGACGGTCCTGCCTGTACGCGGCTGGCATGTGCACATCGACAGCGACCTGCCGATCGGCCGCGGCATGGGCTCTTCCGCCGCACTCGCTGTCGGTCTGGTTCGCGCTGCTGCCGCGACCGCGGGCGCGGTCCTGAGCCTCGACGAGGTATGGGAGCGCGCCTTTGCCGTTGAGCGCGTGTTTCACGGCAATCCCTCGGGTCTCGACCAAGCCATCTCATCCCGCGGGGGCGCACTGCTCTTCCGGCGCGGCCCTCCCCCGATGTTCACCCCGCTTCCGGTAGCCCATCTGCCACTTGTGGTGCTGGACAGCGGGACCGCGGGCAACACCGCCGAGTTGGTCGCTGGTGTGGCCAGCCGCCGCCCCGAGATCGACTCGGTCCTCGATGACATCGGTGAGCTCGTCAACGAGTGTGTGGGCTGCCTGGACAAGCCGGCAGACCTTGGTCCGCTGCTCACCATCAACCACGGCCACCTGCGGCGCATTGGCGTCTCGACTCCCGCACTCGATGGACTCGTCGAGCTTGCACTGGGTGCCGGCGCGCTGGGAGCCAAGCTGTCGGGCGCCGGT
>Ga0114932_10005363_pt1 | contig 11413 bp, 11 predicted proteins | sample 2SBtaG_2_FD_87286 | JGI IMG/M metagenome (GOLD analysis project Ga0114932, IMG submission 87286) | Deep subsurface microbial communities from Kolumbo volcano to uncover new lineages of life (NeLLi) - 2SBTROV12_ACTIVE470 metaG | ecosystem: Environmental > Aquatic > Marine > Volcanic ... | reverse complement strand
TGGAATAAACTTCACCTTCAAATAATTTATTATGGAAGAGAATATTGTAAAGCAAGAGAATGTTACGGTTTAACTTGTAAAATTTGTACTACTTGTTATCCTAATAGAAAATCACCAATAAAAACAAGGAAAGCTTAAATATGAAGATTTTAGGAATAGGAAACGCAATCGTTGATGTTATTTGCAAAGTTGAAAATGATTTTTTAACAAAAAATGGCTTAACCAAAAGTACTATGAAACTAGTTGATGAAACTGAGTTTAAAAAACTCTTATCAAATCTAAAAATAGAAGAAACAATTTCTGGTGGGTCAGTTGCTAACTCTATCGTAGGCTTATCTCAACTTGGAAATAAAGTAGGATTTATTGGCAAAGTTAACGATGATGATTTGGGAAGTAAATATGAACAAGGTTTAAAAATGGAAAATGTAAAATATTTTTATTCAAAGAAAAAAGAAAACCTACCAACTGGAACATGTTTAATTTTAATTACACCAGACTCAGAAAGAACAATGTGCACTTTCTTAGGAACAGCAGGAAAAATTAATGAAGATGATGTTGATGCTAATGCCATTAAAAATAGCGAAATAATATTTTTAGAAGGATATCTTTGGGATGAAGGAGATCCAAAAAAAGCTTTTGATAAAGCAATTCAAAATGCTAACAAAACGGCTATGTCATTATCAGACTTATTTTGCGTAGAAAGACATAAAATAAATTTTTTAGATTTAGTTAAAAATAAATTAGATATTACTTTTGCAAATGAGCAAGAAATTATGTCTTTAATAGGAGCCAAAGATTTCAATCAAGTAATATCATTTGCTAAAGAACTTAAAAAAATTCTAGTTATTACAAGAGGAGAAAAAGGAAGTATAGCTATCCAAAAAAATGAAGTTGTAGAATGTGATAGCCAAAAAGATTTAAAAATTGTTGACCTTACTGGTGCTGGAGATCTTTTTGCAGGAGGATTTTTACATGGGTACATTAATCAGTTATCAATAAAAGAGAGTCTTAAAAAAGGAACTGAAATGTCTTCAAAAATTATTCAAAAAATAGGTGCAAGATTAAATTAGCGCTTTTTTCTTTTAAAACTTCCTTTTCCTTTTTTAGGTTTAACTATTTTTTTTCTATACTTTGCTGAAAAAAGGTCCCTTGCAATAAAATTTCGTGTTTTTTTTTTCAAATAAAATAGCCTTTATTATTGTTTTTTATAAAATTTTTATCATTAAATTTTTGTAAAATTTTTTTTCTAAGACGATGTATATGGGTTTCAACAGTATGTGTTTCTGTTTCTGAAGAATAATTCCAAACATTTTTTAGAACCAAATTTCTTTCAATTGGCTGCTTATTACTAGCAAATAAAATAAGAAAATTAATTTCTTTTTCGGATAATTGAAGCTCCAAATTTTCTTTACTTATTTTTCTTTCATTTTTATCTATTATATAATTTCCTAATTTGATTAATGAGTTTTTTCTAAATTTATTTTTTGCAAAAAGAGAAATAGTTTTTTTTTCAAATTCTAGAATACTAAAGGGCATGACTAGCTTTTCAGTCAAGTCATTCGAAAAAATATTTTTAGGAATTAAAAAATTAGAGATTAATAATAATGGAAAATTACTTATTTTATTCTTTTCAAATAAAATTAATTCTTTTTTACTATTTAAAAAAACAACTAGTACATTTTCTTTTTCATCATTTTTTAAATAAATAGCTAAATCTTGATAATATTTGATTTTAAACTTATTAAATAAATTTAATTCATTTAAAATTTCATAAAAGATTTTACTTCCAAATATTGATATAGTTAAATCATTCATTAATTATATATTTATGAATATTATAATAAAAAATCATTACCTTTTATACAAAGGTTATAAGTTAAAATGTAGTATTGGTAAATCCGGTATAGTTAAATTTAAAAAAGAAGGGGATTTAACAACACCAAAGGGTACTTTTAAACTTGGTTCAATTTATTATAGAAAAGATAGAAACAAGTATTTTAAATCAAAACTTAAAACGAAAATTATAAAAAAAAATATGGGTTGGTGTGATGATATAAAAAGTTCAAAGTACAACAGGGAAATAAGTTTTCCATTTAAGTATAGCGCTGAAAAACTTTATAGAAATGATAAGATCTATGATATTTTTATTAATATTAAATACAACAACTCACCTGTTATAAAAGGGAAAGGAAGTGCAATTTTTCTTCATTTAACGGATAAAAAATATAAAAAAACCAAAGGATGTATTGCGATTATAAAAAAAGATTTTTTAAAAATATTACCTTTAATTAATAAAAAAACTAAAATTTCAATTATTTAGAATTATCTCGCTCGCCCATTATACTTGTTCCAATTCTTAAAAAGGTAGATCCATTTTCAATTGCTTGCTCGTAATCAGCACTCATTCCCATACTAAGTTCTTTTAAACTAAGTTTAATTGCAGCATCTTTTAATAATTTGAAATATTCATTTGGGTTCAAGCCAGCAGGTGGCAAACACATTAATCCTATAATATTAAGAGAAAGTACTTTTGTGCAGTAATGATAAAAATTCTCTAAATCATTTATATGTATACCACTCTTTTGATTCTCGTCAGCAAGATTAACTTGTATAAATAGCATAGTTTTTTTATTTAACTCTTTTTCATACTGAGAAATTTTCGAAGCCAATTTCGCATTATCTAACGAATGAATATAATCAAAAATTTTAACCGCTTTTTTAGCTTTATTAGACTGCAATTTTCCTACCATATGTAGCTTAATACTCTTAAAATTCTTCTTTGCCTCAATCCATTTAGATTCTGCTTCCTGTAATTTATTTTCACCAAAATGTATGTGCCCACTATCGATAAGTGGACTAATTTTACTTAAAGAAAATTTTTTAGTTACAACAATGATATTTGGACTGTTTTTAAGTTGTTTATTGAGTACTATTTTATTAACCTTATTTTTAACTATACTTAATTTTTGTAAACAATCATGCATAAAATATTACCAAAAATATTTATTTTTTTAGACCAATACGAAAAACAAATATTCAATAACAATAACATAGATATAGGAATTATTTATAGGAATTATGATGCTAAAAAAAGAGAAAATGAATTAATTAAAATAGCTAAAGCGTGTAAAAAAAAGAAAATTCAACTTTTTATTTCAAATAACATTAGATTAGCAATTAAATTTAAAGCAAATGGTATTTATATTCCTGCTTTTAATAAAAATAAATATTTTAATAACTTAGAAAAAAAAAATCTTATAATACTTGGATCTGCTCACAATCAAATGGAAATTAAAAAAAAAATTTCTCAAAATTGTAACTCAATATTTCTTTCTCCTATTTTTAAAATTAAAAAAACTAAAAAAAACTTGGGGCTTTATAAATTTAACTACTTATCAAATCAAAACAAAATTAATATTTTAGCCTTAGGCGGAATTTCTGAAAATAATATAAAAAAGCTTAATATGCTTAATATTAAAGGTTTTGGTGGTATTGGATTGTTCAAAAAAAAACCGGCCTATAAAAGGCCGGTTTTTCTAAAGAATCTCTTCTTTTAATTAAAATTTAAATCCTATCGTTACTTTACCATACGCAGCCAATGGATCACCGTTAACCTCTGAATCATAGCCAGTGTCATTACCAGATCCTCCATTAGAATTAGAGTTTAAACCAGTCATGTGAAAAGGCTCATAAACTACGGCACCAGCTTCTGTTTTCATAAACAGACCGCTATTTGTCATCGTTTGTGTTCCAATTCCATAAGATTGACCAGTTAAGTCATCAGGTTGACTTGTTACGTCACCAAATGCCTCTAGATTTGCGTGTGTCATTCCATATTTAACAAATACTGCTGTATTGTCCCATATTGAAATTGACGGTTGGATGTACACTTCAGAGTAATCAGAAGCTTGAACAGTTACGTCACTGTTGTCATCAGCATCGTTCGCTTTAAAGACATCAGCTTCACCGCTAACCATTGAAGTTCCAATTGATACGAAGAAGTTTGGTCCTAACGGAAGATTCACACCTATCTCAATACCTGCTAAAGGAACAATTGCTCCTGCAGTACCTTGAGTAACTGCTTGATCTTTATCTATGTAAGAACCATCCATAGCTACACCATTCACAGAAGCGTGAAGAGCGCCATAGATTCCAGTAAAGTCGCTTGACCCTGCTAACAAAGGATTCGCTGTCATGCCAAAAGTTGCCATAACAACTACTGCAAAAGCAATTATTTTATTTCTTAACTTAATTAATGCTTTCATATTTTTTCCTCCCTTTGTTAAATTATTAAAATGCCAACGCGATAGATACTATTGTATTTTCTCTGTCTTGAGACGCTGCCGTACTATAGTCCATGTTATCAGCTTGTGCTCTCATAACTCTTACAGATGCACCACCAGCTGAATAAGCAACCTGAACAGAAGATGCTTCAGCAGTTACGTTTGTAGTTGACGTTTGTTTTGATTCATAGTGGTTGTAACCAATTGATAAATCATCATTAACGTTAAACGTAATACCATAACCATCGTTTTCGTATTTCTGTTCGTTAGACGTTGTACCTAGATCTTCTGTCGACATTTGGTATCCAAGAGTAAAACCACCTACTGCATAAGTTGCGTAAAGAGTTTCTTCTTCGATATCATCACCAGCTTCTCTATCAACTTCAGAAATACCACCACCGATTGTTAAACCAGACATACCTGTAACTGCATCAGATAGCACAAGAGTCACGTCGTAACCTGAACCTTGAGTAGTTGATGTGCCTGAGAAACCTTTATCGTTTAAGCTAGAGCCTGAAACATCTGGAGAATAAGATACTCTCGCAGTCATTCCATCTGGTAGCATGTTTGGTGTGAACTCTAATCCAGCTCCGCCAGAAGCACCACTGATAGTATTAATACCAGTTGATAATCCTGAAGCATAAGCTTCTTCCCAAACGTTTGGAGTAACGTCGTCCATACGGTCAATACCAGTACCTGTTCCTCCTTGAGTAACAACTATATCTCCAAGAGATGGAACTGTTACTGTTACGTTAGTTGATGAGTACGCTGCTTGGTTCGTGTAAGCAATAGATAGAGCTACGCCCCAACCATTGTCTAACTCGCCTGAACCAGAAAATGTAACGTTAGAACCGATACCAATTGGGTTACCAGTTTGCTCATCGTCCATACTGATCCATGTCATGTCAACGCCACCCGTTACCGCTAGGTCACCTGCATTAGCAGCTGAAACCGCAGCTAGAGATCCGCAAAGAGCAGATACTCCAAGTTTTGTTATTTTATTCATAATTAACTCCTTTTTGTTATGTTTATTCATATGAATGATGAGAAATTATCACCTTAAAATAGCTAAAAAAATTCAAAAACCCTTAAAACACTGTTATTTTTCTAATATGTGTTATTTATACAACACATATATTACGAGTTAAAAAAATGGCAATTTTAATAGCTTTTTTAGCGTATTAAAGTAATTTCAAAAGTCTGATTAATATAATAAACATATAGAAATGGACGTATTAAATTATATCCCCAAAAAATTGTACTTTTTTCTAATTGGAATTACTTTTTTTGCACTTTTAAATTCATGTGGAATTTATCAACCTTCTGATGCAAGAGAAGTTTCTCCAAATGTAAAAGAAAGAGTAAAACGAAATTTAGAAGAAGGAAAAGGTTTTACTACTGGTAATCTATTAGGTAAAGGAAGCGGAACAAGTTATCAATTTGCAAGTTCAAATCCAATGTGGAGGGCAACTTTAGAAATACTTGACTTCTTGCCTTTATCAAATGTTGACTACTCTGGTGGTATTATAACTACTGATTGGTACAACGAGGGAACTGCTTCTGATGAGTCAATTAAAATTACTGTTCGATTTTTAACTAATGAAGTTAGAGCAGATGGTTTAAAAATTATAGTGCATAAAAAACGTTGCACTACACAGCAAACATGTACTGTTAAAAAAATATCATCAACTTTAGAACAGGAACTTCAATTATCTATTCTTAAAAAAGCAGCTCTTTATGATAAAGAAGATAAAAAAAAGAAAAAAAAGAAAAAGACAAAAAGAAGAGATATAACTGACTAAAGATAAATTTGAATTCTATTAATATCATTAAAATTTAACTTTTTGCTCTTATGGAACGATATAACATAGCCAGCATTGAAAAAAAATGGCAACAAAATTGGTCTAAAAGCAAATCAGATTCTGTAACTATAGATAAAAATAAAAAAAAATTTTATTGTCTAGAAATGTTTCCATATCCATCTGGAAAAATTCATATGGGACATGTGCGAAATTATACAATTGGTGATGTTTTAGCTCGTTATAAAAAACTTCAAGGTTTTAACGTTTTACATCCAATGGGTTGGGACTCCTTTGGTCTTCCTGCTGAAAATGCTGCGAGGGAAAACAAACTTCACCCAAAAGAGTGGACCAAAAAAAATATTCAAACAATGAAAAAGCAACTTAAGCTTCTTGGTTTATCAATTGATTGGGATCGTGAAATATCTACATGTGACTCTGATTACTTTAAACATCAACAAGAGTTTTTTTTAGAATTATATGAAAAAGGTTTAGTTTATAAAAAGGATACATATGTAAACTGGGATCCAGAAGAACAAACAGTTCTAGCAAATGAACAAGTGATTGATGGAAAAGGTTGGCGATCTGGAATTGCGGTAGAGCGAAAAAAATTATCGCAATGGTTTTTTAATATTAAGAAATTTTCACAAAGTTTATTAGATGATTTAACAAATTTAAAAAATTGGCCTGAAAAGGTAAAACTGATGCAAAAAAATTGGATTGGTAAATCTTATGGTTGTGAAATTAATTTTTTTACTAATGATAAATCGGAAGTAATAAAAGTTTTTACAACAAGACCAGACACTATATTTGGTGCTTCTTTTATTGCAATTTCAATTGACCATCCTATTGCAAAAAAATTCCAAAAGGATAGTAATTTTATTTCTTTTAAGTCAGAGTGTTCAAAAATGGGTACTACTGAAGAAGCCCTAGCAAATGCTGAAAAAATTGGTTTTGATACTAATTTATTTGTTTTACACCCATTTACAAAAGAAACTAAGCTACCTGTTTATATTGCAAATTTTGTTCTGATGGATTACGGAACAGGGGCAATATTTGGTTGTCCAGCTCATGACCAGAGAGATTTGGATTTTGCAAATAAATACAAACTTAAAGTTTTACCTGTTGTAAAGCCTAAGGATATACCAGCAAACAAATTTGAAATTACTAAAGAAGCTTTTACAGAAGATGGAATTTTATTTAATTCTGATTTTCTAAATAATCTTACTGTTAATGAAGCAGTTGAAAAGGTTATAAATATAATTTCAGAAAAAAAAATAGGAAATAAAAAAATTACCTTTCGTCTTAAAGATTGGGGGGTGTCGAGACAAAGATACTGGGGATGTCCAATACCAATTATATATGATAAAAAAGGTAAAGCTTTTCCTGTTAATAAAAAAAATTTACCTGTCCTATTACCGGAAGATGTAGATCTAAATGTATCCGGTAACCCTTTAGAAAAGCATTCTGTTTGGAAATATACAAAAACAGACTCAGGAGAGGAAGCAATTAGAGAAACTGATACGTTAGACACATTTGTAGACTCTTCTTGGTATTTTTTAAGATTTTGCTCACCCAAAAACAAAGATTATGGATATAAAATCGAAGATTTAAATTATTGGATGCCTGTTGACCAGTATATTGGAGGTGTAGAGCATGCAATTTTACATTTATTATATTCAAGATTTTTTATGAGAGCTTTAGCTTTTGATAATAAAAAATTTAAATATGAAGAGCCATTTGAAAGTTTATTTACTCAGGGAATGGTTTGTCACGCTACCTATAAAAATGAAAATAACCAGTGGCTATACCCTGAAGATGTTGAGAAAGATAATAATGGTAATTTTATTACTAAAAAAAATAAATCAAAAGTAATTCAAGGACCTTCGGAAGCAATGTCTAAATCAAAAAAAAATATTGTTGATCCAGAAGAAATGATTAATATTTACGGGGCAGATTCCATTAGATGGTTTATATTATCAGATAGCCCCCCAGAACGAGACGTACAGTGGTCTGTTGAAGGTGTTTCGGCAGCTTTTAAATTTATTCAAAAAATTTGGAAATTGAATAATGATATTGCAAATAAAAAAGACTCTGAGGCTTCAACTGGAGATATTATTTTAAAAAAAGCTGTTAATAAAACTGTACATAACGTAACTAAAAATTTAGAAAATTTTCAATATAATGTTGTAATAGCAAATATTCATGAAATTTATAATTTATTTTACGATCATTTATCGAAAGATAAAACTTCCAGTAAAATTATAAAAGATGAATGGGAAAAAATTATTATGTTGTTAATACCACTTGTGCCACATTTAGCACACGAGTGCTGCGAAAAAATTGGAAAAAAATTTTACTGGCCTAGTTATGATGCTAAATTATTGGAAGATAAAAATTGTAAAATTGTGGTACAGATAGATGGTAAAAAGAGAGGAATATTAGAAATGCCAATAGACTCAAAAGAAACAATTGTTATTCAGAAATCAAAAGAAATTGATAATGTTTCAAAGTATATTAAAAATATAAATATATCTAAAAATATTTATATTAAAAACAGGCTAGTAAATTTTATTACAAAAAAATGAAAAAAAAACTTTATTTTATAATTTCCATTTTATTTTTTTTAATTGCTAATAATTGTAGTGGATATAAACCAATTTATGGATCATCAAATTTAAATTTTCAAATTATAGATTATGCATTATCAGGCAATGAAACTTTAAGTAATAAAATTTATTCTCAATTAAAAAATATAAGTACTGCTAATAAAAAAAATGATCAAACAAAGAATATTTATCTTTTCGTTGCAAGTTCAAAAAGCAAAAATCCAACAAGTAAAAATAGTTCAGGAAAAATACTCGGTTATAAAGTAAGTTTAGATACAAAATTTATTGTAAAAGATTTTGATACAAATCAAGAAATATTAAATGAAACTTTTTCAATTAGTGCTTCATATGATGTACAGGATCAAATTTCCGAAACAAAAAATTTAGAAAATAAATCTATAGATAATTTATTAAATAAAACTTATGATGATTTGTTAATTAAATTGTCAGAAACTCTTCTACAAAATGATTATTAAAAGCTATGAAATAAAAAAAAATATTATTAACTTACCAAAATATAATTTTTTTTTACTTTATGGTGAAAACGTAGGATTAAAAAAAGATATAAAAGAAGTAATCAAAGCATCATTTACCCAAAAAAATAAGGACATTGAAGTATTGTCAATGTTTGAAAGCGAGATAATAGAAAATGAAGAAAATTTTTATAATTCAATTTATTCAGGTTCATTATTTGGAAACAAAAAAATAATAACTATTTTTGAAGCGACAGACAAAATTACAAAACATATTTCTAATATTTCTGAAAAAGGGGTTAATGATACTTTTTTTATAATTTTTTCTGGTATTCTAGAAAAAAAATCTAAACTGAGAAATTTTTTTGAAAAAAGTAAAGATACATTATGCATTCCTTGCTACCTTGATAATCAAAGAGATTTAGAAACAATAACTCAGTTGGAACTTAAAAAAAATAATATCTCGATATCGAGGGAAGTAATAAATATTCTAGTCGAAAAATCTAATTTGGATCGAAATAACTTAAGAAATGAAATAGAAAAAATTAAATCTTATACCTTAAATAAAAAAAAAATAGATATTAATGAAATTCAAGATTTAATTAATTTTTCAGGTGAATATAAATCTGATTTATTAGTTAATGAATGTTTAGCTGGAAATATATCTCAATATAAAAAAATTGTATCTGAAATATATGTGAATTTTGTTAATCAAATCTTATTATTAAGAATCTTAAGTAATAAGGTGCAACGTTTATTAAACATTAAAGAAAAAGTAAATAAATCGGATAATTTAGATAATTTAATTAATTCTACGAAACCACCAATCTTTTGGAAAGAAAAATCGATAGTTAAAAACCACTTGTCTATTTGGAGTTTAAATGATCTAAAAGAAATAATTAAAGATATAAATAATACAGAACTTTTGTGTAAGAAAAACCCTCAATCTTCAAAAAATATATTCTTTCATTTTTTTTTAAAAATTTGTGTAAAAGCTAATAGTTTTTCTTAATTGTTTCAATTAATTTATCCAATTGATCCAAGTCCCTATACTCAAAAGAAATTACACCTGAATTATTCTTTTTATTATTAATAGAAACATTTAAACCAGTCTTTTGTTCCAAATCTTTTTGCAAATTTAAAATGTTTGAATCTTTTTTAGAAACTATTTTAAATTTTTTATATCTAAATTGTCTTACCAACACTTCAGATTGTCTAACTGATAGTTTTTTTTGAACTATTTTTTTTGCTAAATCAATAGCATTATTTAATCCTATTATTGATCTGGCGTGCCCCGCAGTCAAACTACCTTGTTCGACCATAAAAAGTACATCTTGTGGTAGTGATAATAATCTCAATGAATTAGCAATATAACTTCTACTTTTCCCAATAAATTTTGATAATTTATCTTGGTTATAACTAAAATCATCAATTAATCTTTGATAACTTCTAGCCTCTTCAATTGCGTTTAAATCTTGTCTTTGAACATTTTCAACAATTGCAAATTCTAATGATTTAACATCATCAACATTTAATATTACAACTGGAATTTCATGAAGCCCTGCATTTTGCGAAGCTAACCATCTTCTTTCCCCAGCAATTATTTCATATTTTCCTTCGTTGTCTTTGCTTTCTCTAACAACTATTGGCTGTATAACACCTTGTTCTTTTATTGAATTTGTTAAATCTTCTAAGTGAGATTTATCAAAATTTTTTCTAGGCTGAAATTTATTTCTTATAATATTATTTATAGATACTTTGCTAGTTTCAATTTGTTTTGATGTATCTCCTAATAAAGATGATAAGCCTCTACCTAGACCTTTTTTTAGTTTATTATCAATCATTATGCTGCACTTTCCATAATAAGTTCCTGTTTTAAAAATTCATCTGCAAAATTCAAATAAGATTTACTACCAGAACATAACTTATCATAAATCAATACAGGGAAACCATGCGATGGTGCTTCTGAAAGCCTCACATTTCTTGGTATAACCGTCTGATAAACTTTATTTTTAAAAAATATTCTAGCTTCTGCATCAACTTCTGCAGAAAGTTTATTTCTCTTATCAAACATTGTTAAAAGAACTCCTCTAATATCCAATTGAGGATTAAGTTTAATTTTAATTCTATCAATGGTTTTTACTAATTGACTTAATCCCTCTAGTGCAAAAAATTCAGCTTGAAGTGGTACTATTAACGACTTTGCAGACACTAAAGCCATTATTGTCAAAAGACTTAACGATGGTGGG
>Ga0114932_10005361_pt1 | contig 11414 bp, 9 predicted proteins | sample 2SBtaG_2_FD_87286 | JGI IMG/M metagenome (GOLD analysis project Ga0114932, IMG submission 87286) | Deep subsurface microbial communities from Kolumbo volcano to uncover new lineages of life (NeLLi) - 2SBTROV12_ACTIVE470 metaG | ecosystem: Environmental > Aquatic > Marine > Volcanic ... | reverse complement strand
TGGCCGCGCTCCAGGTTCTCGAGGCTGATGCGCTCGTCGATCCCGTGGATCTTCTTCCGCTCGTCGGCCGCGAGCTCGAAGGGGAGGAAGCGGTAGGTCTCCAGCCCAGCCGCGCCGAAGTAGCGGCTGTCGGTGGTGCCGGGAGTGACGATGGGCGCGACGACGGCTCCGGGCCAGTGCTGGCCGATGACACCCTCGAGCGCGGCGAAGGTCTCGGTGTCCCAGGCGCCGGGCGGCGACACGGTGGCCCAGCCCTGTGGCGTCAGCTGGACTCTGTCGTCGTCGATGGCTGCGGCCAGCTCCGCGAGGAACGCGTCGACCTCCTTGCCCGGCATGAGCCGGGCGTTCAGCGTGGCCCGGGCCTGGTTGGGCACCACGTTGTCCTTCACCCCGGAGTCCATCATGGTGATGGCCACGGTGTCCCGGGTGACCGCGTTGCCGCCTGGACTGGCCTGGACGATGCCGAGCAGGATCGCTTCGAACAGCGCCGGGTTGCCGAGGACCAGGCTCTTCGGGAAGTCTTCTTGCACCGAGATGCGTCGCAAGGTCTCCGCCATCTGCTCGGTCAGCCCGTCCTCGGTCTCCCAGTCCGCGACTCGGGCGAGCGCCCGGGAGAGCACCATGGTCGGCGCGTCCTTGGTGGGCATGGAGCTGTGGCCGCCTTCGCCGTCGACCGTCAGCTCGACCGTGAGGTAGGTCTTCTCGGCCACTGCGACCGCGGCCACCACGAGCGGCTCGAAGAAGTCCGGCAACACCACGCTGCCTTCGTCGATGACGACGCTGGGGCTTCCGATGTCCTCGAGCATGGTCTCGGCCACGAGCTTGGCTCCCAGCGCGCCGGAGACCTCCTCGTCGGGGGTGACCAGGATCACGAGATCGCGCGACGGCTCGCCGCCAGCCTCCAGGAGCTCACGGAGCGCTTCGAAGGTCACGACGGTCGACGCCTTGTTGTCGAGGGCGCCGCGGCCCCACACCCAGGTGTCGTCCACCAGTCCGGACAGGGGCGGGTGGGTCCAGCGCTCCAGATCCGCCTCGTCGACCGCGACCACGTCTGCATGGCTCAACAACAGGGCAGGCGGTCGGGTGTCGGGCGTGTCCACCGGGACCAGCAGGGTGCCGCCCTCCAGCACCTGGTAGGGCAAGCCGAGCGGTTCCACCCAGGTGTCGATGATCCAGCGGGTGTGCAGGCCCTGGCCGGCTTCGTCCATCGGCCAGCTGTCGGGTCCGGGGGGTTGCTGCGTGTCGATCTGGATGTACGCCGACAGGAGCGCCGCGAGGGTCACGCGTGGGCCTGCACGATGCCGAGGATCTCGGCGTCGTCCAGGAGCCGGTTGGTGGCCTTGGCCTCGTCGAAGATCGCTTGGACCAGGGTGTCACGTGGCTCGATGCCGTGGTCTTCGAGCCAGGCCTTGACGTTGGACAGGCCACTGTAGTGACCGACCTCGATGATCTGCTTCAGGCCGAACCAGCCGGCCGGCACGCCGGAGTAGATCCGATCCGCGAGCCAGTCGTCGCCGCGGCGGCGGGCCTTCACGACCGCTGCGGCGTGCACACCGGTCCCCGTGCGGAACGCATCGCGCCCGAACACCGGGTACATCGGCGGGATCGGCACCTCGCACGCGGTGGACGACAGCTCCACGAGATCGGCCAGCTTGGAGAGGTCTGCCTGCTCGATGCCGAGGAGCTTCAGGTTCACGAGCAAGAGGTCGATCGGCGTGTTGCCCACCCGCTCCCCCATGCCCATCACGGTGCCGTGCACGCGGTCGGCACCGGCCTCGATGGCCATCAGGGCGTTGGGGAGGGCATGACCGCGGTCGTTGTGGCCGTGCCAGTCGATGCGCGTGCTCGCACCCCGTCCGCGGATGAGGTTCCTGGCGAAGTGCACCAGGTTGAACACCCCGTCCGGGGTGGCGTGACCGACGGTGTCGCACAGGCACAGCCCGTTGGCCCCTTCGTCGATGGCGGCATGGAAGAGCCGCGCCAGCACGGTGGGCTGACTGCGCACGGTGTCTTCGGTGACGAAGGTGCAGGTGTTGCCGGCCCCCTTGGCGAGGGAGACCGCGGCGCGAGTGCGCTGCTCCAGCACGGCCTCGTCCCAGCCCTCGGCGTAGAGCCGGATCGGCGACGTGCCCAGAAACGCCATGACCTCGATGTCGATGCCCAGCTGCTGGGACATCTCGAGGACCGGGGTGATGTCGTTCTTGTGGGTGCGGGCTGCGCACTGGGGCTTGATGCTCAGCTTCTCGTCCCGGATCATGCTCGCGAGCACGGTGCAGTCTTCGACCGCGCGCTGGCCTGCGCCCGGCAGCCCGATGTCGACGTTGTGCACGCCCACCCCATCGAGAAGGCGGATGATCTCCATCTTGTCTTCGATGCTCGGATCGGTGACCGAGGGGCACTGGATGCCGTCGCGGAGGGTCTCGTCGCAGTACTCGATCGCGCGGAGCGGGGGCGACACGCGGTCGCCCTCGACGTTCCAGTCGAAGATCAGGTCGTCGTTCACAGGGCCTCCACGACCACTGCGATGCCCTGACCTCCACCAATGCAGGCCGAGCCGATGCCGTAGCGCTTGCCACGACGCTTCAGCTCGTAGAGGAGGTGGGTGGTGATGCGCGTGCCGCTCGCCGCGAGGGGGTGGCCGATGGCCACGCCGCCCGAGTTCACGTTGGTGATGTCGCGGTCCAGCTCCAGCTCGCGCTCGCAGGCCAGGTACTGGGTGGAGAAGGCCTCGTTGATCTCGACGAGGTCCATCTGGTCCAGGGTCATGCCCGCATCTGCCAGGGCCTTCCGGATGGCGTACACCGGACCGATGCCCATGTACTTGGGCTCCACGCCAGCCACGCCGTACGCGAGCAGGCGCCCGATGGGCTCCAGGCCACGCTCCTTCGCCCAGGCGCCGCTGGCCACGACCATGGCGCCAGCGCCGTCGTTGATGCCACTGGCGTTGGCCGCCGTGACCGTGCCGTCCTTCTTGAAGACGGGGCGCAGCTTGGCCATGGCTGCTTCGCCGAAGCGGGCCCGGATCTTGTCCGGACGGAGGGGGGACAGCTGCGGATGCTCGTCGACGCTGACCACGGTGTCGCCCCGGCGGCCCTTGATGGTGATCGGCTCGATCTCCGCGTCGTAGCGGCCGGCCTCGTGCGCGGCCTGCCAGGCGGTCTGGCTGCGGTAGCCGTAGGCGTCGGCGTCCTCCCGGGAGATGCCGTACTTCTCACCCAGGTTCTCCGCGGTGATGGCCATCGCGCAGCCGGCCTGGGGGTCGTAGAGGACCTCCTGGAGGTAGTCGTTCATCGGCGTGCCGCCGAGCTTGAAGCCGCCGCGCGCGCCACGGATGGTGTGCGGTGCCTGCGTCATGTTCTCCGTGCCACCGGCGAGCACGCAGTTGGCTTCGCCGAGCGCGATGCGCTGGGCCGCCTGCACGACGGCCTCGAAGCCGGATCCGCAGAGGCGGTTGACGGTGACGGCGGGCACCTCGACGGGCACCTCGCAGAGCAGGCCGATGTGGCGGGCGCAATAGATGGCGTCCGGGGAGGTCTGCATGACGTTGCCGAAGACCACGTGGTCGATGTCGGCAGGGGAGACGCCAGCCTGCAGGATGGCGGCCTTGGACGCGTGCACGCCGAGCTCGGTGGCGGAGACGCTGCCGAGCGCTCCGAGGAAGGTGCCGAAGGGGGTGCGCTTGCCGCTCAGCAGGACGATGTCGTCGAAGGCCATGATGACTCCAGAGAAGGTCTACAAGTAGCTGATCACCGCGTCGGCGGCCGCCGTCGTGCACAGGTCGCCGCCGAGCTCGCCGGTGACGCGGCCGGCCTGGAGGCACTTCCCGACGGCTACCTCCAGCCGATCCTCGAGGTCCGGACGCCCCAGCCAGCCGACCATCATGCCGGCGGAGAGCACGGCCGCGAGGGGGTTGGCGACACCCTTGCCGGCCAGAGGCGGCGCGGAGCCGTGCACGGGCTCGAACATGGCCACCTTGCCCGGGTGCAGGTTGCCGCTCGCTGCCAGGCCGATCCCACCTTGGAGCTGGGCGCCCAGATCGGTGACGATGTCGCCGAAGAGGTTGTTGGTCACGATCACGTCGAAGCTCTCGGGAGCCCGGACCAGCTCCATGCAGAGGGCATCGACGTACAGGTGTCGACTCTCGACGCCAGGGTACTCGGCTGCGACCTCACGCCAGACGCGCTGCCAGAGGTCGTGGCCGTGCCGCATGGCGTTCGACTTGTCGGACATGCACACACGCCGCAGCCCGCGCTCGTCTGCGAAGGCGTACGCGGCGCGCACGATGCGTTCCACTCCCTTGCGCGTGTTGAGCTCCGCTTCGATGGCGACCTCGTCGGAGGTGCCGCGCTTGAACTGGCCGCCCACGCCGGTGTACAGCCCTTCGGTGTTCTCCCGAAACACGGTGAACCGCAGGTCTTCGGGCCCCTTGCCCTTGAGCGGGCAGTAGCGCGCGTCGAGCAGCTTGCAGGGACGCAGGTTGATGAAGAGATCCAGCTCGAAGCGCATGCCGAGGAGGATGTCCTTCGCGTGCTGGTTGCTCTTCACCCGCGGGTCGCCGAGGGCACCCAGGTAGATGGCATCGTGGTCGCGTTCGAGCGCCTGCATCTCGTCCGAGGTGATGCTCACGCCGGTCTCGAGGTAGCGGTCGGCGCCGTAGGGCAGCCAGTTCCAGTCGAAGGCGAGTCCTTCGGCGGGCGCGAGGTGCTCGAGGACCCGGACGCCCTGCTCGAGGACCTCGGTGCCGATGCCATCGCCGGGAATGACAGCGATTCGTGCCATGTTGGTGCCTCCGCGTGAGGCGGGGCGAGGTATCCTGAGCGCGACGCCATGGCGACCTGGGTTGTAGAGAAGAACGGAACTGCGTGGCGCGTCCCCGATCGGGACGCGATGCTTCGCCTCGCGCGGGTCGGTGCCCTGCACGAAGACGACCTGGTTCGCGGACCTTCCGACGAGGCGTTTGGCCCCGCCGGCCGCCACCCGCTGCTCCACGATGCCTTCGATGAAGACCCTTGGGCCGCCTGGGACGATCTCGCTGACGAGGATCCGGAAGAGGTCTGGGCGGCGGTCGCGACCCGGGAGGACGAGCCCGAGCCGGAGGATGTGGACGACCCGCCCACGGTGGATCCCGCGCCAACCGCCGAAGCGCCCGAAGAGATCACGCTGCAGCCAGAGCCGGTCTCCGTCAGCACCGAGCCCGAGTCCGTCGCACCAGACGCCTTGCAGCAGGAGCCCGCTCCCACCATGAAGGTCGCGTTGGTCGCGCCCACACCCAAGAAGCGTAAGGCGTCGAAGAAGCGTGCGCGCTCGCCGGGCGCGGCGCCCCCCACGCTGCCCGAGCGCGTCGTCCTGTCGGGCGGGAACGCGCGCGCCCAGGCCGCGGAGGTCATCGACTTCCCCGGGCAACAGGTCCAGGTGACCCTGCCGCCCGAGATCACCGCCACGCCGTTGCCGGTCGAGCTCGCCGGCTCACCGCCGGGGGATGCGATCCTGGACATCCCGCGCGACGGCGAGCCGGGCTTCCAGCCCCTTCGGGTGGCCATCCTCGCCGGTCCGTTCCTGGTGGGCTTGCTGTTCCTGATGTGGTGGGTGCCGCACACGGCTACCCTCGGCCTGGGAGCGGTCGACGAGCGCGAGCTCGCTGCGCTCGTCGCCGAGCTGGAGCCGCCAGTAGAAGAAGCCGAGCCGGAGCGGCCGGCCGACGTCTACGACGCCCTGTTGTCGGAGTTGCACGGGCGCATGGCTGATGGAGCGGTCGACGTCGAAGGGGACGATGGGCTCGAGACGGCGCTGCTCATCGAGCTTTCCCGCATGGGCCTCGACATCCAGTCGGTGAAGGCCGAGGTGAAGACCTGGGCGGGTCCGAAGAAGAACCCGATCCCGGAGGACGTCGAGATCCGGGTGACCCTGAACACGCGCGGCGAGATCGAGCGGGAGCTGGCCAGTGTCGGCCTGGTCGTGGGCAAGTACGTGCTGCACTACGGCCTCAACGCGGACCTGTTCGAGGTGCGACTGTCCACGCCGGGTGGCGCCACGCGGGTGCGCGCGCTCAACGCCAACGCAGCCGCGCGCCTGTACGGCGGCCGATCCGACCTGGTGACCTTCCTGCTGGACAAGCCCGAGTAGGGCTACATCCCGCGGCGCGTGGCCTGCTGCAGGGCCTGGATGCTGCGGATGATGGCGCTGGCGGGGGGCGCGCCGCGGTTGGAGAGCCGCACCTTGCGCTCCGGGTTCACGAGGTAGACCGTTCGGATCTCGAAGGTGCGGATCGGGGTCTGGAGAGCTGCGCGGAACTGGCGTGCCACGACCGAGCCGCGGTCGGTGAGGATCGGGAACGAGAAGCCGTACTTCTTCGCGAAGGCCTCGTGGCTGGACTGTTCCGCGTGGTTGAACGCGAGCACCTGTGCGCCCAGGCGTTCGAACTCCGCGACATGCTCCTGCATGTCCTGGAGCTGCGCCGTGCAGCCGGGGGTGTCGTCCCCTGGGTAGAACACCATCACGTGCCAGCGCTTGGGGTGGTGGCGCCACCAGCTGCCGTCGTAGCTCTGGAGGTGCCACTCGGGGATGGTCTCGCCCTCGCGGAGCAACTCGGGCAGCACCGCCGACTTCACCGATTGCTTCAGGGGCGTGGGAATCCGGTTCCAGACAGCGCGCATGGCGGACCTCCAGTCGGGTGGCTGGAGGCCAGCCCTCGGGGCCCCTTGCTACCCGACAATCAGCGCCTTCGCCACTTCGTCGAGGCCGGCCGCGAAGCGTTCGTCGCGGTGCTCACCGGGCAGACCTTCACACACCAGGACCACGTCCGGGCCCTCGGCGGGACCGGCGATCGGCTCGCGCTGCGCGCCGGCGAAGGCCAGCACCGTGCAGACCTCCTGAGCCCGAGCGCGGCGAACCACTTCCCCGACCACCTTGCCCTGCAGGGCGCTGCGGTCCAGGCAGCCCTCGCCGGTGACGACCACGTCGGCCCGTGACATGGCATCGTCCAGGCGGACGGCCCGAGCGACGGCCGAGGACCCGCGGGTCTGGAAGGCGCCAGCGAGGGCGGTCAGGGCAAAGCCCAGCCCGCCCGCGGCGCCTCCGCCCCTGAGGGTCTCGGGGACCGCCCGCAAGCCCAGGCGGTCCCGCCAGTCGGCCACCGCGTCGTACCAGTACCGGAGCCCTTCGGTGATCGCCTCGATCTCGGCCGGACGAGCGCCCTTCTGCGCTCCGAACACCCGCGCGCTGTCGAAGAGCGGCGTGTCGACGTCGCTCCAGGTCTGGACAGCCGTGTAGGGCAGGGGAAGCTCGCCTTCGAGTCGTCGGACCGCTCCTAATGCAGCGGCGCCCGCGCCGCGTGGAATGGGTGCGCCGGTGGCATCGAGCGGCTCGAGCCCCAGCCCCTGCGCGAGCCCGAGCCCGCCGTCCAACGTGCCGGATCCGCCGAGCCCGATCAGCAGCGGGCCCTCCCCCCGGTGCTCCATGCGGACCATGAGGTTCCCGAGGCCCAGGCTGGTCATCTCCATCGGCCGCTTCGGGTCCGGGCACAGAGCCCGTCCGATGACCCGTGCCGACTCGATGAACAGGCCGCCGGCGAGGGCACAGGTCGGCACCTCGATCGGGCTGCGGTCGGGACCGGTGGCCCGCTCCCCCCGCACCTTGCACCCGGTGGCGCGCGCGAGCACCAGGGTGGTGCCGTCGCCTCCGTCGGCCATCGGGCACTCGACGACCTCGTGCCCGTCGGCCCGCAAGCGCTGGGCGAGGGCGGCGGTCACCGCGGCCGCGCCCTTGAACTCCGACCAGGAGTCCATGGCCACGACGACCTTCACCGGCCGACCACCCGGTCCCACAGCGCGCTGGACCGGGGCACCCAGCGCCCGAGGCGCGGCCCCATCACGAGGGGTGTCTTGCGGAACGCGGTCAGGTCCGGGCTGCCCGTGAGCAGAAGCGCCAGCCGAAGCTCGGCCAGGAAGTGCTCGACGGCTGCTTCGAGGCCCGCGAGTCCGCCGCGGGCTCGGGCCTGCAGGAAGGGCCGCGCGACGCCGACCACCTGCGCGCCGAGCGCGAGGGCCCGTGCGCCGTACAGACCCGAAGACACGCCGCCCGTGGCGCAGACGCCCAGGCCGAGACCGTGCAGCTGCGCCACGCTGGCTGCGGTGGGGATGCCCCAGTCCCAGAACGCCTCGCCCAGGTCTCGGTGCTCCGGCCGCGAGCGCAGGGCCTCGACGCCGACCCAGCTGGTCCCGCCCGCGCCCGAGGTGTCGACCCATTGCACGCCGACCTTGGCGATGCGCTCTCCCACCGAGCGGCTCAGACCGCAGCCGGTCTCCTTGACCACCACGGGCACGCTGAGATCCCCCACGAGCCGCGCGATGGTGCCGAGGCCGCCTCGGAAGTCCTGGTCGCCCTCGGGCTGCACGACCTCCATCGCCGGGTTCAGGTGCACCACCAGGGCGTCGGCGCCGCATCGGTCCACCAGACGCTGGAGCTGGGCGCTCGGGGTGTCGCGCGCCTGGACCACGCCGATGTTTCCGAGCACGAGCGCGCTGGGGGCGACGTCGCGGATGAGGTAGCCGTCCTCGATGCCGTCCTGGAGGAGCGGTCGCTGGCTTCCGAAGCCGAAGCCCAGGCCGTAGCGTTCCGCGACGCTCGCCAGGTCACGGTTGATGGCCTCCGCCTCGCCGAAGCCACCGGTCATCGCGGCGATGATGACGGGCGCCGCGAGTCGCTTGCCAGCGAACTCGGCACCGAGGTCAACGGCCTCGAGCGCGAGGTCGGGCAGCGCGTCGTGCACGAGCTCGAGATCGTCCAGCAGGTTGGTCTTCTGCTTGAACGCCACCTCGTCGGTCTCACAGAGGGCGACGTGGTCGGCCTTTCTGGAGCGGATGTCGGGAGGCTTCGGCACGGACCCTTGTGGTAACCGCTCGCCGGACGGCCGGTTCAGGCGCGGTGGACGCTCAGCTCGGCGGCCTCGATGGCGATGGGCGGCAAGCGCTCGGCGGAACAGGCCGCCTCGAACGCCGTGCGAGCATCGGGGTCCGGCACGACCGCCACCGCGATGTCGCCGCCGCCAGCACCGCTCGGCTTGGCGGCGCCTCCGTGGTCGCGCGCCAACGCTGCGATGCGCGCATGTGCGTCCGTCAGGTAGTCGATGCCTGCTGCCCGGCTCATGGCCACCAGGAGCTCGCGGAGCGCCTCCAACGCGGCGACCGGGTCCTGGTCGAGGGCGGCGACGAGCACGTTGCTCTCGTCGACGAACCGCGCTCGATCCGACCATGCGAGGTAGCGCTGCACCCGGGGGCCCGTGCTCGCCGAACGACCGGAGTAGATCGCGGTCAGCCGTGGCAGGGATCGCGCGATGCCGCCGGGCCAGCGTCGGACCCCACCGGCGACCGAGGCTCGCACGTCGATTCCAGAGCCGGACCCCTGCACGGTGTGGTGCACGCTGAGCGCGGTCTCGAGCAGCGTGTCGAGCGGAGCGTGGCGCGCCAACAGTCCCGCTGCGCACGCCGCGACGGTGGCCGCGGCGCTTCCTCCGAAGCCCGGCTTGTCGGCCAGCACAGCCGGCTTCGCATCGGTGAAGGCGTAGTGCCTCGCGGGCGCGGACACAGCCAGCAGGCCGGCGCGCACGAAGCGGTCGTCGCCGGGGGTCGTCACGCCCTCGCCTGCGGTGACGATGCAGCGCACGCCTCGATCGATCGCCGCCACGACCGCGACGCCGCCGTCGACCACCGCGTACTCGCCCGCGACGACCAGCTTGCCGGGGGCGACGACCTCGAGCGGCACCTACTCCTCGACGAGCTGCGGTGCTCCGCCCACGCCGAGCACCTCGACCCGGTCAGCCACCGAGCGCATGCGACGCGCGACGCGCTCGGCGTCCTCGACCGCGCAGAGCACCTTGACGTTCGGTCCCGCGTCCATCGTCCACCAGCAGGGCACCCCCTGCCGACGCAGGCCTTCCACGGCGTCCATCGCCCACACGGTGGTGGAGCCCCAATACCGGATGGGCGGATCGGCGGTCATCATCGTGCAGTGCATCTTGAGCGCGTTGCGCTCCATGACCGCGCCGAGGGCGGGCAGGTTCTTGTCCAACAGGGCGTGGCGTCCCTTGTCGATGTCGGCTGGAGCGCTGGCCACCCAGGCCGCGTACATCGGCGAGGTAGCCATCGTGCGCAGCATGCCGGCCCGGGAGCCGACCTTCTTCTGCCGCGCATCGAGGATGGCGACGACGAGGCGGAGATCCCAGTGATCCTGGGGCGCGAGCGCCACGCCGTGGCTGTCCGAGCCGTCATCCTGGGCGCCGAGACGCCACTCGACGAAGCCGCCCCAGATCGATCGACAGGCCGATCCCGAGCCCTGCCGAGCCAACACCGAGAGCTCGGTGGGTGTGCGCTCCTGGCCCGCGGCGTTGCAGGCGGCGACCGTGAGCGCTGCAAAGGCCGAGCTGGAGCTGGCGAGGCCCGCCGCTTTCGGGAAGTTGGACTCACTCACCACCGTGACGCGAGGGCGCCAGGGATCGATCCGGTCGAGGTGCGCGAACACCCGATCGTGTTCCTTGCCCTCGGCCAGCCGCCCGTCGATCCAGGCCTCGTCGGCCTCGGCACCCCAGTTCACCGTGGTCCTGGTGCGGAACCGGTCTACGGTCATCGAGATCGATCCCGTCGACGGCAGGTTCAGGCGGGTGTCGCGCTTGCCCCAGTACTTGACCAGGGCGATGTTCGGATGAGCGATCGCGGTGGCCATCAGCCTCTCGATGCCGAGCCGGGGACAGTGCAGCGGAAGGCCCTGATACCACGCGCTCGCGCAGCCTGCTCGACCCGCTCGTCCCCGGCGTCGACCACGGCGACCACGACGCCGCCGCCCCCCGCTCCGCTGAGCTTCGCGGCCTTTGCGCCCGCGCTGGTGGCGAGCTCGACGAGCTCGTCGAGCCGTGGCGTGCTCACGCCGATCTCGCGGAGGCGGACGTGGGCCTCGTTCATGCACCCCATCAGGGTGTCTTCGTCCGACAGGTCGACCACGGCTCGCTCGACCAGTGCGCCGAGGCGGTCCAGAGCGGGGTCGATGCCAGGCCGCCGGTTCGCGACCCCCGCCACCAGGGAAGCGGTGTCGCCCGCGGAGCCGCTGTCGAGCACCACGACCTCCAACGTGGGCAGCGCCACGCGCTCGGGCTCTTCGCCCTTCCGGTACACCAGCGCCCCCCCGAGGGCCGCGACCGCGTGGTCGAGGCCCGAGGGGTTTCCGTGAAAGATGCGCTCCACCTCGAAGCCCTGCAGGTGCAGCGTAGCGGCGTCGAGGGTGCGCCCGTCGGCCGCGGCTCGTGCGCGCAGCAGGGCCACCGTGAGGGCGGCGGACGAGCCCATGCCACACCCCACGGGGAGCTCGGTGGCGATGTCGACGGCCAGGCCGTCGGCGGGCAGGGCGACCGCGAGGGCACGGCCCAG
>Ga0114932_10005360_pt1 | contig 11414 bp, 6 predicted proteins | sample 2SBtaG_2_FD_87286 | JGI IMG/M metagenome (GOLD analysis project Ga0114932, IMG submission 87286) | Deep subsurface microbial communities from Kolumbo volcano to uncover new lineages of life (NeLLi) - 2SBTROV12_ACTIVE470 metaG | ecosystem: Environmental > Aquatic > Marine > Volcanic ... | reverse complement strand
AGATCTTTACAATATTTTAAAGACGCTAAGCTTCATTTTAACTATAGAACACTTCATACTAATGTAATAAAGAGTACTATAGTTATGTTTCTTTCAGAAGTATTATCTAATATTTTAATAGAAGAAGAAAAGAATATACCTCTTTATAATTTTCTAGAAAACACTTTGATTGGGTTTGATGAAAACGATACTAACTCCAATTTTCATTTAATATTTTTAATTAAGCTGACTAAGTATTTAGGGTTTTATCCAGAGTCTACACAAAGGGGAACTCCATATTTTAATCTGGAAGAAGGAAAGTTTCAGTTAACAAAGTCTGGGGTATTTTGTGTTTCAGGAAATAATTTAGTACTTCTAAAACACCTGTTAGGTATAAAATTTGATGAGAGTAAATCAGTAGTTGTTGATGCAATTCAAAAACGAGAATTTTTAAATATGATTTTACTCTATTTTAAGTTACATTTGGACGGTTTTAAACAACCCAAATCTGTGACAATATTAAATCAAGTTTTTAATTAAAAAGATGAAGCACTTAGTTCTCTTTTTTTCATGTTTAATGTGCTTTTTCTTGCAAGCTCAGGAAATTACCATATTAGATGCATTAACCAAAGAACCAATTTTAGGAGTTGCCGCGTATAACAATTCTAAAACAAAAAGCACAGTGACCAATTTGGAAGGCAAATTGTTAATTGATGTGTTTACAGAAAACGAGAAAATTATTTTTCAACATATTTCACACATTAAAGTAGTTCTAACGAAGTCAAAAGTACCTTCCGTTTTGTATTTAAAAGCAAAGACACAGGATTTGGATGAAATTGTAATCTCTGCTTCAAAATTTGAACAAAGCAAAAAAGAAGTACCACATAAAATTGTGAGCGTTAAAGCCGAAGATATTGTGTTTTCAAACCCACAAACAAGTGCAGATTTATTACAAAATAGTGGCCAAGTCTTTATTCAAAAGAGCCAATTAGGAGGTGGCAGTCCCTTAATAAGAGGGTTTTCTACTAATAGATTATTACTCTCAGTAGATGATGTTAGAATGAATAATGCCATTTTTAGAGGAGGAAATGTTCAAAACGTTATATCTATAGACCCATTTACAGTTCAAAACACCGAAATTATATTAGGCTCAGGCTCAATTATTTATGGTAGTGATGCCATTGGAGGCGTGATGAATTTTTATACAAAAAAACCTATTCTATCCCAATCAGAAGCACCTAATTTTAAAGCAAACACAGTCTTGCGTTACGCCAGTGCAAGTAATGAAAAAACAGGACACATTGATTTTAATTTAGGGTACAAGAAATGGGCGTTCTTTACAAGTGCTAGTTATACTGCTTTTGATGATTTAAAAATGGGAAAATATGGCCCAGCGGATTACTTGAGGTTAGAATATATTGACACTTCAAATGGGCAAGACAATATTGTAGAGAACAGTAATCCTAGAGTTCAAAAAATTACAGGGTATAATCAAATTAATTTTTTAGAAAAGGCACATTATCAAGCCAAAGAAGATTTGAGTTTTGATCTAGGGCTGCATTATTCATCAACTTCAGATTATCCAAGATATGACAGACTTATTAGATACAAAGGGTCTCAATTACATTCAGCCGAATGGTTTTATGGACCCCAACGATGGTTTTTAGGGAACCTTCAAATGACCAAATTAAGTAGTAATTCTAACCTCTATGATGAAGTTAAGATTACAGCAGCATATCAAAATTTTCAAGAAAGCAGAAATAATCGGAATTTAAATTCGGATACAAGACGAACCCGAAAAGAAAATGTAGATGTTATTACAGTAAATATTGATTTGGATAAAGTAGTTTCTGAAAGATCCAAATGGTTTTATGGCGTAGAATATATTTATAACACAGTTGGGTCACAAGGCAAGCAAACCAATATTTTCAATAACACATCAACACCTATTGCTTCAAGATACCCTAACGGCTCTTCTTGGCAATCCTTAGCAGCTTACGTGAACTATAAATACAAGCCAAATAAAAAGTTTACTTTTCAAACCGGCACTCGGTTTAACCATATTTCTATTCAAGCCAATTTACAGGAAAACAATATCTTTTTTAACCTACCCTTTAATAGTTCTAACATTAAAACAGGAGCACTTACTGGAACCGCAGGAATCAGTTGGGCTCCAAATAGTAAAATGCTATGGAAGTTTAATGCTTCTACAGCGTTTAGAGCGCCAAATATTGATGATATAGGTAAAATTTTTGATTCGGAACCAGGGACAGTTATAGTGCCAAATTCAAAATTAGAATCTGAGTATGCATATAGTGGGGAATTGGGATTGGTTTTAAATTTTGATAAAGTTGTATTAGATTTTGCAACATATTATACATATTTGGACAATGCTTTGGTACGACGAGATTTTAGTATAAATGGTGAAACTCAAATAATATATGATGGAGAGATGAGTGATATTAAAGCGATACAGAATGCATCAAAAGCATGGATTTATGGTTTTGAAGTAGGAGCTAAAATATCTGTCACCGATCATTTTAAAGTAACGACCCAATATAGCGTTATTGGAGGTAGCGAAGAAGACCAAGACGGTCTTGAAGTGCCTATTAGACATGTGGCTCCAAACTTTGGGAACACACATTTTATTTGGGAGAATGAGAAACTAAAATGGGATGCTTTTTTTAACTATACTAACGAACTTTCGTTTAGCCAATTAGCGCCTTCTGAAGTTGATAAAGATTATCTATACGCTAAAGATAAAAATGGAAATCCGTACGCTCCATCTTGGTTCACATTAAATTTTAGGGCGCAATACCAAGTAAACAATAGTACGGCGGTAATTGCTACCCTAGAGAACATTACAAACCAACGTTACAGATCTTATTCTTCAGGTATAGCCGCTCCTGGATTAAACTTTATTTTAGCTGTTAAATACAGTTTGTAATTTTAAATCAATACCGTTTTACAACTTTTTTGGTGATGATAGTCCCATTAACCAAAATCACTTTTGCAATATATGGCGCTTGACTTAAGTTTGATAACTTATAAGTTTCGGTATTACCTTCTGCTTTTAAATGATATAGTACTCTACCTTGTAAATCTATAATTTGAATAGAATTCATGGCGATATTGCCAGATAATTTAAATTGTACATTTCCATTTTGGAGTTCAAAAATAGATAAGCTTTTATTAGTAATTGCTTGGTCACTTAAAGACAATGCATTTTCGTTAAATACAATTTCAAAACGGTTGTTAAACTCACCAACGATAGCAGTAAAGTTATAGTTTCTTTCCTTTAAATTATGTAATGTGTTTAATAAATTATCTTTTAAATAAATAGGATTTTCATTTAAAAAAGCACCTTCTAACTGCGCAATAGAGAGCGTATAAATAGTAGGGACATCTATTTCAGTTTTAAAGCCAACGGTAATCACTTCATTTTTATTTAAACTATTTATAGTCTTACCTTGTATTGAGAATTTTTTATTATTCCCTTCAATAATTGAGTATAATATACTGGCATTATCTGTAGATAAATTTCTAGGAGCATCATAATAGTCACCATCAAAACCATTGGTAGCACCTTTTACATACCCAATAAGTATTTGATTAAACACACCATTATCCGAAGTTAAATTAACCCATATTTTATTGGCATCCTCTTTTGTTTTTGAACTTGTGGCTTTAAAAAATTGATCGTTGCTCCCTGTTACACGCATAGCGTTATTAAAAATGATATTAGTGGTCATTATATTGCCAAGAATTTCGGTGTCACCAAAGGAGAATATTGTTGAAGGCGCATCATTAGACATAGACACAAAAAAGCTTTGCCCTGAAGGGATATAATTATTTGGAGTTAAGCCATCACCTCCAGCAACATTGCCTGTTCCATTGATTACAGCATAATCAGATCCTGCGAAATTTTCATTTTCGTTTCCGTTTGTATTAGCCGATGGAGCAGTGTTTTGTGACCAAAGGAAAAGAGCCCCTGTTATAGTAGGAGATTGAGTAACTGAAGTGTCTATGGTAGTATTAACTGCTAAAAATTTTGTAGCATCAATAGCTGAAGGATAAGGATTCCCTATGAGATTCCAGTTATTGTCTTCAAGTTCTTCATCATTCCGGTATATAGGTACTGTAACAACGCCATTATTGAAAGGGCCATTAAATGTATAATCAAATTGATTACCTAGTGAGGCATTGAATAAGAATTCATCGTGAGTAGAAGCATACCCGACGCCTGGAATCATAATATCAGTACCACTGGCTAATTGCCAATCGTCACCATTATCATCTATGTCATCTTGAAATCCAAAAGTAAGAGCATTATCATTATTTATTTCAGCTCCACTATCTTTATATTTAGAGGCATCAAACCAAAAACGTCTACTAGTTTCTGCATCAGCTAAACCACTACTTATATTTTCTCCAGAAACTGGAGAGCTCCAATAGGTATATTCGTACCAATTATTTGCAGGAGCAGTTTTTTTTACAACAATTATATCTCCATTTGCTAAAACATTTCCAAAGTTGTCTTTTTGTAATACAGCACCTTGAGGTTGTACTGTAATAGAACTCTCCACGTCAACAACTATAATATCATTTTGAATTTCAATATAATCTCCATTAGCTACATTTAATGTTGAATTATTATTTACTGTAAGACTACAAGCACTAAAGCTTCCGTTAGGTGTAGTATTGTAAGCAGCATTAATAATTACAGGAGTATCTATATCTGGCTCAAGGCCATTTTCCCAACCTCCAGCACTCCAAGTAGCAGTAGTTCCAGAGCATATTACTGCACAAGAAAAACCACAGTCAACTAAAGGCATAAAAACAGAAGATAAATTCCATAAGGTATTAGTTGAAACAGCCGCTAATATTAAAGAAGGATTAGCCAATACTGTGCAATCATATTGTGCACTATTAGTTTCGCCGAGATCTACGGCATTTACACCATCAATTAATCCTGTTGGAATGGCAGAAGTATCTGCATCAACCGCATCAGACCAGCCAGCACCATCAAAATTTATGGCATAAATAAAAGTTGGAGTAGCCATGGAACCTTGATAGGCTAATAGTTGATCTCCACCAAAGTCTAAAAGGAAACCAAGATTAGTTTCTAAAGCTCCTCCAAAGTTTGCGATATATATGGTACCAGCAGTATCATAATTAATAGTTATTTCTGTTCCACAAGACAAATCCGAAGTAGCAGTCCAAGTAATAATACCCTCTCCTTTTACTCTAAACCCGCCGGCACTCAACCAACCTTGATCCGTAAACTGTATTTGGGTTCCATTTTCAATATCTGTTAATAAAACAAATGAAAATCCATCTGGACCTCCAGGAAGAAAAGAATTAAACCCTATAATTGCAATATCACCAGCCGCAAGCGTAGTTTGCCCATAACTTAAGTTAAGAACTAAAAGAAGTGTTATATAAGTAATACTATGTTTCATTCATTAAGTTTAAAATTTAACATTGAAGCGTAATTTGAAATCACGTTTACAATAATTAAAGTAAAACAGCATGAATACAATTGTTTATCCCATACAACGGATTCATAAAAACAATAAAAAGCTTAAGATATCGCTATTAATCTTGAAGCCATAGGTATTAATAACACCTATTATTTTTTAGCATAACTTTTTAAAAAAGCAGACAAATTAGCCTCAACAATCTAAAGTAAGTAGGAATAAAATCCGGAGTTGGGGAACCTGATTGTAGTATGAAAATCACAAAAAGGCGGTCTTAAATGTAAGGTAAATCAGGCAATTAACAAAATTTATATCTAAAATTCGTTTTGTATGGATTTCCTATAAGTGATAAAATAAAGTAAATTTTAAAGGCGTTTTATGGCTTTTTTAGTAATGGTAGCACCATTAGACAAAGTGACTTTTGCAAGATAAGGCGCTAGACTTAGATTGGACAAATTATAAGTTTTACTATTACCCTCTATTTTTAAATCGTATAGAATTCTACCTTGTAAATCTATGATTTGTATAGATGACATGGCTAGATTTCCTGATAATTTAAATAACACATCACCATTTCGGAGTTCAATAATAGATAAATCGTTATTTGTAATGGTTTGGTCTCCTAAAGACAAAGCATCTTCATTAAATACAATTTCAAAACGCTCATTAAACTCACCGACTGTTGAGGTGAAATTATAATCACTATCCTTTAAATCGTGTAACGTATTTAATAAATTATCTTTTAAATAAATAGGATTGCCGTTTAAGAAATCACCTTCTAGTTGTGCAATAGAGAGTTTATAAGTGGTAGGCACATCAATTGTCGTTTTAAAGCCAATATTAATTACTTCATCTTCGTTTAAGCTATTTTCAGCTTTACCTTGAATGGCGAACTTTTTGGAATACCCTTCAATAGTTGTATATAAAATCGCAGCAGCTCCTGTAGATAAATTTCTAGGCGCATCGTATGACATGCCATCATATTTATTTGTTGCACCATCTACATAAGCAGTTAAAATCTGATTAAACACACCATTATCTGATGTTAAATTAAGCCATACTTTATTAGCTACGCTTTTTGTTTTCAAATTATTATTAGCTCTAAAAAACTGGTCGTTGTTTCCAGTAACACGCATTGAATTATTAAAAGTAACGGTATTAGACAAAACAGGAAATGTTCCTCCTGTGGTGCCAGCATCATTAGAATACGACACAAAGAATCCTTGACCTGATGGAATATAGTCATTTGGTAATAAATTATCTCCACCAGCTATATTTCCACTTCCACTATTAATAATTGCATAATCACTTACAGCAAAATTTTCATTTTCATTTCCATTTGTATTGCTGTCAGGAGGAGTGTTTTGCGACCATAAATAGATTGCGCCTTCTATTGTTCCTGTAGGATTAAAAATTCCATGATACTCGTTTAATGTAAAAAAGGAAATTGTACTAATTGCTGAAGGATAAGGGTTGCCAATAAGATTCCAATTAGTGTCATTTAATTCAGAATCATTTCGGTAAATGGGTACGTTATAAACACCATTATTAAAAGGACCTTCAAAAGTGTATTTGAGGTTTTTAGGAAGACCACCTAGAGTAGCGTTGAATATAATTTCATCATGTGTAGAAGCATAACCAACACCAGGGTTCATAATGTCCGCACCATTAACTAAAGCCCAATCATCTCTATTATCATCAATATCATCTTGTCCAGCAACTGCAGCGTTATTATTTCCTGTTTCAGCCGTGGCGTCTAAGAATTTACTACCATCAAACAAAAAACGTCTATCAGCTTGCCCTTCAAATAGACCTCCATTAATTGTTTCTCCTGAAACAGGGGAACTCCAATAGGTATATTCATACCAAGCGTTCATATCAGGTGTCAATTTTTCAACTGTAACAGTTCCATTAACCGTATTCGCAGTATTATTAATTTGAACAACAGAACCTTGCGAGTTTACAATAATAGTGCCTCCTAAATCGACGGTTACAGCGTCTTGAATCCAAACGAAAAACCCATCAGTGACAGTTAATGCGCCATTTAAAGTAACTGTGAGACTTAATGCTGTAATATTGCCACCGTTTACAAATGTGCTATAATTGCCGTCAATTATAGCATTAACTCCTATATTGGGTGAGCCGGCGCTCCATGCAGCTCCATCCCAAGTAGTTGTTTGCCCATAACCCAGGTTAAAAGCCAAAAGAAAGACGATAAGAGCAATTATATTTTTCATAGTTATTATTACAATAGTTATTTTTGAAACATGTTTCAAAAAAAGACCTACACGGTAGACGAAGCCAAAAAAAAGCTAGAGTACTACTGTGCTTATCAAGAACGTTGTCATAAAGAGGTAACGCAAAAGCTAAAGGACATGTATATGATTCCTCAAGCTATAGATGTTATTATAGTACACCTATTGGAGCATAACTTTCTAAATGAAGAACGTTTTGCCAAAACATTTGTTAGGGGCAAGTTTAAAATTAAGCATTGGGGCAAACGTCGTTTAACTTTAGAATTAAAGCGAAAAGACATTTCCAAAGTTAATATAAATCAAGCACTTAGAGAAATAAATGAAACGGAGTATAACGAGGTTTTTAATGATTTAGCCGAAAAACGCCTCCCTTTTATTAAAGAAACTAACAAATTCAAGAAAAAAAAGAAATTAGCAGACTATTTATTATATCGCGGGTGGGAGTCGCATTTGGTTTATAAAAAGGTGAATGAGCTTATAAAGTAATATTGTTTTTCTTATGTGTCCTCACAATGGCCTGTTTGTTTTTCCATGCCATCCATTTTTTGCTATTAAGTTTTCGCATTGCATTTTCAAAATTCCGCATTATAAATACATTAGAAACTGCTCGTGTAAAATTTCTAGGATGCCGCGCAATAGCTCTTAAACTCATTGAGAATCCAGGGGTAATATATCGCATTAAATGCCAATACCCTTCTGGCATATAGAGTACTTCGCCATGATTAAGATGGGTTTTATAACCTTTTGCCTTTTTTAAAGCAGGCCATTTTTTAAAATCGGGATTTGTAAAATCTATACCTTCACTAGTGATTAAAGAAAAAGGGACTTTATATAAATAATCGTTTTGTTTTTGGTCAAACAAAATGCATTCTTTTTTTCCTTCAAAATGAAAATGAAATATATTGGCTAAGTCAATATCATAATGCATAAATGTGTGGGAATTCTGACCGCCAAAAAATAGCATTGGCAGTTTTTTCATTAGCCGTAACCCAAAATCAGGGTATGAAAAATCCTTTTGTAATTGGGGGACTTCTTTTAAAATATTCCACAAAAAAATTCGAAATTTTGTAGGTTCTCGCTGTAACAAATCAATATATTCACTCATTTTCATGGTGGCATGAGGTGTGTTAAAATCGGTTTTATAATCTACAGGTCTATCATCATATAGTGGGACGATTTTATCTCCAGCAATCGATTTTATGTAGTCTAAATTCCATTTACTGTATGCTGGCCAATGGTCAATACTATGCTCGACAACCACAGGTTTTTGTGGTTTAAAATAATGCTTTATAAAGTCCTCTTTGCTAATGGTTTTAACTCGAGGAACATCTTGAAGGTTTAATTCCAATGTGTAAAATTTAACAAATCAAAGTTAAGAAAACGAAACAAATATTATTTCTACTTAAGAAAGAAATTTGATACAATATTCTTGTAAGCTTCAAAGCCATTTCGAAGTTCTTTCTGTAGCATCTAATATATCAATATTGAGTATCTCAGATATTTGTCTTGCTACGTTAAAAGCATCATCAAGACCAGCTGTTTTATAAGCTTGAATTTTTCTATTTCTGTTGTAAAATAAGTTTAATTTATAGATTTCATTAGACATATTTGCTGAGGCACCTAGACTTTGAACTCTTTTATTTTCTTTTGTTTTAAAAACTGACACATATTCAAGTTCGGGTAAAGGTTTCCATCTCCCAAAATGAATGCCTAAAACACTATATATTTTTCTATATTTTTTTGAAGTTAAATCGATTTCAGACCCTTGCTGAAGTAATAGAAAAACGCCAATTCCGGATATAACCAAAATGAAAATATTATTAAAAAGGGCACCATGAATTCCAATTCCAAAAAGCGCAAATCCAAAAATAAGTTTCATGACAGGAGCTTTTTGTATAAATAGGATGGTTTGCATATTTAAAATTAATAAATTTTACATACTTAAAACCTATATTTTAAATCTAATAACACATTACCTTTAGGCATTGGCACTAAATTGGTTTCGGTATATGCTGTGTTAAAAATGTTATTTCCAATTACAGATAGTTCAAACACTTTTATATGTAATGTTATTTTAGCATCTACAACACTGTAATTATCACCGTTAGTTCTGCTCGCAAATTTGTAGGCAATATTTTGTGATATATATTTTGAGAATTGAGATCGATAGGTTGCAGTAAAATGATGCTTCAAAGAATTGATAGAATATCGAGAAAAATTAGTATTTAAATTATCTAAATTTTCTTCCAGATAAGTATAACCAAAAACTATGTTTTGAGGAAATTCAGACAATTCAAAACCATAAGATACATTTGCTTCAAAACCTATGGTATTTAGATCTTGAATATTGGTAGTTTGCCATAAATCATCTTCAGTTTCCTTTACATAATCAATTAAATTATTAGAATCTCTATTGAAAACAGCCATTGATGCCATAAATTGTCCTTTAGAATATTTCAACCCGATTTCTTCTGTAATAGCTTCTTCAGGATTTAAATTTTCGTTTCCAAGTGTTGTAGGGTCACTGTAAAACAAATCTGTATAGGTAGGTATTCTGTAGGTATATCCAGCATTTGCATATACTTTTAAATAATCGTTGATTTGATAGCCTAAATCAATACCTGGAAAGACATGAAACTTAAAATCTGAAAAATAATTGACGGCTATTCCTGGGGTAATATCTAATTTTTTATTTAAAAATTGAAAGCGATGTTCTAAAAACACGGTTACCATATCCCGATTTCTTTTCCCAAGATTATTACTTGATAAATATACTTTTGCTATATCTAGACCAAAACCAGTAGTTCCTAATTTAGAAGGGAAAGATCCATTTACTTCAGCCCCAATTTTATTGGTTTGGTGCAAATTTCTGTAAATAACAGGATTATTACGCTCAAACACATACATATCCTGATTGCGTTTCCAATACACGCTTGGTTTTAGAGTTAGTTTTTTAGTTTTATAAACTGACGATATACCAACCAAACTGCTTTGTGTTTCTTCGTATTGGTGTATCGCTTTTGGAGACGCATAAAAACCATTCGCCCCAAATTTACGCTCGGTAAAGTATCCAATAACAGCAATTGGCATATTACCTTTATTAAAACTTCCTTTTATAAAATAGTTTTGATTATTAAAATCGGTATTAAATCGGTAACCATCGGAAGTGTTTATAGATGCATGTGCAATAATTGAGCTGTTGCCAAAATTTTTGCTAGCAGTTACTGTTGCATTTTCTTGCCCAAATGAACCCAATTGAAAACCAGCAGCGCTTACTTTTTCTGCATTGTTTTTGGTCACAATATTAATGGCTCCAGTAAAGGCATTTTGTCCAAATACACGTGCTGCAGGCCCTTTAATAATTTCAATACGTTCAATAACTTCAATGGGTAATGCCATGTTCATAGTATGATGGCCCGTTTGAGCATCCTCAACTTTAATACCATCAATAAGTAAAAGGGTTTGGTCAAAACTTCCACCACGAATGTATAAATCGGCTTGCATGCCATTTACACCACGACGCCGTATATCAATTCCGGCAACTTGTTGCAATAGGTCGGCAATATTGGTCGCTGGACTTTGTGCAATAGTTTTAGAGGTTATAATAGTAATTGTCCGCGAATTTTCTTTAAAGGGCAAGTCAATTCTGCTTGAGGTTATCATTACAGAATCTAGCTTCTCTTGTTTTTGGGTGTTTTGT
>Ga0114932_10005358_pt1 | contig 11418 bp, 5 predicted proteins | sample 2SBtaG_2_FD_87286 | JGI IMG/M metagenome (GOLD analysis project Ga0114932, IMG submission 87286) | Deep subsurface microbial communities from Kolumbo volcano to uncover new lineages of life (NeLLi) - 2SBTROV12_ACTIVE470 metaG | ecosystem: Environmental > Aquatic > Marine > Volcanic ... | reverse complement strand
GGATGCCCATCAGTACTCCACGCTCCACTGGACGCCGGCGGACCAGATCGTGCCGCCGATGGGGATGGTAGCGCCATCGGGCGGGTAGCCCTCGCGCAGCCCGCTGGTCTCGGGGCGCGGAAGCTCCCCGTCCGCCAGGCGGTGGAGCTGGAAGAAGCTGTCGGCGGCCATGGGGCCCTGCAGCACCGCGGGCCAGAAGCTGCCGTGCTCGAAGCCGAGCCCGCCAGCGAAGATGAGCCGGTCGGCGTCGAGGAAGGCTGTGTCCTCCCCCTGGGCCTCGAGGGCGGCCGGCTCGTACCCGAAGCCGCCGCGGACCACCGCCCGCATCCAGGAGGCCTTGGTGGGCAGCTGCCACTCGGGCAAGCGAAGCTCGGTGCCCGTTCGGAGGCCGGTGGTGTCTCGGAAGTGCAGGTCGAGGGGGTTGCCGTCCACCACCTCGACCTCGCTCAGGTCGACGAGCGGCGCGACGAGCTCCGCCTCCAACACCCGCGCGACGTTGACCTCCATCCGGTTCCACCAGGTGCGCTGGACGTCGACGTACACCGAGAAGGTGTCGCTCAGCGTGTAGCTGGCGCCGGCCTGGACCTGACGGGGGAGGTAGTGGTCGTAGATCTGGAGCGCGGCGTGCGCGACGGTGGCGAACAGCAGTGGCTCGAACTCGCCGATGTCTTCCGCTCCGACGTTGATCTGTGCGTCGAGGCTGGCGTCGATCGACATGCCGCCCTCGCCGCGCCAGGTGCCGGCCAGCCACAGGCCGTCGAGCGCGGCAGCCCACGCACCGAGGTGCACCTGCAGGCCCACCATGGGCACGAGACCGGGGGACAGGTCCAGGGTCACGTCGTGGGTGTCGACCCCCGCCTCCAGCAGGTCTTCGGCCCCCTCCACCTCGTCGGCCCCCCCGGCGAAGACCGCGTCGACCGTGAAGGCCGTCGTCAACCGCATCTGCGGGATCATGCGCACCGCGAGCCCGAGGCTCACCCCGTCGACGGGCTCCGCAGCGAGACCTGCCGCCATCGCGTAGCGGAGCGGTCGGTTCTCGTACATCAGGTAGGTTGGCAGGCTCGGCTCGACGTTGTGGTACCGGAGCAGCCGGTCCTTCGGCGTGAAGAAGGCCAGTCCGAGCCCCAACCGGGAGCCGAGCGGCCAGCCGTGGGCGGCCATCACGCCGTCGGGGACCTCGTAGTCGGGCCCGAGGTCCAGGGTACCGTCCGAGGCGTCGAGCACCCCGTCCTGGTTGGTGTCCCACGAGACCTCCGGGAGGTCGTGGAGGTCGTAGCGCATGACGGCGTAGCCCACGAGCACCTGCTGCCGCTTCAGCCGGGTGAGCCCTGCGGGGTTGAGCATCGTGGCGGCGGGACCGTCGGTGAGCGCGACGCCGCCCTGTGCTCGCCCCATGGCGCGCGCCCCGAAACCATACTGTTCGACCGGACTCGCCGAAGCGAGCGCCGCCACGAGAGCGAGCACAGGCTAGCGGTAGCCGATCTCGGGCACCGGCGTGAGGGCAAGCTGGCGCCCGACCTCGCAGATGCCCTGGGGGCTCTCGTCGGGCAGGGCTTCCCACAGGCACGCCACGCGGCCGCTCAAGAAGGCGGTGGCGAGCCCGCTGCCACGGTAGGCGCCGCGGTCGCTGGTGTCGCCGGCCACGCCGTAGCCGTACGCCAGGAACTTGCCCGACAGGTTGCCCCACTCCTTGCGCGCAAAGCGGTGGGGAGCAAAGTAGTAGAACTTCTCGAGGGGGCAGTCGGGGTGGCTGGCCACGCCGAGGGTCTCGGGCAGGTCGGCGGGGTAGGCGCGTTCACCCTTGGGGTGGGCAGCGGCGAGCACCACGCTGCCGTTCTCCACCGCGAGCGCACACGCGTCCCGGAGCAACAGCGCCTTGCCCATGTTCGGCGTGCCCATGGAGAGGTTGATCACCTTGGAGCCGTTGCGGAACGCGGTCTCGATGCCGGCCGCCATCAGGTCTGCCGAGGTGCGAAGGCGCGCGTCCATGATCTTGATGGCGTGGATCTCCGCCGCCGGAGCGAGCGAGTGGATGGCGGCGGCGACTTCCGTGCCGTGGCCGTTCTCGTCGCTGAAGTCGCTGCCGAGCAGGGCGTGACCCGTGGCGCTCAGCGTGATGTTCCAGCCCTCGACCTTGGCGTTCGCGAGGCGGGGATCGGAGGGGTCGACACCGCTGTCGATGATGGCGATGGTGACCCCTTCGCCGTCGTAGTCGTTGCCCCTGAACCTCATCGAGTAGCTCCTCACCCGCGGCGGTCGCATCGTACCAAAGGTCCCTAACGCGCCCTCGCTTGGCCGGCGCTTCCGCGTCCGGCTACCCTCGTGCCCGTGTCGACCGACGTCCCCGACCACGCCACAGACGAGCTCGCCGCCCTCGGCGGCCGGCTCGCCGGCACTGCGCAGGAGCGGGAGGCCATCGGGCGGCTCGCTCGCCGCCTCGAGCAGGCCGGGCACAAGCCCAGGGTCGAGGGCTTTGTCGAGGCGACCTCGTCCATCCTCACCTTTGCGGTGCACCTGGGCGTCGGGGCGCTGGCCCTGGGCGTCGGTTCCCTGTTTCCCCTGCTCGGCGGGTCCTTGTGGCTCGCCACCGGGGCGTCGGTCGCTCGCGAGATCGTGCGCCAACCCGTGCTTCGGCGCCTGCTCCCGCGGGGCATCTCCTACAACCTCGTGGTGGAGCGGGCGGCCCCCAAGGCGCGCGGGCGCCTGGTGCTGTCGGCCCACATCGATCAGGCGCGGCGGGGCCTCCGGCCGTCGAGGCGGGGCGCACGCCTGGTCGGCTGCGTCTGGTTCTTGTATGGGCTGATGCTCCTGGGCAGGCTCGTGGGCGTCGGCAGCGTGCTCTCGACCTGGGCGCTCGTCGGTGGGGCGTTCGTGTTGGGGGTCGCCGCGCTGGCCGTCGCCTTGAGCGATCGGAACCGTGTCCGACGAAGCCGCGGAGCCGGCACCAGCAGCATCGAGGCGGTGCTCGCTGCGGCGAGCGAGCTCGACGACGAGCCGCTCGAGCACCTCGATCTGGTGGTGGTCCTCTCGGGTTGCGGAGAAGCGCACGGCGGAGGCATCCGCGCGCTGGTGCGTCAGCATCGCCATGCCTGGAAGACCGACGACACCTACCTGCTCTTCGCGGACGACGTCGGGGTGGGGCGCCTGGGCTACGGCACGGGAGAGGCCGTGGTGGTGCCCATCGCCTACCGTCCCACGCTTCCGGCCCTCGCCGAGCGGGTGGCCCGCGCCGGCGCCTTCTCCGGGCTCGAGGGCCGCCAGCTGGACCGCTACACGGACGCGTTGGTGCCCACCCATGCGGGCTACCGGGCCATGACCGTGACAGGCCTCGATCCCACCCGTGGCGAGTCCGACGATCCTGGGCGGGTCCGTGAGGCCGGACGTCTGCTGGTTGCGCTCGCGCGGCGCCTCGATCGCGACCTGAGCGGCGCGTGATCGGGCTCTTCGCCACCGCATCCGCTGCCACGCTCGGCGGGGTGGTGCTGGACGAGGACGGCGCGACGGCGGTGTCGGGCGCCACGGTCACGGTGTACGACCTCCGGCTGGGCTACGCCGCGGCCACGTCCACCAACGACGGAGGCTGGTCGATCTCCGGGCTGCCGGGTGGCGCCTACCGCGTGCGTGTGTCGCCGAGCGACGGCCACGCCCAGCGCTACTGGCCAGACGCCACGGCCTACTGCGATGCGGAGGCCGTGCGCCTCGACGACGACGATGAGGTGCTGGATCTGGAGCTCCGGGTGCGCTCGGGGGCTGCCGTGAGGGGGCGGGTCGTGGACATGGACGGCTGGCCGCTCGCCGGCGTGGACGTGGAGGCGGAAGGCCTCGACACGCGCGTGGAGGGCCTGAGCTACGAGGCCGCCACCGACGAGGACGGTCGCTTCACGCTCGTCGGACTCGACGCCGACGACGCCGGGGCGCCCACGAGCTACTGGCTGAGGTTCTCGGGGGAGGGCCTTCCCGACCAGTTCGCCGGGCCGTCCTACGACGACGACGAGGCACAGCTCTTGACCGTCGCGCTCGGAGGTGAGCACGACGTGGGTGAGCTGACGGTGCTCGCCGGGGCGGTCGTGGAGGGCTCCGTCGAGGGGCCCGATGGGCCGCTCGCCGACGTGGACGTTCACGTGTACAGCAGCTCCCAGGTCGTGACCGTGGTGAGCGACGAGGACGGCACCTTTCGCGCAGCTGGCGTGCCCCCGGGGGAAGTGCTCGCGTGGGGCAGCCGGGACGGCCTTGCGATGACCTACCACCCCGACGCCGACCGGCCGGACCTGGCGGAGCGCTTCGTCGTCGAGGAAGGAGAGGTGGAGACCATCGCCTTCGCCATCCAGGAAGGCGGGCGGATCGACGGCCACGTGCTCGACGACGCCGGTCAGGATCTGTCGGGGGTCACCCTGCTGGTCTACAACGACGACCACACCGTCGGCATCGGTGGCCAATGCGATGCCGAGGGGAGCTTCTCGATCGATCGCCTGCATCCCGGGGACCACCACCTCTTCGTGTACGGGGAAGCCGAGGGCTTCCTGAACGAGCTGGTCGGCGGGGACGTGGACCCCGAGGTCTTCACCGTGCCCGACTACGGCGAGGCCCTCGAGGTCGAGCTCGACCTGCCGCTGGGCGCCCGCCTGGTCGGCACGGTGGTCGATGATCTCGGAGAGCCGGTCTATGGGGCCTACGTCTACGCCACCCGCGCGGGCGACGCAGGCGGATCCGAGGCCGCGCTGACCGACCGCGAGGGTGGCTACGTGCTGGACGGACTCGCCGAGGGCGCCTGGGCCCTGGAGGTGTTCTACGCGCACTACTGCGACAGCGATCCGGGCTACGTGCGGGTCTACCACCCCGGCCAGGTCTCCGACGCGCTCCAGGTCGACATCGGCGTCGACGAGGGGGAGCTCTGGGAGGACATGGACTTCGTGCTGCCCATCGACGACGACCACGACGAGATGGGCGACATCTGGGAAGGGGACTGGGGCCTCGACGTGGGCCGGGACGACGGTGCGGAGGATCCCGACGGCGACGGCTACACCAACCTGGAGGAGTACCGCCTCGGAACCGATCCCACGTCGGGTCCGGACGGAGCGGGAGGGTGCGGCTGCGCTGGGTGTTCGGGCGGTTCCGCGGCGGTCTTGATGCTGCCGCTCGGCCTGTGGCGGCGTCGCGCGTGAGCCCGGTCGTCCGTCGCACGCTGATCGGCCTCGCGTTCGGCGCCGTCTTCCTCTCGCTGGCGGTCTGGGGCGTGCCCCTCGACGATCTCGGCGAGGCCCTGGCCAACGCGGAGCTCGTCTGGCTCGGGCCGGTCGCCGTCGTCTTCCTGGTGCAACAGGCGCTGCGGGCCTGGCGCCAGCAGGTCCTCGTGCAGGCGCTGGTGCCCACGTCGGGGTGGTGGGGCAACCACGCAGTGCTGTGCATGTCGTTCTTCTGCATCAACACCCTCCCGGCACGGCTGGGTGAGTTCGTGCGGCCCTACCTGCTGCTCGAGCGGGAAGGCGTGCCCCTCGGTGCCGGATTCGGCGTGGTGTTCGCCGAGCGCATCGTCGACCTGCTCGCCGTGCTCGCCATGTTGTCCTTGGTGCTCGTCTGGGTCGACATCCCTCCGGAGCCCATCGTGGTGGGCGGACGCAGCTGGGAGGTCGTGGAGCTCGGGCGCACCGTCGGGCTCGGCCTCTTTCCGCCCCTCTTGGTCGTGACCGCCGCCATCGCGATCTTCGGCGAGCCGGTGGTCGACGCGCTCGCCCGGCCAGCCGAGACCGTGAAGCGCGTGCTGCGGCACCGCATGTTCACGGTGGCCATCGACCTCGGCCTGTCGTTCGCGCGGAGCTTCTCTCGAGGCCTGGCGGCGGTTCGCGAGCCGAAGCGGCTCGCCGCCGTGCTCGCGCTCACCGCGCTGACCTGGAGCTGGTCGGGCCTGATGTACGTGTTCCTCGCGCGCGCCTTCGGGGTCGAGGACCTGATCGGTTGGGCCCAGGGCATCGGCGTGATGGTCATCACGATGCTCGGCACCCTGGTGCCGGCCCCGCCAGGCTTCGCGGGCGTCTACGAGGCCTTCGCCCGCGGCGCGCTCGAGCTGTTCGGCCTGCGGGGCGGCGAGCTGGCGGCCAAGGCCCTGGCCTTCGCGCTGGTCATCCACTGGTGGCAGTACGGGGTGCAGGCCCTGACCGCCTTCTACTTCTTCATCACCGAGCGTGTGAGCTTCACCGCGCTGGCCGCCCGCGCGCGCGCCGGTGCGGTGCTTCCGGAGCCTACAGACCCTCGAGGGTGAGGGCCCAGGCACCGCCTGCGTCCGACGCGGTGCCGTCGAAGCCGGGCGAGCCGATGAGCAGCTCCGGTCGACCGTCGCCGTCGGTGTCGGCGCTGCCCAGGCTCGCACCCGCCCGGTCGCCGAGTGCCGAGCCGATGTGCTGGCCGCTCGCGTCGTCGGCCGTCAGGGTGCCGGCGCTCGGGTCGAAGAAGACGTACACGCTGCCGGTCTCCTCGTTGTAGCTCCCAGCGGCCACGACCAGGTCGTCGCTGCCGCTCGCGTCGAGGTCGCCGGCTGCGAGCACGGTGCTCCCGAAGTGCGCCTGCCGCTCGGTGCCAACGAGCGTGAGCCAGGCGTCGGAGGCGAGCTCGCCGCTCTGCCCGGTGACCACGTAGACTGCGCCACCGTCGAGCACTTCGTCGTCGGCCCGTTCGGCGGCCACGAGCACGTCCCTGCTGCCGTCGCCGTCGAGATCCCCGGCGGCCGCCACGCTGGACGCCAGCTGATCGCCGCTCGCGCCCGACCAGGTGGTGTCCGCGTCGGCGAGGTCGAGGGTCCCGCTGACGGGGCCCAACACCAGGTAGGCCTCGCCGCCGTCGCCGGCTTCCTGGGCGCCGATCACGAGGTCTGCGAAGCCGTCTCCGTCGACATCACCGGGTCCCGCGGCGGTCTGTGCGGCGAAGTCGTCCCGTCCGGTGCCGGTCAGGATGGCGTCGGCGCCGCTCACGTCGACGTCCGCGGTGATCGGGCCGAGGACCAGGTAGGCCGCACCGGAGTCGCTGCCGTTTTCGTTGCTCTTCCAGGCGCCCGCGAGCACGTCGTCGAAGCCGTCACCGTTCACGTCGCCGGGGCCCACGACGGCCGAGCCGAGCTGATCGCCGCCGCTCGCTCCGAGCAGCCACACGGCGTTCTGCACCGAGGCGTCGCCGGTGAGCTGGCCGTCGAACAGGTAGACCGCGCCGGACTTGCTGCCCACCGTGTTGTCGCGCATCGCGCCGACCGCCCAGTCCAGGGTGCCGTCCGCGTCGAGGTCGCCGAGCGAGGTGGCCTGTTCGCCCATGCGCAGGAAGCGCTCTTCGCCGTACGCCTTCACACCGATGTCGCTGGCGAGCTGCTCGCCGGTCGTCGCGCCGTCCAGCTGCCAGGCGGCTCCGCACTCCCAGTCGGTGCCCTCGACGGCACGCTCGAAGCCGGTTGCGGTCACCAGGAGCTCGTCGTCCCCGTCGCCATCGAGGTCGCCGGCGCTGGTGACCACGGTGCCAAGGGCCTCGGCCTCGGCGGTGCCGAGCACGCCGATCGGGGCCGCTTCGACCACGCTCACCGAGTCCAGCGAGCACGGGCTGGGCTCGACCCCGTCGCAGTCGCCGTCCACGCCGTCGCCGCACCAGTCCACCGCGCCGGGGAAGGCGAGCGCGTCGTCGTCGCGGCAGTCCCCCTCGTCGGCCACGTAGCCGTCCGGCGCGCTGCACTGGGTCGCCGACGTGTCGGCCGTGCCGTAGCCATCGTCGTCTGCGTCGAGGTACCAGGTCGGCGCGTCGTCCACGCCCTCGTCGGTGAGGTCGTCGCAGTCGTTGTCTTCCTCGTCGCAGATCTCGGTGCCACCCGGGTAGCTCGCGGCGTCCCAGTCCACGCAGTCCGTCGCGTCGGCCACGTAGTCGTCCGGCTGGGCGCACGCCGCGGTGCTGGTGCTCGACCGGCCAAAGCCGTCGCCGTCCTTGTCCCAGTACCAGGTGGACGCGTCGAGGGCGTGGCTGTCGTCGACCTCGCCGTCGCAGTCCTGATCGATGGCGTCGCAGTACTCGTCGGCGTTGGGGTGCACGCTGGCGTCGGTGTCGTCGCAGTCGGAGCGGTTGCTGCCGTAGCCTGTGGGCGCCTCGCACTGGGTCACCGTGGTGGCCTTGTCGCCGTAGCCGTCGCCGTCGGCGTCCGCGTACCAGGCTTCGCCCACGCCGTCGTCGACCAGGCCGTTGCAGTCGTTGTCCAGCAGGTCGCAGGACTCGGGCTCGACCGGGCTCACGGCGGCGTTGTCGTCGTCACAGTCGTCGCCGTGGGGGCGATACCCCTCGGGTTGCTCGCAGCTCCACATCGAGACCTCGGGGTCTCCGCGGTAGTCACCGTCGTTGTCGAAGTACCAGAGCTCGGTGCCTGGCGCGTCCTCGTCGGTGGTGCCGTCGCAGTCGTTGTCCAGGCTGTCGCACGTCTCGTCCGCTCCCTCGTGGGTCGTCGCGTCCGTGTCGTCGCAGTCACCGGCCGATGCGAGGCGTCCGCTCGGTTGGTCGCAGGCCACGCTCCGGTCGTCGGGGTCGCCGTAGCCGTCGCCGTCCGTGTCGGCGTACCAGGTCGAGGCGTCCACGGAGGTCTCGTCGTCGACGACGGTGTCGCAGTTGTTGTCGAGGCCGTCGCACTGCTCGTCGGCGCCGGGGTTCACGTCGATGTCCGCGTCGTCGCAGTCGTCGCCGACCGTGGTGGTTCCGGACGGCATCTCGCAGGAGCGCACCTCGCTGGATTCGTCGCCGTAGCCGTCGCCGTCGCCGTCGGTGTAGAAGGTGCCGCGGTCGACCGCCTCGTCGCCGTCGACCACGCCGCTGCAGTCGTTGTCGATGCCGTCGCAGCGCTCCACGGCCCCAGGGAACACGTCCACGTCGGCGTCGTCGCAGTCGGTGCCGTCCTCGACCGTGCCGGAGGGTGCGAGGCAGGCTTCGCTCACGACCTCCGGGTCGCCGAAGCCGTCGCCGTCGCTGTCGGCGTAGAAGCTGTAGCGTCCGGTCACCGCGTCGGTGTCGACCTCCCCGTCGCAGTCGTCGTCGAGGCCGTTGCAGGACTCGATCGCGCCCGGGTGTCGGGTGGCGTCGCCGTCGTCGCAGTCGGTGGCGGACGGGCCGCCTCCGGCGGGAGCGAGGCACTGCACCACGGTGTCGGGGCCCGGGTAGCCGTCGAAGTCCTCGTCCGTGTGCCAGCTGGGCGCGTCGACCGCGTCGTCCTCGTCGATCCAGGCGTCGCAGTCGTTGTCGACGTCGTCGCAGAGCTCGTCGGCGCTCGGACTCAGGCTGGCCTCGTCGTCGTCGCAGTCGCCCGCATCGGCCACATACCCACTGGGCTGGTCGCAGGCCTGGAGAGCCAGCTCCCGCGCCCCCCATCCGTCGCTGTCGGCGTCGACGTACCAGGTCGGAGCCATGGACTGGTCGCGGGTGAGGTCGCCGAAGACCACCGAGACCGTGCCGCCGATGTCGTCCCCGGTCGCGCCGATGGCGAGGTCGTCCATGCCGTCCCCGTCGAGGTCTCCGACGAAGCCCGTGGAGACGCCTGCGGCATGGCCCTCGCCGAGCCCCTCGAGGGTCAGGTCGGCGTCGTCGACCGAGCTGGCCTCGCCGAGGCCGCCCAGGAACACGTGCACGGCACCTGCGCCCTCGTCGCCCGACGTGCTGGTCCAGTTGGGTGCGCCCAGCGCCAGGTCCGCCACACCGTCGCCGTCGAAGTCGCCCTGCGCGCCGACGGCCATGCCCAGCTGGCTGGCGGGTGCGCCGAGCACCGCGGGAAAGCTGTCGAGGCTGTCGCCCGGGCTGGGTGCGCCCTGGGTCTGCCAGACGACGCCTGCGGCTCCGTCGCGTCCGGGACCGCCGACCAGGACGTCCTCGCCCGCGTCGCCGTCGATGTCGTCGACCGCGATCACCGAGGTGCCCGCGAGGTCGTCGGCCTCGCCCCACCAGCTCCCGGAGGCGTCGTCCGTGGACAGCGTACCGGCTGAAGCGTCGAAGGCGTACACGGCGCCCTGCTCGTCGTCGCCTGCGGCCCAGGCGCCGACGACGATCTCGTCGTCGCCGTCGCCATCGAGGTCGGCGCCCGTGAGCGCGGCGCCGAAGCGGGCGCTTCCGCCGGGGCCGGCGATGAGGAGGTCGGCGTGCTCGAGCTCGGAGTCGGCGAGCGGTGCGTGCACGAGGTAGACCGCACCGTCTGCGGTCGCGCCGCCGTCTGCGGTCGGCGCGCCGATGGCCAGCTCGAGGACGCCGTCTCCGTCGGTGTCCACGAAGGCCACGCTGGCGCCCGCCGCGTCGCTGTCGTCGGCGGCAACGTGGATGGCGTCTGCAGCGCCCAGGTCCACCCGACCGGCGAAGGGTCCGCGAGCCACGAAGACGGCACCCTCGCGCCAGGACGCCCCGTCGAGCACCCGTCGGCTCGGCGCGCCGATGGCCAGGTCCGGGTGTCCGTCGCCGTCGAGGTCGCCGACCGCCACCGAGTAGCCGGCCGCGCCGATGGCCGTGTCGCCGACCAGCGCGGCGTCGGCGTCGCTGAGGTCGAGCTCGCCGGCCAGGGGGCCGTGGAAGACGTAGACCGCACCGAGGCCGCGCTCGGCGCCCGGAGCGGCCACCAGCACGTCCTCCACACCGTCACCGTCGAGATCCCCCGCCGGGACGACCGTGTGACCGACGTCGGCCCTGCCGAGCTCGCCGACGATGCTCAGCTCCGCGAGGCCCACCGACGCCACCGGCTCGAGCTCTCGCTCGGTCACGTCGATGAAGCCGTCGCAGTCGTTGTCCAGGTCGTCGCACACCTCCTCGGCGTCGGGATGCACGGACGCGTCGGCGTCGTCGCAGTCCTCGGCGGCCTCGGTGGTGCCGCTGGGCTGCAGGCAGGATGCGACCGTGTCGTCCCCGCCGAAGCCGTCGCCGTCGCCGTCGACGTACCAGGTCGTCAGGCTGAGGCCCTGATCGATCACGCCGTCGCAGTCCTCGTCTACGCCGTCGCAGTCCTCGACGGCGTCGGGGTGCACAGCGCGGTTGCCGTCGTCGCAGTCGTCGGCGTCGGAGACCGTGCCGCTGGGCGCGTCGCAGGCAACGACCGCGGTCGTCGGGTCCCCGTGGCCGTCGCCGTCGCCGTCGACGTACCAGGTCGCGGCATCGAGCGCGTCCTCGTCGGCGGTGCCGTCGCAGTCGTCGTCGACACCGTTGCACGTCTCGTCGGCGCCGGGATGCACCGAGGGCGAGCCGTCGTCGCAGTCGGTCGGGTCCTCCTCGACGCCCGCGCCGTAGCTGCAGGCCCAGGCCATGGCGTAGCCGCCGTGCCCGTCGCCGTCGGCGTCGACGTAGCCCATGCGGAGGTCGTCCGCGTCGTCGTCCACGTCGCCGTTGCAGTCGTTGTCGACGCCGTCGCACAGCTCCGCCGCACCGGGGTTCACGCCGTCGTCG
>Ga0114932_10005357_pt1 | contig 11420 bp, 10 predicted proteins | sample 2SBtaG_2_FD_87286 | JGI IMG/M metagenome (GOLD analysis project Ga0114932, IMG submission 87286) | Deep subsurface microbial communities from Kolumbo volcano to uncover new lineages of life (NeLLi) - 2SBTROV12_ACTIVE470 metaG | ecosystem: Environmental > Aquatic > Marine > Volcanic ... | reverse complement strand
CTCACGCTCGGGCTCACTTCGAACCCCAACATCAATCATCTATTCGGTTTCTCCCAGGGTTTTGATGAATACCGGGACAGCCGGGTGGTGTTCAAGTTCATGACGCCTGGTCGAGGTCAGCGCTGGTTCGGGAAGAAGAAAGACCGCGCCATGGCAAACGCGCGCGACGTGACGGACGAAGCGCTCGAGATGTTTGACGCCCGAAGCGCGCAAATGAGCGAGCAGTCCTGGTACATGCAGCTGCTGTACGTCGACCCCCACTTTCCCTACCAGCCTTCGGACCAGGCGCTCGAGGCAGTGGGGGGTGGCCAACAGCGCTCAGACCGCTACGCAGGCGAAGTCCGCTTTGTTGACGAGCAGATTGGCCGCCTGATCGACTCCCTCGACGAGCGGGGTCTGATGGACAACACCCTGCTCATCATCACCAGCGACCACGGCGAAGGACTCGACGACCACCCAGGTCTGTTGCTCGGGAACAACCACGGCCATCATCTGTATCGATCTGTACTGCACGTACCGCTGATACTGTCTCACCCTGAGCTGAAAAGCGGGTCCATCGTCACCGAGCTGACGTCCGGAATCGACCTGGCCCCGACGGTGCTGGACTTCGTGGGGGTGCCTGCCTCAAACCCCATGCACGGCATATCTGTGCTGCCTCTGGCGCAGGGCGGAACACAGGCCGAGCGCCCGGTATTCGCCGAGACGGATTGGCGCTATACACATAAACTGTCCGTGATCACAAAACTGTATCAGTTTGTCCGAAACGACGGCGCGGCAGCATTCCAGCACGACGGCAGCCACGAACAGCGCGAGCTCAGTCGCCCGGAGACCTCAATGCTGCGAAAGGTGGCTCCACAGGCCCTGTATCACCGAAAGCGCGCACAGGTGCCCTCTGTCGCGCTGACCGACGCCCCCGAGTCCGCACGGCACGCCGAATTGTTGCGAGAGTGGGAGGCTGCCACGCCATTCCGTCCTCCGATCGGGCGGGACCACCTCGATGTGCGCGTCCTGGGCGACGGCACGGTGATTGAGGAAGGCTCCGGTCAGGCTCCAACGCTGGACGAGGCCACCGAGGCTCAACTTCGCGCCCTGGGCTATTTGGGCGACGACTAGCAGGCTGATGAAAATGCCCCTGTTGGGTGCAGAGAAGCCCTCATCCAACTCGGAAGCGTTCGGCTGACGCCCGCCGGTGACCATCGCGGTCAGGCTGCGGGCGAAGCTGCCCCTACCCCGTCAGGTGGCGGGCTGGAGCTTGCTGATTCGGAGGAGGTTGAACGCGGCGGTCGCCATCAAGCCGGCCGCGCGCGTCTTGGGTCGGCCTCGAAAGCGACTTCGACGGAAGCCTCCGATGGTCTTGAGCCATCCGAAGATCTTCTCGATGAGAAGCCTCGCGGTGGAGCTGACCTTGTAGCCGGGGTGATGGGTGGTCCGACCGTCGATCGCGGAGCGACGCCCGGGGTACTCGTTCTGAGCTACATGAGGAGTGACACCACGCTCGCGGCAGTCACGCACAAACTTGCGCGTGTCATAGCCCTTGTCCGCCGCGAGCGTGATTCGTCGACCCTTCCGGTTCCTCTTCTTGCTAGCTTTTCGTTGCTTCTTCTTGGTCTTCCGACGCTTCCGAGCCCGGCGCTGCTGCTCGCGGTCGACCATCTCGATGCCGGCGTCACGCTCGGCGGTGCCGCTCGCCTCGGTCAGCTCGAAGTCGGTGACCAGGCCGTGCCGGTTCTCCATGAGCACATGGCCCATGTGGTTGAGGTGGGCTTCCTTGCCTCGTCCCTTCCGAAACAGCCGCGCGTCCGGGTCCGTCTTCGACTCGTGGGTGTCGTTGGTGCGCTTGGTGCCCTTGAAGTCGGCGAAGCCGTTGTTGTCGCCGCTGTCGTCGTCCTTCGGCCGGAAGCTCTTGGTCGAACCCCACGCGCGGATGAGAGAGCCGTCCACCGAGAAGTGCTCCGAGCTGAGCAGGCCCTCCTCGTCGGCCACCTCGACCACGGCGTCGAAGAACTTGCGGGCGACGTCGTGGTCGAGCATCCGCTGCCGATTCTTGCTGAACGTGCTCGAGTCGAACGCCCCCTCGGTCATGTCCATGTCGAGGAACCAGAGAAACAGCATGTTGTAGCGAAGTTGCTCGCAGAACTGCCGCTCGCTTCGCACGCTGTAGAGCGCCATCAGCAGCATCGCCTTCAGCAATCGCTCCGGCGGAATCGACGGGCGGCCACTGTCCGCGTACATCTCGTCGAAGACGTCGTCGAGCGCGTGCAGGGCACGCTTGGTCAAGGGCTTCAGCCGCCGCAGAGGATGATCGGGAGGCACCCGATCTTCAAGCGACACCAAGGCCAGCATCGAGGGTTGTCCTGTGTTCTTTCCACGCATGACCAATCAGATCACGGGAGGCCGTCAGCCTCCAGGCCGATTGCCAGAAGCCTCAGGCCAGCTGAGATGTCGTCGTGACAGACCACGCCGAGCGGCCTCGAAGCGCGGCGCAACCGTCCTTTTTCATCACCCTGCTAGTCAGACTCGACGCAGCATTCCTTGAGCCTCGGCTCTGGCGAGCAGCCACTCATAGATCTCATCGGTCTGGGCCCTCCGGTCCAGGTGGGTGCCCATGATGTGCTCGTCGGCCCACTTCTCAAGCTCGGGCTGTCCCGTTGGGAATGGATTGCCAGCACTGCGAAATCCGACGTCGATGCCACAGCCGGGGCCGTAGAGCTCCTCTTCGGATGCGTCGATGGGGTCTAGGACCGCGCACTCACGGGGTGAGTTGCTCTCGAGCGCCTCCGCATCAAAGACATCGAGCAGCGGATCGGCGGCAGCGTCTCGGGCAGTCAGCGGCTCGAGGCCGAACAAGCCCTCGATCAGCGCGAGAATAGAGGTGTGGTCATAGACCACGTGGCTCACAGTGCCGGCCTTGACCCATGGCCCAATCACCAAAGACGGCACCCGAAAGCCGAGCTGGTCAAAGCCCTCGTCGGCCCGATCATCGGCGGCCAAGGGAGGAGGCACGTGGTCGTAGAAGCCGCCGTTCTCGTCATAGGTGATGATGAAGACGGTGCGGTCCCACTGCGGGCTCGTGCGCAGTGCTTCATAGACGCTCGCGATGAGTACCTGTCCCGCTACCGGATGAGCGGGCGGATGGTCGTCATTGCGGCCGTACACCGGCTCGATGATGGTGACCGATGGCAGGGTGCCGGCTGCGGCGTCATCATAGAAGCGCTCGATGATGCGCAGCTCGTCGTCGGCGATTCCGATTCCAGGCGCCAACAGCAGGAATGGCAGGCTGGAATAGTAGTTGCCCCAGCTGACTCCAGCCTCGGCGAGCCGGTCGTAGATCGTCGGAAACTCGACCTCGGGAAGATCGTTGCCGTGCACACCACCGTTCTGGGCGGCGTGGCTGTAGAAGCGGTTCGGCCAGGTCGAGGACAGCTGCGAACAGAACCACATGTCGCACAGCGCATTGTCATCGGCCAGGCCGTAGAGCGCGGTCAACGTATCGCGGTCGAAGTAGCCCATGACCTCGGCGGGAACGTCTGGATTGCGTTCCTCATATGCCCGCACAAAGCCGTCATTGGCCCCGTTGTTGAACTGGTCGCGACTCGAATTCCACCCGTGCGGTGGGTCGTCGACACAGAGCACGGTCGCCGGCGCTACCTCGATCTCGCCTCCAGCGGACGTCGGATTGCTCATGCCGGGCAGCAGCCCGTCGACATCGACCCGTCCCTCTTCGAGCGTGAGCGCGCCGAAGTACTGGTCAAAGGAGCGGTTCTCCATCATCAACACGACGATCGTATCGACCCGCTCGGCGAGCGCATCGAAGTCGGCGACTTGGGGGGGCCCGCACCCTGGAAGCAGCGGCGTGATTGCGGCGGCTCCCATGCCTTTGATGGCCGTGCGGCGGTCGATTCCAGCTGATTTCTTTGCCATGGGTGGCTCCCCTGCCGCATCCTAACTGGGCCTCGGCGGACAAATCCCGTTGACAAGTGTCAGCCAAGCGCTAGATTGACTGCATGATCGGACTTCAGACCAAGCTGCGCGTGCCCGACCCATGGGACGTGACACGCATCGGGAAAGAAGCGGGATCCCAGCTGGGCTGGGACGCCATCTGGCGCGACGTGCACAGTCTGTACAAGACCGGGCTCCATCCAGCCATCGGCCTATGCATCCGCCACCGCGGCAAGGTTGTCCTGGACAGAACAGTGGGCCACGTCGAGCACGTGCCTGGAGCGGCACCGGGTGCGGTCACCACTCCGGACACGCTGTTCAACCTGTTCTCGGCGTCAAAGGTGCTGACCGCCACCATCATTCACGCCCTCGCCGAAGACGGTGTGCTCGACCTCGACGAGCGTGTCGCCCACTACCTGCCGGGCTTCGAGGCTCACGGCAAGCAGGGCATCCGTCTGGTTCACCTCATGAACCACACCGCTGGCATCCCGAACATGCCCCAAGGCCCCGACGCCTTTGAAGTCTTGGCACGCGGCCGCTACCCCCTCGAGCCGCTGCTTGGGCTCAAGCCGGTGACTCGGGTCGGCACGACCTCGGCGTACCACCCCGTCACCTCTTGGCTGCTGCTCGACGAAATCGTCCAGGCAGCGACGGGCAAGGACCTGCGCCAAGTTGCACGGCAACGCCTGCTAGAGCCCCTGGGCTTTCAGCACATGAACTATGGAGTCAGCCCCGAGGACGTGCCACGCGTCGCCAAGCACACCTACACCGGCCCACCGACGCCTGGGTTCATGTCCCGCATCTTCGGGCGCACCATTGGCGCCGACCTCGACACCGCCATCGGATTGTCCAACCACGAGTCCTTTCTCACCGCGATCCTGCCTTCCGCAAATGTCGTGGCCACCGGACGCGAGACCACCCGCTTCCTGCAGATGCTGCTCAACGGTGGCGAGATCGACGGGACCAGAGTGCTCGAGGAACGCACGGTCCGGCGCGCGGTGACCGAGGTCACCAGGGTGCAGCTCGACGGCACATTCGGATTCCCCATGCGCTACGGGCTCGGCTTCATGATGGGTGGAGACCGCTTCAGCCTGTTCGGTCTGACCACCAAGCGAGCCTTCGGACACCTTGGCTTCACCAATGTCGTCGTCTATGCAGACCCCACCCGTGATCTGACCGTCAGCTTCCTGACCACCGGAAAACCCATGCTCGCCCCTGGCACCCTGCGTTGGTACTGGGTCTTGCAGCGCATCGCGATGATGGTGCCGCGAGTGCAGCAGCGAGCTGGAACCTCTTTCTGATCCCTAGGCCGCAGGGCCGATGGTGATCTCGCCAGCCAGGTCCTCGCCCATTCGGGTCCGCGCCGAAGCCGGATCGATGCCTGCTCCGAGCAGGCAATAGAGCTTGGTCAGCGCGGCTTCTGGGGTCATGTCATGGCCGCTGACGACCCCAACCTCGCCCAAGGGACGGCTCGTGGCGTACAGCTCCTGGCGCACGTAGCCGCTGTGACACTGCGAGCAGTTCACGATGACCAGCCCACGCTCGCTCGCGTCTTGTAGGGCTCCCATGAGCTCCTTGTCCGACACCGGGAAGGTGCCCGCACCGTAAGTCTCGAGCACGACCCCTTCGACTGGAGACGACAGAATCGCACTGAACGTGCTGGCGGTCATGCCCGGAAACACCCGGATGGCCACCACGACTGGCTCACGGTCGAGCGTCGCCATGGTCATTCGGCCCTTGCCCGGGGCCAGCAGCAGGTGGTGGTTGACCTCGATGCCCACGCCCACCTTGGCCAGCGGAGGCAGGTTCCCGCTGGCGTAGGCGACAAAGTCGTTGTTGTTGACCTTCTGGGCGCGGTTGCCGCGAAGCAGGCGACTGCCAAAATAGATGCAAACCTCGGGTACCTCAAGCTCGCCGGCCAAGATGAGCGAGGTGACGATGTGCTCGCGGGCGTCGCTGCGCGGATGTTCCAGCGGAAGCTGTGCGCCCGTAAACACGACGGGCTTGCTCTGGCGCTGCAACAGATAGGACAGCGCAGATGCGGTGTAGACCATGGTGTCCGTGCCATGCAGGACCACAAAGCCATCGTACTTCGACGCCCGCTCAGTGATGCCCTGAGCGACTCGAATCCAGTCCCGGGGAGCCATCTCGGCGCTGTCCAGAATCGGCTCGAGGGCGACCAGATCAAAATCGGGAATGTCTGGACGGGTCAGGGTGCCCATGGTCTCGAGGTACTGCTCCACAAACCCACTCTGGGGCTCGAGCCCACGGGGTCCTCGCACCATTCCGATGGTTCCACCGACATGCAGCACACAAACCTTGGCCATCCCAGCACCCCTCAACTCAGTGCAACGTCACGCTGGCCACCACTAGCCCGACAACCACAAGGCGGCAGCCGCCAAGCTACCTTGAGATCTTGTCTCATCCATGACAAACTACTTTAAGCTTATACTTGACAAGACAATAGGAGTTTCAGATGGGCTTCAAAGAGCCGGAAATCACGCAGATCGCCCACGTGCTGGCCGACAAGATCCCCACGCTGGGCGTCGAGCAGGACGATGCCGTTCAGGCCTGGCGCAAGGCTCTGCGCTATGCGCGCAAGAACGGCGCCATCGATGAGCTGGCGGTTCGCATCGCAGCCACGGACATCGAAGACGACGAGCTGCAGTCGGTCTGTGCGGACGTTGCACACGTCTGATGGCCGCCTAGGGTGCCGCCCAATCAGGTAGTGGGACCGCCTCGGTCCGCACTCCCTCACCGTTCAGGCCCACGTGGTGCAGCAAGAAGCTGGCATCTGACGGGGCCTGCGGCGGGCGTTCACCTCCTCCATATTTGGAGTCTCCTGCCAGGGGAATTCCGATGAAAGCCGCGTGTACACGGATCTGGTGCATCACGCCTGTGCGCATCGTGGCGCGCCACACCCGGTCGTTGATGCGCCTGAAGTCGGTCTGCGCCGGGTACCACTGGCCGCGGTGATCTGTGTTGGGGCCGCGCTGCACGACCATTCGGCTCTTTCTGCGGCGCGGAGCGTGAGCGATGGCATTGTTGATGGTGTTGTCGTCCCAGCCGACCGCTCGATTCGACCACAGCCGGTAGGTCTTCACGAGGACCTTGCGCTGGAAGGCTGATCGGATGTGAATCAGCTCCTCGACGTCATCTGCAACGAGAAGTGCCCCGGACGTCGAGATGTCCAGGCGGTGAGCCACTCCAGCACTGAAGCCGTCGGGCCATGGCAGAGCCGCGCGCCAGGGCTGCATCGACAGCAGGCGACGCACAACACAGTCCCCTTCCGCATCGGCGTGGGGAGGCAGGACCGGAATGCCGGCGGGCTTGCTGAACGTGGTGGACATCGCTCGTGCCTACTAAGGGAACGGCACTGCTGGAGGCACACATGAGCCGCAACGTCCTGATCACTGGCGCGTCCCGCGGAATCGGCCGCGCCATCGCCACTCGCCTCGCAAGAGATGGCGACCGGATCGTCGTCAACTACCTGCGCAATGAAGAGGCCGCCGAAACAACCTGCAAGGCGGTTCGAGATGCGGGAGGACAGGCGCTGGCGGTCGCTGCCGATGTGCGCAGTCCCGAGGCACTCAAGCGTCTGACGGCAGAGTCGGTGGAGTGGATGGGCACGATCGACGTGCTGGTGCACAACGCAGCCCTCGGCGCACTCAAGCCCATGGCCAAGCTGCGCACATCACACTGGGACCTGACCCTGGAGTGCTCTCTGCGGCCGTTCTGGCTGCTGACCAAGCTATGCCTCCCTCACCTGTCCAAGAACGCCAGCGTCATCGGCTTGTCCAGCCTAGGCTCGCGACAGTTCACCCCGGGCTACGGCGCGATGGGTGCCGCCAAGGGTGGCATGGAGGCCCTGACACGGCAGTTTGCGGTCGAGCTCGCACCGATTCGCGTAAACACCGTCTGCGGTGGCCTGGTCGAGACCGACGCGCTTGAGTGGATTCCGGAGATCGATCAGCTGCGCGCCCATGCGCAAGCCGCGACACCCCTGGGTCGAGTCGGCCAGCCCGACGACATCGCAGGTGCCGTCGCCATGCTGGTCAGCGATGACGCCCGTTGGATCACGGGGCACGTGCTCGTTGCTGATGGTGGGCTATCCGCGGTGTAGTCCTGAGATTAGGGTGAGTCATGAGCACTGATGAACCCGCCGACAGCACTGCAGAAAACGCCCAGACCGAAGACGGCCAGGGACCCAACAATCCGTTCAACGGCTTCCGCATCGAGGTCGATCCCGAGCGGGTCGAGGACACCCTGCGCGACCTTCGCGAGCGCATCCGCGGCTCGTTCCACCAAGGCCGCTACACCCGCGTGCGCCTGTCCTACAAAGGCAGGCAGCTTGGACCCGACATTCCCCTGGCGGTCTTCTTGACGGCCGAGGGCGCGGCGTTTTGGATCTTCAGTCCCCTCGCCGCACTGCTCGTGAACATGGGCGCAAAGGCGTTCTTGGATGTCGAGTTCATCCACGAAGCCGAAGAGCTGGTTCAGCAGGGGCTCGAGCTGTACCTTGACGGCGAGATCGAACAGGCCGAGGCCAAGTACCGCGACGCACTCAAGCGCTCTCCGGAAGACCCTTCGGCTCTGTACAACCTGGGCACGCTGCTGCGGGTCACCGGGCGAAAGGAAGAAGCGCTCTCACAGATGCGCTTGGCCGCCATGGGACCCGAAGGGCACCCCGACGTCATTCGCGCGAGCGAAGCCATCGAACGCATGACGAGCAACGCCAAGCACCTGTAGCGTCACGCTCAGGGGGTGATGGTCAGCTCGATCATCGCCTCGGAACGCGCGGCAGTGGCGGTCACGTAGACGACGCCCGCCGCGACCCCGGTGACGTCACCGGTGCTCGAGACAGTGGCAATGGCCGGATTGGATGAGGTCCAGGACAACTTTCCGACTTCGGCAGGCACATCACCGGTGTGCGCGCTGAGCACAAACGCATGGGTCTGGCCCACTGCAATGGCGGCCGGAGGCTCGACCCACTCGAGGGTCAGGGCGGGCTCGACAACCAGCGTCCACTCGATCGTCTGCTCTTTCCAGCTGGCGCGAACCGTGGCCTCGCCAGGACCCACCGCATGCAGCTCGCCGTCTCGGATGTGGGCGACCGTGGCTGGCTCGACGGTCATCTCGACCAGCTCACCCTCTTCGAGGCCCTCGACGATGGCCACAGGCCCATCGACACGTCCCAACTTATCGACCTGGTAGTGGACCGGTCCTTCGAGAACCAACTCGCCGTGGGGTCCCGCGGGACCCATACAGGCTGTGATGATCAAGATGATGGCCAACGAAGCCAAATACAGCTCCTCCAGTTTGGGCTGCATATGATGGCGCCGTCGTGCGGTCGAGCGACATCAACGAACCTCGACAATCTCTGGCGAAAGGCGTTGCAGGCGGTCCAGCACGCTCCACAGTGGCTGACGACCCTCGGTGGCCAACGGAATTCTGGCGGCATCGGCAATGGGCTGGGCCAATGCGGGGTCCACCGCCACCCAGCCTACGGGCTCTCCCATCCACACGTCGACCCATTCGTGGGGGTAGAATCCCGGTGCGGGCTTGTCCAGGTACACCAACCCCGAAATCCTTCGAGCGGGCATGCCCGAGCTGCGAGCGAGGCCCACAAACAGCGCAGCGTGCTCATTGCAGTCCCCGCTGCCCGACGCCAGCGCGCCGAGGGCCGACGGCAAGCCGGGCTCCGCGGTGTGCGACAGGCGTCGATTGACACGATGGGTGAGCAGTTCGACCGCCGCGCGCCGATCCTCGGCTCCCCGCAGCATCTTTTCGGCCTCACGCACCAACGCGGGCTCGCCGACCTCAATGCCGGGCGCCGGACGCAGCCACTTGGCGAACTGCGGGTCCACCTCGACCACAGGCGCCTTGGGTATCTCGGCTCGCAGGGGTGCTTCAGTGCGCATCGAGCCCTCTTCGGTGGACACCACGAGCACGCGCACATGCCGAGGACGGTCGATCTTGACCGCCGGCCGCCCCAGCAATTTGGCCACATCGGCCCGTTCCCACGACGGCAGGGAATCGACCAACTTCAGGGTCACGGGGCCTTGGCGAGCCACCAACACTCGGCCATCTGGGTCCAGGTCGTATTCACCGCTGGCTACGCGGGTGCGCCAAGCCACCGTATCCGAGTCGACAGGCACGACGGTCGCGGTCATGGTGTCGAGGGAGACCGGCTCAAGCACAGTGAGCACCTGCTCTTCGCCCGCCACTGCTCTAGTCAGAGGGCCCCGAGCCTCCTCCAGCCAATAGACAGCCCCAGGAAATCCCTCACGGCGCGCGGTGCCGAACTGCCCCGTGCGCGAATATGAGATCAGCCGGTCATGATCGTCCATGCGCACCACCGTCGCGGACTCAGCGTCCACCTCAGCGCCCGCAACCCACATGGAGTAGGACCGGTTCGACGTCAGCTCCCGCTGGCCATCGACCTGCTCCTCGGTCACCACTGCTCTGCCAACCACTGAATCCATCAGCCGGATCTCAATGACACGAGTTCCGTCCGCTGTGTGATCCGCACCGGTACAACCGAACGTATAGATCGCTGAGAGCGCGGCAATGATGGGCAGTCCGAAGGGCACGCAACCCCAACCTAGCCTTTGTGGACCAGCCTGCTACTATGCGCTCCGGAGTACGTGGTTTGGAGCTCGTCACCAGCACAGTGTTTGCCCCTGGCCCGCCCCCTGGCGCGGCCTATCTGGAGCAGATCCTTGTCCTGCCCAATCTGGGCTTGCTGGCGGTGGCCGATGCAGGCAACGCTGGTCCCGAGGGGCGTGCAGCACTTCGAATCGCCCTGGACGCGGTGCGCGCACACGTCGAGCGCAACGAAGACATCATCGAGCGCTTCAAGCGCAACCCGGCCACCGAGCTGCGCGAGCGCATCCTGCAGATCATCGAGGAATGCTTCACCCGGGCCGCCCGCGAGCTGTACGCCTTTGCCCGACGCTACAAGGGCCTGCAGGTCACCATGGACGTGGCGCTGCTGCTCGAATCCGAAGCCTTTGTCGGCCATGTGGGCGACGGTCGCGTCTATCTCGTACGCCGAGGGCTGGTCCACCAGCTCACGGTCGACCACTCCAGAACCGGTGGACAACCAGGCGACGACTCCCAAGCCACGGGACGCGCGCTGGGACCCCAGCCGTCGGTGCGCGTCGAATCGCTGTGCATGGAGCTGATGGAGGCAGACCGCTTCGTCGTCTGTACAGCCGCGGTCTACACGGCCATCCGCGAGCAGGCACTGCACCGACATCTCGTCGGCGAAGCCCTCGACGGACTGGGCCCCTCCCTCATCAAGACGGCGCCCACCAATCCACTGGTGGCCGCAGCCGCCCAGCTCGGCGGTGGCGAAGCCTCCTCACCTGGCAGCGGGCGCAGTCGACTCGCCATTCTGGCTCCCATGCCGCTGTTCGCTCACTGCAGCGAACGCGAGCTGCGCGCCATTGCCTCGGCCACCCATCCACGGCGCTACG
>Ga0114932_10005355_pt1 | contig 11423 bp, 11 predicted proteins | sample 2SBtaG_2_FD_87286 | JGI IMG/M metagenome (GOLD analysis project Ga0114932, IMG submission 87286) | Deep subsurface microbial communities from Kolumbo volcano to uncover new lineages of life (NeLLi) - 2SBTROV12_ACTIVE470 metaG | ecosystem: Environmental > Aquatic > Marine > Volcanic ... | reverse complement strand
AATTACTCTTAGCGATTCTATTTACAGTAGTCGTAATTAATGTATCTTTTTAATTGAAATTAAACCTTGTTGAATTGCTTTTTCAATACCTTTTGCAACTTTTTGTCTATTCATATCATCTACGTTTGAAAAAATTAATGGCATCGCTTGTGTGTTTATTGATATTTGATTGTAACGATCATTGTTATCGCTGATGTTTATTAATTGTTTATTTTCTAAAATATAATGGCAAAGCAATTCTATTAACAATAGACAGGATGACGATATGTGCTCGGGAAAATCACTTAAATCAATCCAAGTGAAACTTAGTTGGTCATTCTCTGATGCTATTAAATTTAATTGGGGGTGTAGGTTAATATATTCGTCTTTGCATAAAACACACAGTAAATTGTGATATGTACTCAGGTTAGTAAAAGAAGGATCCTTGGTTAGCGTAGCAATGAGATTTTCGTCATTATTAAAGCACTCACTTTCTTGTTGGTCTGTTTGTGAGCCATTCTCCGAGGTCTCTAAGAAATAGCGTTGCATAGGACTGTTATTTTGAATTAATAAAATCCCTGTCATTTGAGGAGCATTATCGATAAGCATATTTTTAAACGCAGACCATGTGAGTAGACTGTTTAAACGGCTGTTCTGATATTTTTTTTGTAAGTTACTTCGTTGCTTATAAATGATCATTATGACAACACAAAGTAGTAAAACAATTAACCAATAAAAATACTGTTGTTTTGTTAGGCTCGCTAATTTTTGTTCAAAAATGGCATTTGATTTTTTATTTTTAGCTAATTCTTCGTTTAAGACTTTTAATTTAACGTTTTTTGTAAATTTGTTTTTTACATCAGTATGTTTTATATCTGAATTGTTTGCCTCTGAATTGTTCGATAGTAAACTTTGTTGTAATAAATAAGCATTTTTATATTGTTTTTGCTCGACATAAAGTTTTAGTAAATTTTTATGCGTTTCATTAACTAAAGCCGGGTAGTTTTGACTATGTTGGTTTGTTAGCACACTTTTAAGTAATTCAATCGCCTTTGTGGGCTTTTTATTAAGTTGAGCTAATTTTGCCATTTCTATGGTATTTAACCCCAAATAAAACCAATCTTTTGATTTTTTCAATATATCTTGGGCTCCTTGTAAATATTTAGGGGCAAGTTCGGTATTGTTTTCTAATAAATAGGCTTTACCAATTAAATGTTGAATTTGTCCCATTGAATAAGGATCATTTATTCGCTTTGCTATAGTTAATCCATTGATAAAATGTACTAAAGCTCGATCAATATCTTGTCTTAATGATAAGTAAATATTGCCCAATACGCGTAATGATTTTATTTGTAAACGTTCTTCACTGAGTTGACTATATAAATTTACGGCCTTTTGAGCGTGAATAAGCGCTTGATCATAAACATTTTGAGCTTCATAGGCGATAGCTAGTCTTAACTCTATTGAGGCAATACGTTTTTTAGGAGTATGTTCATCAGAAAGTTGCAATGCTTTTAAATATTCTTGATAGGCCTTTGAAAAATTTTCTTGTTGATATGCAATACGTCCTGAAATGACCAGTGCATATATTGTTTCATTTTTATTGTTAAGTTTTTCGGCGGTAATTAACGCTTGTTCAATATACGTTTTAGCTTTTGTTAAATTAGCTAATTGATTATATGCTTGAGCCATAGCTGTTTGTAGATCAAACTGCAGTTGAACTTTTTTATCATTGTTACTAGATTCGTTGATTTTTATCGCTTTCTCTAGTTCTATGATCGCTTTTTGGGTATCTCTAAAGAGAATACCTAAAATTTTAGCGCGTAAAAGCAGGCTTTTTGCCAAATGATAAGGATCTAAAGTTGAAGAGCTATTTCGCTGACTTTCATTTAATAATTGAGTAGTTTGGCTGATTGCTTTCAATGAGGCATTTTTTTTATGCTGCTTAAACAGGGCATAAGATAAATTGTAATGACTAAAGTATTTTTCATTACTAGATAATTTGCCAGAAACAATGATTTTTTCTAAATCACTAACAATATGAGAATTATTTAAAGAAATGTGTTTATCAATAAAACTGTGTTGATATTGATGGGTAAAATCTATTTTTTGTGGTGTTTTAGCTAGACTATGCAGAGAAAATAATAATAACCAAAGAAATAAAAATAAACTGAATATTGACGAATAACGGTTTGGTTTTAACATATTATTTGCTCATGATTTTTATTAAATGAATCGATGTTTATTATGTTAGAGATAAGTGTCATTCGCTTATTAACATAATAAGCGAATGACACTAGTTAAGTTATTTATTTAAAATAACGACATAACATCATCAATAGCAACTAATGACTTTTCACCGCTAATGCGATTTTTTACTTCAATTTTTTGCTCATCTAAATTGCGTTCGCCAATGATCAAGAGTAATGGTGTCCCCATTAATTCATGATCTGCGAACATAACGCCAGGACGTTCTTTTCTATCATCAAAAAGTACTTCAATTCCTGCTTGTTGTAATTGAGCATATAATTTATCTGCTGTTTCTTTAACTCTTGCTGATTTGTGCATATTCATGGGCACAATTGCCGCTTGAAATGGTGCTATAGCCGCAGGCCATTTTATCCCATATTTATCGTGATTTTGTTCGATAGCTGCGGCAACAATACGAGAAATACCTATACCATAACAGCCCATGGTTAATGTTTGGTTTTTACCTGCTTCGGTTAACACCCCACAATTCATCGCCTCGGCATATTTTTCTCCTAATTGGAATATATGACCGACCTCAATACCACGTTTAATTTCTATTGTTCCCTTGCCACAAGGGCTTGGGTCGCCTGCTACCACATTACGGATATCTGCAATGCTGTAATTAGCGCAATCTCTATCCCAGTTAACACCGGTATAATGATAATCGTCTTCATTTGCTCCGCAAACAAAATCAGCTAAATGAGCTGCGCTACGATCAACAACGACTTCTATATCTAAACCTACCGGGCCAATAGAGCCTGCATTACAATTAACTGCTGCGAATATTTGCTCATCGCTAGCAAACGTTAATGGGCTTGCTATTTGGGGTAAATGTTCAGTTTTTATTTCGTTTAATTGATGATCGCCGCGTAATACAAGAGCGATGATAGGTGTTTCACCTTGTTTCGTTTCGTTACCACACACTAAAAGAGTTTTAACTGTGGTTTTTTCATCTACCGATAAAAAGTGAGCAACTTGTTCAATGGTTTTGCTGTTTGGCGTTGCCACTTTAGTTAATGCTTGCGTTGGAGCGGGTCGTTCACCTTGCGGTGCTAACGCTTCTGCTTTTTCGATGTTAGCTGCAAAGTCACTGCTGTCACTAAAGGCTATGTCATCTTCACCTGATTCAGCAAGAACATGAAATTCATGTGATGTTTCGCCACCAATGGAGCCTGTATCGGCTAATACTGGACGATAGTTCAATCCTAAACGTTCAAAAATACGACAATAAGCAGCAAACATTGTTTGGTAAGTATTATCTAAACACTCTTGTGTTAAATGAAATGAGTAAGCATCTTTCATTAAAAACTCACGACCACGCATAACACCAAAGCGAGGACGAATTTCATCACGAAATTTCGTTTGAATTTGAAAAACATTTAAAGGGAGCTGTTTATAACTACTTATTTCATTACTCACTAATTTTGTAATCACCTCTTCGTGTGTTGGGCCCAAAACAAAAGGGCGCTGATGGCGATCGTTAATGCGTAATAATTCTGGACCATAATCATCCCAACGGCCAGACTCTTCCCATAAGTCAGCAGGTTGTACCATTGGCATCAATACTTCAATAGCATTTGCGCGTTGCATTTCTTCTCTGACGATGTTCTCAACTTTTTTGAGAACTTTTAAACCGGTTGGCAACCAAGTGTATAAGCCTGAGGCAACATTACGGACTAAACCGGCACGTAGCATTAATTGATGACTAATAACCTCAGCATTTGCTGGTGTTTCTTTTAATGTAGAAAGTAAATATTGACTTGTACGCATTGAAAATAAATTCCGTAATAATAAGAACACATAGTAAAAGCACAATTGCATTCAATTTGTTCTTTTTAAGTGTTTAGTTATACTCATGTTACCTCGAAATGCTCAGTCATCCAGAAACAGATATTTTGAATTATCATGAGTATATATAATAATGGTGTTATTCTAACAGGGGCATTGTTTTTGAAAAAGCGATAAATACACTGTATAAAGAATAAAATTTAATATTTTTATTTTTACTTTTAAATAGTCGTAAATTACATGAGGTTTTATGGATAGTTTGTTCGTGAAAGATATGATCAAAAAAAACATTATTGATGATCATATTAATATTATGGGAATTGCAAAAAGCTTAGGAATTCAAATTACACTCGATGAACAATTAACTGATCTTGCCACTATTCGCACCGGTATTGAAAATAAACCGGTAATCACATTACGAGCAGATAGCGATAAGCAAACCAAATACACTTTAATGGTTATTGCTATGGCTGATTATATTTTAACGCCGAAAAAAGTTAAAACGACAGGGATCAGCTACGATTTGTTTTTTGTTGATGATATTTTTGCTCATCGACAAAGTTATCAAATGCTTCTGGCAACCCGACTTGCGTTTCCAGAACCTATAATAAAGCAACTGTGTAATCAGCATTTATATAGCGGCATTTTAGATTATGCAAAATTTGTTGCCGAGTCTAACTATTTATCGACATTTATTCGTAGCTGTATCGATGATAGTGCAGCATTATTTTTAGTGAAAAATTTTGCTGATTTGCCACAAAATAGTTAATAGCGTTAAATAAGTTTATCGAGTCATTTTCTTGACAAAAACTACCACGAACAGTGCAATAGTAAAACTGCCAGTAAACGCTTCAAATGCGGCGACCGCACGAGATAGACCCACAGGGGTAAAATCACCATAACCTAAGGTAGTAAAGGTGACAACGGAGTAATATAAGGAGGAAAAAAAGATTTCACTATTTTTTGCCCAACTATAATGCCATTCTAAATATTGAATTTCGCCCTCAAAATTTAATCCGGTAAACATATAAATAAATGCACAACATATAATAAGCATTAATGAGAAACTGATAATACGTAAAGGCGCTTCACCATATCCGCAAAAAATATCAATAAGCTTCGAAAAAAAACGCTGACTGCTGTATCTAGGTAATTGCAACCGTCGCATGGTTAGTTCTTTTTGAATAAGCTTGCCAGATAAAGAAAACATGCCTTCTTGTTCGCTATGTTTACGTAAGTCACGGTAAATTTCCTCTGCTTGCTCTAAATAATCGATTGCTGCAATTTGATCTTTATTTTTATAAGCCTGCTTAGCTAGCTGCTGTTGTCGTAACTTTTCCCCTAATTGAATTTTTTCAATTTTACTATCTCGCCATCGCACGCCTAATAAATTAGTGTTTTGCAGTTTGGCGCGATGTAGATTTGCTGCACGCAAATCTGCTTTCATTAAACTGGCATTTTTTAAGTTACAATTAAACAAGTGGGCATTTTGTAAATTAGCACGATAAAAATCTGCGTAAGATAAGTCGTAACCTTCTTTACTATGATGATGCACTAAATCTATACTCGATAATTGTGCTTTTTTTAAGATGATCCCTCTTAAAAATCCCCCTGATTTTGCATACGCTTCTAATTTGGATTTTATATCAGAGGTTGATTTGTCTATTTTAGCGTCATGCCAATAGCAAGTTTCATTGTTTTCACAATGATTAGGGCAACGATGCCCTGTAGGATCAATATATGAACACGTTTTATCGTTACTATTCATTAAGCTAATGCCACGGTGATTTATGCAAAGATAATAAATTGAGTGTAGACTAAAAAGAGCATTTATTTTTCCTATACTTTAATTTTTAACTAAATTTAGTTTATTTTACTTAAAAGCGCGATTTTCTTTTGACACAGAGCATGACTAGCATTATTATGCGCGCCTTATGAAAAATCTTAAACTTCCAATAACAATTGACCCGTTCAAAAGTGCGCAACGCAAGTTAGTGTGCGACGGCTATTTTGAATTGTCGGAATTTGAAAGATTGCGCGCTGCAACTGAAGAGTGTAACGGGCAAATGAATGTTATTATTCAATTTTATGTTGATGAACAAGGCTTAAACGTAGTTTCTGGTACGGGCACAACTAAAGTTGGATTAACATGTCAGCGTTGTAATGAAATTTTTGAACAAGAACTAAGTGTTGATTTTAGCCTTAGTCCAGTAAAAAAAGCAGAACAAGCTGACGAATTGCCATCATATTATGATGCAATAGAATTAGATGAAAATGGTGAAGTTAACTTGCGTGAGTTAGTGGAAAGCGAATTACTATTAGCTATCCCCTTAATTCCTAAGCATGAACTTGACGATTGTCAGGCTCCTGCAAACAGTACCTGGGGTAAGTTACCAGAAGAGCTTGATAAACCAAATCCATTTGACGTATTGAAAAAACTTAAGTAACTAAACGATTTTAGGAGTAGGGCAATGGCTGTTCAAAAGAGTAAAAAATCTCGTTCAAGACGTGGTATGCGTCGTTCACACGATGCATTAACTGCAGAGAACTTATCAGTAGATCCAGTATCTGGTGAAACTCACCGTCGTCACCATGTAACAGCTGATGGCTTTTACAAAGGTGAAAAAGTAATCGCTAAATAAGCGTTATTGCTTTGACTGATCTGACCTTAGCGTTAGATGTTATGGGGGGCGATAAAGGCCCCCATATAACAATTCCTGCGGCAATTCATGCCATAAAAGAAAATCCCAATCTTCACTTAATTCTTTGCGGTGATGAAGATACTATTACTACTGCATTAGCAAAATTTCCCAATATAAATTCAAGCCAATTATCGATTAAACATTCAACTCAAACGGTTGAAATGTGTGATGAGCCTGCTCACGCTATTCGTTTCAAAAAAGACTCTTCAATGCGTAAAGCACTTGATTTAGTAGCTAATAATGAAGCGCAAGCTTGTGTAAGTGCCGGTAATACTGGGGCTTTATTTGCCACCGCGCATTTTGTGTTAAAAACGATAACCGATGTAGATCGTCCTGCGCTTATTTCTGCTTTACCTACCCATGATAAAAACAAACATGTGTTTATGCTTGATTTAGGGGCCAACGTTTTTTGTGATTCGCAAGTGTTGTATCAATTTGGTTTAATGGGCTCGGTTATGGCTGAAACAGTTGACGGTATTCGTAACCCTCGTGTCGCCTTATTAAATATGGGCGAAGAAGAAATAAAAGGTAGTGATAATATCAAGCAAGCCGCCGTTCAGTTAGCTGCAAACGACGACATTAATTATATTGGCTTTGTTGAAGGTAATGATATTTTTGCCAATAAAGCTGATGTGATCGTTTGTGATGGTTTTGTTGGTAATGTGGCATTAAAAACCTGCGAAGGAGTTGCTCGTTTAGTTTACCAAAAGCTTAAAAATCATTTTTCGCACAGCTTTTTTAGTCAAATTATCGGTAAATTATTAACTCCAACCATAAAAAAACTCTTTAAAATACTGAACCCCGACCAGTACAACGGTGCAAGTTTGATAGGATTACGCGGAATTGTCGTTAAAAGCCATGGTAATGCCAATGAAATGGCTTTTTATAGTGCTATCGAAGAAGCAATTAAAGAAGTAGAACGTCAGGTTCCAAACAAGATACAGGCAAAATTGGAACAAAATTTACATAATTGCGATCTTCACTAGCTATATAAGCTAATAAAACTAATTTATTAGCTATCTTATTTTTATAAAACTTTAGGTTATTAAAATGCAAAATAATTTAGCGTTTGTCTTTCCCGGACAAGGTTCGCAAACTGTAGGTATGCTTGCTGATTTTCACGATAATGAAATTGTTCAACAAACATTTTCTCAAGCTTCAGCAGCATTAGGTTATGATTTATGGCAATTAATTAGCCAAGGCCCTGCTGAAAAACTAAATCAAACCAGTTTTACTCAACCTGCGTTATTAACAGCAAGTGTTGCTTTGTATCGGTTATGGCTAGCACAAAACGATAACAAGCCAGCGTTATTAGCCGGTCATAGTTTAGGTGAATATTCTGCCTTGGTTTGTGCTGAAGTTATTTCATTGGAACAAGCGGTTAAGTTAGTAGAAAAACGTGGTGAGTTAATGCAAGCCTCTGTACCTGATGGTGTTGGTGCAATGGCGGCTATTATTGGCTTAGACGATCAAGCTATTATCGATGCTTGTGCAACCGTAGCTGGAAATGATGTTGTTAGTGCGGTTAATTTTAATTCTCCAGGCCAAGTTGTTATTGCAGGTCATAAAGAGGCGGTAGAACGTGCTGGTGTGGCATGTAAAGAAGCTGGTGCCAAGCGTGTATTACCTTTGCCTGTTAGCGTTCCTTCTCATTGCGCATTAATGAAAGACGCAGCGGAAAAATTAGCTGATGAATTAAACGCGATTGATTTTAATTCGCCTAGTATTAGTGTTATCAATAATGTTGATGTTGCTCTTGAAACTGATGTTAGTGCTATAAAACAAGCTTTAGTTAAACAATTGTATAGCCCTGTTCGTTGGACTGAATCAGTACAAAAATTAGCGGCTAGTGGCGTGGATACTGTACTTGAAGTCGGTCCAGGAAAAGTTTTACAAGGATTAATGAAGCGAATTGATAAATCAATAAATTGTGTGGCTGTTAATGATCAAGCATCATTAGATAAAGCTATTGAATTAGTTAAGTAATTAGAAATAGTATTAATAGGAATAGATATGTTCTCTTTAGAAGGTAAAGTTGCTTTAGTAACAGGTGCAAGTCGTGGTATTGGTAAAGCAATTGCAAGCCAATTAAAAACACTTGGCGCCACCGTTATTGGTACCGCAACATCTCAAAATGGTGCGGACAATATTAGCGAGTACTTAGGCGCGGGAAATGGTTTGGTGCTTAATGTTACTGACAATGATTCAATTAAAGCATTATTTGAAACGATAAAAGCTAACCATGGCGGTGTTGATATTTTAGTAAATAATGCTGGAATTACCCGCGACAATATTATGATGCGTATGAAAGATGATGAGTGGGATGATATTATTAATACTAATTTATCGTCTGTATATCGTATTAGTAAAGCGGTATTACGTCCAATGATGAAAGCTCGTACTGGTCGTATTATAAATATCGGCTCTGTCGTTGGTACTATGGGTAATGCTGGGCAAGTTAATTATGCTACTGCAAAAGCGGGTTTATTAGGCTTTACTAAATCTTTAGCCCGTGAAGTTGCTTCTCGTGGTATTACGGTAAATACCGTAGCGCCAGGATTTATCGATACCGATATGACGCAAACATTAAGTGATGAGCAAAAAGAAGGTATTTTTGCTCAAGTTCCTGCCAATCGTTTAGGAAAACCTGAAGAAATTGCCAACGCGGTTGCTTTTTTAGCATCTGATGCTGCCGCGTATATTACTGGTGAAACTTTGCACGTTAATGGTGGCATGTATATGGTTTAATCTATATTTTTATAGATTAGATGAAATTTAAAGTTGACCATATGGTTAGCGTAAAGCGCACTATTTACTTGCCTTTTAAGGTAAAATAAGCGTAAATAGTGAATGTTTAACAGGTTAGACCAGCATAAAAAGAGCAATTAGTTACTTGCATGCTTGGCTGTTGACGAATAAACTACACGCAATTTTGAAAAATTGCATTTTCTAGTAAAGGAAAAAAAATGAGTAACATTGAAGAACGCGTAAAAAAAATTATTGTTGAACAATTAGGTGTAAGCGAAGAAGAAGCAAAAAATGAAGCCTCTTTTGTTGATGATTTAGGTGCCGATTCTTTAGATACAGTAGAATTAGTTATGGCTTTAGAAGAAGAATTTGATACTGAAATTCCAGATGAAGAAGCTGAAAAAATTACTACAGTTCAATCAGCAATCGATTACGTTTCTGCTCATCAGTAAGCATTAATCGAATTATTATTTAGTTTTAAGTACTAAATAAATTATTTCTCAGGCGGTTAATTCCGCCTGTTTTGTTTCTATAATTAAAAGGTTTACCAGTTGAACATTTTAATTAATTCATCCATTAACTAAAGAAAATCAAGTTTTCTTTATGCTAACAGAGGCAGATTTTTTCATGCGTCGTGTTGTTATTACTGGTCTTGGTATGTTGAGTCCACTGGGCAATGATCCAGAAACTACTTGGCAAAATTTACTTTTAGGGAAAAGTGGTATTTCACTAATAGAACATTTTGATGTTGCTAGTTTTCCTACTCAATTTGCCGGTATGGTTAAAGATTTTAATTGTGAAGATTTTGGTTTGAGTAAAAAAGATGCCCGTAAAATGGATCTTTTTATTCAATATGGATTAGCCGCAGGCACGCAAGCGTTTGAAGATTCTGGCCTTGAAATCACCGAACAAAATGCAAGCCGTGTTGGTGTAGCCATTGGTTCTGGTATTGGTGGTTTAGGGTTAATTGAAGAAAACCATAGCAAATATCTTAAATCAGGAGTGCGTAAACTCTCTCCTTTTTTCTGTCCTTCGACTATTTTAAATATGGTTTCAGGACAATTATCCATTAAGCATGCTTTAAAAGGTCCTAATATTGCCATTGTTACAGCCTGTACCAGTGGAGTACACAATATTGGTCAATCTGCTCGTATGATAGCTTATGGCGATGCCGATGTTATGCTCGCAGGTGGTGCTGAAAAAGCGTCAACCGAATTAGGTATTGGCGGCTTTTGTGCGGCACGCGCATTATCAACGCGCAATGACTCACCACAACAAGCAAGCCGACCTTGGGATAAAGACCGAGATGGATTTGTACTTAGTGATGGCGCAGGGGTATTAGTGCTTGAAGAATACGAACATGCCAAAGCGCGCGGCGCTAAAATTTATGCGGAACTTTGTGGTTTTGGTATGAGTGCCGATGCTTATCACATGACTTCACCGCCAGCAGATGGTGCAGGTGCCGCTTTAGCCATGGAAAATTGTATTAAAGATGCCAAAATAGATAAAAAGCTCATTGGTTATATAAATGCCCATGGCACCTCAACTAACGCTGGTGATATAGCTGAAACCAATGCGGTTAAATCTGTTTTTGCAGAGCATGCCTATAAAGTACCGGTAAGTTCAACTAAATCGATGACAGGTCATATGTTAGGTGCTGCTGGTGCCGCAGAAGCTATTTTTACGGTGCAAGCTTTAACCAATGGTATGCTCCCTCCTACCATTAATTTAGACAATCCTGATGACGGTTGTGATTTAGATTATGTACCGAATACCGCAAGAGATGCGCAATTAGAGTATGCCTTGTGTAATTCTTTTGGTTTTGGTGGTACAAACGGTTCGTTATTATTTAAAAAAATGTAATAAAAATCGTTATTTACTTGATCAAAAAATTAAAACCTGAATACTAGCAATAGATTCAGGTTTTTTTATTAAAAAGTATTGTATTCATGCTTT
>Ga0114932_10005354_pt1 | contig 11423 bp, 10 predicted proteins | sample 2SBtaG_2_FD_87286 | JGI IMG/M metagenome (GOLD analysis project Ga0114932, IMG submission 87286) | Deep subsurface microbial communities from Kolumbo volcano to uncover new lineages of life (NeLLi) - 2SBTROV12_ACTIVE470 metaG | ecosystem: Environmental > Aquatic > Marine > Volcanic ... | reverse complement strand
GCTGGCTGTAAAATTACCACAGGGCGTTTGGCGACTGATGCCGTACAGCATAGGCGGTCTTGCCGGGTTCTGGACAATCGAGCGAACGCTTTCATTTTTGTAGATAGTTTCTCACTGTACTCTGAGTAGTTGCCTTTAGCATTAGTATCTTCTCCTGCTGGAGAGAGTGGTTCAAAATGTGAATATTGATGTGTCGTCATTATGGATGTGATGGTGTTAAGGTATCATTGGAAACTGTGCGCCATGGCTTGATTGATAATTGGCTGCGTCATATTAAGGATGTAAGCCGATTCAATGCCGAAAAATTAAATGGACTTGAGCCTGATAAAAAGCTGGATACTCTATGCGAACTTTATGTAATTGAGCAGGTGACCAATGTATGTAATACAACTATCGTTCAGAAGGCGCGGGGCACTGGCACAAGGCTTTCTGTTCATGGCTGGGTTTATGGTATTGAAAATGGAATATTGAAAGATTAGGATGTATGTTTTTCTTCCAAAAAAGAGTTTACTGAAACAAATAGCAATTTGTTAGAAGGCATGTAGTTAGTCAGATAATGATGAATTGGAGTGGATAACATCGTGGCCATACCAATGTTATTTGGAAAATCGTCGAATCCACAAATTTAGGTAAACTTTTGGGATGCGAATTCGACGGAGGACATTACAAAGATTGGCTAGAATTTTTCGGAATTAAATCTAAGAGAACAGTAATTGAGTATTCTCAATATGAAATTTTCCATATCAATTGCTTATCTGGATTATGAGATGAATCCGTTAGAACTCCGAGAGATGAAGTGCCGAAGATCGTTGTTTGGCTTTGATCGATGGCTTGTATCGGGATGCGCATAAAGCCAGGTTAACAAGTCCACTGTCGGCCTTTGTTTACCGATGCCGACGAATATTTTACAGCGAGGCAGGGACCGAATGCGCCATTTATGGGATATCATTTCCGCATACTAACGGGGCAGGGCGCGCAAAGAAACGGTGGTGCATAAAGCTATATCATTGGTGTAATACGCTGGCTGGATTCTCGATATAAGCTTGTCCTGCAGACTATGGTTCTACTGGCATCATGTCATTTATCGTTCATCATGAAGGCACTTTTTACCAGAAGGATCTAGGCAAACAAACGCGGATGGTTGTCAGTGCAATGAGTACATATAATCCAGGCAAAAGCTGGGTATTGGTGGAAAAAGTAAATTTGCCTTTGGAATCAGGGCATGAATGAACTCAGCCACCGCGACTATCGAAGACATGATGTTCCGGATGAATATCTAAGCAAATGGCAAGAGACCATCGACGTTCTCGCTGACGTGTTCAATGTGCCGGCCGGTCTGGTGATGAGAGTCCTTCCTGAAGAAATAAAAGTCCTGGTGAGCAGTCGGAGCGAAAACAATCCGTATAATGCTGGTGAGCGAGCCAGTCTGGATACCGGACTGTATTGCGAAACGGTCATGGCGACACGTTCCCCGCTGCATGTCCCTAATGCGTTAGAAGATCCTGAATGGCAGAACAATCCGGATGTGGAACTAGACATGATCTCATACATTGGTATGCCACTCATCTGGCCGGATGACAGTGTGTTCGGAACGGTCTGCATTCTCGATAAGAATCAAATGGACAACCAACATGGTTACCTGCGATTAGTGGAGCAGTTCAAGGGGATTATCGAGCGAGATTTCCAGATGCTTCTGCGTAACGCCGAGCTTCAGCAGGCACGGAAAGCGGCGGAACAGGCCAATCAACGGATGCGCAATGATCTGGACGCGGCCGCCAGAATTCAGCTATCTCTTTTGCCAAATAAACTATTCAGTGTTGATGGCGTTGATCTTGACTGGTTTTATCAACCCTGCGATGAACTTGCCGGCGATGGACTTAACCTTTTTAAGCTGAGTGACCATGAGATCGCACTCTATGTATTAGATGTATCCGGACATGGTGTCCCGTCGGCCTTACTGGCTGTATCGGTTACGCATTACATTTCGCAATTACTGGAAAGTAAACGCAGTGATGAGACTGGGTTGGATATCCATAGCCCCACCTCGATGGCCGCTCGGCTGAATACGTTCTTTCCAATGGTATCTGTTGGCAATCACTATTTTACATTTGTGTACGGTGTACTTGATTTGAAAGAAAACTCATTCTGTTTCGTCAGCGCCGGGGGTCCCGGGCCCCTTGTCGTTCATAGCGACGGCAGTAGTAATGTTCATGATGTGCCGGCAGTACCCCTTGGCGTGTTTAGTGATTCGGAGTACATAAACACAACCATTGAGTTAAACAATGGTGACCGACTCTATCTGCATTCAGATGGGTTGTATGAAGAGAGAAAGCCAGATACGCGGGAAATGTATGGTCGAGAACGGATGCAACAAATATTGAGTCAGCATTCTGCCCGCCCATTTTCTGAGAGTATTGGTAAATTAGTTGAATCAGTTGTTGCATGGCGCGGGGATGAGCCTTTTTCTGATGATGTCGCGATAATTGGGTGCCAAATACGAGCATCACAATAGATGTGCCTAGGGAAATGAATTGTTTCCCAGTCTATCGAGTTGACAAAAGCCTTTCTGGATTCATCAAGTGATGCCCTTTTTTCGCATTCTAATTATCAGAAGGCGAACTGTTCTACCGGTTTTTTCGGCTATTCATGCATGGAAAATCATGATGTTAATGTTATTGTGGAATCTATATGGATTTTGGTGTTTTAATAGCAACTAAGCGCATGTCATTGGGTGTCAACAGAGTTAATCCTAATGAAGCTATTACTGATAATGGTCGGAGATGCGTGAGCGAATATTTTGCCGAAGGATGCTTAATTATACCTTTTTTACATGTTGGTCAGTTGCAACTCGAAAATGCCCATTAGCATGGTCGTTGGTTAGTAGAGATTGCGAATGTATTCAATGCTTAAAAATTGGTGTTTGAAGGAGTAATTTTATGAAAATAATGAATGGTTCTTTTTTGGTGTACATCAGGGTGTTGGCGGTGGTTTTATTGACCGCACTGTGTTCTCAACCGAGTACGATTAAAGCCGAGGTTGATGTGGATGAAGTGTTTAAACTCCTACCTTTTTCCGATAAAGAAAGGCAAAAAATCCTGAAAGGAGAGATTGTCAAAACGCTACCTATCGAAACGGCCGATCGTGAGCTGGCAGTTGGTCTTGGCTTTTTGGTCAAAAATAATCCGGAGCTGGTCGAGACATATTTTTTACAGGGTAAGCTAATGGATAACCCAGAAGCAATAATCAATCATCGGGTTATTAACACCACGTCTGATTTTAAGGCTTTGAAGTTGACGACGGAGGAGAAAAGTGAAATCAAAAAATTTCTGGCTGCCAGTCCGGGTAGAGACTTGAATCTGGGTGCCCATGAAATTGCTGCTTTTAACGCTTTAAAAGCAAAAGGACTGAGCGATAAGGATTCCAATGTCCAGGTGTTGGCACAAATGCAGACAATGTTGTCGGAACGCTATCAGGCTTATCGGAATGGCGGGGTGTCGGCCATTGCCCCTTATGAGCTAGGGGATGGTCAACAATTCAAATTGGGGGAGTATTTGCAGAGTATTAGCGAAATTACGGCAGTATTGGAAAAATTTTATCCGAAATTCCATAAGATATTGCTGGAGTACCCCAAGATCAAGGATCCGGATCTGAAAGAACAGTTCTTCTGGTTGAAAATGATTGTCGAAGGACGACCGACGTTTACCCTGATACACCGAATGGCGATGGAAGAAAACGGCGCCCATGTTGTGGCCGCAAGGCATTTTTACGCCAGCCAGGCTTATAATGGTCAACAGGAACTGGGTATATTACTACCATCCAGCAAGGGCACGCTTGCTGTTGTTTTAACCCGAGTTTCATCTGATGAAGTTGCTGGTTTCGGTAGTAGCGCTAAACGTTTTATTGGTAAACGCTTGTTGGCCAGTGAATTGGCCGGTTTCTTCAAGGTAGTACAGGACAAAGTTGGAAAATAATTTATCTTTAAGTACTCATGAATAAATATTTAAGTGTTAAAGCCTATGCACTATTCATAGTTCTGGCGGTTATCACTGGTTGTACTGCGGTGTATCACACAGTTCAATCACCAGACTTCGATGCCCTATATGGACCCTCCAAGCCAAAGAAGCGCTTTTTGACGAACAAAGCAGTTCAGGAAAACCTGGCTCAGGGAGCCGTTTCCTACCACAATGATATCAAGCCCATTTTGGAATCGCGCTGTATAGCCTGCCATGCTTGCTACGATGCCCCGTGCCAATTGAAGCTGAGTTCTGCGACAGGTTTGGACAGAGGTGCAACAAAACAGACGGTATATGATGGCGCCAGATTAACTGCTGCAGAGCCAACCCGGTTGTTCATTGATGCGATGGACACTGAAGCTTGGAGGAAGAAGAATTTTTACCCGGTCCTAAATGAGCGAATGAATTCGACTCAGGCGGCGCTAGATAATTCTCTATTAGCCAAATTATTACAATTAAAACGGGAGAACCCTTTACCTGAGTCTGGAAAACTAGCGGATTCATTTGAACTCGATATAGGCCGTACACTGGAATGTCCGACTGTTGGCGAATTTGCCCAGTATAAGCAGGAACACCCGGATTGGGGCATGCCGTATGCGATGCCGGGGATATCTTTAAAACAGGAATATACCATCATGACCTGGCTCCAGGAAGGGGCAAAATTTGACCCCAAACCGCCGTTATCAGCTGAGGCGGTAGCGGCAGTTGAACATTGGGAGAATTTTTTCAATCGGTCTACGCTGAAACAACAACTTGTTTCACGTTATATCTATGAACACTTGTTTATTGGTCATATTCACTTTCAAGGCCATCCGGACACTGAATTTTATCGTCTGATCCGTTCCACAACACCGCCCGGGCAGCCTGCCAGTGAAATCGCAACGTCGCTTCCCTATGATGACCCCGGAGTGGCTAAATTTTACTATCGCTTGAGACCTATTGAAGAAACTATTGTTGATAAAACCCATTTTGTTTATGAATTAAGCAATGAAAAAATGCGGCGCTATGATGAGTTGTTTTTTCAACCTGAGTACACAGTGGCTGAATTGCCTTCGTACCAACCCGAAACCGCGTCCAATCCGTTTTCGACTTTCATCGACATACCCTATCTTTCACGATATCGGTTCATGTTGGATGACGCCCATTATTTTGTTTCGGGTTTTATAAAGGGTCCGGTGTGCAGGGGACAGATCGCGTTGAATGTGATAAGGGATAGATTCTGGATTGTCTTCTATAACCCTGGGGGTTCGAAACACCAGCCGAATATGGTAGGACAAATTAACAATTTTTTGACAAAACAAGATCCTACCTTACGCTTGCCGGGGGCAGCCGGTGACGACCTTGGGCTGTTTGGCTGGCGAAAATATAATGAGCTTGCCGAAGAATACCTTAAAAATAAAGACGCCTTTGCTAATCAACTCATAGAAGAGCATGGAGGCTTTCAGATGGGTGATATATGGGATGGAGATGGCATTAATCAGAATGCCGCTCTAACGGTTTTTCGGCATTTCGACAGCGCGACTGTCGTAAAAGGTCTGATAGGCGATACGCCATTAACCGGCTGGATTGTCGATTACCCAATTTTTGAGCGGGTACATTATTTGCTCGTTGCCGGGTTTGATGTCTACGGCACAGTTGATCATCAACTGGCCACTCGAAAGTATATGGATTTTTTGCGCATGGACGGAGAAAACAACTTGCTTAGGTGGATGCCCGCCGATCAGCGAAAAAAAATGCATGACAACTGGTATAAGGGGTTGACTGGAAGCGCTGTCAGATACTTTGATACGCCCTATTATAGTGCGGCTTACGAAACGGGAATCCACTATCGGACCACCAATTATAAAAAGGAATTTTTTGACCAAATCAGGCAGCGATTGGGTAAAGCAGCGGGTGACAATGATGTTTTGAACCAATGTGGGCAGGCGTTCTGCACAAGAAAAGGGATATCTCCATTGCAAGTGGAGGCCGATGCCGCAATGAGTAAACTGACCTCACTCAGAGGGAGAGAGCTGAGTATTTTGCCGGATATGTCGTTGGTTAGGGTAAGAACCGGGCAAGAAAAAACTGATCTGGTTTACACGCTGTTAGTGAACAAAGCCCTCGAAAATGTTGCGGTAATGATAGCCGAGAATCTACGTCGGGAACCGGAGCTTGATACGCTAACAGTAGTTCCCGGTTTTCTGGGCAGTTACCCGAATTTTTTCTTCAACGTGAAAAAAGAACAATTGGAAGAATTTATTGAAACGATAAGGAATGCCTGGACCAGCAAAGATAAGGACGCGTTTTACAGCAGATTTGGAGTACGCCGTAGCAATCCGGAAATCTGGCAATACTCCGACTGGTTTAATGCACAGCACAAAAAATATAGAGATATACAGGCGGGTTTATTTGACATGAATCGATATCATAATTTCTAACATTTATTTTGTCACAGTCGTGTTTACCTCTTTAAATAAAGCTAGCGTGTCGTTAACCGTTTGTAAAATTTCCTTGCCGTAACCAGCAAGAGAGGGAATTGACGTGTTTTATTCGGTATGCGGTGAATAGATTAGTGGTCTGTCATTTGCTGTTTGATGGCATCGGCTATCTCTCGACTAAACATGGCAAGTAGTCGGTTTTGAGCAGCGACAAATTCGTGATAATCAGCAGATAGGACGGTTTCTTGCAGCACCGATTTACCTGCGACGATGGGTTGATCGTCATAAGGTTTAATTAGCCAGTCGGCATTCAGAGTAACAGCACCACCCAGTTCGCCGCCCAATTCGCGAATATTGACAATGATCTGAAAATCGATAGGCATTAGAGTGATTTCTTGACTCAGGGTCATGCGATTGGTTGGTAGCAGGATAGCAATATTGCCACCTAGAACTCGTTCCAGATCATCCCGTAAATCGCCCCCCCAGCGATGAAATTCTGAAAGGTTCAATGTGTTAGAGCCAGTGCGGGTGACGATCTGGGGTTGATCCAATGTATCGGGAATCGTCACTGGGCCGATCTTGATAGCGACCATCGCACTGTCCTCCGTGACGGTTGCAGAATGGGGAATAGTGTTAAAGGTATAGAATTTTGCCTGCGGGGAACTGCTACAACCGGTCATTAGCAGGAGGGCAGCAGCGGTCATTGCAGTGACAAGTAGGGTGTTATTCATTATTTATCTCTTTTTTTCCACTGATTAATGCTTCCGGGTGGCGTTCCAGGTAATCGGTCAGGGTTTTGACCGAACGCGCAGCTTTGGTCAGTTCTTTTAACATCATTTGCAAATCTTGCTGCATCGGTGAATCATTTTGTAGCGTAGTCTGCATGGATAGTAAAGACTTTTCGGTTTGCTTCAAGGTGGCTGAAATCTCCGGCACCATCCTATGATTCAGGTTGGCACTCAATTTCTTTATTTCGATCAGAGTGTTGTTGGCGTTATCGAGTAGGTCCTTAATGTTTTTACCGATTTCAACTAACGTGGTGGGCACCGTTGGAAACTCAATTATGTTTGCAGACCAGTCAATCGTATAGGGTTCGGCATCCTCAAAAAAATCCACATCGACATACAACTGGCCAGTCAGTAGATTTCCTGTTTTCAATTGGGCTCTTAAACCCTGTGCTATAAAATGGTCAAGGCGCTGTTTGTACTTGGCCAACAATTGTTCTTTGGTGTGCTCGGAGCCATGAAAAGCCATACGGCCAAGTTCAGCAACTATCGAAACGGGTATAGTGATTTCTCTGGTTTTGGAAATATAGGACAAACTTATGCCGGTGACTTCTCCAAGCTGTATGCCACGGAATTCTACCGGGGCACCAACCGTTAGACCTCGAACCGATTCTTTGAAATTAAGTACATATTTGTGTCCAGATTTGTAATCTTTTTCAAAAGCTTCGGCCTTATTGTTAAAAAACTTGAATACAGTATGTTCCTTGGCAGCTTCGATATTTTCATCGGAATTCGGAGTCTCGAAGGCTATTCCACCGACCACAATGGAGAGCAGCGAATCAGTGTCGACTTTAATACCGTTGGCGTCCAATTTGAAATTCAGGCCGCTGGAATTCCAAAATCGGGTGGAGTTGTTAATCCACTGGTCAAATGGCGCCAGCACAAAAATTTCGATGGTAACGGATTTACCATCGTCATTGAGGTGGTAATCGACGACCCGGCCGACATTAAATTTCCGGTAATAGATTGGCACACCCCTTTCGATCGAGCCCAAATTATTAGCGTGTAAAATGAAATGTTTGCCAGGGGCGCCGCGCGTGATCACCGGCGGCTTTTCCAGGCCGATAAAATGTTTGGTTTTTACGCCCCCGGTACTGGGGTCGATGCCAATATAGGCACCCGATAACAGCGTCTCAAGACCGGAAACGCCACTGGCGGCTACCCGGGCGGTGACGACCCAGAATCGGGTGTTTTTGCTTAGAAATTTCTTGCCATCCTTGACCAATTCGGCGGTTACGACCACACCATCCATATTATCTTTTAAAGCAATAGCATTTACTTTACCAATCTCAACGTTTTGGTATTTGATTTTGGTCTTACCAGCCTCCAGTCCATCTGCGGTTTTAAAGGTAATGGTGATGGTTGGCCCCATATTCGACCAAGCTTTATAGGCTATCCATGCACCTATCAAAACAGCGACCAAGGGTACCAACCAGATCAGGGAAAATCGTGAGCGCGGTTGAATGATGCTGTCTGGCAGATCATCAAACTGATTGTCATCGGGTTGTTTATCCATTGGGGCTCTCCAATTTATCCCAAATTAGTCGGGGGTCAAATGCCATGGCCGATAACAGCGTCAACACCACAACGGCCCCAAAGGCGAGTGCACCCAAGCCGGCTTCGATTTCTGCGATGCCCTGAATTTGGATGAGTGCCGCCATCAAAGTTACCACAAATATATCTACCATGGACCAGCGGCCTATGGCTTCGGTCAGTCGGTACAGGCGAGTGCGCTCGTTTGGATTCCATTGAATATTGAGGTACACAGATATTTGCAAAAAACTAAGGATGATCAGTTTAATCGACGGTACGAAAACACTGGCTATGAAAATCACCAGCGCCAGCGGCCAGTCGCCCGATGTTAACAGATAAATGACACCGCTCATAATAGTATCACCTTCGGTGCTGCCCAGGTTGGTGACAACCATCATAGGCAGCAAATTGGCCGGTATAAACAACACTATGGCTGCAATGAGTAGTGCGCTACTCCGCACTAAGCTATCAGGCTTTCGAAAATGTAACGGGGAATCACAACGAGGGCAGCAAACATTGTGGGCATCTACGGGCAGGGAGGTCAACAAATTACAATTATGGCAATTGACCATTTTCGTTTGGCCCAAGTTGTCGTGCTTTAAATCCGGGCGTTTATACGCACTGATCTGGTCCCAGATTATTTCAGCATCGGAGCCGGCTATTATTGCAGCAATTAAAAAGATCAATATTCCGAATGCCCATAGGCCAATACCGGGTGTGACAGTTGCCATACCGGCCAGCTTGACGATGGAAACCAGGATGCCCAACATAAACACTTCCAACATGCTCCACGAGGTGATCATTCTAATAAAGCGGTAAACATGCGGCGCTTGCCAGGGGACATGGTTTAGGTACAAGGGTAACAGTACGTACAGCAAACCGCCCAGTTGTAACATTGGTGCCCCAATGCTAGTAATAAACACCAGCCCAGCCAATAATTTCATGTCGTGGTCCAGAAAATGCTGGACGCCGGCGAACAGGGTGGCAGACATTTCATGCCCGCCAACTTGCAGGTGCAGAATTGGAAATACATTAGCCAGGATAAGTAGTACGATAGCCGTAATAACTAACGCCAGGGAATGTTCGATGCTCTGTTCAGGGGCTATACGCTGACGTTGACGTAGTAGAGCGATGCAACGGCAGCACTTTACTGCACCGTCTTCAGGCATATGCTGTGTTTTCTGCAATAAACCACAATCGTGGCAGCTGGTAATAGAAAGAGGTTCGCTCATGACCTTTTGGATAGCGGTGTTTTGCATCGGTTCTAGTAGAGCGTTTATATTAACACCCGAGTATATCCATTAAAAAGTGTTGTGGTTTCTTGGTGGGTAGGAGGCAGTTCAAAGCTATGAAATCCGATAGTCAGGATTAACTTTCCGGGACTTGCTTGTTCTGGGCAGGCAGTTTTGCGAGATAATTGCCTCAGCCCCTAACAGACGCTTGGTGGCGTCGCATCCGGTTTATCAATATTTAAGGCGACGTTACGGATTCAACCTAAAAAGAGTTACGTGGGAATCAGGCGAGGAGACCAATGAGGTATTGTTATCAGAGCTGACGCTTCTGCTCAAGGAACATCCCTCTACATTGATGTTCTGGGAGAATGAGCCTCATCCAGCGAACGTGGCAAGACTGCACAGTATGGGCATCGATAGCCTGGTTTTCGATCCCTGTGAGGGTCGGCCTGTGGCAGGGGATGTCCTTGATGTAATGCAGCAAAATTGGGGAAAACTGAAAAGAGTTGTCAGCAAGCTTCCAAGCGTTAACGCTCGCTCGTTTAAGGTACATCCGGTCTATCGAGAACTTGGAGTGAAATACCAGATTAAGTAATTGCCGTACCAAGCCAATTGCTAATTTCACTGCTATTTAGAATCATATTTATTGATGATACTGTCATAGCTACCGTCGGCCTTCATCGATTTCAGCGCTTTGTTAAAACCGGCGATAATTTCCGCGTGCTTGGGGTTGTTTTGACTGACGGCGATATGAGTGCCTTTGCGGATAAGAGGTTTGGGCAATATGGTCATTTCGGTAGACTGGTTTGGTAGGTACTTTTCCAGTTGATATCTTATTTTGCGCTGTTCTCCGAGCGTTAGGTCGATTTGGCCTTGTTTCAATAGCTGTAGGTTTTGCAAAAGATGATTTTGCGGAATTCGGGCAAATTGCCGTGATTGAAAAAAGGCATCGCTGTATGCGTAGCCCTTTATAGTGCCGATTAGCAGTCCATGCAGGTCGTTAAGATTGTTGAATTGGATGTCCTGCGACGAAGTTTTTTTGATAAATTTTATTTCGTGGAATATATATGGATCGCTGTAGGCGAAATCCTTTGCCCTTTCTTTGGTATACCAGATGGAGCCAATAACATCGAACACACCGATTAGCCCACCTTCATAGGTGCGAGTCCAGCTTTCAAATACGAAGGAGGGTTGAAAGCCGGCACGTTTCAGAGCGGTTTCCACGATTTCTAGTGACAGTCCTCTGCCTTGCTGGGTGCGACCGAAATAAGGGGCTTCTTCTTTGGCAACGACGGTTATAGCAAGAGCCATTGGCGCGCAAAACAGCAGCAACGCGAAACTGATAAATTGATTTTTGATTGAGTCCATAATGATACTTGTTTGAAGGTATTGTGAACATTAGATAGGTCATTCTGGTTCGGTAGCTGTGTTGTATCAAGG
>Ga0114932_10005353_pt1 | contig 11426 bp, 14 predicted proteins | sample 2SBtaG_2_FD_87286 | JGI IMG/M metagenome (GOLD analysis project Ga0114932, IMG submission 87286) | Deep subsurface microbial communities from Kolumbo volcano to uncover new lineages of life (NeLLi) - 2SBTROV12_ACTIVE470 metaG | ecosystem: Environmental > Aquatic > Marine > Volcanic ... | reverse complement strand
TTAATTGACTATTAGTTAACTTACAGTGTTTATTCAGTAATGCTAAAGCACTGTTGTTTTCGTCAACATTAAGGTGTAGTTCTAATTTAGGCAAAATAATTTATACTCGTTGTTCTGTAATACTCGTTCCATTATTAGGAAATATTAACAAATAAACATCATGATAAATATTCAACAATTTAAATCATTGCAAAAAAAATCAAGTCAGTCTTTTCATCAACAGAAAAAACTGATCAAAAACTTAATGTTAGGAAAACCTCAGTATTGTCCTATATGTAAGGAAAAACTCGCATTTAAAAGCAACGAAAAGGGTACATTGGTTAACGTTTATTGTGTTAAAGGTTGCACTGATATTGAATTAGATATTAGTTAATAGATGTTTATCGTAAAAATACTTCTATTCGTAGCATGTTTACTTGTTGTTAAATTTAAATCGTAATAGTCTTAAACTCTCATTTAATTATTGCTTCATTTAATTATCACAAAAATAATAAAGGAAAGTAAAATGTCTAAAATTGCACCATCGTTAGTGATGCTTGCGTTATCAGTTTCTTTATCTGGATGTTTCCATGAAAAGCAAGATGCTAAAGTTACCATTAATAAAAATCCTTATCCGAGTACATATCAACATCTTCCTCAACATAATACTTTAATACAAAATACTACTGTATTAACCGGCACAGGTGAGCGTTTAGATAATGCCGATGTATTATTTGTTGATGGTAAAATTAAACAAGTTGGAAAAAATTTAACGGCTGACAATGCAACTGTTATTGATGGTAAAGGTAAGTGGGTTACCCCAGGCATCATCGATGTGCATTCTCATTTAGGTGTTTATCCGAGCCCATCTTTTGAATCTAATGCCGATGGCAATGAAATGACCAACCCTAATACTTCGCGAGTATGGGCAGAGCACAGTGTTTGGCCGCAAGATCCTGGTTTTAATACTGCTAGAGCAGGTGGGGTTACGACCTTACAATTGTTACCTGGCTCTGCTAACTTATTTGGTGGACGTGGTGTTACCTTAAAAAATATTCCCAGTGTGACTATGCAAGGTATGAAGTTTCCAGAGGCTCCTTATGGTTTAAAAATGGCTTGTGGCGAAAATCCAAAAAGAGTTTACGGCAAGCAACATGTTGCTCCATCTACTCGAATGGGCAATATGGCTGGCTATCGTGAAGCGTGGGCAAAAGCCACTGAGTATAAACGGGCTTGGGAAAAATATGAGAGTGATTATGCCGAAGGCAAAAATCCTAAAGCACCAAAACGAGATTTAACGCTTGATACGCTTCGTGGCGTGTTAGATGGTGAAATTCTCATTCAAAACCATTGTTACAAAGCCGAAGAAATGGCGATGATGATTGATTTAGGTAAAGAGTTTCACTATAACGCTGGCACATTCCACCATGCTGTAGAGGCTTATAAAATAGCTGATTTACTGGCTGAAAATGGTAATTGTGCAGCAATGTGGCCAGATTGGTGGGGATTTAAAATGGAAGCTTACGATATGGTGCAAGAAAATGCCGCTATCGTTGATGCCGCTAAAAATTCTTGTGCCATTGTGCATTCAGATTCAGGCAAAACTATTCAACGTTTAAACCAAGAAGCCGGTAAAATTATGTATCGAGCTGACGAAAATGGTTTTAATTTAGCCCCTAAAGATGCCATTCGTTGGATCACCTTAAATGCTGCTAAAGCAATTGGCTTAAATGATAAAATAGGTAGTTTAGAGCAAGGTAAAAATGCCGATGTCGTTATTTGGAATCAAAATCCATTTAGTGTTTATGCTCATGCCGAACAAGTCTTTATTGATGGCGCTAAAGTGTTTGATTCTTTAAATAAAAAATATCAACCACAAAGTGATTTTTTATTAGCACAACCTAATGTTACTCACGAAAATGCAGCCCAATAAAAGGAATAATAACATGAATTTAAAAAAATTCTCTTTAGCTATGTTGGCGATTGCAGCCACTACGAATGTGACCCAAGCAAAAAGTGTCTTAATTAATAATGCAACCATTTATACCGCAAGTGAACAAGGCATTTTAGAGCACGCTAATGTATTGATTGACCAAGGTAAAATTGTCGCGATTAATTCACAAACAACTAATGCCGATGAAGTTATTGATGCCAAAGGTAAAATCTTAACACCAGGGTTAATTGCGGCAATGAATCAGCTAGGGTTAGTGGAAGTAAGCGCCGTTTCATCTTCTCGCGATGCTAGCGATAAAAAAGCGAAAATAACGTTTGATCCGAGCTTAGCTTTTAATCCCATGTCTACCTTGATCCCTTATGCGCGTAAAGGCGGCATAACCCGTAGTATTGTTGCCCCTGCTGGTGGCGAAAGTATTTTTAAAGGTCAAAGTTTTGTTGTTGATTTATCGGGAAAATTTGACAGTGTTCTACAACCTAACAATGGTGTCGTAGCCGCAATTGGTGCAGAACGAAAAGGTTCGCGTGCGATAGCAATACAAAAATTATTTAACACCTTTGAAGATGCTGAGAAAAAGCAGGCTAAAGCAAAATTAAAGGCAAAAGATAAAAAAGCTAAAGCTGGAAGTAAAGCAGAGGCTAAGCGTGACGAAAAAATTATTAATGCCATCTTAGCTGGCGATAAGCCTTTATTTGTTTATGCTGATAGAGCTACAGATATTTTGGCGTTAATTAAATTAAAACAACGCTTTAAGTTAAATTTAGTTATTCTTGATGCGGGCGATGCTGAATTAGTAAGCAAGCAATTAGTGGCAGCGAAAGTTCCGGTAATTATTGATCCAATGCGTGATTTACCAGGAAGTTTTGACTCATTACATGTTTCTTTAAAAACAGCGGCTAACTTAATAAAAGCAGGCGTAAAAGTCGGTTTTTATAATCAAGATACCCACAATATTTATCAATTACGTTTTAATGCGGGTAATGCGGTAGCAAATGGTGTTAGTAAAAGCGCTGCTTTAGCTGCTGTTACTAGTAATATTGCTGATATATTTCATATGAATAGCGGAAAAATAGCAAAAGGACAGGCCGCAGATTTAGTTTTGTGGAGCGCAGATCCATTTGAATTAAGTTCGCGAGTTGAAAAAATGTGGATTGCTGGTGAAGAATACAGCACCGATTCACGTCAAGATGCGTTACGAAATCGTTATTTAAAAAAATCTCAATTACCGGTAGCTTACAACAAATAATTAATAACGTTATTGTTTAGTTCGTAGTCGTAAAAATTAAAACGCCGTTTAATGTTATTAAACGGCGTTTTTTATTAGCAAAACACAATTAAGCTAGCGTTGCTAATCTCTAAAAAAAGCGCATAATTCTGGCTAACCTCAATTTTAGATCTTTCTTCTCTGCTTTAAAAAATAATAAACAGGATCTCAACAATGGAAAAAATTCGCTTAACTCAATACTCTCATGGCGCAGGTTGTGGTTGTAAAATAGCGCCAGCGGTACTTGATGACACAGAGAGAGAAAAGAATATAAAGAAATAGAGATAAATATGGAATTTTGTGAAATTTGGCGGAATTAAGTGGTTCAGTATTTGAAAAAGAGTTTCAAATACTGAAAATACAAATAGGCTAGAATAATTCGGGTTGTCGTTCGTTCAACTCAGCAAGATACCCTTCCTTTATAACTCGATACACATGCGTTTTACTAACACCAAATTGTTTGGCTAATTCTTGATGATTGTTACCGGTGAATGCTTTGTAAATTGCATTATGTGACATGATGGCATTTAGTGATCTGCCCATTGGAAAATAAATCGGTTCACCACCAAAGTTTTTGCGTAGTTGATCGCACATTTCGCGTGCTGTATTTTCAGCTTCTTCCTTATCAATACCAAACTCATTTAAAGAGGTTTCAATAAATAGCATAAATTGTAATAAAAACTCGGCTGAACGTTCTGGAATACTCATTGTTGGTTACTCCTAAATTTATTCTGCATTTCTTCAAATTTGGCTTTGTTTTCAGCATCAGACTCTTGATAAAACTGTTTAACTTCTAAAGACACGCTTTTTTGTTTAGTTGGTCCATTGACTGGATGAAAGTATTGATCCTTGATAGTTTCAATTACCTTTTTTAAATAGCTATGATTTTTCAATGGCTGCGCAGTACCTTGTTGGCGTTTAGCATGTAAGGTCTGTACTGTTTGTTCAAGCGCGGCATTAAGTGCGTTTTTGTTCTCACTAAGTTCAAGTACTTCATCAATTAAGCGCGTGGCTCTGTCGTTGTTTAAGTCAGATTTAGCAGGACGAAACAAAGCAACATAACCAATCACATTAACCGCTAAACTTTTTGGTAATTTTGCAACTGTCGCTAGCAATGCTTTAGCACTATTGTCTTGAACTAATGCGTCTAAATGGATATTGGCGTGGCATGTATTACAACGGGTTAACTTCATTATTTTTGTACCGTTACATTGTGTTGTTTTAATATTGATAAAAAGTCGCTGTATGCACTACTAATAACAGCATGAGTATTTTCAGCTTCCCCCATGCGTACAGACCAATTCCTAAAATCAGTGATTTGATCCGTTGTTAATTTGCCAGCGTAGGCTAAATCGCGCACTTGGCAAAACACTTTAGGCATAGCATCTTTTAATAAGCGCATGTGCCATTTTTTAAGCTGTTCAACTAGCGCATAAATCATATTGCCTTTCATCCACTCTAGCTTAGTGATCGCTACACCTTTATTTAAACGTTTAGACTGATTGCTCGCCCAAGTTTGCAATGCTTGTTCAGTGCCAGAGGATAAAAAACCTTGATAATGCATTTGGATCCACACCTGGCGAAGTTTATCTAGCATGGAATGAGTGTTTTCAGCTTTATCTCGGCTTTTAGGGCTTTTTTCTTTAGCTGATTTGACTTTAAAGCCTGATTTTTTCATATACTCAAGCACTATTACCAAATCGGGAATAGTCATAGCGCGTAAGCTATTTTTACGAGTTAAATCATTTAATGACTGTCGATAAAGATCTTCATCCATATTTAACTGTTTTTTAGCAATGTTGATCAGCTTTATATACCAGCTTTTGGGGCGATAAGTTTTAGGCATCAGCTTGTTCCTGCTTTTTATCGTAAAATTCATCAAGTTGAATTTCTTCAACTTCGCCACGAAACGTGCCATAAGCATCAAGTACCGCTTCTTTTTCATTTTCACCAAGGCCAGCCGCTTCAAGACTCGATAAACCTTGTGCGCCTAAAAATTTATGTAGTGCTTTTATTGATTCTGTTGAAAGTTCTAATGAATGCATGTTCATCCCCTAAAGTTAAATGTTCTAATAATCTTCACCCAAAAACCGCAATTAAGCGGCTAAGTTAAAAAATAAAGTGTGCCCCTCTGTCGCCATTGGCGGGGCTACCAACTATGTTGGCCATGAAAAGAGCCAGGCTAAACGTTTCTTCACTAAGCTACGCTACAACATTGCAAGGAAACAAAAGCTAATAGGTCAGCATGCCGAACGTTCACGGAGATTGTTCGTTATAAGCTTTTACTTACCATAGGTATTTGGATCCATTTACCAAATTCATTCGTTTCAAAAAAGCGAATATAGGTTTTAGAACTGCCAGCAATAATGGCATCATCCAGTGCCTTCATTGCAGTTGCCCAATCCTCGCTATCGTTAGCATTGCGGTATTTACGTAGCGCTAAAATGCGGTTTTTGTTGTACTGGCCTTGTTTGTCAGCTTCAAATGCATCACGCATTAAGTCACTAATAAAGCTGCTGGTATCGGCTAATTCGTCTTCAATTACTTGCGTAATTAATTGCTTAGCAATATCAATTTCGGGGCCGAAACTAATTTGATCATCAATACCTACCGCAATTTTTGACTTACCATCAAAGCTAGTTAAAGTAATGTTGCCTTTTACACCGCCAATTTTTACATTGTATTCGTCGGCAATAAGGGCGATAAAATCTTGCACATCGCTAAACACTTCGCGTTTAAAGTCGTCATGCATTTGGCTTAACGCCTTGGCCTTAGCTATTTTTTCAATAACCAACTCATGTTTTAAAATGTCTTGCGGTGACATTTGATCTTCTGGCACTTTATAACCACGACTATTGGTATAAAACATTGATTTTTTTTCTTGTTGTTCTGCTGTTGCTGTACTCATTTTATTTACTCCACTTAACTATTAATTACTTGATCATGCCAATTAATTCAGCGGTAATAATTGGCTCACAAATACTTGCAGCTTCATTCATTGCCTTAACCAATAAGGTGTTAACCATTAACGGGTAAGTCATATCTTTACTGCCACTATTTTTAGTAATGCCATATTGCACTATGCCTTGTAAGCGTTGCTTCATTGCTTCAATAGCATCAAGGGTGATCACCTTGTTAAAATCGACATTGCATCGTGCTAACTTATGTTGAATATAATCAGTAACCGACACACCAAGCGGCTGCATGGTCATAATGTTGCAGCGATACGAAAATTCTCGAATGTCAAAGTTTGACAAACTCAACTTAATTTCAAGCTCTGGCTGACCCACTAAAATAACGCTAACCAAACGATTAAAACCGTCGCTTAACTCACAAATACGTTTTAAATGCTTAAGTGCGGCATTACTTAAATCGTGTGCTTCTTCAACCACTAACACATGCTTGTTGCCTGCTTTAGCACTTTGTTTTAAGGCACGTTCTACTTTGCGGGCGCGGTTTTCTAAGCCATTAGGCATGCTCTTTATTTGCAGTTCTTCGGCAAGTGCATCAAAAATCATTGCGGCGGTTAAACGTTTCTTATCAATCACCATCGCCTCAATAATTAACAATTCAGGATGATGATGATTTACATAGTCATAAAAGCTTTTACGTAGTTCAGTTTTACCCGCACCACATTCGCCAATTATTGCCAAAATGCTACCGTTTAAGCTGGCTTGCACCATGCTTTCACGCACGCGGCGTTGCGACTGACTCATAAATAAATCGTCAATACAATGCACCTCGTTTTCAAAGGGGTGACGGGTTAAATTAAAGTGGCTCATGGTTTTTTGATAAAGCATTTCGCGCTCCGGTTGTTCAAAAATTAAAGTAGGTTTAACGGCTTTTTTTGTTGGTGTTTTTATTGCTGCTTGTCCTTTTATTGTTTTTTTTGTTTTTGTTTCATTCCACATGGTCATTAGTTCATTGGTGCTAACGTACTCACTCATAAACTTTTCAATCGCTGCTTTAATTAATTCGGCGGCAATTGTTTTTGGCCACAAACCATGGCGTAACAACTGACTTACCGCCGACGGCGAAAGCTTAATGCCCGTATCTTCCATAGCTCTGCGTAAATCGGCTTGCTGTAAGTTATACTTAGCTAATAACGGCAGCACTTTATAAGCTGCTGTCGCATTAACACCAGTCGGTGCTGCTTTAAGCATTTCATTTATTTCCTCTTGGTTGTCTTTACCCAATAAACGAGTAAAGGAATTGCGAATATCGTTAGGGTTAATTCGGGTGGGCCATTGCTCATATCTAATAAAATTTAACAATGAAGTTTTTGATATATGCACCCCGTGGGCGTTCATATCGGCAACCACATCAAGTTGGTTAATACCGTGAGATTTTAAGGTTCTAACAATTAAGCTTTTTTAGACTGTTGCATGAGAATTTCCTTATCGTTCCTTATGAATGATTAACTAATTTCAATACAGGTGTTTTGGCATTGAGTATTGCCTCAACCACGCGTGGTATATCGTCGGCAAATACCTCGGGGAATTGGCTTAGTATCTCAATATCTTTATGCTCTAAATCTCGTCCCAAAGCCTGTATAACCGCACGTTTTAATTCAAGGGGTGAAAGTGCTTTAGCGGGTGTAGGTACAAACTCGCTAGGTAAATCAAGTGATGATCCTTTAGGGGTAATAGCCGCTGGCATATCAATGCTTTTAATATGACTAAGTGCATCAATCTCGCCTTTAAATGGCGTTACTTTTTTAGCCTTAGCTTTAAGTATGTCTTCGTCTTTTAAGTCAGGAAAGGCAACGCGATCTAAGTCTTTTTGGTTAGCATCAATCACCGTGTCTTTTTTAGTGTCAAACCCCTCACCAAACACAGGCGCATCAACCCTAAAACCCATTTCATTAAATACTACTGGAGCAACTTCGTGTTTAATGTCATCGCCAAGTGGTTGGCTAATAGTTATTAACACCTTAGCGTCATTGCCTAACACAATAGGGTTTACTAATACTTTTTGCTTAGCATGAATACCATCTAAATTAGCTAAGCTATAAGTGAGTGATTTTTTTGCGACTGGATGCCTAAAGGTAACTTCTAATTCGCCAGATACCGTGCGCGTTACAGGTTCGTGAGTAAATATATAACGACAATATTCAGCACTTGGTAATTCGCGCAAATGTTGAATAAACTCAGGTTGCATTATCTTTAACCATGCGTCAGTGCGCGCCATACCATGACGGTTATGCTTAGCGTTATAGTTAGGGATCAAGTTGGCGTTGTAGGCGTTTTGCCATTGAATAGCCACTTGGTTAAGTTCTTCAACACTATTAACAGGTTCAAATAACAAACGGCCTTCAAGTAATTTTTCAACTAAGTTATTTGCACCTTCAACACTACCTTTAGCTCGGGCTAAATGCGTGGTATGAGCAATATTTTCAACTCCTAAACAACTTAACGAATGTTTAATCGCCTTACTGGTATTAGCGCTACCTTTATCCCAATACAGCACCTTAGGAAGTCCATGAAATGGCGAACCGCTTAGTTTTCCCCAACACCACAATAAAAAGTCATAAAGTACTTCTTGGCTTTCACCTGCGGTTTCGTAATACTTAACACAAATCAAACCACTGCAATGGTCAACTAATACATAACGCCAAACGCGTAAGTTTTTAATTTTTTCTAACGCTTCGGGCTTGTTTTTATATTGCTCTTCAAACGTGGTGTACTTCTGCACACGCATACCTTTTTTACCTGGTGGGTAATAAAGAACACAAAGCGAGGGATCAGCCAAGTGAATGTGATTAGGATGCAGCGATTGAAAATGGCCGTGTGTGGTGTCTTGTTTCATTTGTTTTGCCGTTAAATGGCGTTGGCGTAGTAAACGATTAACATTGCTTGAGCTGGTGTACTTAAAGCCATTTTGGCTAAGTACACTAATAGCATTCGGTGTTTCCATTAAGGTTTTATCATTGGCTCTGGCGCTAGTTTTAGACATAGCCGCTAGCATTAATAACGACTGTTCGTCTTGGCCAGTGGTGCCAGCATCAACACGTTTCTTTTTGCCGCTAGTCCAACCCAATTTTTTTAGCTCACGATAAAAGGTGTGGTGACTTTCCCAACCAAAGTGCGCTAACGCCTGCGCTAAAATGGTCGCTTTAGTGCCATGCTTAGCATTATTGAGTTGTTGCCCAAACCCTAATAAATCGTGTTTTGCTTGTTCAGAAATCATAACCACACCTTAAAAATTAATTTATTCGTCGCTTGTGCTTAGTTCTTGCAATACTTCAACGGCATCTAAATCTGCTTTGAAATTGCCACTAAGCAAACCAGAGACTTCACTGGTTAGTTGATAAACTAAATCGTTAACATTGGTGGCTTCACTAAAAATACTGCGTGCGCAATAGTTAGTGGCCTTTTCGTCTAAAGGTGAGTCAGGATCGGTTATTTGCTTAAAAATATCGGTGAGTTGATTAACGCCTTGCTCTATTATCACCCGAGCCTCAAGCATACCTTGTGCTAAATCTCTGGTTTGATGTTTCCAAGGCGTTTGGCTAAAGCGACGTTTGGCTTCTCGCTCTTTTACTTCATCAAGCTCTTGTTGTTTTTGTGTGGAATTTTCACGAACAGCTTCAACGGTTTGATTTGCTTCATCTAATTCTTTTTTTAAGGCGTTTTTTTCACTGGCTTGTTTTAAAACAATGTCTTCAATGAGTTCTTTAACCGCGTCTTTATCATTTAAATCTATTTCTTCATTATTGATTTTTTCAACGATAACACTTCGTTCATGCTCTGGTGCGTTGCGTAATAGCCTTAGGTCTTTTCGTCCAAGCTTCATGTGGTTAGTTTTTTCAAAAAAACGCTGCCCAAAAATATTTATATTTTGTAATTCTTCGTTGAGTGATGATACTGATTCATCAATGATATAAAGACAAAACTCTTTAATATTTTGAGTTGTTTGCGCTTCACCATTTTCATCAATATACGGAATGCCTTTATATTCCCCACTTTCTTTAATTTCTTTAAAGGCGAGCAGTTTACCTAACCGTGTTTGAGCTTCCATAAAAGCAAACGCTTCTAAATTACCGGCACGCTTAACGGTTGACGTTTTGCGTATTAATACATTTTTAATTTCGGTTACTTGCTCAACTGTCATAATGGCTTGATTTTTTTTGTTCATTTTTACCTCGGTTTGACCGCCATGGCGGTCTATTTAACTATGTTTAAAACGCTTTTAAAGGGCTGCGGCTCGATACTTGACCGCCATGGCGGTCTAAATTCAATGTTTTTCATCGCTTTTAAATTGCTAGTAAACCTAAATTGAGGGCATCTTGTTGAAGTTGCTGTTGGTGCTGTCTCAGGTTCATTGCCACAGTATTTGAAATTTGTACTAAAGCAGGGGCTAATCTTAATTTGCTTTTGTCCCACGGTAATTCTTCGACAAACTGCTGTTCTTTTAAATTGGCTAAAACACGGGTTACATTACTCGACGATATTTCAGCAGTTCTGGCAATATCTCCGGGGCTTATACCGTGTACTTCGTTACCAGCCATTACTCTTATTACTTTTAAAGTACGTTGTACTTGTTCAGACAAATAATTATTTTTATTGTTGCTCATTGCATTATCCTTGCGTTATTAGCCATTCAAGTGCTTGGGCGCTAACGATAAACACAAACCACGCTAGCGCTTGTAAAATATTAAATAATTGTTTTTTTTGTTTACTACTGATCATCATTACAACCTCAACTCTGGTTGTTTATGTTGCTGAATATTTTTTTGTTGATATACCAAGTCTTGCAGTAAAGTTTTAATCGACCCTAGCACCTGATCAGCTTCAAGTTCGTTGCTGTAAAAACTTAATAACTCACCCACTACTTGCTGCATAAAAATATTTAATTGCACTACTTCTTTATGCTCGGCTTGACGTCCGCTAGGCATTTTTACTAATAAGTAATTTTGACTATGGGCAAGGTGTTGGCTAATAAAAGGACGACCAGTTAACCGTTCGTACTGCATTACTTGGTTAACAGGCATACGGCCAGAGCCTAACCATTTGTATAACGTGTCTACATTGGTGCTCATAAAATCGGCTAAACGCTCTACCGACAAATTATGTTTTTCAATACCGTGCTCTTTACACAAACGTAGCGCCTCGGTAATTGAGTTAGGCATTTCACGGTTCCAGTTTCTAGGCATTATTAGAAGCCTCTTTGTGATGACGCTTCCAAAAATACACTTGCTCGGGCTCTGGCGTATTTAGCAAAGCTGGG
>Ga0114932_10005349_pt1 | contig 11429 bp, 8 predicted proteins | sample 2SBtaG_2_FD_87286 | JGI IMG/M metagenome (GOLD analysis project Ga0114932, IMG submission 87286) | Deep subsurface microbial communities from Kolumbo volcano to uncover new lineages of life (NeLLi) - 2SBTROV12_ACTIVE470 metaG | ecosystem: Environmental > Aquatic > Marine > Volcanic ... | reverse complement strand
GTCATGAAGCGCATCGCAGCACCGATGGTGGGCGGGCTGGTGTCTTCGACCGTGCTCACGCTGCTGCTGCTGCCGGTGCTCTACCTGCTGTGGAAGGGTTTTTCGCTGCGTCGGGAGCTTCAACCTGCATCGGTGGCTTCTGGAGTCTCGGCGACAGGTGGCGCGGCCTCAGCCGAGACCTAGGCCACGTCTTTGGCTAAACGCGACGGCTCATAGATGTCGACGACTTCGTGGATGCGGTAGACCACCCGATTGTGTCCGATGGTCGTCATCAATCCCGAGCGGTTCAACACGTCTCGCACCGGCCCGTGCAGGCCGGCAATCCAGAAATCGATGCCCCGGCTTTGGGTGCTGCGGACCAACTGTGCGAGCCAGGCCTCGCCCGATGCGTCGATGTCTCCGATGGCCTCGGCATCCAGGACGATCGCTTGGAACAGGTTGCCGTCCTCAAGCTCAGTAAGCTTGGCCTTGAGAAATGCGGTGTTTGCAAAGAATAGTGGGCCGTCGATGCGTACTGCCAGCACGTTCAGGGGCGGTTGGACCTCGGGGTTCCTCTCGATATTCCGGAACACATTGGTGCCCGGCACACGGCCGAGTCGTGCGACGTGTGGCGAGCTCTGCCGCCAGACGAACCACAGCAGGCTGGAGGCGACGCCGATGCCGATGCCGGGCTCGATGCCTAGTGCAAGCGTGGCGACGAAGGTCAGGGCCATCATGACTGCGTCGGGTCGACTGACTGTCCACAGGTGGCGGGCCTGTTCAACGTCGATCAGCCCGAACACCGCGGTCATGATGATGGCGGCAAGCACTGCCTTGGGCAGAAAGAAGAACAGCGGCGTCAGGAACAGCAGCGTGAGTACCACAACCCCGGATGTGATCAGTGCGGCGATGCCGGATTTCGCTCCGGCCTGGGCGTTCACGGCCGTTCGCGAGAAGCCACCGGTGATGGGGTATCCACCGATGCAAGCGGCTCCGATGTTGGCTGTGCCCAGGGCGATCAGCTCTTGGTTGGCGTCGACCTCGTATCCGTCGGCCTTGGCGAAGGCCTTGGCCACCGAGATGCTCTCCATGAATGCGACGAGCGAGATGGCGACTGCAATGGGAAGCAGGGCGCGCATGGACTCGAGCTCGAGGGCTGGGGGGCGTATTGGGGGCAAGCCACTTGGCACGCTGCCGACGATGGCCACGCCGGCATGATCGAGCCCAGCGCCCCACACCAGCAGTGCGCCTCCAACCACCACGACGAGGAAGCGCGGGACGGCCGGAGCCCAGTGCTTGAGGCCGACCAACAGCGTGACCGCTGTGAGCGCGATCGCAACGGTGGCCCAGTGCACATCAGCGGCGTGTTCGATGGCGGACAGGACGATTTCATGGACGTGATGACTGCGAGGCAGTGGCACGCCCAGCATGTGCTTGAGCTGTGACAGCCCGATGATCAGCGCGGCCGCCGATGTGAATCCGGCGATGACCGGATGCGAGAGGAACTTCACCAAGAAGCCGACCCGCAAAAGACCCATGCTCAGCTGTATGACGCCCACCATCAAGGCCAACAGAGCTGCCAACGCGGCGAAGCGGACGGGATCGGCTCCCGCGATGGGGGCGACCCCGCTAGCGACCAGCAGCGAGATCATCGCCACGGGCCCGACCGCCAGCTGCCGGGAGGTCCCCAGCAGAGCGTATAGAGCCAGTGGAATGGTCGATGCGTACAGCCCGACAATGGGCTCCAGGCCCGCCAGCATCGCGTAGGCCATGGCTTGGGGGACCAGCATGATGGCGGTGGTCAGGCCGGCCATGACGTCTCGTTGAACCGAAGAGTTGTCGGCGGCTCGTATGGTCTCGATCAATGGCAGCTTCATCAGTACTCCTGCTCTTCGGTAGAGCAAGACCCGTGCCACTCCTGTGGGTTGGCTGGAACAACGGGTACAATCGGGCTCGGAGGCCGTTTGGCTTGTTCCCACCGAGAGACTTGTCAGCTGTACGAGATGTTCTCTCTGGAGTCGACGTCTGCGGTCTGGAAGATGTTCTATTGCGATGACGATGAAGGCTGGAAGGGCTGTGAACGCTTCGTCCGCTTTGGTCGCGGCGAGGAGGTGCCTCCCCAGTTGTTGCCAAATGGCGAGCTGATTCCCAAGCGGAAGTCGTGAGCTACTGGGCCTGCATCCGAAGCTGTTCTGGTGGGACACCGGCAGCTGCGAAATCTAGGGCCGCGGTCTACTGAGTGACGGGGCTGACGGGTTCGGGTGTGCCTGCTTGGTCGCCGACCTTCACCACCAACATGCCTGCGAGCATGCTCGCCAAGAAGACGGCCGGCGCGGGATCGGCCCCGGCAATGGACACAAAGCCGGGTCCCGGGCAGTAGCCGCCCAGTCCCCAGCCGAGGCCAAAGAGTGCGGCTCCACCGACCAATCGCGCATCGATGTCGGATCGGGTCGGGATGCGGAAGTTGGCTGCGAACAGTGGTGACTCGCGGCGCAATACCAGGCGGTAGAGCACGGCATTCACGCAGATGGCGCCGACCATGACGAAGCCCAGGCTTGCGTCCCAGGCACCACCCACATCCAAGAAGTTGATGACCTTGTTGGCATCGGTCATGCCAGAGAGCAGCAGCCCTGCCCCAAAGATGACGCCGGTGAGTGCGCTGATGAAGGTGTTGTTCACTGGGCACCTCCGATGCGCATCAACGCGGTGACGATGGCACCGGTGGACATGAAGGTGAGTGTTGCCACCAAGGAGCGCTGTGACAGGCGCGACAGTCCGCAGACGCCGTGCCCGCTGGTGCAGCCATTGCCTAGTCGAACACCACCGCCGACCAGGACACCGGCGACGGCGACATGCCACAGGGAGCGGTTCTCGGGCGCCGCGATGGCGGCGGGTGCCGCGAAGGCGGCGACGATGCCCGCGAAGATCAGACCGCCAACAAAGGCGACTCGCCAACCCATGTCCCCCTCTTTGGGGGTCAGGAGTCCGCCGAAGATGCCGCTGACGCCCGCGATGCGGCCGGTGCCGAGCATCATGAGAGAAGCGGCCAAGCCGATGAGGGCTCCGCCGGCGGTTGCTGCGACAAATGGGTGCATCACTTTGCTCCTTGCGCGATGGCGCTCATGCCGCCGGTCATTGACGCTACGCGGGTGAATCCGAGGCGCTCCAAGGTCAGGGCGCCCCGGTCGGAACGGCCGCCGCTTCTGCAAACCAGTACTGTGGGAACGTCCTGTTTCCAGGTTGTAGCCAGAGTCTCCAGGGTGCTCAGCGGAATCAGCTCGCTCTCGGGCAAATGCCCGAGGGGTCCGTAGTACTCACTCTGTTCGCGCACATCAATGATGCGGACTTCATCTCGGTGCAGCTCGACCCATTCCGCACTCACTTGTGGTGCGCCCGTACCTCGGTGGATGGGCGCCCAGACCTCGTCGACTGCAGGACAGCCACACTGCATATTCCCCGGCACAGCAATGTGGATTTGTTTGGGATTCGCCAAACCGAGGTTGTCCATGATCTTCTTGAAGTCCTCGGCCGTTTTTTCGCCCCCGAGGCGGGGGTTGTGGTCCCGCTCCTCGCGGATTGTGGTGGCAGTGCGTCCCTTGTAGTCATGGGCTGGATACACGACGCAGTCCTCGGGCAGCGAGAACAGCTGCTCGTGAACGCTCTCGTAGAGTACTTGTGCGTCGCCAGACTGGAAGTCGGTGCGGCCGCAACCGCGGACCATGAGGGCATCGCCAGTGAACACCATGGACTCGTCGTCGAGCACGTAGCTGATGCAGGTATCGGTGTGACCCGGAGTGGCGCGGACCTGTACATAGCGGCCACCGAATGAGATGCGGTCTCCGTGCTTGAGCTGCCGGTCGGCGCAGCGTGTGGATGCGGCCGCGGACACTCCGTAGGTGGCACCAGTGCTCTGTCGCAACAGTCCGGCGCCGGTGACGTGGTCGGCGTGTACGTGGGTTTCTAGGGTGGCGACCAGCGTCAGATCCAGGTCTTGGAGCAGTTGCTGGTCGCGGGCGACGAGCTCTTTGACCGAGTCGATGACGATGGCCTCACGGGTCGTTTTATCGGCCAGCAAGTAGGTGTAGGTGCATGTTTCGCGGTCGAACAGCTGTCTGAAGATCATGGGTTGCTCCAATTCCCTCTACAAGAGCAAATCGCGTGCCAGGACTTGGAGGCGTTTTGATGCGCGTCGTTCCACCATGTGAGGTAGATTGATGCAACATGAAGCAACACTCTCGTCCGCCTGGTCGGCTGCAGAACTTCCACGGCATCGTCACCGGCTCGGCCAAGATGCGGAGGTTGTTCGATTTGCTCACCCGTGCAGCCAGGTCCGAGGCACCGGTGCTTGTGCGAGGCGAGACCGGTGCGGGCAAAGAGCTGGTGGCACGTGCTGTTCACAATCTAAGTCCGCGGCGGGACGGCCCCTACCGAGCACTCAACTGCGCGTTGCTGACGGGCGAGATGTTGGTGAGTGAGCTGTTTGGGCACGTGCGCGGTGCATTCACCGGGGCCATCAAAGACCGGACCGGGCTGTTCATGCTCGCGGACCGCGGCACCTTGTTCTTGGACGAGGTCGCCGAGATGCCGCTGGATATTCAGGCCAGGCTGCTGCGCGTGGTCCAGGAGCAGCAGTTCGTGCCTCTGGGGGGGACCAAGCCGGTCCGGGTGAATGTGCGCTTGGTCTCATCGACACACAAGGCGCTGCGGCGCGAGGTCGAGCGGCATCGGTTTCGCGAAGACCTGATGTACCGGCTGCGTGTGGTGCCGGTGTGGCTTCCGCGGCTGGCGGAGCGAGACAACGACGCCGAGCTGCTGCTGTGGTACTTCATCGAGCAGATGAATGGCCGTGGAGGGCGGCAGATTGAAGTCGTCTCGGACGGCGCGTTGCGCATGGTGCTGCGCTACCCGTGGCCCGGCAATGTGCGCGAGCTGGTGAATGTCGTCGAGTACGCGTACGCGGTCGGCGAAGGACCCGTCTTCGTTGTCGACGATCTGACTCCAGAGGTGCGCGGAGAGCCACCGCCCACCCATTGGCTGGACGAGCAGACAGTAGAGTCTCAGGAGCGAGACACCATCTTGGCTGCCCTGCGCGAGTCCCGTGGCAAGAAGGGCGAGGCCGCAGTCATCCTGGGCATGGACCGCAGCACCCTGTGGCGCAAGATGCAGATTCTGGGCTTGTAGGTCGCTAGGTCGGGGCTTGGAGGCGCTCGGTGAACGCCCGAACTGGACAGTCGTCGGTGTGGTCGCCAGAGACGGAGCGTGCGTGAGCCATCGCGGTGGCCATGGCTTGGAACCACTTTGGTTTGGTGGGAAACAGAGCGCCGTCGCCGAAGCGCTCGGCTAGGCCGGTGCGCTCGATCTCATGCACCAAGTCGGTGGTCATGCCCACCAGCAAGACCGCGCGACCGTCGGCGGACATTCGTTCGTGCATCGAGGCCAGCACGGCGGCCGTTGTGGCATCGAGGCCGTGTGCGCGCTTGAGGCGAATCAGCAGAACGCGCACCTCGGGGTCGGCGATGTGGGTCTCGAGCGCGCTGCGTAGCTCGTTGGCGGCACCAAAGAACAGGTTGCCTTCGACGTGCAGGATGCGGATGGCGGTGCAGTGGGTTCCGGGGTCCTCTTCGCTCACCTCACGCAGGCGTCCATCTGCGTCGAAGCCCAGCTGGCGCACGATCAGCAAGCGTGCTTTGCGCAGGAACAGCACGATGCTAATGACAACGCCAAGGTAGATGGCCTTGTCCAGGGACAGCGTCCAGGTGCCGATCAGGGTGCCAAGGAACGCCAGACGGTCGCTCCAGCCCGCGCCCATGACCAGCCGGATGCGGGGCACGTCGACAAGTCCGATGGCGACCACGAGAAGCACGCCGGCCAGGCTCGCCACGGGCGTCAGGTCCACGATCGGTCCCAAGAACAGCAGGATGCCCAGCATGAACACCCCGGACAGGGCGCCGGCGACGCGGGTGCGGGCCCCTGCAGTCTCATTCAGGGCGCTTCGAGCCAAGCTGCCGCTGGTTGGGTAGCCACCGAAGAATGCCGCCGCGAGGTTGGACAGGCCCTGGCCGGCGAAATCCACCGAGGTGTCGACGCGCTGTCCGCTGCGCGATGCGATGGACCGGGCAACTGCAGACGACTCGATGAGCGACAACACGGTGGTGGCGATGGCCACCGGCAGCAGCACATCCAGGTCGTTGAGTGAGGGCACAGTCAGCGGAGGAAGGCCTTGAGGTACTGGGGCTAGATCGCGTACCAGAGGTAATCCGCGTCCTCCCAGGTCAAAGAACCAGGACATGGCAATGCCCGAGGCGACGGCCAGAATGGCGGCGGGCACTTTGGGAGCCAAGCGACCCAACATGAGCATGGCCGTGGCGGTGCCGAGGGCGATCGAGGTGGCGAGAGGGTCGGCATGGCCCAGCTGTCCGGACCAGCCGACGATGCGGGTGAGCACATCGCCTTTCAACGCCTCGGTGGCGGTGATGTTGGGCAGCTGGCCGATGGCGATGAGCGTGCCCGCACCGGTGATGTAGCCCAGCACGACGGCGCTGCTGATGTAGTCGACGATGGCGCCGAGTGAGAGCATGCCGGCGAGGAGCTGAAAGACGCCGACCATCAGCGCGAGCGTGGTTGCGGCGACGACCGGGTCGGTGGCTGTCGAGGCGATGGCGGTGCCGACGAGCAGGCTGAGGGCGTTGGTGGGTCCACTCACCACGTGCTTGGAGCTGCGCAGCAGCGAGCCAACGATGGCAGGCAGCGCCCCGGCGTACAGACCCATAGCTGGGGGCAAACCCGCGATGACGGCGTAGGCAACCCCCTGAGGCACGCTCATGAACGTCACGGCAATGGCGGCTTGCACGTCCATTCGCGCGTCGTCACCGCTGTAGTTCTGAAGGTCGAGGAAGGGGAGAAAGCGAGTCAGGTTCATTTCCCAGATGGAAGTCGGGCTCAGGAGTTGCACAGGCTATGCCAGCAGACGCGTCGAATGTTGGATGCCTCATGCGGCTATTGGATTGGTTCGACCTCTTTGTGCACGGCTCGCCCTGGGTGCTGGTGGTCGTCGTGTCTTTCGCAGGCGATGCATGGGGCTCCCGCCTTCGTGGCGCGCACGCTGAGACGCAGCGACACTCGGTTGGTGTAAAACGATGCAACGTGATGCACCGCATCGCGGCCGGATGTGGCGCCGCCCTTGCTGTCAGCTGTGGTATCGACTGGCACGATCTCTGCTTCAGGCCTTGCCATGAACTACGGCTTCCTCATCGACAACAGCTCCTGCATTGGATGCCATGCGTGCAGCACGGCGTGCAAGAGCGAGAACGAAGTGCCGCTCGGCGTTCACCGCACCTGGGTCAAGTACGTCGAGACCGGGCGCTACCCCGATTCGCGCCGCAGCTTTCAGGTGACTCGGTGCAACCACTGCATGAATCCACCCTGTGTCCGCATCTGCCCGACCGGTTCGATGTACCAAAAGGACAACGGCATCGTCGAGTTCGACAGCGATGCGTGCATCGGCTGCAAGGCCTGCATGCAGGCGTGCCCGTACGACGCCATCCACCTCGACCCCGAGACCAAGACCGCGTCGAAGTGCCACTTCTGTTCGCACCGGGTTGAGGTGGGACTCGAGCCGGCCTGTGTGGTGGTCTGCCCCGAGCACGCCATTTTGGCTGGTGACCTCGACGACCCCGAATCCGAGATTGCCAAGAAGATTGCCAAGAACAACGTGACGGTGCGCAAGCCCGAGCAGGGCACGGCACCCAAGCTGTTCTACATCGAGGGCGGCGAGATTCACCTGTCGCCGACAGCGCATGAGCGCACCCCGCAGATGCACATGTTCGGCGACGTGGTGCCGCTGCATGGCGGCGACCACGTGCATTCAGACCCGCCGGTCGATCCCAAGCCGACGGGCGGAGTCGCGGCCAACGCGCACACCGCCGTGCGCACGCCGCAGTCTCAGGGCTCCCCCGATGGCGGTCCAGTCCAGTTCGGCGGCCGCATGGCGGGGCACATGGTGCAGGTCGGCTTCAACGCCCAGCACCGGGTGCAGTGGCACTGGCCCATCGCTGCCTACATCGTCACCAAGCACATCGCGGGAGGCATCTTCCTGTTCCTGGCCGCCACGGTCGTGGGCTGGCCGGCTGCGTTCAGCCCGCTGGCGATGGTCTCGGCGGGTGCGCTTGCCTTGCTGATGACTCAGATCACCCTGGCGCTGCTGCTGTACGACTTGGACCGTCCCGATCGCTTCTTCTATCTGTTGGTTCGGCCACAGTGGCGCAGCTGGGTGGCCCGAGCCGCCTGGATTCTGACTGGATTCGCCGCCCTGTCGACGGTCTGGTGGGGCATCGAGGCCGCCGCCTGGATGGGCTGGCTGGCGCCAAGTGTGGCCGAGCTGCTTCGCCCGGTCCTGGCGTTGCTGACCGCTCCGTTTGCGCTGATGACCACCATCTACACGGCCTTCCTCTTTGCCCAGGCCGAGGGCCGCGACCTGTGGCAGTCGTCGCATGTTCCCTTGCAGATGGCTGTGCATGCCGCGGTCTTTGGCACCGCCCCCTTTGTTGCATTGGCTCCGCTGCTGGACCTGCCAGCGCCACTCGTCGAAGCGGCGACGTGGGGCTTTGGCGGTGCATTGGTCATCAGCCTGCTGGTGACCCTCGTGGCTGACTTGGGCATTGCTCACGCCTCTGAAATCGCGCAGCGAGCGGCTCGGGACATCACCCACGGTCGCTACACCCTGTCGTTTTGGGGAGGAGGCATTGTCTTGGGGCACATCGTTCCGTTTGCCCTGCTGATCAGCGGCGTGCCTGCGCTGGGAACCGCCGCGTTCTTTGCCACTGCGCTGGGGCTGTTCGCCTACAGCAACGCGTTCGTCATGGCTCCACAGGACATTCCAAACTCATGAGCCGCACCACCCGCCTGGCCGATACCTTTGCCCGATTGCTGGGTCTGCCGCCGTCCAAGGGCTCGTCGATTCGCCGCACGACCGTCGAGACGAACACGGCTGGTGTGACGCCGCCCGAGTACGACATCACCGACCGCGAGCCGGTGGTGCTGACCAAGGTCGAGCATCCAGATGGCCGCATGAGCCAGTATCCGCCGCCCGAATACTGGGATGACTGGGTGGAGTGGGACAGTGCGCAGTGGCCGCGCAAGGTGGCGCGTCGCTACACCTTGGTGCCGACCATCTGCTTCAACTGCGAGAGCGGATGTGGGCTGTTGGCCTATGTGGACAAGACGACCTTCGAGATTCGCAAGTTCGAGGGCAACCCGAATCATCCGGGCAGTCGGGGACGGAACTGTGCCAAGGGTCCGGCGACGCACAATCAGATCTACGACCCCGAGCGAATCCTGTACCCGCTCAAGCGGGTGGGCAAACGTGGCGAGGGCAAGTGGAAGCGCGTGTCCTGGGACGAGGCACTGGCCGACGTCGCTGCAAAGATGCGCGCCAGCCGGCTCAAGCGCCGCGACGGCATCATGTACCACGTCGGGCGGCCGGGCGAGGACCACTACACCAACCGCTGCATCCAGGCCTGGGGAGTCGATGGACACAACAGCCACACCAACGTCTGTTCGGCGTCATCGCGGGTTGGCTACTACTTGTGGGCGGGCTTTGACCGGCCCAGTCCGGACTACGCAAATGCCCGCTGCATCCTGCTGATCAGCAGCCACCTCGAGACCGGCCACTACTTCAATCCGCATGCTCAGCGCATCATGGAGGCCAAGCAGAACGGCGCCAAGATCATCACCTTCGACCCGCGCCTGTCCAACACCGCGTCCAAGAGCGATGTGTGGCTGCCCACCTGGCCGGGCTCCGAGACCACAGTGCTGCTGGCCATCGCCAACCACCTGCTGCAGACCGGTCGCTACGACCGCGAGTTCATGCGTCGCTGGGTGGACTGGAAGGCCTTTCTGCAGGGCATTGGTGAGCTTGTCGACGATGCCGAGGTGCTGGCCGCGCTGCCTAAGCCCGGCGACGAGCTGACCTTCGAGGCATTTGAGAAGGCACTCAAGGCCCTGTACCGCGACTTCAGCTTCGAGCGAGCCGCCACCGAATCGCAGGTGCCCATCGAGCGCATCCAAGAAGCCGCCGAGTACATCGCCGAGTGTGGAAATCGGCTTGCCGCCCACAACTGGCGCTCGGCGTCGATCGGAAACAAGGGTGGCTGGCAGGTCGTTCGGGCGCTGTTCTTCCTCAACGTGCTGACCGGAAGCGTTGGCACCAAGGGCGGCACGTCGGGCAACAGCTGGAACAAGTTCGTGCCCAAGCCGTTCAAGCAGCCTCCACCCGGCGAGGTCTGGAACGACCTGCAGCTGCCTGACGAGTGGCCCTTTGCCCACTTCGAGATGTCCTTCCTCCTCCCCCACATGATGGAAGAGGGTCGCGGCACCGTCGATGTGTACTTCACGCGAGTCTACAACCCCCTTTGGACCAATCCAGATGGGTTCATGTGGTACCGCGCGCTGATGGACGAGGACAAGTTCGGCATGCATGTCGCGCTGACTCCGACCTGGAACGAGAGCGCTTGGTTCGCCGACTATGTGCTGCCCATGGGTCATTCGGGCGAGCGCCACGATCTGATGAGCCAAGAGACCCACTCGGGCCAGTGGATTGGCTTTCGGCAGCCGGTGCGTCGGGTCGCCATGGAGCGGGCTGGCAAGACGGTCCGCTTTACGCACGAGGCCAATCCTGGAGAGGTCTGGGAGGAGGCGGAGTGGTGGGTCGAGCTGTCGGGTCAGATGGACCCCGACGGCAGCCTGGGCATTCGGCAGTGGTTCGAGAGTCCCGACCGGCCTGGAGAGCTGATCACCCAGGACGAGTACTGGGGCTGGCTGTTTGACAACAGCGTGCCCGGCTTGCCACAGGCGGCCAAGGCCGAGGGACTGACGCCGCTGGGCTATATGCGCAAGTACGGCGCCTTTGAGGTGGTCAAGAACAACTACGTGCCCTACGAAAAGCCGGTCGAGGGTGGCGTGCTGATCGATGGGGTGGCGCGGCAGGGCTTCAAGACGCCGTCGCGCAAGCTCGAGATCCTGTCCACGACGCTGGTGGACTGGGGCTGGAACGGGGTCGAGTACGCGGTTCCCTGGCCGCTCAAGAGCCATGTGCATCCCGACGAGATCGACCGGGACAGCGGTGCGATGTTGCTGCTGCCGAACTGGCGGCTGCCGACGCTCATCCACACGCGGTCGGCGAACGCCAAGTGGCTGTACGAGATCAGCCACAACAACCCGGTGTGGGTCCATCCGGCCGATGCGCAGCGCATGGGTGTGGTGACCGGTGACCTGGTGCGCATCGACACCGAGATCGGCTGGTTCGTGGACAAGGCCTGGGTGACCGAGGGCATCAAGCCGGGCATCATCGCCATCAGCCATCATCTAGGGCGTTGGCGGCTCAAAGAAGATCAGGGGGTCAACCGGGGCTCGAGCTCGCTGGCCAAGATCGGCGAAGCGGGCAACGACTTCAG
>Ga0114932_10005343_pt1 | contig 11435 bp, 7 predicted proteins | sample 2SBtaG_2_FD_87286 | JGI IMG/M metagenome (GOLD analysis project Ga0114932, IMG submission 87286) | Deep subsurface microbial communities from Kolumbo volcano to uncover new lineages of life (NeLLi) - 2SBTROV12_ACTIVE470 metaG | ecosystem: Environmental > Aquatic > Marine > Volcanic ... | reverse complement strand
GAAATTCAGTACCGACATGAACCTCGCTGCCCTGGCAATTCGTTATCGACCGATCGTCCTGACGCTCGTGTTTCTTCTGATGGCCTGGGGGATTGTTTCGTTCTTCACCATGCCTCGACGGGAAGACCCCGAGTACACCGTTCGAACATGTGCCATCACGACGTCCTGGCCTGGTGCACCGGCCACCAAAGTCGAAGAACTGATTACCAAACCAATTGAAGAAGCCTGTGATCGCATTGACGATGTGGATCTCGTGCATTCAACCACCAAGAACGGGCTGTCGACCGTTTTTGTGGACGCCGAAGAAACAGTGAGTCCCGATTCGATCAACAACGTCTGGGACAAAGTTCGAGCCAACGTATCGCGTGTGCAGATGCCGGAGCAGGGCATCACGGCGATCGTCAACGACGAATACGGAGACACGCATGTGCTGCTTGTGGCCGTCTATCAGACAGCATTACCGGGCGATCCGTCGATCGATCCGAACGATGAGTATTCGCTTCGTGAACTGGATGTCATTTCAGAACGGATTAAGGACGAATTGCGATTGCTGGACGGAGTGGCCAAATCCGAACAGTTCGGAGTTGTCGAAGAAGCGATCTATGCTGAGACAGACGCCGGGACGTGGTCGCAGTTGAAACTCACCAGCGACCATCTTCAGCAACTGGTTCAATCCCGCAACATCGTGGCACCCGGCGGAACGATCGACACCGACTCCGGGCGATTCTTCGTCAAGCCGGGAGGAGAACTGAATGCGGTCGAAGAAATGAATCGAATCGTCACCGGGCTGGCGGGTGACAGCAACGAAACTCGCCAGGTCTACCTGTCGGATCAGGGCGTCAATGTCATCCGCGATTACGTCGATCCTCGTCAGGTAATCTGTCGTTATGGCGATGCAGAGTCGACACAAGCGTGTGTAATTGTGGCTTTGTCGATTAAGTCAGGTGCCAATACCGTCACCGTCTGTGAGGCGGCCAAGGCCCGCCTGGATGAAATGCGCTACACCGAACAGTCCATTCCTCCCGACATCGGAATCGAGTACATCTCCGACCAGTCTCAAAATGTGACCGCGAAAATCGACCAGGTCCTCAGCAACGTCATCGGCGCGATTGTGATTGTGGTGATCGTGGTTTACCTGGTCGTCGGCTTTCGTTCGGCAATGGTCATGGCAGCGAATATCCCGGTGGTGGTTCTGGCGGCGATTGCCCTGATTACCGTGTTCGATGTGCAACTGGAGCAGATTTCTCTGGCGTCGATCATCATCGCACTGGGTCTGCTGGTGGACAATGCGGTGCAGGTGTGTGATCAATCACGTACGAACCAGATCGAAGGCATGTCTCCCGTCGAAGCCAGTGTGAAGGGTTCGACGCAGTTGTCGACCGCCATGCTGATGGGAACGGCAACGACCGTAGCGGCTTTTGCACCCATGCTGATCGGGTTGATTGGCAGCACCAAAGAATACGTCTACAGCCTGCCGGTGACGCTGTCGATTACGCTCGGCATCAGTTGGGTGCTGGCCATGACGCTCTGCACGATTTTGGCCTCTGCTTTCATTCGTCCTCCGGCCGATCCAACCAAACCATCCGCACCATTGCCCTGGCTTCTGGCAAAACTTTTGTCTCTGACATCACGACGAAAAGGCAACGATGAGTCTGCTGACCAACAGTCGGACCCTGTGGACAGGCTGTTCCGGAGATGTGTTCGGCTGTGCATCGATCACAAGTTCATCACGATCGGTGTCGCTGTCGCCCTGTTTGTCGTCACGCTGGGACTGCCTGTCGCATCGGAATTTTTTCCAAAGGACATGCGCGACCAGTTTCCAATTGAGGTCTTCCTGCCGGAAAACTCCACCATCGAACAGACAGACGCCGTTGCCCGGCAGGTTGAAACCATCCTGCAGAAACTGAGTCCGCTGGCAGGCGCTGACGGCCAGCCTGTCCTGGATGAAGCCAATGAACCAATTCAGCAGGTGCGTTCGTTTCGCACGATGGTGGGTCGTGGAGGTTCCAGGTGGTATTTGAGCTGGGGACCGGAACCTGTGAATGCCGCGTACGCGGAAATCCTGGTCCGCACCAACGAAGCAACGTTCACTCCATATCTTGTCCGCCGAATTCGTGAGATCGCAGAGCGAGGAGATGAATCGCTGGGGCTCAAGCCAATTGTTGGTGCGAGGATCGTTCCGCAGGAACTGCAGATGGGGCCCTCCGAAGCTCCTGTCGAAATTCGTGTGACCGGTGCCGGGTTTGCGGACAGACCAACCATGCGACGATTTGCGGATCGAGTCGCCGGCATGATCCGGGAGACCCCAGGCACATGGGATGTCAGCGATTCCTGGGGAGTCACCGGCTATCAACTGAGTATCGACGTCGATGAAGACAATGCCAGTCTGGCGGGAGTCACCAATCTGGATATCGCCAACACGCTGAACGCGTACTACTCGGGACACCAACTGACGACGCTGCGCGAAGGCGACCATCTGGTGCCGATCTATCTGCGGCTGGCGGGCGAAGAACGTGTCTCACTGGACGGTCTTCGCACCGCATTTGTCGAAGCGAGCAGCGGCGAAAAAGTTCCGCTGGACGCGGTTGCTACTATCACGCCTCGCTGGGAACCTGCCACCATCGAACGGCGTGACCTGAATCGAGTGATCTCAGTGTCTTCTCAGGTCGAAACCGGCACGCTCGGAAACGACGTGGTTAAGGGGATCATGAAATCACCAGCGATGCAACAACTGACCTCCGAGATGCCAGCCGGATTTCGAGTCGAAGTGGGCGGCAATCTCGAAAAGTCCAACGACAATGCGGCCTACCTGGTCGTTTGTCTGGCCATCTCCATTCTTACGATTATTCTGCTGCTGGTGATTCAGTACAACGGCTGGGCCAAGCCGATCATCATCCTGACCACGCTGCCACTGGCACTGATTGGAGCATTGCCTGGGCTGTACTTTACGAACAACGCGCTGGGATTCATGCCGCAACTCGGAATTCTGTCGTTGTTTGGAATCGTGCTGAACACGGGAATTATCTTCATGGAGTTCGCTGACCTGCTCATCAGAAATGCGGCTGAAAAGTCGGATGGTTCCGGACCCATCTGTGGCCTCACGCGGAATGAGTTCCGCAGTTGTCTGGTCGACGCGTGCAAGCAGCGCCTGCTGCCCATTTTTCTGACGACAGCAACCACGATCGGCGGCCTGCTGCCGTTAGCGATGAGTGGAGGTCCGTTGTGGGAAGGCATGGCCTGGTCCATGATTTACGGACTGATCGTCGCCACCATGCTGACATTGCTCGTTGTCCCGGCCCTTTATGCACTTTTCGTCGAAACGTTTCGTGTGCAGCCTGTCCGGATGGATACGATATGAACAGTCCGGTCACAGACACGGGAAATATCGACGCGGACAATCGCCCCTGGTTTGTGAAACTGCGAACGGCGCGTTTTACTCGGCTGCTGATCGCGCTGTCGTTCCTGCTGTTCATCGCCCCGTTTGTCGGCGCCCTCCGTCTCAATCTCGGCAGGACGCTCGCCACACTGATGATCATCGGCTTGCTGGCCATTGTTCTGATTGCCGCGGCGGCAACAGTCAGCCAGAGTCGTCGACAATCCCGAATGGCTGTTATCTTTGCGGCAACATGCCTTCTATTCGCTCTCGCGGCGGACCAGCTTGATTCATCAGGGCTCACCATCTGTCAGTACGTCCTGACGATCTGTTTCCTTGCATTCGTCATCCGCCTGATCGTTGCGGCGCTGTTCGAAGTCAAGGTGGTGGATTACGACACCATCGCGGCATCGATCTCCGGCTATCTGTTGATTGGCGTCCTGTTTGCTGTGGTTTATTCCCTTGGAAACAGGCTTATCGAAGACAAACCATTCATACTCAACGGCGCGAATGAGACGTCTGCGGTCGAATTCGATTTTGGTGGTGCAGGGACGGCCACGTCGCTGTACTTCAGTTTCGTCACCTTGACAACGCTGGGCTACGGAGACTTCACGCCGACAACCATGCCCGCTCGAATGCTGACGATGGCTGAGGCGATCATTGGTCAGCTTTACCTGGTCGTGCTGATCGCCCGACTCGTTGGCCTGCACATTTCGAACGAGATGCTTGACCGTCGTTCCAGAAGTCCTGGTGCGGATCCAGATAACGATCAACCATACGCGTAAGCGGATCGGCCAACCGACATTTCCCTGCGGAGAACTGGTGTCACGTTCGCACGACGACTCCGATCGAAAGCACATTCGCCAGATGATTCGCCCGGTGCGAATGACTGTTGATTGAGCTACGGTCGGGGAAGCGGTCTATTTCACTTCCTGCACCTCAACCGTGACTTTGTGGATTTGTCCAGTGAATCGAGTCGCATCTCGGCCGACTCCGATGCCTTCAGCGACAGGAGTCTGATTGTCCAGACCGACATCGGCGGTTTCGTCGGCAGAGAAAATCAGAGGTTGAGTCTTATCGACTCGACCTTTGGCCACGGATTCGCCGTTGACCAGGAGCGTTGCCGCGCCACCTTTCCCCAAACCGCCTCCGTCGTACTTGAAATCGAGTGTGACGGTTGTCGCTCCGGCAGGAATCGGTTCCTTCGCTGCGACGTGGTACCGTTCAAGCCCCAGGTAGTTGTACGTGTAGGCGGGCTTCCCCTCTTTCATGTAGAGTGACCAGCCACCGAATCGTCCACCCTGCGACAGGATCACGCCACTGGCTCCGCCCTCAGGGATTTCGACTTCTGCCGTGATTGTCTTGGACTGATTCTTCACGTTGATGAACGTGTTCTCCAGCATGCCATTCATCCCATCGTAAAGCGTGAGAGACTTTCGACCGTCCATGATATCCGGTCGACCTGCGATGGCAGGATTCATTCGTGCAATCACGCGATCATCAATCGGCAGAGCATGGTATTTCTCACCTTCGCTCATGAACAGTGCTCGCAACTTTGCCAGTTTCTTCGGATGTTTGTCAGCCAGGTTGTGGGCGAGACTGAAATCCTCACGAACATGATACAAATCCCAAACGTCTGTCTCCAAAGGTGGCATATTAACGGCTTCCCAGGGCGCCCGGTGAAGTGTTCGTGCAAACCAGCCATTGTGATAGACCGCTCGGTTGCCGAACATTTCGAAGTACTGAGTCGTATGCCGCTCTTTGGCATCGGCATCATTGAACGTGTACAGCAGGCTGGTCCCTTCAATCGGTGTTTGAGGTGTCCCGTTGACGCTCGTCGGTTCGGGGAGTCCGGCTGCTTCGAGAATGGTCGGTGCGATATCAATGACATGACCAAACTGGCTGCGCATTCCGGCGTTTTCAGTGATGCCGTTCGGCCAGTGAACAATCATCCCATTGCGGGTGCCGCCGAAATCAGAGGCGACCTGCTTGGTCCACATAAACGGCGAATCAAAAGCCACGGCCCAACCGGCCGCCATGTGAGGGAAAGTCTCCGGGCCACCCCATTTGTCAATCAGCGGGACAAGATCTTCCACCTTCTCAGTGACGTTGTTGAAGTAGGTCATCTCATTGTACATGCCAACGAAACCGCCCTCGGCACTCGTACCGTTGTCACCGGCGATGTAGAAGATCAGTGTGTTGTCCATTTCACCGATATCTTCGATCGCACTGACCAGGCGACCCACTTCGTGGTCGGTCTGCTCCAGAAACCCGCCGAACACTTCGGCCTGACGGATGAACAGGCGCTGTTCGTCGTCGGTCAGGGCATCCCAGTCCTTGATGTCGTCCGGCTTCGGTGGCAACGTCGTGTTGGCCGGGATGATACCCATTTGTTTTTGCCGAGCGATCGTTCGTTCACGAACGTCGTCCCAGCCGGCGTCGAACCTGCCTTTGTACTTATCGATCCATTCCCGAGGGACATGATGTGGTGCGTGAACCGCGCCGGTTGCAAAGTACATGAAGAACGGCTTATCCGGCGTCATCGACTGCTGAGCTTTGACCCAATTGACTGCCTGGTTGGTCATATCAACAGTGAAGTGATAGTTGTCCATCTTCGGAGGAGTCACTTTGGTGACACCGTCATAGACCAGCGGATACCACTGATCTGTCTCACCGCCGATGAATCCGTAAAACTTGTCGAAACCCTGATGAGTCGGCCAGCGATCAAATGGGCCCGACACGCTGGTTTCCCACGCAGCAGTTTCATGCCATTTACCAAATGCGCCAGTGCTGTAACCGTTGAGACGAAGCATTTCGGCCAGCGGTGCCACGCTGTTCGGAACCTGCCCGGTGTTTCCAGGGAATCCTGTTGAGGATTCCATGATCGAACCCGTATTCGCGGTGTGATGGTTCCGGCCGCACTTCAGAGCTGCCCGAGTGGGCGAGCAAAGTGCTGTGGTGTGGAAGTTATTGTAGGAGAGGCCCTGAGCAGCGAGCCGATCGAGTGTCGGTGTCTGGATCGGGCCACCGAAGGTGCTGGGGCCACCGAAGCCAATGTCGTCGATCAGCACGATCACGACATTGGGAGCTTTTTCAGGTGCGTTGACCTCAAACAGCGGCGGCGCTTCTACGTTGCGAACGTCCAGTTCGCTGAACGTTGGTCGCGCCGGTGCCTGGATTGGCAGGACTGTGCGATCGACCTTCTGCTGCGCCGAAGTCACCCCGGCCAGACAGGCGAGAATCGCCACGGACGTACTGATCATTTTGCGGAGGGAACGTTTCATCATCTGTCCTGTTGTGATTGTATCGGAAAGGGTGTTCTTAATGTCTGTTGGAATTCTGAGGGCACATGGTGGAATCAGCAGCGGGCCTGTTGATCAATCGGTTCTCAACAGGCTGTCTGTCTTGGTCCGAACAGGGCTCCAGTGGCCAATACAACTGACCTGCCCGCATTGATCGATTCTGGATCGAAAACATCAAGACGCCCGCCAGCTGACAGCGGCCCAGCTTGCGAGTAACTTTGACCGGTTTCAAGGGAAACCCCGAGTGCATTGTTGGAGGCACCCCAAATTGTAGCGCGCCTCATTTGACAGCTTGCCGGATATGCTGAGTGCCAGGTGGAACATCAGAGCCTTCGTTTGCTGGATTGCCCCTGGAGCCTTGACTCTGCCTGGAGCGTTGGAAATGATGTGAGATCAACCGTGTTTGTCAGGAAAACTGCGGGCGAACTGCCACCTGCACGTTGACGGAAACCAGCCTGCGGAAGGCTTCATTCCCGTCACAGATGAAACTGAGCGCTGCTATCAATTCGACAGTGCCATTTGGATCAAGAGGTCTCACGATGCTGATAAGAGCTGCTGTACTGGCGTTTTTGGTTTTGCCGCATGCCCATTGTGTGGCCTCCGACTTTGAAACTCTGGCCAAGGATCTTCCCGCCGGTTCCAATGCCGTCCTTGCAATCGACGTGGACAGTATTCTTACCACCGAAATGGCGAGGGTCAACGACTGGGGCAACCCGAATACGACTGCGAACAGACCCGCCTATCTGCCGCCCGAAGCAGACAAGGTGATCGTGGCGGCTCAGGTCGATCCGCCCAATCAGTTCGAGCAGGCCTGGGAAGCCGCTGTCATCAGTCTCAAAGAATCCCTGCCGATGCGTCTTGTTGCCAAAGCTGAAGGTGGTTACGTCGATAAGATCCGAGGAAAAGAGGCGGCCTGGGTGCCGAGCGACGCTTATTTCATTCAGTTCGACGATGCCACCATGGGACTCATGTATCCGGCGAACAAACAGGCAGCATCCAGGTGGATTGATCAGCAGCAGGAATCCAGTCCGGAGCTTCCCGCGTACCTGAGTTCCATGGTGAGTGCGGTTACTTCCGGACCACAAATCGTGATGTCTCTGGATACAAGAGACGTCATGTCTGCGCATCGACTTCATCAAAGACTGAGTGAATCTGAGGTCGTTGCCGATGCCAAACTGGACATCGATGCCATGGTTGATCTGTTCTTGACACTGCAGCAGATTTCTCTGGAAGTGACGATTTCGGACAAAGCGGAGGCCAGGGCTGAAATCCAATTCGGCCACTCGGTGACATTCGATGCGGATGTCGGCAAAGCATTTGTATTGGCAGCCCTCACCAACCTGGAGGCCGAAATCCCAGGTGTGGATGAATGGACGTTCAGTGTCCATGGTCAGTCCATTGTTGCTGTCGGCGAAATGCCGGTACCAGGGTTGCGGCGTGTACTCAGCTTTCTTGAAATCCCCACCACGAAATTCAGCAGTCTGAAGAACGAGGACACAGACTCAGAGGGCAGCGAAGAAGATCTCGCCACGAAATCACTGAACTATTTTCATTCGGTCGATAAACTTGTAGCTGACCTTCAGGAGCATTCGAAATCGAGGAATGGTGACAGCTACTGGTTCGACCGCTATGCCAAGAAGATTGAACGGCTTCCCATTCTGTATGTCGATCCGGATTTACTGGACTTTGGGCAGAAGACCGCCGAGACACTGCGTGTGATGTCCGGATCGCGCAAATCGGCCAACCTGTCAGCGGGTGTGAGTCGTTCCAACATCAGTGCAAGTTCGGGCGACGGATACGACGGAGGATATGACCGATACGGATACAGTTACCACGGATCGGGTTATCGAGGAAGCAGTACGAGTCTGGCGAGTGCTCAGCAAAGGTCCCAGAATGCGGCAAACAACCAGTTCCAGGCCAAGGCGACGTCAAAGAAGATCGAAGGATTCAGATTGATCAACGACGCAACTTACGAGGTCCGCCGAACGATGACCGAACGTTACAACGTTGAGTTCTGAATCCTGAACGCCGCGGGAATGACCGGTGTTGGGTTGAGTGCCGTTCTGTTTTACCTGTTTCGAAATCCGGGGTCGCGCCCAGTCTGTTCACGAATGATTCTCGCTGTCCGGTGTCGCAGGAGCTGTTAATACAGCCAGGAATGGCGACTTGCCACCATTCGGGACGGAATTTGCACACACCGGCATCGATGAACGACGGAATTCCCACACGTCCGCCCAACACGATCTGGCCCGATGCCTCTCTGGTGGGCGTTGCGTTCATCTGGGGAATCAATATGCCGATCATGAAGATCGGCCTGGATCAACTGAACCCCTTTGTTTTCAACGCCATCCGGCTGTTCATTTCAGCGACCTGTCTGGCGATACTGGCGATTTGCGAACGCCGCAGAGGAGTGTTGCCTGGGCCGGACATTTCCGCACGGCAGATTCTGATCTACGGGGTTCTGGTCGCGGGCCTGTATCAGGTGTTGTTTCTGTTGGGCATCGCCAGAACAACGGCCGGCAACACGGGGCTGATCATGGCGACGGTGCCCGCCTGGACGGCATTGCTGGCAAGAGTCTTTATCGGCGAACAAATTGCGAAAGTTGCCTGGGGTGGGCTCGTTCTGGCGCTCACCGGAACGATCATTGTGGCACTGCAAAAGGGTGACCTGAGCAGTGGACGCGAACATCTGGTCGGAAATGCCATCATCCTGTGTGCGGCTTTGGTCTGGGCCGGCGGGACGGTCTACAGCCGACCTCTGCTCAAGTCCATTTCGCCGTTGCAACTGTCGGCGTCGGCAGCCGTGATTGCGTTGCCAGTGCACTTGCTGATCGCGACGGGCAGTTACGCGAACAGTGTTGATAAGCTGCATTCCTTCAGTCTCTGGTTGATCCTCATCTACGCCGGTGTTCTGTCATCCGGTCTTGCGCAGCCCATGTGGAGTTTTGGCGTGCGACATGCGGGGGCGGCTCACGCGGCTGCGGTTCAGAATCTGATCCCGTTGGTCGCCATTGTGGCGGCATGGTTCAGTCGTGGTGAGGTGGCAACCCGAACACAGATCTTCGGTGGAACACTCATTCTGGGAGGCCTGGTGATCATGCGACTCAGTCGACAGGCAGGCCGTCCGGCTCCGGGCCGATAAGTAGATATCAGTGGTTCATCGATCCAGTGTTCGGCGGTCCCAGACCGAATGAAATGGATTGAAACTCAAGAGCCTGGCACAGGTCGTAGATGGAAATGAATTGTTGCGTTGAGACCTGGTTGTCAATGTTCAGAATGACCGGGGTCAGCGGATCGATGTCCGCCAGTTGAATCAGCCGTCGCCGAAGTTCCTCGGCGGTCGGTATCACCTGTTGATTGAGCTGCATCAGGACGGTGCCGGGAACAGTGCCTGGACGCAGGCCAATCCGAACTTCCTGGTGATCGAGTTCTTCGACATCCGCAGGTGGTAATTCCACTTCCGCAGCGGTCGCTCCGGGGCCAAGTTCGGCGGGTAGCAGTGAATCCGGTAACTGACCAACAGACGCACAGACAAAGAACACCAGCAGGAGGAAGACGACATCGATCATCGGTGTCATCGCTTCCCCCTGCAATGCCGGCTCGCGGCGATGCTGGGCCGGGATTCTCATGAGGCATCCGTTGAAACGGCAAGCTGAATGGAACGGATATTGTGACGGGCGCATTGTTCGATAAGCGGTCGGATCATGCCAAACTGACCATTCCGATCCGCTCGGATTCGCAGCTCCGGCGGGTTTCCATCAGCGGTAGCAGTCGTCGCCAATCCGGCAATTCGCTGCAGGATCACATCACTCGTCGTTCGTTTGCCACCAATCGAAAGAGTACCGTCAGCAAGAATGGTGACGGTGAGTCGGTGAGCCGGATTGTCGTCCGAATTGGCGGTGGAAGCGTGCGGAAGATCAATGGCTTCTGAATTGTCATTGCGAACGAAGTGGCTGGCCACCAGGAAGAAGATGATCAGCAGGAAGACGATGTCGATCAGCGGTGTGACGTTGAACTGCAACGCGCGTCGTCTGGAAAAATGGGTGGGTAATCTCATCCGTGACCTCCAGCCAACAATGTTACAGAATTCTCGCTTCTGCGAACATATCCAACGCAAAATGCCGCAGAAGATCACCTCTGCGGCATGTCACTGTCGATGTTGAAATCGAACGAGTCACCCAGGATCAGTATCCGCAGCGGCTGCCTCCATAGTATCCGCCGCCGTAGTAGGCACTGCCATACACTCGTGGACTGTAGCCATAGCTATAGCCACCTGGATATCCACCATATCCATAACTGCCGTAGCCTCGGTTGAAGCTGATCGAAACCCCGCGGCCCCGACGTCCGTAGCCGCCGTAACCATAACCGTAGTGACGGCCATGATGTCCGTATCCATGACCATGATGATAATGCTGTGCTCTGGCTTCGTCCGTGGTAGCAAACATCAGTCCACCAACCGCCAGCAGCAAGAACAGGAATTTCTTCATTCGAGTGTCTCCGTTTAAGAATTGGAAAGTGACAGCGACCGAATGTTCAGTCGCCAACTTCAATGCTCCGTGGTTTCAGACCATTCGGTGCTGTCACTCCTGGATCGAACCGGGCACACCGTGCCTATGCAAATCTCAGATTGCTCTGAGCTTGATCATGTTGCGAAATTGCTGCAAACAAAGTGCCAAACCCGACAACAATGTGCATGACCGACTTAAGCTGCTTTCCTGATGTGAGTTACGGCATCCAGCCGGTTTCTGACATCAATTGCG
>Ga0114932_10005342_pt1 | contig 11440 bp, 8 predicted proteins | sample 2SBtaG_2_FD_87286 | JGI IMG/M metagenome (GOLD analysis project Ga0114932, IMG submission 87286) | Deep subsurface microbial communities from Kolumbo volcano to uncover new lineages of life (NeLLi) - 2SBTROV12_ACTIVE470 metaG | ecosystem: Environmental > Aquatic > Marine > Volcanic ... | reverse complement strand
GCAAAGGTTGGAGTAATACATGATAAACATTTTGTGGTTGCAGGAGACACTGATAATCCTAATAAATTATCGTTTACTGGCACAAATGACATTGATGATTTTACTTCAACAGGTTCGGGTAGTATTGTAATAGAAGATAAGATTGTAGGACTTCGATCTTTTCGTGATGACTTAATAATATTTTGTTTAAATAGTATACACAGATTAGAAAATATTAATAACAGCTCAACAATCGCTGTTGTACCTATAACAAAAAACGTAGGATGTTTAGCTAACGGCAGTATACAAGAAATAGGTGGTGACTTAGTATTTTTAAGTCCTGACGGAATTAGAACTCTTGCAGGAACAGTACGTATAGGTGACGTTGAATTAAGCTCCGTAAGCAGAGCAATACAACCTTTAATACGTGACGTTGTTGCAAACATGGCAAATAATATTTTTACAAGTGTAGTAATTCGTAATAAATCACAATACAGAATATTTTATACTACTGATTCACAAAATTCATCAGATGCAAAAGGTATTATAGGTACAATAAGAAATCAAGGATTTGAATGGTCAGAAACAAAAGGTATACAAGCAAGAGCTATTACCTCTGGTTTTGATACAGACAATAACGAACAATTTTATCATGGTGATAATGACGGTTACATTTATGTTCATGATTCAGGAAACTCATTTATTCACGCTGGGTCAACAGCTAATATACAAGCAACCTATCAATCTCCAGACTTTGACTTTGGAGATCATGGAACACGTAAAACTTTAAACTATGTAAAAATATCTATATCACCTGAAGGAGCTTGTGAGCCTAATTTAAGAGTTCGCTATGATTACGAAGCAACTGATATTCCACAGCCAGATGAATATACAATTACTGGTGTTCGTGTGCCAGCAACATTTGGAACAGCAGTTTTTGGCACAGCAGAATTTGGAGGTACACAAGATCCTATGATACGTCAATTAATTCAAGGAACAGGTAACACAGCAAGTTTTAGAATACGGTCAACAGATTCAAATCCTCCGTATGCACTTAATGGGTTGTACATCGATTATACGCCAATAAATAGGAGATAATTTAAATGGTAGCGTACACAAGACAAAGCACAATTTCAGATGGAGATACAATTACGGCTGCATTATTTAACGATGAATACAATCAGCTTTTATCTGCATTTTCTTATGCTTCATCAGGAACCACAGGACACAAACATGATGGAACTGCTGGAGAAGGTGGTCACATTCCACAAATAGGTGATCAAGATTTTTTAAATAAAATAGTAACCGATAGCACAAATAATCGCTTTGGTATTTTTGTACAAGTATCATCAAGCGCAGTAGAACAAATACGAATTCAAGATGGTGCAATCGTACCAGTAACAGACAACGACATAGATTTAGGAACAAGCTCAGTAGAGTTTAAAGATGCTTTCTTTGATGGCACAGTAACAACAGATGCGCTGGTAGCTGATACTGCTGACATTAACGGTGGTTCAGTAGATGGCGCTACAATAGGTGCAAACTCAGCTACTACAGGTGTATTTACAACTATTCAAGGCACTACCATAACAGCCACAACTGCTTTTGTGCCTGATGCTTCAGACGGAGCAGCGCTAGGTACAAGCTCTTTAGAATTTAGTGATCTTTTTCTTGCAGATGGTGCAGTTATAAACTTTGGTGATGATCAAGATGTAACGCTTACACACGTAGCAGACACAGGATTATTACTTAATGGTACGAGTCAATTACAGTTTAATGATGCTAGTCAAAATATTACAGCACCCTCAGCAACCGTACTAGATATTAATGCAACAGATGAAATAGAACTTAATGCTACTCTTGTAGATGTCAATGCTAATTTAGATGTAAGTGGTACATACACAGGTGCAGGACTTATGACCACAGGAGGAAACATAGTTATTCCTAATGATGGTAATATAGGCTCTGTAGGAGATACTGATGCTATGGCAATCAGCTCAAGTGGTGTAGTAACTTTCTCTCAAAACCCTGTGTTTCCAGACGGGGGTGTACCATTAGCAGACTTAGATATTGACGGTGCTTCAGACATTGGAGCTGATTTAGCAGATGCTGATTTATTTATTGTAGATGATGGAGCAGGTGGTACAAACCGTAAGACTGCTGCATCAAGAATTAAAACTTACATTGCTGACGTTACACTTACTACAGCAGCCCAAAGTAACATTACGTCGTTAGGTACTCTTACAGCATTAACAGTTGATGACATTGGTATTAATGGTAAAGCTATTACAATGACAGGTTCTACTGATGATACTGCTACTTTAACTGTAGGCACAAATGGCACACTAACTATTGAAACAGTAGATACTGCTGCTGCGGCTGCAAATATTCAAGTAACAGCAGATGGAACTTTTGAAGTTGATGCTACTACAATCACTCTAGATTCTTCTGGAGATATTGTTTTAGACGCAGATGGTGCTGATGTAGTATTTAAAGATGCAGGAACAACCATCGCTACACTAACTAATTCTTCTAGTGATTTTGTAATTACTACAGGAGTTCAAGATAAAGATTTTATTATTAAAGGTGATGACGGTGGCGCTGCAATTACCGCTTTAACATTAGATATGTCAGAAGCAGGAGCAGCAACTTTTAATGGCGCAGTAACTTCTGGAGCTGTTATAACATCTGGCGCAGGATTAGTTATTGCTGACGGTAGTAACATAGGTTCAGCAAGTGATACAGATGCTATTGCAATTGCTTCAAATGGAGTTGTAACATTTTCTCAAAACCCAGTATTTCCTGATGGAAGCATACCATTAGCAGATTTAGATATAGATGGTGCAAGTGATATTGGAGCTGATATAGCTGATGCAGACTTATTTATCATTGATGATGGGGCTGGAGGAACTAACAGAAAAGTTGCAGCTTCAAGAATAAAAACATACGTAGGCTCAGGAATTGCAGCAGATGATATAGCTGCTGGTGATGGCGCAATAAATCTAGAAACTACATCAGGTAACATAACTATAGATGCACAAGCAAATGATGCTGATGTAATTATTAAAGTAGATGACAATGGATCTTCTGTAACTGCGGTTACATTTGATGGTTCTGATGAAGGTAACGCTATCTTTGTCAATGACGTACAATTAAAATCAGACAGCGCTGTATTAGAGTTTGGAGCTGATTTAGACACTACACTTACACATACAGACGGTACAGGATTAACATTAAACAGCACAAACAAATTAACCTTTGGAGATGCTGCAAGTTTTGTACAACAATCTAGTGATGGCGTATTAAGAATAGACGGTGAAGCTACAATTGATTTAAACGCTTCTACTGCTGTTACTGTAAGCAATGATTTAAAATTAGACAGTGATGCAGCAGTTTTAGGATTTGGTGCAGACAACGATGTAACATTAACTCACGTTGCAGATACTGGATTACTGTTAAACGGCACAAGCCAATTACAGTTTAATGACGCATCGCAAAATATTACAGCACCTTCTGCTACAGTGTTAGACATAAATGCAACTGACGAAGTAGAATTAAACGCTACGCTAGTAGACGTTAACGCAAACTTAGATGTTTCTGGAACCTATACTGGTGGTGGTCTAATGACTACTGGAGGTAATATTGTTATACCTGATGGTGGTAATATAGGCTCTGCGAGTGATACAGATGCCATAGCTATAGCTTCTAACGGTGTTGTTACCTTTTCACAAAACCCAGTATTTCCTGACGGAGGAATACCACTAGCTGATTTAGATATTGATGGTGGTACAGATATTGGCGCAGATATTGTAGACGCAGATTTGTTTATTATTGATGATGGTGCTAATGGTACAAATAGAAAAGTAGCGGCTTCAAGAATAAAAACTTATACTAATGCAGGAGTTTCAAGTGCAGCAGATGATATCAGCACAGGAGATGCTGCGGTCACTATTGCTACTTCAAGTGGTGATATTACAATTGACGCTCAAGGCGATGACACAGACATAATATTTAAAGGCACAGACGGAGGAGTTGACACTACCTTTCTTACTTTAGATGGCTCAGAAGCAGGAAAAGCAATTTTTAATGATACGGTAGATGTAGGAAATGATTTAATTGTTGATGGTGATGCTTCAGCAACTGGTCAAATATTTTTAAGGACAACCAGTCAATTTAATTCCTCGTTTGCGATGCAAGTTTTTACCAACAGGTTTTTTGTCGTAAGAAAAGACAGTTCAGCCACAGCAGTTTTTACTTCTTTTCAAAATTCTTCAGGAACACAAGTTGGGACTATAACTGCATCTGAGTCTGCAACAGCTTATAACACAAGTTCTGATTATCGACTTAAAGAAAATGTGGTGGCCATAAGCAATGGTATTACACGCTTGAAACAACTCAAACCTAAAAGATTTAATTTTATAATTGACCCTGACACAACATTAGATGGTTTTTTAGCACATGAGGTTACTGCCGTACCAGAAGCTATAACAGGCTCACACAATGAAGTAGATAGTGATGGAAACCCTGTGTATCAGGGTATAGATCAATCTAAATTAGTACCTTTATTAACTGCCGCACTGCAAGAGGCAGTAGCTAAAATAGAAGCTCTTGAAACAAGAGTAGCTGCACTAGAGGGTTAATAAATGAAACTAGAACAATCTCAAGATACTTTATTGTTAAACATATGTGAACTAAACGCTAGAATAGAAGCACATGAAGTTCAATGTGAAGAAAGAAATAAAACAATATTTAATAGATTAGAAGCTATAGAAAATAACATTAATAATTTAAACTCATTGTTAACTAAACTAGGAATAATTTTATTAACGGGTATGAGTGGTTTGATTGTAACTTTATTGTTAAGAACCACATGACTAGAAAAAAGAAAGACCCTAGAGTAGGCACTGGAAAGAAACCTAAAGGTAGCGGAAGGAGGCTATACACAGATGAAAATCCAAAAGATACTGTCTCAATTAAGTTTGCGACTCCAAAAGATGCTAGAGCAACTGTGGCAAAAGTTAAAAGAATTAATAAACCTTTTGCGAGAAAGATTCAAATCTTAACAGTATTAGAACAACGAGCTAAAGTTGCAGGTAAAACAGAACAAGCAGCTATAGCTAAAAGAGGTAAAGAAGCAATACGAAGAAAACGTAAGGAGAAAAAATAATGGCTAAGACTCAACCAACAAATCAATCATATTTAAATCCCCCTCATGGCCCCGGTAAACTTACAGGTGGTGCAAATGATATTTACTTACCAGAAAATCCAAAACTTTCTGGAGGAGTTAATACAAACATCTACCTACAAGATGCTCAAGGTACAGGTGGAGGAGCTAACGATGTTATAAACCCAGATCCTGCTGGCGTTGCTGGAGGAGCTAACGATATTTATTTACCAGAGAATCAAAAGATTGCTGGTGGTGCTAACACAAATATTTATTTAAACGATAACGAGACAGTATAATGGCAAGAAAAAGAGCAGTAAAGCGAAGGCTAGACCTGCGTAAAGGTGGGCTTGCTAATCGTAATAGATTTCAAGAAGGTGGTGAAACTGAAGCTACAGAAAATACTGAAGCAGAAACGCAAGAAGTATCGTCTGTTGCAACAGATAGAGAGTTTGGTGAAAGAACTACTGAGACAGCAGACCCTGTAACTATTGACGTAGCAAAAGTTGATCCTACGATAGAATCTACACAGGTTAAACAAATAGCAGAAAGAACGCCTACAGCTGTTCAAAAAGATATTACTGCGCCAAAAATAGATGCTACAACTGGAACAGCTACGCAAGCAGCACAGCAAGAGGACATTCAAGCTGCTCAAATGACTGCTGCAAAAGCAGAAGATTTAGCTGCTACAGAAGCTGCTCAAGGACAGGTAACAAGAGTAGCTGAAGCTGAAAGGCCAACATTAACTGAACGTGCAGTAGCTGCTGAAAGAGATGCAGAACAAGAAACACAAGCGCAGGCTGTAACTCCAGAACTTGAAGTTTCAGAAGATGCTTTTGTTAAAAAAGTAGTAGGCGCACCTGCTGATGTTGTTCAAACAAGTGATGCAGAAAAACAAGCTAGAGAAGCAACATTAGGTTTGCCAGCAGCCGATAGAGAAGCAGCTAAAGTTATAAATGAATTTGGTTTTGGTGCATCTAAAAATCGTGTTATTCGTGGCCCAGAAGCTAAAGAAGCTGCGGCAAATCGTTTAGTAGCAGAGCATGGTGTTTCTAAAGAAATAGCAGATAGCATTTTAGAAGATGTTGGACAGCTTGTAACTGACATTGATGGTGTACCTCAAGAAGCACTTGGAGCAGTTGCAGAGTTACCAAAAGAAGCTTTAGTATCTTCTCAAATGGAATCTTTATTGGCAGGTATGGAAGAAGGTAAAGTTCCTTCGTGGGCTAGGGCTGCTGTAGCAGGTGTTGAACAAAGATTAGCAGAAAGAGGATTAGAAGCCTCTACTATTGGTAGAGAAGCTCTTTTTAACGCTATTGTACAAAGCACTTTACCTATTGCTCAAAGTAATGCTACCGCACTACAGCAAAGAGCTACACAAAATTTATCTAACGAACAACAAGCTTTAATACAAGACAGACAGATAGCTGCTGATTTTCTTAGCAAGAATGCTGCTTTTCAACAACAAATGGATCTTGCTAATTTATCGAATGATCAACAAATGCGATTAGCAAACTTAACAGCACAAAATCAAGCTGGTTCAGAAAACTTATCAGCATCTCAACAAACAGAGCTTGCTAATTTAAACTCTCAATTACAAAGTAATTTATTACAAGCTAAACTTGCACAAGAACTTGGAGTAGCACAATTAAGTGTTGACCAGCAAACAGCAATGCGTAATGCTTCAATGGTTGCTAATATTGATTTTACGAAGTTTAATACTGAACAACAAACTGCACTAGCTAATAGTAAATTTATGCAGTCTATGACGATGGCTTCATTTAATGCTAATCAACAAGCAACAATGCAAAATGCTACTGCTATGGCTTCTATGGATTTAGCATCAGCAGATCAAAGAACTAAACTTGCAATTACGAATGCTCAAAACTTTTTACAAATGGACATGGCTAATTTATCAAATGCACAACAATCTTTAGTTTTAGATCAACAACTTGCACAACAAAGATTATTATCAGATCAATCTGCTGAAAATGCTTCTAGACAATTTAATGCAACTTCAGAAAATCAAACACAACAGTTTATGGCAAACCTTGCTCAACAAATAGAAACTTTTAATGTTTCACAAAGTAATGCAATGGTGCAATTTAACACGGCAGAAGCAAATAAAATTGCATCTATAAATGCTCAAAATGAATTAAGTGCCGCACAATTTACTAATCAACAAAAACAACAAATAGCTATGTTTGATCAAGAACTATCATTTAAAGCTGATCAATGGAACGCTCAAAATGCACAAGCTGTTGAACAGTCAAATATAGCTTGGAGAAGACAGGCTAATACTATAGATACTGCCGCACAGAATGAAGCTAATAAAGCTGCTGCTCAAATGGCTTTTAGTATGTCACAAGCTGAACAAAATTTTATGTGGCAACGAATGAGAGATGAGGCTGCTTTTGCACAACAAACAGCAGAAAATACAAAAGAAAGAGCAATGCAAATTTTATCTTCAATTTATGGTAACTCAGATTTAATGGGTTCTAAATATGCACCAGCTCCGGGTACAAACTATGCTAGGGATACACTTGCTCCTAGACTAGAAAAAATTATTGATTTATTTTAAGAGGATTTTACGATGGGAATAGGAAAATTTTTTAAAAAAGCTTTTAAGACAGTAGCAAAACCATTTAAAAAGTTAGGAAAATTAATAGGTAAAGGATTTAAAAAATTTGGCAAGCTTGTTAATAAAGCAGGTATTTTTGGTCAACTAGGAATGTTAGTTTTATCTATGTATGCAGGGCCGTGGTTAAGTGGTAAACTAGGTAGTTTTGTAGGAAAAATAGGCTCAGGACTTGGTAAACTTGCTGAAGGATCTGGTTTTCTTAGTAAAGCTGCTAATGTTGTTTTAAAAGGAGCGCAAGGTATTGCTAAAGCTGGAAGATTAGTTAAGACAGCAGTTGGAGATACTTTTCAAGCTATGGGTTCTATTGCTAAAGGCGCAGGTAATATGTTAACAGAAACTTTAAAAGCTGGGGCGCAAAAGTTAGGTATGAACTTTCAAAACCCTGCTGACATTATGGGAGCTTTTAATAACATGAAAACTAATGTTGCTAATAGTTTTTGGGATACTGCTGATATAATAAAAGGTGGTGATCCTCTTACAGCAGCAACTCGAAAACTTTCTGATACAGGCACAGTTGTAACTGGAAAACAAGATGCAGGTTCTGTATTTCAAAAAGCAGGTGAAGACGCTTCAAAAGTTACGCCAGATTTTACTCCAATTGAAGGTACTACTGTAGCTAAAAGTCCTAGCGGTGCAAATATAGATTTAGGAACAACTGTTACTACTTCACCAGATGGTCTTGTAACTGGTACTCAACCTACTGGAGGTGATATATTTACTGGAGAAGGAGCAAAAGCTATTTCTGAACAACAGGCATCGCTTTTAGATCCAACAACGCCTTCGCCTGTTGCATCTGTTAAATCTCCTACTCCTAAACTTCCCACACTTACAGATGCTGTTGCTGGAGCTGCGGTTACAACAGGTATGAACGCATTAAATGACTTATCAATGGAAGGACAAATTAGTTCTGATTTAGGTTTACAAATAGGAACAGCGAGAACAGGTGCAATAGGAGCTGAAATATTTGCTCAAGCAGATGTGGGTAAACCTTTACAAAGTCCTGATTTTATAGCATACAATGCAAAACACTCTTTAAATAATGTACAAAATGTAAACGTGCCTTCATGGATACACAATAAAACTAACACAGGAGCTTATGATAACTTCATGAGCAAACAATTTGATAATTTAAATGCTAATTATTTAGCGATAGGATAATTAAATGGTAGATATTACAACTGATGAATTTAATGAGTTTGCTTTAAAGACAAACAGATTTATTCCCGGACAATCATTAACGGAAAATCCAGAGACTCCTTGGCCTTGGGAAGGCCCTCCTACATTTGTAAGTAAAGATGAAGCTTTAGAACATTTTATGAATCTTATTTTAGAGGAAGAAAGGCATATAGCAATATTAGAAAGTCTTGAAGAAGGTGTTCCTGTAATGAATTTGGTTGAATTAATTCTTACAAAAAGCTTTCAAGAAGGAGAAATAAATCCTGACCTTATGATGCTATTAGCAGAGCCTCTTGCATTTATGATAATGGCTTTAGGAGAAAAAGCAGACATTGAAGTTAAGCTTGTAGATGAAGATGATGATGACGAATATGATGAAGATAGAGAGTTTGAAAGTTTTAGAGAATTACTTAATAGTATAAAAGACCCAAAAGATGATGAAGACTTTCCTATGCAAGATAAAATTGATAAAGTAGAAACCCCCGTGTTAGATCAAGAGAACGAAATAGAAACACCTTCTTTAATGGAAAATCCAGATGAAACACCATCTTTAATGTCTAGGAGGACTGAATAATGTTAACAAATTTTGGACAATCTGCACAGTTTCTTGCTAATGTAAAGGAACAAAGAGAAGAGGAAACAAATAAAAAAAAAGGTTTTCTTGGTCAACTAGGAGAATCTTTACTAGATGTTGGTGTTAGAGCAGCAGTTGGAGAAGTTGTAGAGGGAACAATTGGTGCGTATAAAGAAAATCAACAACAAAAGCAAGCAGACTTTGAAAATAGTAGTTTTGCTGTAGAAGCTAAACGTAACAATACAGACATGAGAAGATTTATAGAAAGCTATCGAGATGCTGAAATCAAAGCAAAAAATAATGGAACTAGTTTTGATGAAGAGTTTGCAAAATCAGATCTTATTAGAAACAGAGCTTTAAACGAATTAAAAAGAAAAAAGTTTTATAAAGAATCTAGAGCAGGTACTATAACAGATGATCAATTATTTGATTACGCTCAACCTCTTGCACTAGCAGAAGTTAAAAGAAATAGAGAAGTATTTGATGATATTTATAATCAAGCTAAAAATGTAAGAGATGAAAAAGAATTTAACAGATTTATAAAAGAAAATAGTGGTGTAGCTAAAACTGTATTTGGTGGGATAGGTAATAAAATAAGAACTACATTTCAAGGAAAAAGTTTAGGTGATATAGCAGCAGAAAAAATTAATGATGATCCTAGATATGGAAATACTTTAGGAGCGCAAAAAGTGTTGGATGACTATATTACAAATAGAAATGAAGGTCAATTTATTCAAGCTTTAAATAATTTAAAACTATCTGAGATGCCTGATGCAGATTATATAACTAGAGTGTCAGATATTGAATATAAAACTATTAATAATCGAATTGTTGCTTATAGAACAGAGAAAGTTACAGATTCTAGAACAGGGCAAACTAAAACTTTTTCTGAACAATTAGATCAAGATATTGGTGGAACTCATAATTTATCTTTAATGAAAGATTTTAGCTCAGATTTAAAATTACTTAATGAATCAGTGCGAGGAGATTTTAATACTGAACTTCAGAGAAGACTTGATATTGTATTTCCAAATGGAGTAAAAACAACCGATGGTAAGCTAGAACCTTATAATTATTTAGATTATAAAAAATATAACACTACAGAGGGTTTAAGAGCTAATCAGATTGGAATGGATTTATTATTAGAAATGTTAGGTAGAGAGGCAAACTATAAAGACTATAATGCACTTCAAGCTAAAGAACGTAGAGACTTAACAGAGTTACAATTAAAATATAATACAGCAATAGATTCTGTGTTAAAAACTTATAGTAATGATGTTGTTGAATCTGATGAATTTAAAAGTGGTTTTAAAATAAAAATGAATGGTGCTTTGATTGATCCTGAAGATCCAAGATTTCTTGGTAATGCAAAATTTGAAAAAATTAAAAAGACATATGTTGAAGGAAAAAAAGAAATAACAGCAATAGCTAATCTTTCTGAATACAATAAAAAAATTGCGTTAGGTTTAGATTTAGGTTTAATTAGAGTAAGAAATGTTCCTAAAACAATAAAGATAAACAATGAAGACGTAATAATTAAAACTTTAGAAGCTATACCAAGAGGCACAGATCCAAATGATCCTTATACAACTTTTTCACGAAAAAATAAACAAGGGGTAATGGTAGACTTTACAAGATATAATTTTTTACCGGGAATATCTGGAAAGGAACAAGAAGAAATTTTAGATGAATTTAAGCAATGGAATAAATATAAAAACGTTAGAAGATTTACTCCACGAACAGAAAAAGACCTACAAGAATTGTACGGAAGTAGATAAATTACAATGTTAGATTTTACTTACTCCAAAGATGATGATGGTAACATAGTTTCTAAAAATATTTTTGATCCTCTTACAGGTAAATTTATTGAAACTGTTACACTATCTGATGAAGAAAAAGAAGAATT
>Ga0114932_10005339_pt1 | contig 11445 bp, 9 predicted proteins | sample 2SBtaG_2_FD_87286 | JGI IMG/M metagenome (GOLD analysis project Ga0114932, IMG submission 87286) | Deep subsurface microbial communities from Kolumbo volcano to uncover new lineages of life (NeLLi) - 2SBTROV12_ACTIVE470 metaG | ecosystem: Environmental > Aquatic > Marine > Volcanic ... | reverse complement strand
TTTTTATCCTACTAAGAATATGACTACTAGCGAAGGTGGTATAGCTTTATTTAAAGATAAGAACGTTGCCGATCTCGCTCGTAAATACGTAAACCATGGCCGTGTTGATCAATATAAACATGATGTTTTAGGTTTTAATTATCGAATGACTAATATTTGCGCGGCAATCGGTTTAGCACAATTAGCTAAACTAAGTGCAATGAATGAAGGTAGACGTAAAAATGCAAGTATTTATGATAAGCTACTTGCGGATAATCCATACATTGAAACGCCAACGGTAGATAGTCGCTTTAAACATGTATATCATCAATATACGATAGTGATTGATGGAGTGAGTAGAGAGTCTGTACAATCCTTGTTGGCAGAAAATAATATTGGTTGTGCCGTTGTTTATCCATTTAGTATGACCGAACAAGAGTTTTATCAAGAAAAAAGTGAATGTGAAGGTGACGCAATAGCTCGCGAATTGTCGAAAAAAGTGCTATCTTTACCCGTTCATCCAGGCTTAACAGAAATAGATATTAATAAAGTGTGCTTGGTATTAAATTCACTTTCAGAAACAATGCAATCTGGGGATAAATAATTATGAACCAACCTCAAAGATCACTACGAGTTGGTATTATTGGTGCTGGCTCAATGGGGCGCAATCATGTCCGTGTAGCGATAACTAATCCAATAGTTGAATGTAAAGGTGTTTTTGATCCCAATGAAAAATTAGGGGTGGCCGTAGCCAACGAATTTGGTTGTAATTATTTTCATGACTTTAATACCTTTTTAGATGCTGTTGATGCGGTGGTTATTGCTTCACCTACGACAACTCACTTTGAAATAGCCAAACAAGCGTTACTTGCCGATAAACATTGTCTTATTGAAAAGCCGATCACGGTTGAAATAGACGAAGCATTAGAGCTAAAAGAAATAGCGCGGGAGCGAGGTTTAACGGTTAGTGTTGGCCATGTAGAACGTTATAATCCTGTTTTTCCGGAATTACAAAAAATACTTGAAAATAAAGATATTTTAGGGGTTAAGGTTAATCGTTTAAGTTATAATACAAATCGAGCTAATGACGTTGATGTTGTGTTAGATTTAATGATCCACGACATTGATAATGTAAATAAATTAATTTCTGAAGAGTTAGATGTTGTTGGTGCTGTTGGGGGAAATTTTCATTCTACTAATACCGATTATGTTACCGCTATTATCAAGACTGAAAGTGGTATCGTCTGCGATATCACCGCAAGTAAAGCCTCTCAAACTAAACAACGAACTATTCAAATATCATGTGCTGATTGTTTTGTTATTGTTGATTTTTTACGAAAAGAAATAGAAGTAAATCGTCATGCGCAAGGTTCATATATTTCAGATAATATTGATGTTAAATATCGTCAAGAATATTTAGTTGAACGAGTTTTTGTTCCAAATGTAGAGCCATTAATGGCAGAACATACTGATTTTGCCGAAGCAATTTTAAATGAGTTATCTCCCAAAGTTACAATTCAAGATGGTATAGATGCTTTATGCTTAGCTATTAAGGTTCAGGATAAATGCAAAATAGCCTAATCCGCTTGTGTGATATTATTTTTTCTTTAATAGCATTAGTTTTATTAAGTCCTGTTTTACTTGTTTTATCTTTAATGGTTATGATTAAAATGGGCATGCCAGTATTCTTTGCACAAAAACGCTTAGGCCTTAATGGTGAAATATTCACCGTTTATAAGTTTCGAAGTATGATTAATGCTGCGGTTAAAGACGATTCAAACTTAGAAAAAGTTAATGAATATACTATTAAGTATAAAAATGATCCTCGTATTACTGCTCTAGGTGCTTTTTTGCGTAGAACTAGTTTAGATGAATTACCGCAACTATGGAATGTTCTTAAGGGGGATATGTCTGTTGTTGGCCCTCGTCCTTGGGTACCAGAAGAGTATATTAATCTCCCCAATGAATGGCATGTCCGTTTAAATGCTAAACCCGGTATTACTGGCTTAGCACAAATAAATGGCCGCAGTGATTTGCCGATGGATAAAATTGTAGAGCATGATATTAATTGGGTAAATAAACAAAATATAAATCACTATTTTAATATTATTATTAGAACTGTTTTTTATACATTAAAAATGAAAAATGTTTATTAAATAATGGCGATTTAAGGGATGAATGTGCTAATTATTTCTAATATGGGGCCTAAAAAATCGGCCCCTACCTTAGGTTTGTTTGTCGATAAACAGGTCGAATGCTTAAATAAATTATTATCTAATGTTGAATATTTTCATCTAGGCTTTAATGGCGATAGCTTTTTACATAAAATTTTTAAATACCCTGTTTTTTTTCTTACCTTTATTGCCCAGTATATTTTAAATCGACAACGCTTTGATATTATTCATGTGCATTATTTTTATCCTACTATTTTCTGCGCTTTGCTATATAAATATTTACGATTTTCAAAAGTAAAAATAGTCGTTACTTGCCATGGGGGGGATATTTATTGTTATAACCCACCATCGAAATACTATAAATATTGCTCTAAATTAGTGGATCATTGGTTTTTTACCTCAAAAAAATTAGCATCTAGCTTTTATCGTAAAGTGAGTAGTTTTGATATTCTTTGTGCCGGTTATGATGAAAAAGTATTTAAAACTGATTTATCTATACATCACAGTAAAAGCATCGATTGTTTATTAGTCGGTAATTTAGATCATAATAAAGGAGTTGATCGTTTAATTACTTTAGTCGAAAGGATGCCAACAACAAAATTTGCAGTGGTTGGCGCTGGTGCGCTTTCATCAAAATTAGATCAATGTGTCGTTAAACAGAATAATTTAAAGGTTTTAGGCTGTAAAACAGCCAAAGAATTAGCTGTTATATATCAACAGACTCGATTTTTATTGTCTTTATCTCGTAATGAGTCTTTTGGTTTGGTTATTTGTGAAGCTCACGCTTGTGGCACTCCTTGTATTGTGACTGAAACTGATGGTAGCTTAGAGCAACTAGAAAATTGGGAATATATGATCGCTCAGAAAAGTATTCCCGAAGATATAGTAATGGAACAGTTACAACTAAATATTCAGAAAGCATTAAGTTTGAGCCTTAATGAGTATAACTTGTTGCAACAACAAGTAATCATTAGGGCTGAAAAATATTCACTATCGACTATTGTTGAAAAAATTACACGGCGTTATAGCGATCTTTATATACAGCTTCAAGGTTGCCAAGATGTATAACAAAACCATCGGTATATATATGCCAACACATAATCGTGTTGAATTACTAAAAAAAGCTGTTAATTCTGTATTAGCACAAACTTATCAAAATTTTAAATTGATAATTGTTGACGATGCTTCTAGTGATGGAACGCAAGAATATTTACAAAGCTTATCCGATTCTAGGATTAGTTACATTCGTAATGATATTTCTCAGGGAGCTTGTGCTGCTCGTAACAAAGCTATAACTCGTTTAGATACAGAATTAGTAACAGGTCTTGATGATGACGATAGTTTTTTACCGCACCGATTATCGGACTTATTAGGTGTTTATAACGAAAATTATTCGTTTGTCTGCAGTGGTTATTTTTGGAATTATGGTGCACATAAAAAGGTGCTGTTTAGTTATGATCGTAAAATTTCGTTGTCTGATGCATTTGATTTGAATCAATGTTCAAATCAAATTTTAGTACGGCGTGATAAGATTTTAGCGGTTGGCGGATTTGATGAAAAAATTCCGGCATTGCAAGATCAAGATCTCTGGGTTCGTTTAATTGCAAAATACGGTATTGCTTATCGTATTGGCACTCCTTCTTATATCGTTAATGATGATCATAGTTTAGAACGCATATCTTCAGTGCAGAATAAATTGCGTGCTATTGAAATGTTTGAACAAAAACATCAAGCCATAATGTTGCAGCGTAATAAAGCTAACTTTGATTTTTATAAACAAAAAATTGCAGGGGATAATTTTTCTGTCATTGATTTTTTGCGTTCAACTAAGCATGGGTTATTTGCTTTAAAAGCACGGTATTATTTATCTCAATATTTTAAAACAGCCTCTAAAGCGAGATTAAATTACTTGCGCACAGGGGATACTTTTGAATGGTCAACATGGTTTTTAGATAAGTTTATTCCGCTATTAGCGACGGGCGGCCCTGGTGCATCACGGGTTATTTTATTATCGGCTATAATCTTTTTTATAGGAGCGACAGACAGCTCTGCATTTAGCGGTGACTTTTTTATTATTATGTTGTTGAATACTGCATTTTCACAATGTTTTGGCTTTTTTTTATTAAAACCTGATTATCAACATAGCTTTACCACAATAACGAAACAATCACTTTATGGTTTAAGTGGGGCAATAGTATTTGCACTTATTTTTTCAAAAATAGGATTGATATCTCAACTCTATTACTCGATGTACCTCATTATTATTTTGCATTTTTATTATTTATATCGTTTTAAAAATATAGCGGAGCAATACTTTATGCCGTTAGCTATTGCTGAAATACTTATTTCATTACTATGTATATTTTTACCTTTTTTAGCGAGCTTTTATCAATACGCAGGTGAAGTTGTTCCATATCAAATTTATATTATTGCAACACTACTAGGCTTAATTCTAGTTAGTATTGTCTCTAAAAAACAATCATCGAGTAATGATGTATTTAACAACCAAAGTTGTAATAAAAAATTAACAATACCTTTTGAAAACGTTAGAAATATTTCTATTTCAACAACTGCTAGTATTTTTGCTATTTTTATTTTACCAGCATCAGTAAAAGCCATAGCTTCGCCTGATATTGTTTCAATTGTCGCGTTAACTATTTCGTGTATTTCCATTTCAATGTTAATACCACGTACTTATGCAAATAAAATAATGAAAGAGTTATCTAACAAAGAATTAAAATATGAAGATTTTTTTAAACTCAATCAATTTTATATTCGTTTAATGCTAATGAGTGCATTTGCGGGGGTATGTTTTTCTATTGGTTATTTGTATTTAATAAACCCTCAGTTTGGTGAAATGATCATTCTTGTTTCTTTAGCTATTTGCTTTGTGCTTGTTAGTGCTCAGTTAGGATTTATCAGTTTAACATTTTTGAGTTTACAAGGTGCAGACCAAGTGGTTGCAAAAATGAATTTAATTGTGTTGTTAACTACAGCATTAGTTGCTATCCCTGCAATATCTGGTTTGTTCACTATGCAGTATGTCATTTATATTATTGTTTTCGTCGCTGCGGTTAGTTTTGTTGTTCGTAATAAATTTGCTATGCAAACTGTAATAAAATATTTAGGGTAGTTTGATGATACTTTCCAATATATTACCTTTCAATAGCGAACAACTTAAACAATCAAAACTCATTGATAAGATAAAGAACAATATTGCTTTTATTTTAATATTAGTGCCGCTAGTTGCAGATATATTAACGGGATTTATCGATGTGACTGTCGGTATAAACTTACCTTTTGGAGCGCTAGTTCGTTTTTTTATACTTTTATGGGCTATCAATTTTGTTGTAACTCAAAATAGATTTGAATCTCAATTAATTATCATATTCGCTGCCTTTTTCTTGTCTTTGTGTGCTTATTGGTTTTTTTTACAGCAGGGTAGTTATTTTTCAATAGATTTAAAAAACTTTTTCGTATTGTTATTACCATTTTGCGTGTACTTATTATTTATTAATTTTAAAAATATAAAGGCTTTTGAAAATAAGTTAACATTATCATTATCTTTATATGGTTTAATAGCCTCTAGCAGTATCATTGTTTTTTATTTTTTAGGTATTGGCTACGAAAGTTATGGAGATTATACTTTCGGCTCAAAAGGGGTCTTTATCTCTGGCAATGATATTGGTATTAATTTGGTTTTATGTTCAGCAATTGCTTGGTATCGAATTTGTACTCGTTCTTTATTAATTGATTTCATCTCTGCTTTTTCTTCTTATTTAGGGTTAATATTTATTGCTAGTCGTACTGGATTGATTTTTGGTAGTTTAGTTTTATTATTAGGCGTATTTTGTTATTTATTTTTTTATAAATCTAAAAAAATATCTATATTATTTATCAAAATGTTCATTTTGTTTATTGTTATTATTATTGGCTTTGCTGTTACGTGGTTCGCCATGCAATTTGCTGAGGATATTACATACCATGTTGTGCGTTTAATTGAACTTATTGACGGTGTCAGTCCTCGTGCTAATTTAGAATATGCGGCGAGTCAAATTTATGATTCATTAACTATTAATAATGTTCTTTTGGGGCAAGGAAATGTATTTTTTTCTGCAATAGGAGAAGAACATTATTTGCGCATGACGCTACATTCAGATAAACCTTTTAATAAAATGATTGAAAAAGATTTTCATGATCTTTTTGGATATGCAGGACTACTATTTACCTGTTTTTATAGTTCAATATTAGTAATTATTTTAGTTGCATTAATTAAATCATTTATATTGCACTTTAATAAAATAGCTTTGGTTTCGTTAGGACTATTTATGTTTTTAATGATCCATGCTTTTTTTGCAGGACATATATTTTTTGGTTCGCAAGTTCCAATAATTGCTGCCACCATCATTTTTCTTGGAATTAATGTCAACAAATTAGGAAAAAACTGTGTTTAAAACTCTTTTTACTCAAAAAAATTGGAAAACTATACGTTTTTTGAGTGTTATTTATCTTATTAGTATTGTTGCTCTAACGTCATTTTTACTTTATCTCCCCAATATATATAAAGCACAAGGGTTATATGCTCCATCTGTTGAATTGCAAAGTTCTTCGTTAAACTCACTAGCTGGCTCTCTAGGTGGGTTAGCTGGTATGGCTGGGCTAAACTTAGGAGGGAATAAAAGAGATAACTTAAAAATAGCTTTAGAAATAATAAAATCGAAAGCCTTTATATATAAAATTATAAATGAGAATAATTTATCAGTGAAAGTTTTCGCGACTACAAGTTGGAACCCTCTTTCTAAAAAAATAACAATAGATAAAGCTCTTTATGATGTAACTACTCAAAACTGGATTAGAGACGTTAAGCTACCGAAAACAGTAATACCGAGTGATTTTGAACTTTATAAAGTATTTAAAGATAATTTAACGGTGTCTTTTGATGAAAAAACTAAAATGGTTAAAATTGCTTATAAACATGTTTCGCCCATTTTTGCTAAAAAAGTTGTAGATTTAATAGTCAATAAAATTAATTTGACTATTCAACATCGAGAAATACGTGAAGCGACTACAAGTATCGCCTTATTAAATAAAGTTATTAAAGACACTCAGTATGCTGAAATGAGATCTTTATTATATGATTTAGTTCAAGAACAAATTAAACGATTATTACTAGCGCAAACAAAAGAATTTTATGTACTTGAGCCTATTGATTTACCAATAGTTGAAGAAGAAAAGAGTTCACCTAAAAGAGGTTTGATTTTAATTGTCGCTAGCTTTTTGTATGGTGTTTTTTCTTTGGTTATTTTAATGCTAGGTCGAAAAAGCAAGGATGATTAAACACTATATAAAAATACTATTTTTACTATTTATTTTTTTGAATAGTGTTCTTTACACTGAATATTTTAATGTATTTAAAGCGCCTGAAAAAATATCTTATTTAGTGTATCAACCAAATATAGGAATTAACCAGCAACAGTTTGATTTAGTGATTCAACGTTTTTCTTTTAAAAAAGTGACTAATTCATTAAAAAAAATTGATTACGAGTACCGTTTATTACCTAAATTAAATGATAACCATTTTATTCGTGTTATCACAAATAAATGTAGTAAGAATAAACTAGATTTAGGTTCATATCCTTCTAAATTGATTTTAATTAAACGCTATAAAAAATATGATTATGCTATCGTTAGCTTTTCATTTCCATTGGCTGATATAGCAGAATGTCTTTTATCTGAATTTAATAATCAAATACGTGAACAAAAACTGGCCTATATAGATAAAGAACTTAAACCGTTATATTCTTTAGTAAAAAAAGAAGAGAGAAATGATATTAAAACTACGCTAATAAATAAAATATCATTACTTAAGTCATTGAGGTTGTTATACTCATCCGATTATAAAACGTATAACTTTCTAATTACTTCACCATACAGTTCCGAAGATAGTACTCTGAAATTATCATTTATTTTTGCATTATTAATCATGATTATATTTTTATTGATTACACGTTTATTTAAATTAAGGACTTTTTAAGTAAAGTTATTATCTCTAATTTTTTGGTCTTTACGCTTGCCAGTTGTGAACAAGATAAAACAAGTAATATAAATAATAGTGTACAAATTGATAAAGTAAAGTTTGCTGCTGTTAACGATGACATTAGTATAATTGAGAGCAACCAAGAATATCAGATTGAGATACCTTTAACAGGTAAAGTGGATAATGCCTCTGTATTTCAAGGCTCTTTTTATACTCAATCTGGAGATATTCATTCTACATTAATCCCTCAATTTAAATTGAATTTAGTTTCTGCAACACAATTAATGGTCACTTTTCGTCTAGATAATTCTGCACCAGATCTTCGTTTATCTACTCTCCCCGTTGTTTTTAAAATAACATCTGAAGAGTTTTCTATTAATGACCAATTTCCTATAGATGTAGCTATTATCCCTAAAATGGAGACATTAAAATGGCCTCAGCGTTCATTGTTTATTAAAGATTCAGTGATTCAATTATTAAAAGATGAAAGGTCAATTGATTTTGAATGGTTGCATTTAAGTAAATGGAAACTTCCTGATGAGCCTCGTTGGAATGAAAATCCTTTTAACAATATTAGTTGGCAGCTTTTTTATCATAGTTTAGGGTGGCTTACAGGGTATGGCGAATTATATAAACAAACAGGAAATGCTGAGTATTTAGACTTAATAGCTCATTATCTAGAAAGTTATAATCATACCTTTTTGGATCCCGAATCAACAAAAGCATATTTAGCATACCGTGAAGATGTTGTTTCTTTAAGAATGAACCACTTAATATATTTTTATTTGAATTTTTATAGAGAAACTCCTAAAGAAAAGCAAACTGTTATTTTAGAGCTTATTGACAAAAACATTAAAATGTTACAGAAATATCTAGATAATTCTGAATATGATGATGATAACCACGGATTAATTCAGGCGAGATCTAGCTTGAATTATGTTGCAGCTTTCCCCTTGGCTGAAAATAAAACCCAAATATTAGAGGCTTCTTTATTAAGAATAGAGAAAAATGCAACCAATATGTTTTCACAAACTGATGGCCTAAGTGTCGAACAAGCTATAGATTACCATTATATAGGCACATCAATGTTTATTGATGCAAAAAAGCAGATTTCAAGACTTGATGTTGATATACCTACACCAATATATAATACCCTTAATAGGGCTATTGAGGTCGGAGCCTATTTACTTTTTGATGATGGAACCGTACCGGCTATCGGTGACACTTATTATAATAATAAGTGGGATGTATATCTAAAAAGGTATTATGATTTGTTTGATACTAGTAATGTAATGTTTGATGAATACTTAATAAATGGTCAATCAGCTTTAGATGATTTAAAAATTCTTACTGATGCTGGTTTGATTATCGCTAAGAAGAGAAATTTAAAAAATAATTTATCTAAGGTTTTCTTTGATGTAGGTAAAAAACGAACAGTACATGGTCATTTTGATAATTTAAATATTATTTTACTGTTAGACGGAGATAAATTATTAGTAGATTCTGGCGGACCCTATGTTTATTCATCTCCGGGGAGAGGTTATTTTTGGTCATTGCCCGCACATAATTCATTGGTGATAAATAATCAGGTAGATAATACATTTGATGCTGTAATTGATAACTCTAGTGAAACTGATACTATGCTAACAGCAGCTGGAACCCAAAAAACTACAGATCAGATAGATCATCGAAGAGCTTTTGCTTTATTAAAATCAAACACTGATATTTTATTGGTTATTGATCAAGTTATAGATGCTTCAGGGGGGAATAACACTATTAAGGATTTTTGGCATTTCCCCCCTGAAACAATGATTAATTCAATTGATGATCAACGCTCAATTCTGACACTTGAGAATAAACATAAATTTTTACATTTTCAATATTCTTTAAACCCTACAAGTTGCGATACTATTATTGGTGAATTTGATAATAACAATTTACCTAAATTGGGATGGGTTACAGCTGCTTATTATGTTGCCACACCTGCACCTGTTAAAGTTTGTACTTCAGAAGATAAAAATTATATAAAAATTAATGTTTTTAGTAATGAGCTAGAATTAAACCCACAAATAGAAGATTTTGCTGATCATCTAATTATTAGCATTATGGGAAATGTTTTGAAGTATGATAAATCGACCAATAAAATTACTGTAATTTAGAGTTAAATTTTTGGGGAGGTTACTTCACACCGCTTGTGACGTAAAACAGATGGATGAGCAAAATTATACATGAAAATCACAATGTATTTTTGATTTTGGTTTGATGGGGATTATTGTGAATAAGATTGATAAACAAAGTGTTATGCCAATTAATAATGTTTAAATCAATATTTACAACTTACGAAGATATTTTATCAGGGATATTTATTCTTTTGCTTATTAATCTTAATAGGATTAGGTTATAAACTCCAAAATAAGCTAGTACTGACAGCATTGGTGGCAATACTAGCATCCAACCATCTAACCATACCAAATACAAAAACATCGGTACTAAAATACCTAATTTGATTAAGTTAAGTAAAAGCTTTTCAGGTGTATTGAGTTTTGCCGTAGCTTTTTGGATGATTATTTGGCGTTCCTTTATTGAACGATCTTTAAGTTGCGGAATGCTTTTTGAAGAAAAATAAAGAGTCATAATTTGGTTATTATTTACGTTTTCGGTGGTTAGTGTCGTTATTAACTGAATAATACCTGATTGTGGTGACATATTCTTCTTGATTTTAAGGATTAAATTCCATCCCTCATTATATTTTGATAGAATGCCGACAATTTTATACGTGGCTTTATAGGTAGGAATAATGAATATTATCGAAAATGATAATTTTAATGTTGCAGGCAAAAAATTTGCTATTGTTGTATCACGCTTTAACAGTTTTGTTGTTGAACGTTTGTTAGAAGGTGCTATTGACGCCTTAAAACGTCATGGCAGTGTAGCTGATGATGATATTACTGTAGTTAAAGTGCCTGGTGCTTATGAGTTACCTGTAGTTGCGAAACGTATAGCGCAAAAAGGTGAGTTTGATGGCATTATTGCTTTAGGCGCTGTTATTCGTGGTGGCACTCCTCATTTTGATTTTGTAGCTGGCGAATGTAATAAAGGTTTAGCACAAGTCGCCATGGAATTTACCTTACCGGTGGCATTCGGTGTTATTACTACCGATACTATTGAACAAGCGATTGATCGTGCTGGTGTTAAAGTTGGTAATAAAGGCGCTGAAGCTGCATTAAGTGCTATTGAAACCGTTAGTGTGTTAGC
>Ga0114932_10005336_pt1 | contig 11450 bp, 16 predicted proteins | sample 2SBtaG_2_FD_87286 | JGI IMG/M metagenome (GOLD analysis project Ga0114932, IMG submission 87286) | Deep subsurface microbial communities from Kolumbo volcano to uncover new lineages of life (NeLLi) - 2SBTROV12_ACTIVE470 metaG | ecosystem: Environmental > Aquatic > Marine > Volcanic ... | reverse complement strand
CCCTGTTGAGGCCCATACGTGCTGATGGTGTCCGTGTTCAACTGCAACTGCTGCGTCAGATCCTGCAAGGCAGGTTGGACAGCAGTGCCGAGGTTCGGGATCGCCTTCTCGACGATCTTCACGTTCGGGGACAGCACGGCGTAAGCGCCATAATATGTGAACTGCAATTCGTCCAGAGACCTTTGTGTTTCGGGTTGGATCATCACCGCAGAGGCGAGCATAGCTCCGTCGATCTGCTGGCAACGCAATCGGTTACTGGTCTGGACATGGGCGAAGATGCGTTGACCTAAGCCCCGAATTGAATGATATGTTCCATTGCTGCCGACCCCGTAGGTGAACATCACATACGCCTGTTCGGCCTTTTCGTAACGAGAAACTTTCTTATATAGGAAATCCTTCGGGCCATTTTCAGCGCAGATGTAGTGGCTGACGCTACCATCCATCTCCTTGACCCAGAAGTGCAGGACCGAAACTGACGGGTTCTCGATTCCGGTGTAGATGTCGTTGTTCTTCAGCTCTTGCTGCAACGCTTCAAAATCGTTGTAGAGAGTATTGTTATTCGTCCGCACGTTTTTCTGGATAACGCGCTTCACCTCCTCTACGTTCCACCCGACCTTGGCCGCTGCTTCAGGGTTCTTGATGTAGGCAAACAGTTCGTGCAACAGGTAGTTGCGACGGCCAATAGCCACATCAATGGAATCCTCGCTGGCGGGGGTTTGCCTCGGGATCAGAATGTCCGTGAACCCGCCGACGCGGAACTTCCAGTCGTCGGGGGAATCGAAGTAGGAGACCGCCACCCCGTGTTTGATGAACGTCGTGCAAAGCCGCAGGTAGGCGCTGTGGAACTCGGGCCAGTTCCGCATCAGGTGCGTCAGTTCCTCCGCGACGATTTCTTCCGCTGGTTTGATCTCGCTCGCTTCTCCTTGCGTTCCGCGCACCTCAACAAGTCTCTCAAGAGAACTGTAAAGGTCAACGTAAGCACTAAGAGCCACATCCAAGAGTCGCTGTGCATCGCCAAAATTCAGGTTTGTTTTCAGACCCTGCCCACTAATTGCGAGGCTGCTGGAGTTGTAGGGGGCCGCCCCGTCGAACATCGAGTCGATGCGGGCGCGGTTCAGCGCAGACTTCTCATCTGCGGTTCGGAGAGTCGAGTAAATACCAAGCGCACTCTTTACGTCCTTCAGTCTGGTCTCTACGGGTTTCCCCTTCTCGTCCAAGGAACCAAGGTTCAGGGTGTCAATGGTGTCCAGCGGGGTGTCTGACATTGTCAAGTTGATACCGTTTTAAATCCACATAGTCAAGATTCGGGAATTTAATTACGAAATATCTTTGACACTTATCGTGGCCTTTCTTAGAAGTCAGGAGATGAAACTTCATATCATTGCAGCCAGTGCAGCATGTATCCTGTTCGGGGCATCATGTTCCACTGCGGACTTAGGCAGCTCAGTCCCACTTCCGTTCACCGAGCCAGCAACCTCGGCAAAACTGGATCTGGAACTTCGCCCACTGCCTCCAAAATTCTGTATCGGGCTTGACCTCGTTCCGACGAGCGAAGAGTCCGGTGCGGGCGAGACAGCAAAGTAGGGTCAGCGCGGGGGCGTCAGACCCTACTGGACATCACAACTGACAGGCAGTTCAGTTGGCTCCCGCGCAGCTTTATGGCCTACGGAAAACCAAAGCCAAAACCAAAGCCTAAACCGAAGCCTAAAGGTAAGGGCTACTAACAAAACCCGCTTCGCAGCTCATGGCGAAGCGGGTTTTTGTTGATGAAATCGACGTATCCGCAGAACGTGTCGATTTAACCCCAAAGTTCCGACACGACTTTATCAATACGCACCTTGCGTGTTTTTCCGTCGGGGGTCATCAGGGAGGCGCTCTCCCATCCTTGGTGGTCGTGTGTATCTACAACGTGTATACGGTTGGCCTTGCGGCCCCGCTTCTTCGGTTCAATACAGTATAGCACCCCCAGTTCCGTTACAGCGTAGCGGGGGTAGTCCGGCAGGATCTTGGCTCCCTCATCCTGAAGCACTTGTTCCCGAGTCAGGGTGGGGGGTTCAGGTTTGTTGATGCTTTCATGGACGAAGAAGAACGGTTTCCCGTCGGAATCTACGACCTTTGTTCGGAGCGTTCCTTCTGTCTGCCCCCACTGAGGTTTGAGGACGCGCTCCGTTTTTAGGTTCATCACTAGGTTTGTAACAGGGTAAAACGCATAGTGGGTCGTGCGGGGGATTAGCTTGAAGCCTTCTGGTATTTGCATGGCGTGACTGAAAAGTTTTTCTGTAGCTTATATAATATTTAGTTCTATCTAAAAAGTATATTATATCAAGAAAAGTTTCTAACTCAGATTTGCATATCCCCGCTCTTAGCGGCAATTTGTTTCTTTGCCTTTAGTCTGCGGTAACGCCCCGCCCGTCTTTCGAGCAGCTTCTTTCTGTGCTTCCTGTAGTATGTGCGGTTATATTCTAGCCTGCGCTCCGCCTTCTCGGGGTCTGTGGCCTCGTCGATCCGCCTCTTTCGGTTTATCCGGTCCTTGTTTTTCTTGTAATACTCCCGCTGATAAGCACATCGGGCCTCCTTGTTTCGCTCGTAATAGGATGCTTTTTCCTTGTCCATAGAGAGGGCAATTCAACCAGATATACTATAGTTGTCAAATTTTTTCACACGCACACATATATACATGAGGCGCGCCCCGCGAAAAAACACCCATAGGCGGGTGGCGTCCCCCTCGCCATGCACCCGCGCCCCTGCATCCCCGCGCCCGCTGCCCGAGCCTCGAATCCTGACTAACTTGATCAACTTACTCATGGTTCCGGCCCCCTGTCTCCGGCTGCACGGTCCACGGTTCCTGATCCAGTGGGGCAGGCTGGCCTTGGCAGGCCCCCGATCCCTGCACCCTGACTCCGGCTCCCTGACCCCTTAAAACGTAGGGTTTCCCCCCTGTTAACGGTTATGCATTTCCGCTTCCATAACCCCTTAACCATCAACAGGTTATGGCCCCCTCTAGCTGCCCATTTGAGGCCCCTAGGAGGCCCGTAGAGAGGCCGCAAGCCAGAAGGCATCCAGATGGGCAGATCGGCTGCAAGGCGATCCTGAGCAAGTGCGGCATTCTGTCTCTAACAGGACAACGCACACAAGTCACAACCCCTTAACTATCAACAGGTTACGCGGGGCAATCTAACATCCGACCTGTTAGATTAACAGTTCCTCTGTTAGAGAATGCACTCAAACCCCTTGTTTTCTAGGGTTTGTGGTGTTGGAAAACCAGCACTCAAATTCATTTTTGGCCACTCTAACAGATCGACTGTTAGAGAATGCCCTTTCACCCCTTGTTTTCTAGGCTCAAACCCATCCGGCGTCATGCACCCTGATCCCTGACCCCTGAATCAGGCTCCCCCTGCCCTCCGGCCCCCGAAATAGCCCTTTAAGTTCACATGTTGTTGATCCTCAACGGGTTACAAAAAAAATAACATTATGTCCGATTATTGTTGCCAAGATACCAGATTGTCCCTACTCTGTTGGCCATGTCCCATTCTATTCCTACCAGCCCAGCCCCGCTCTTCGCCGAGGCCCCCGCCCCGTTTGCAATCTCCATCATGGAGGCCTTCGTCCCCGACCGCAACGAGTTCGGGATGAGCAACTCCATCTGGAAGGACGCCCTCGGGCGCTCCCTGACCGCCATCGCTGGCAAGCATGGGGGCACCTTCAGGAAGGGCCGCGTCTATCTGAACGATCGCCTCGGCTGGAGGAGGGCCTCCGTTTACGTGGTGAATGAGGTTACAGGCCGCACCCGCTATGTGGACCTGACTCACACCGCCCTCGGGATCAAGGTGAAGGTTGGCTAAACCCAAAAATTCTCAACCAGTTAACTACCCAAGATTATGATCAACGTATCTTCCCACAAGCGGCTGAACCCCGACACCTGCCCCAAGCTCATCGCCTCCATCCGAAAGGCATGGGACAAGTGGAACGCTCGGGGCGTTACCATCTACAGAGGCTACGCGTACCACATCGATTCCATGGGCGTCTGGACTTGCCATCAAGGGGCCGAGCGCACCTTGGAGTTCGACTCCTACTCCGACTAATCTCACCAACCTGAACATTAAACCATACCTGATTATTACCATGTCTGATACCACCACCACCAGCCAGCCCCTCGTTTTCGGGGGGATCGTATCCTCCACAGGCCGCCAGCATGACGGCTTCACCAGCCGCTTCACCTGCGACATCGATGCCGTCAAGGCCATCGAGGCGGACCCCAAGGCGGGCGACTTTGCCAAGAAACTGGTTGCCGATTTCAGGAAGTGGAACCGCCTCTTCCCGAACCAGTTATTCTGGCTTCACAAGTTGGCGTCACAGGACCCCAAGCCTGTCCCCGCTACCTCGCTCCTTGAATCCCCTCACCTGCACCCCGCCAACGGGAAGAACAGGTGGCGTTTCGAGGGCAAGGTAGTCTCGACTCGGCAAACATGGTCCGGTCCTCACTTCGACCTGAAAGCGGTCTGGAAAATCCTCGTCGCCCTCCCCGACGGAAACAAGGTCTGGGGCACCTGCCCCCGCCCCCTCCTTGACGAGGCTACAGGGGCGCGGAATCTGACTAGCGTCAAGATTGTGGCCCGCGTTCAGGCGTCCGATCAGGATGAGCATTTCGGCTTCTTCTCCTTCCCCAAGGCAGGCTAAACCCCAGAAAATAAAAACCAGTTAACCATCAAATCACATGTCTGATACCACCACCATCTCCATCTCCGCCGCCGCCTTCGCCGTCCTCCGCCACCGCAACTGGACGGGCCTCTCCCTCGCCCAGCTTCTCGATACCGGACGAGTCCCCCTCATCGTGAGGGAACTCGGGTCACCGCACCCCGAGTTCCTCGACTTCACCGCCGATGAGGCCCTCGGTGAGGTCGCCCTCGTCGAGGAGATCCCCGCCCGCCGAGAGGTTGTCCGCGAAGTTCAGGTCGCCGCCAAGGCTATCATCGAGGGGGATCAGGTTCTCCATGACGGTGTTGAATTGTTCACCGCCATTATGCTGGCGGACGCGCACGATGCAGATCTGGCCGCCGTCAGGCTGGCCGAGATGGCCGCCTCCGTTGATCAACTCAGCCGCAAGATTGCCGCCGACCTCATGGTGAATCCCGCCGTGTCACAACTCGCTGACCCTGAGTCCCTTACAGACTAAATCAAAAAAAAGTTCATTCAGTTATTGCAAGTCTAATTCTTTTCCTTATTATACCACCATGTCCGATAAATCTAGCCTGCCCGTCCTGACCCGCTCAGGAATCCCGACCGCTGCCCGCCTTGCCGCCTCCGCCGAAACCTCCATTGCCCTCCGAGGAGGGACCGGATGGGGGAAGACCTCGATGGCCCTCATCCTCGCCGCCGCCTACGGCATCCCCCAGAAGGTAGTGTCATGGGCCGAGGCCGCCGACCCTAATTGTAAAGGCGGGATCATCATCGCCAACTACAACGGCCTCCATGAGGAGACTGTCGTCGGCCCCAAGGCCATCCACCATGTCGGCGGAACCAACTATCTTGGCATAACGGTCCCGCCGGATGAGTCCCCGACCGTCGCCATCCTCGGGGACCGACCGTTCCTGATTGTCCTTGATGAGTGGCAGGGACTCCCCGGCGCAGTGAAGCAGGTGTTCCGGCCAGTGCTGGAAGCCCCCGAGGGAGCCGACCGATTCATGGGCACCCAGAAGGTCGCGCCGAATGTCAAGTTCATGGTGACCTACAACGGTCGGGCCGATGACATGGACAACGGGCGGGAGCTATCCCAGCCCGACATCGCTCGGGTCAACTGTTACGACTGGGGCCTGACTCTCCCCGAGTTCCTCGACCATACCGCCGCCGAGTTTGCTGGCAGTCTGCCTTGGGCCTACCTCAACTTTTTCAAGGAGGGTGCCAAGACCGAGGGCGAGGGCCTGAATCCTTGGACCGGAAAGGTGAGCGGTGAAACACGCTCCCGCTACGATGGTGGCCAGATCTGCTGCCCTCGTAATTTCAAGAAGGTTATGATGATGTTCCCATCCACCAAGCCCGCCGACGGCTGGTGCCTCGACGAGTTCCGCGATCATGCCCCGTCCCGCCTCCCCGATGCGGTGGTCAAGGACATGGCCCTCCTCATGGAGTCCACCCTGTCCATGGCCGATGTCATCACCGACATCCGCTCTGGCACCCAGAAGGTCGAGGACGTTCCCGCCCATGAGCAGCCGCCGCTTGCCTTTGCGGCCCTCCGCATCGCCCTGAATGAGGCTGGCAAGGACTACACCACTGCCGTCCATAGCGGCCAGTGGGACTGGGTCCTCGACCTCTTCTCGAAATGCAGCCCCGAGCTGGCCGCATGGATATTCTCAACGCTCGTCGCCCATGTCGAGCCGACCGACAAGCAGGCCAAGAAAGGCTACCGCAACCCTCTTTATGACCACCCCAAGGGCAAGATCCTGAAGGGCCTCGTCAAGTAAACCTCTCATTCACAGTTAACTCGAAAAAAGAAAGACCAGATACCATGTCAGATACCACTAGCAACCTCGACGCCATGACCGCCCCCGATCTCAACTCGATCTTCCAGATCGTAATCAGCCCCAGCCGGATCGTGACCACCGGAAAGAATGAGTCCGCCAAGGAAGCCATCCTTGCAGCGGCCCCGCTGGAGGACCGCGCCGAGCTGGCCAAGATATTCAACTCGTCCGGTCGGTTTCTCCCGACCGCTGGCACCTGCCTCAGTGAACTCCGCTCCCTGAACACCGCGATGGTCAAGGAGATGGTGAGCGCGGACGAGGACCGGAACTATGATGGCCTCGAAAAGACAGGCCGCGCCAAGACCTACATCGGGCAGCTCAAGGACTATGACCGCGCCTTGGAAATCTTCGATGCATACTCCCCCCAGATCGCGGCTGCTCAGGCCAAGATCCGGTCTGAGTGGGAGGCCCTCAAGGAGCAGGGTCGGTTGGAGATGAAGCAGTATGGCAAGGACTTTCAGTTCAAGGAGGTTGATGAGTTCCTCGCCAATGCCGATGCCTACTTCGATATTGATACGGTCATCACCGACCAGAAGATCCTGAACTCGGCGCTGGCCGAGCAGGCTGCCCGACTCAACGCCCGCCACAAGGCCGACAAGGATCGCCAGATCCGCGAGATCGCGGGTCGCCAGATCAAGCTCATCCTCGACCAGTTCAAGGCGTGTGAACAGCGGCTCCGCGAGGCTGGCACCGTTGTCGATGGCAAGCGCAAGCGGCTCAAGAAAAACAACTTCGAGAACACTCTAGATGCCGCCGCAAACGCGAAGAAAAAGAACTTCGCTAACATCCCCGAGGTCGAGGTTGCTGCTGCCACCGCCGCCTCCATCATCAAGGATGTGGACAACCTGCCCGACAACCCCGCCGAGCGGGCCGACATGGCCGACGAGATCCACAAGGCCCACACTGCCCTGAGCAGCAAGATGGCAGCCGCTGGCCTCCTCTAAAAATAATTAAACAATACTTGCACTATACCAGAATCCGAGTAGAATCCAAGAATCATGACTGCTAGCCGCTTTATCAACTTCGACCCCACAGGGTCAAGTTCCCTCGACATTGCCTACCGTAACCTCGGGCGATACCTCCCGCTCAACCACCGCTTCAACCTTCGCGGGGTCAAGGACACCAAGGACACCAAGTATGGTCAGGCCGATGGCCGCTTCCCCTACCTGAATGAGGAGACTTGCTTGGGTCTCAGTCCCGCCAACGTCGCATTCATCCTTGGCCATGAGGACTATCACCTGCTCCTCAATCACATCCAGCGGATGAGGAAATTCGAGGGGGCCATGATGCACTGGCGGTCCCAGCACTGGTCTGCCTCTAATGTCGGGTGCGACCTGATTATCAACCCGAGGTTGGTCAAGGATAACGAGGCGGCTCGGGGGAAGATGGTCAAGGAGGGGAAGACTCCCTATGATATCATCAAGCCCCTCGGTGACATCCTCATCGACATCCCCGAGCTTTACGATACCCGTGACCATGTCCGGTGCGAGGAGACTGGGGTCTGGAAGACCAACCCCGACAAGGAGGATCTGTCCTCCGATCAACTGGTCGAGAAGCTCCTCCGCCTGTTCCCTGTTCCCCCCATCCCGATCAACAGCAGCCCGTCCGGTGACCAGTCCGACGAGGACGGCGATGATGACCAGCAGCAGGGCAGTGGCTCCAGCGTAGATGGAGACCAGCAGGATTCTGGCGACCAGTCCGGCGACCAGTCCGGCGACCAGTCCGGCGACCAGTCCGGCGACCAGTCCGGCGACCAGTCCGGCGAGGACGGCGAGGACGGTGACAACGATTCTACGGGCAGTGATGGTGAGACCTCGTCCCCCGATGGCTCGGGGGGCGGGGCAACCGTCGGTGAGTTCGGCGGAGGCCATGATGATTTCCGAGAGCCTGAGCTGGAAGAGGGCGAGACCCTTGAGGAGTTCGATGAGTCGAATGAGGAGGCTATCAAGAAAATAATTTTTGAGGATAAGATCAACGAGACCAAGGGGATTCATGGGACAGGCAGCAGCCGCTTCGCACGGGGCGACCTCGACCGTGAGTCCAACCATGTCCCCTTCGCAGAGCATCTCAGGGACTGGTTCAAGAACCGGACTGACGAAGGATACGACCGCCCCTTCTGCTCCAAGTCTTACCACCGACACGGCATTATCCGCCGCGCCCGAGGGTCCAATGTGGCACGGGAGATCGTGTTCCTTGTAGACACCAGTGCGTCCAACGTGAACAAGATGGGGCCGATGCTCGACAAGATCCAGCGGGTGTTCGATGAGTTCCAGCCCCGCATCACTCACGTTGTCCCGTGCGATACCAAGGTCACCGAGACCCATGAGGTCATGGCCGGAGGCTGCATCCCCCAGAATCTCAGGGGCGGGGGAGGCACCCGCTTCAAGCCAGCCTTCGACTGGGTAGAGGAGAACGCCCCTACCGCCGACGGTATCATCTACCTGACCGACGGCTACGTCTTGCAGCATGAGTGGGACTCTCTGGAAGAACCCCAGATCCCCGTCCTCTGGCTCTGCTTTGGATACCACCCCGCCGATACCATCGGGACCACCCGCTACACTTTCGGGGAGAGGGTGGAAGTTGAACTCTCATAACCCCAGCCAATAAAGACTAACTCAAAAAATAAAATGTCAACTACCATTACCGAAAACGTCTGGTCTCTACTCCGCTTCTCCTCCGAGGATCAGCGGGTGTGGAGAGCCGACAAGACTGGAAGCCTCTACCTGACCGACCACAGCGGCGACGGGTGTGGGGCACCCTACGGGGACAACGTCGGGAACCCCGACCAGTGCAGTGACGGCCCGCTCAGGATCGCCGTCGAGGAGATCCGAGAACTCAAGATGGCTTACGAGCCGAGCCGTGCATACGGCATCCGGTGCCATGTCCCGTGCTTCGCGGAGGCCCATGAGGACAAGCGGGTCAAGGTTAGCTGCCAGCCAGCCGTGGGCCTGTTCCTTGCCAAGCTACTCAAGGTTCCCGCAACGCTCACCATCGGGAGCGATACCCGAACCAATGACGTTGAGCGGATGGTGGTGCTGCCCTTCCTCGACCCCCTCCCCTATGGCCGCGCCCAGACGTATACTCTCTGGGAGCCTACGCGGCCCGAGCTAGACCTGTCAGAAGTTAACATAGAAAATAGTCTTTGAGTTATGCCCAGACCCATTCACCATTCCATCAGAAGCGCCTTCGACAACGCCCGTCCCAAGGGTCTCCCGAGGCCCGAGGTAGTCTCCCGAGTCCTGAGAGAGATCAAGGAGTCAATCGAAGACGGCCCCCGAGACTACGCTGACTTCGACCCCTACCAGATCGCACAGGAGATTGACGAAATAGAAAACGGAGATGCCTAAAGAGATTAGAGAGGTTGCCAGTAGCTCTTCCCGTAACCATGAGAAGGCTTACAAGAAACGCCGCCGCAAGAAACAGAGACAACTCGACAAGAAGAAATGCCAGCGAGAACAAAAATGAACCGCAACCGAGCAACCCGCCGCCACAAATCCGCCGCCAAGTATGCTCGCCGCCTTGCAATCAATAGCAAGACTCAGGCCGAGGCCGTGGCTCACAAGCCCTACAAGTTCAAAAGCCAAGGCCGCACCTGCTCTTGTGCAGTGTGCGCCTACAACCAACGACGCTTCCACGGCAACAGCCTTGCGGGTCTCTCTAATCAAGAACGCCGCAACCTAGACTCAGCTAATCACAACTACTAAACATGAAGATAAAGAAAGAAAGTGAGATCCCCTTCTATGTGATCCTCACAGGAGAGATCGGAAACGTAATTGCATGGGGTGGCAGCACCTCGCTCCGTAAGACCAAGCGGATCATGCGTAACCCTCTCGCCTTCCGCAAGGGACAATGGAAATCCGTTGTCAAGTTTCCCAACCGAAAGGCCGCATACGAATCACAGTATGGTCCTTCCCTTGAGATCGCTCACGGACGCTTTAGCTGGAGGCCGCTTCGCGGTTCCTGATGAGCCGATCTTAACCCGATGAAAGTTTATCGAGTTAAGGATGCGGCCACGCCGTGGCTCGCCCAGTTCTTTACAACCAAGGCAGCCGCGACGAAGGAAGCTAAGTTGCGGACGGGGATGACTAAAAAAGAACATGAAGTCGAGGCCCTTGAAGTCCCCTCCAGCAAGGGAGGACTGCGTCGATTCTGTGAATCGTTATGGGAGGACGCGCTGGTGGAATACGACAAAGTTCATTTCCCCTCTACCCGACTCCGCCCTACCGCTGAGAAACTGAGAGAAGACATACAAAAGAAATGAAGATGAGTGAGATAATATTTAAGACAAAGATAGGAGACTACTTCTATGTGGTAACTAGGTATATGGGTAAGGAAACTAAAACCGTTTGCGGTTATCACCCCGAGGAGCCAGAGGAAGTCGATGTCTATCACTGCGTTGCCTACCGAGAAATTTTGGATGGTGTGGGAGATTATGCGGGGAACAGAATTACAGGTGACGAAGACATCGAAGGTCGTCACCTTGAGATGTGTGCGATCTATAAGAAGCGTCTCGAAAAAGGCGGCGAGTGGGAAGGGCACGACCGCCCACTAAAGAGAAAAAACAAAATTCACAATAACGCATGACTGCAACCCTCTTCCTGATCCTTGTCCCGCTTATCTTGGTGATATTACTCCGGCGTAACAGAACCGAAAGACATGATTAAAACCATTGGACAAACTGCCGGAACTATGTATAATTCCGGCGTGGCTAAAATAATTGATGTCCGTAAATGGCTCCCCTCGATGCGTAAGGGATCAACCCACTACGTCATCAAGGAGGAGTTGCAGGCCATCGCCAAAGAGAATGCCACCCTCAAGCCGAGGGTGGATGCCATCCTCTACTTGCTCAAGAAACTGTAACCCCAACTCATGGACACTCGCTATCTACTAGGCTCATCACTACCTGCTCAAGAAACTGCAACCCCCAAACAAATG
>Ga0114932_10005335_pt1 | contig 11452 bp, 10 predicted proteins | sample 2SBtaG_2_FD_87286 | JGI IMG/M metagenome (GOLD analysis project Ga0114932, IMG submission 87286) | Deep subsurface microbial communities from Kolumbo volcano to uncover new lineages of life (NeLLi) - 2SBTROV12_ACTIVE470 metaG | ecosystem: Environmental > Aquatic > Marine > Volcanic ... | reverse complement strand
TTTCTTGAGAAGGGCGAAATTGTTTCGACACGTGGCCGCTCGATGGAGGATGCGCAACGGTTCAGCGCGCGTTCCGGCGATTTGGTAGATGGCCTGCCAGTTGTTGTTTTGATCAATGGCGGTTCGGCCTCCGCTTCGGAAATTGTTGCCGGCGCGCTTCAGGACCACCATCGGGCGATCGTTCTCGGCACCCGATCCTTTGGCAAAGGGTCGGTACAAACCATTGTTCCACTTGGGAAATATGGCGCCATGCGCCTGACGACGGCGCGTTACTATACGCCATCGGGGCGTTCCATTCAGGCGAAGGGGATCGACCCCGACATCCTTGTCGAACCGGCGCGTCTTGAAAAACTGAAAGCCACTGAACGGTCGCGTGAGGAAAATTTGCGTGGCGCCCTGACGAATGAAGAGACGGCTCTGAAAACGACAAAGCCTGAAAAAAAGGAAGCGGAGTTGAAAGATTATCAATTGCTGCGCGCCCTTGATCTTATTCGGGGCGTCTCTCTTTATTCCGACCGGCTTCAACGGCCTCCCTCCTGAGGTCCTTCTTGCGACAGGCAGAAAAGAAGATGCGTTACCGACCGACAGAAACCAAAAGCGGGATGAGCTTGCTTGCGACAAGCTGGGCCATCTTGATTTTGTTGATCGGCGGTGGCATCGGCTGGCTTGTCATCGTCGGTGAAAAACCGGCATCGGAACGGGAAGAAATTTCGGCGCGCGTCACCGTAAAGCTACCGCCACCCTTGCCGGCCACGCCGTCGGCAATGCCACCGGCCACACCGGAAAGCGCGGCAGAAGAAGTGCCCACGCTGGCAACGTCGGCACCGGTGGTATCTGAGCCAGTCACACCCGCGCCGGTGATATCATCTGCGCCAGAGACGCCCGCGTCGAAAGCGCCAGAGGTTGCGCACGCGGCGGTCCCAATTCCTGTGCGTCCGGCAGACGAGATATCCCTGTCGCCGATCCCGGATCCCGATCTTGTTGAAGAAGGCCAGAAAGGGCCTTTGCCGGTGATTGCCAGCGACGGCCGGAAACCCTGGCAAGTCTATGCCCGACCTTTTGATGCGACGGACCGTCGTCCGCGAATTGCGATTGTCGTCAACTGGTTGGGGCTAAGCGACGCGGCAACGGAAGGCGCCATTCAAGATCTTCCCGGCGCGGTCACCCTTGCCTTTGCGCCCTATGCGGAGAATTTGCTCTATTGGATGCGGCTCTCGCGGGTGGCGGGCCACGAAGCGTTGCTCAACCTTCCTATGGAACCGTTAAATTATCCGGCAAACGATCCCGGTCCCCAGGCGCTGCTGACAAGTTTGAGCCCAGCGCGAAATCTCGACCGGCTTGAATGGACGCTCTCGCGCGTCTCCGGTTATGTGGGCGTGACAAATTACATGGGGTCGCGTTTTACGACGTCTGCAGAAGCGTTAAAGCCGGTTCTAAAAGTGCTGAAAAGTCGGGGCCTTCTCTTTCTTGACAGCCGTTCTTCGGCGCGCAGCCTGGTGTCGCAGGTGGCTGAGGACGTGGCGCTGCCCTGGGTAGCCAACAACCGCTTTCTTGACAATCAGGCGTCTCGAATTGCCATCGACCGGGAACTTGAAGCCCTTGAAACCCTGGCACGCCGCCAAGGTTATGCGGTCGGCATTGCGTTTCCTTACCCGGTGACCCTTGAGCGGCTTGCGGCCTGGATTCCGACTTTGCAGAAAAAAGGCTTCGTCCTGGCTCCGGTCAGTGCCCTTGTCGGTGTCGAAAAACCAGCCAAAACGTCGGCTAAAAAGCCAGAATGACAACACAAGGGAAAGCTTCGGCCACGTCCGAGATGAAACCCTACCGGCTGGGCGTTGGCATGCTGCTTTTAAACATGGAAGGCAAAGTCTTTGTCGGCAGCCGCATCGACATGCCCGGCGACGCATGGCAAATGCCACAAGGGGGGATCGAACCGGGCGAGACGCCGGAAGAAGCCGCCTTGCGTGAGTTGGAAGAGGAAGTGGGGACGCGCGCTGCAGATATTATTGCCACAAGCAGGGACTGGTATTTTTACGACCTGCCCAAAACGCTTCTGCAAAAAATATGGGGCGGGCGCTATCGCGGTCAGAAACAAAAATGGTTTGTGCTTCGGTTTCTGGGGGAAGATGGCGACATCTGCATCGATGGCGAACAGCCGGAATTTAGGGATTGGCGCTGGGCCGCCTTTGACAGTCTGCCCGATTTGGCCATTCCCTTTAAACGCAAGCTTTATCAAGGTCTTGTGACGGAATTTGCGCCCGTCATGCGGAAGTTTTCAGAAAAAACGTAACGGCTGAGGGCCAACCGCGAACGGGGTCAGGCGTTGACGCTGCGCGCCCGCCAACGCATGAAGCGGTGCGCCAGCCCGGCAAGAAGGCGAAGCACGCGCGCGTTTAGGTGCAGCGTTGCCGCCTTTACCGTCATCGCAAGGGCGCGCTCCAAATGGCGCCGTTCGAAACAGAGATAGGTGCGTTTCATATAGGCGGCGTTGCTTTTCTTGCGATCATAGGGTTCGGTTTCGTCATTGGCGCAAAAATAGGCGAAGGCCAGTTCGTCGTCTTCCGATTCGAGGATGCGTCCAAACGCAACGCGCAAACGGAAAAGCATGCCCGGGCGTTCATGCGCGCAATACCGCTTCATATGTGTATAGAAAAGTTTGTAATGCCGGAATTCATCGCCGGCGATATTCTGGCTGATTTTTTTCAGCACCGGTTCGTCCGATGCGTCGGCAATGGCCGAATAATTCGCGCTGGTTCCGACCTCGACCACACAGCGCGCGATCAATTCTCCGGTGCGTGAACCGCGAACCGATTGGGAAACGTCGAGAGGAATCTGGAAGCCGTCGGTAAAGCGGCGAAAGCTTTTCTCAAAATCAAAGCTGGAATCAGCCATTTCCGCCCAGCGGCGCAGGGCTTCGCCATGTTGACATTCTTCGACGGCCCAATGATGCACCGCCTGTTTGAATTCCGGGTCATCGTGAAAGACGTTGCAGAGGTAAACGGCGTAGTCATCCGCATTTCGTTCAACAAGGCTGGCCGCCTTGACGCTTCGAAGCAAATCGGGGTCCACCTTGCCGGGGTCGAATTTTTCCCAGGGGATGTCGTCAAGAGTCCATTTTGCGGGCATGCCGGGATCTCGTTTTTTATGCGCGTTTTAAAAGTATAGATCGGGCGCATTTTCCTGCCAAGGAAGCGGCAGACAGTCCTGGCGGCAAGCCCTGGTTTAGGCCTTTTCCCAGGCGTTCATCGCCGTCAACATGGCTTCTGCGACGGCCAGTTCTTTCTGGGCATCGGCGTCTTCGGCATGTTGCCCAAGGTCGTCCTTTGCATCCGCCAGGCGCTGTTCAACCTGGGTGCGGTCCATGTCGGCCATGGGCGTGATGTTCTGGGCTAGCACCGTGCACCGCGTCGGCGTCGCTTCGGCGAAACCACCGGTGACAAAAAGGCCTGTTTTCTCGCTGCCTTCCTCATGAATTTCGATGATGCCGGCACGCACGCTTGAAAGCAGCGGCGCATGGCCCGGCAACACGGCAAAATCCCCCTCTTCGCCCGGGACGACGACAAAATCGACGTCGCGGGAAACCAGAAGTTTTTCCGGGGAAACGAGTTCGAAAGCGACCTTGTCGGCCATCAATGCACTCCTTAGGCCGCTTCTGCGGCCATCTCCTTCGCCTTCGCGATCGCCTCGTCGATTGTGCCGACCATGTAGAAAGCCGCCTCCGGCAAATCGTCATATTCGCCAGCGACGATCCCCTTAAAGCCCTTGATCGTTTCTTCGAGGCTTACGAAAACGCCGGATTTGCCGGTAAAGATTTCCGCCACGAAGAAGGGCTGGGACAGGAACCGCTGAATTTTGCGGGCGCGTGCGACGGTGAGTTTGTCTTCTTCCGAAAGTTCGTCCATGCCGAGAATGGCGATGATGTCCTGGAGCGATTTGTACGCCTGCAATACGACCTGAACGTCACGGGCGACCTGGTAATGTTCGTCGCCGACGATGCGCGGGTCCAGCATGCGCGAGGTCGAATCGAGCGGATCGACCGCCGGATAGATGCCAAGTTCAGCAATCTGGCGCGACAGCACGGTCGTCGCGTCCAGATGGGCAAAGGACGTCGCCGGTGCCGGGTCCGTCAAGTCATCGGCCGGCACATAGATCGCCTGAACCGACGTGATGGAACCTTTCTTCGTCGTCGTGATGCGTTCCTGAAGCGTTCCCATGTCGGTGGCCAGGGTCGGCTGATAGCCAACTGCGCTGGGAATGCGGCCAAGAAGGGCGGAGACTTCGGACCCCGCCTGGGTAAAGCGGAAAATGTTATCGACGAAGAAAAGAACGTCCTGTCCTTCTTCGTCGCGGAAATATTCCGCAACGGTCAGGCCGGAAAGGGCCACGCGCGCGCGCGCTCCGGGAGGCTCGTTCATCTGGCCATAAACCAGCGCCGCCTTTGATCCCTCACCGTCCAGCTTGATCACGCCGGATTCGATCATCTCGTGGTAGAGATCGTTCCCCTCGCGCGTCCGCTCGCCAACGCCGGCAAAAACGGAATAGCCACCATGGGCCTTCGCGATGTTGTTGATGAGCTCCATGATAATGACGGTCTTGCCAACGCCGGCGCCGCCGAACAGTCCGATCTTGCCGCCCTTCGCGTAAGGGGCCAGCAGATCGACGACCTTGATGCCGGTGACGAGGATTTCCGCTTCCGTCGATTGATCCTGAAAGCTTGGGGCAGAACGGTGAATCGGCAGCTTCTTCTTTTCGCTGATCGGGCCACGCTCATCGATGGGGTCGCCGATGACGTTCATGATGCGACCGAGGGTTTCGGGTCCCACCGGCATGCTGATCGGTTCGCCGGTGTCGGTCACTTCCTGGCCGCGAACGAGACCTTCCGTCGAATCCATCGCAATCGTGCGGACGGTTGATTCGCCCAAATGCTGGGCAACTTCCAGAACCAGAAGGTTGCCGTGGTTGTCGCAATGAAGTGCATTCAAAATCTGTGGCAATTCGCCTTCGAACTGCACGTCAATGACGGCACCAAGCACTTGTGTAATTTTACCGGTTTGTCCTGCCATGTTCTTTCTTCCTCTCGGCCCTTCGTCGGAACCGCCTCTTATAGCGCCTCGGCGCCGGATACGATTTCAATCAATTCCTTCGTGATATACGCCTGGCGCGTCCGGTTGTAGCTAAGCCTCAACTGGTCGATTAAATCGCCTGCGTTGCGGGTGGCGTTGTCCATGGCCGCCATTCTCGAGCCCTGTTCGCTGGCTGCGTTCTCAAGCAGGGCGCGATAGATCTGAACCCCAAGATTTTCGGGCAACAGCTCGGCAAGAAGCAATTCTTCTTCCGGCTCGTATTCATAGATCGCGTCTAGGCCATCCGCCTTGCCGTCGTCTTCTTCGGAAGCGGGAAAGGGAATAAGCTGACGCTCTGTCACCTCTTGGGAGATGGCCGAGATAAATTTGTTGTAGATCACCGTGCAGACATCGAACGCGCCTTCTTCGAAAAGAGCGAGGATGCGGTCGGTAATGTCTTCCGCGTTTTTAAAGGTAACGTTCCCTTTGCTGGGGCCGGGGATCGCATCAAGAATGATGCTGCCATATTCGCGGCGCAATTGCAGATGTCCCTTGCGGCCGATGCAAATGATTTTTGCCTTCTTGCCGTCGGCGGCAAGGGAACGCAGTTTCGTTTTTGCGGCGCGGACGATTGTGGAATTAAACCCGCCACATAGGCCCCGGTCCGACGTTGCAACGATCAGAAGATGCGTTGTGTCGTCGCCGGTGCCGATAAGAAGCTTCGGTGCCGCCTCGAACGCGCGCAGGCTGTCGGCAAGGGACCCGACCATGCGTTCCATCCGGTTGGCATAGGGCCGGGCCGCTTCGGCCTGCTCTTGGGCGCGGCGCAGCTTGGACGCCGCCACCATCTTCATCGCAGACGTGATTTTCTGCGTCGATTGGACGGTTCCGATCCGGGTGCGAAGGTCCTTGAGGTTGGGCATAAGGTGCGATCCGATCCCTGGCGGCTAGGCGAAGGTCTTGCTGAAACTATCAAGGAGGGCTTTCAGCTCGGCTTCTGTCGCGTCAGAGAGCTTTTTCTCCTCCCGGATTTTTTCCAGAATTGTGGCGCCCTTTGCGCGGACTTCGGAGAGCAGCTGTTCTTCAAAGCGCGTGACGTCCCCCGCATCGATTTTGTCGAGATAGCCCTTCACGCCGGCGAAGATCACAATCACCTGCTCTTCAACAGGAAGTGGCGAATATTGGCCCTGTTTCAACAATTCCGTCAGCCGTTTGCTGCGATTGAGCAGCTGTTGCGTGGCGGCGTCCAAATCTGAGCCGAACTGCGCAAAGGCTTCCATTTCGCGGAACTGGGCAAGCTCAAGCTTGATCGAACCGGCGACCTGCTTCATCGCCTTGATCTGAGCGGCCGAGCCAACGCGGCTCACCGACAGGCCGACATTCACCGCCGGGCGAATGCCACGGTAGAAAAGGTCTGTTTCAAGAAAGATCTGCCCGTCCGTGATTGAAATCACGTTCGTTGGGATATAGGCGGACACGTCGCCGGCCTGGGTTTCGATGATGGGAAGGGCGGTTAAGGAACCGCCGCCCTGGTCCTCGTTCATCTTCGCCGAGCGTTCCAGAAGGCGAGAGTGAAGATAAAAAACGTCGCCCGGATAGGCTTCGCGCCCTGGCGGACGACGAAGCAACAGCGACATTTGCCGGTAGGCGACGGCCTGCTTCGACAGATCATCATAAACGATCAATGCGTGCATGCCGTTGTCGCGGAAATATTCGCCCATCGTGCAGCCCGTGTAGGGAGCCAGGAACTGAAGCGGTGCCGGGTCCGACGCGGTGGCAGCAACGATGACGGTGTAGTCCATCGCGCCGCTTTCGGTCAGCGTTTTGGCAATCTGGGCCACGGTCGAGCGTTTCTGACCGATGGCGACATAGATGCAATAGAGTTTCTTTGACTCGTCATCCGTCTCGTTGACCGATTTTTGATTGAGGATTGTGTCGATGGCAATGGCCGTCTTCCCTGTCTGACGGTCGCCGATGATCAATTCGCGCTGGCCACGGCCAACGGGGATCAAGGCATCAATGGCTTTTAGGCCCGTTTGCATCGGCTCGTGCACGGAACGGCGCGGGATGATGCCGGGCGCCTTGACGTCCACTTGCTGGGTGTTGTCCGATTCGATGGGACCTTTGCCATCAAGGGGGTTGCCCAAGGGATCGACGACGCGTCCCAGCAGCCCTTTGCCGATCGGCACTTCAACGATCTGGCCGGTGCGCTTGACGGTATCGCCCTCGCGGATGTTCCGGTCATCGCCGAAAATAACAATGCCGACATTGTCTTCTTCGAGATTCAGCGCCATGCCACGGATGCCGCCGGGAAATTCAACCATTTCACCGGCCTGCACATTGTCGAGTCCGTAAACACGGGCGATACCATCGCCGACGGACAAAACTTGCCCCACTTCGCTGACCGTGGTCTCGGTCCCGAAATCTGCAATTTCCTTTTTGAGAATGGCGGAAATTTCCGCAGCCCCGATTTTCATTACGCGCTTCCCTTCATGGCGATCTTCAAGCGTTCCAATTGCGAGCGTAGAGAATTATCTGCCATCCGGGACCCGACCTGCACAACAAGGCCGCCAAGAAGGTTCGAATCCACCCGAGTCTGGATGAAAACGTCGCTGCCTGTGGCTTGTTTGAGGGCGCGCCGGATGGCGCCAAGTTGATTGTCGTCCAGGGCCTGGGCCGAGGTGACGTTGGCCGTGACTTCGCCGCGCCGGGCGGCAAGAAGCCGGCGATAGGCCCCGGTGATGCCAGGCACCGCAAACAGACGGCGTTTTTTGGCAAGAAGGCCCAGCAAATTTGTAACCAGAGTGGAGAAACCGGCACCGCTGGCGATCGCGCCAATGGCCTGTGCCTGATCCTGGCGAGAGAGGACGGGTGAGCGGATCATGCGGTTAAAATCGGCGCTTTCGTCAAGCATGGCTTCCAGTGTGCCAAGATCGGCCGCCGCCTCATCCAGGGCGGTTTGCTCATCGGCAAGCTCGAAGAGCGCGTTGGCATAACGATTGGCGAGACCGGAGACGCCGGTGACTTCCGATGGCAAGGGCTTAGATCCTTTAAAGACGCCTAGTGAGGAGCAAAATCGACCCGAAGGAGACCCGTTAAACAGGGCACTCCTTGTTGTGGAGGGTTGCCCCTTTCGTGGGGATGGCTGCGCCCGCTTTGGTGAAGGCAGCTTCCCGAAAAATTCAGCGGATATCTAGCATAGGGGTCTTGGGGTTGCAACGGTATTGCGCCCCCATGACGGTCGATATTTTTCGGCTTCTTTGGACGGCTCCCGGCTTCTTTAAAGGAAGCTGTATGGGTCGATGTCAATCTGCAATTTTACGCCTGCCGGTGGCGTCAGAGGGTCGAGCCAGCCATGGAGCATCTTTTGGAGGGGTGCCTGCGTCTCGGCCTTCACCAGCAGGCGAAAACGGTGCTTGCCGCGCAGGGTGGCAAGGGGGGCCGGTGCGGGGCCAAAGACATGAAGGCTGCTGTCTTGCGGCGCTGATGTGCGCAATTGCCGGGCATAGCGCTCGACGCGTCCGGCATCGGTGCCGGAAAGGATGAGAGCGGCAAGCTTGCCAAAGGGCGGCAGAGCCGCCGCCTCGCGCGCCTGCGCCTCGATGGTAAGAAAGGGGTCCCGCGCGCCGGCGGCCAGGGCCTGCATGACCGGGGTTTCCGGCTGGTGGGTCTGAAGATAGGCGGTGCCGGCGCGCGCTTCCCGTCCTGCCCGTCCGGACACCTGGTGAAGCATCTGGTAACAGCGCTCCGTCGCGCGCAAATCGCCCCCGGCCAGGCCAAGATCGGCATCTACCGCGCCGACAAGGGTGAGGTTGGCGAAGTGATGCCCCTTGGCCATGATCTGGGTGCCGATAAGAAGGTCGATCTCGCCCCTCTGCATGCGTTGGACAAGGCTGGCTGCCGCAGCGGCGGTGGCGGCCGTGTCGCTGGTCATGATGGCGATATGCGCGTCTGGGAAAAGCTCGGTGGCCTCTTCCGCCAGCCGTTCGACACCGGGTCCGCATGGGACCAGGGTCGCCTCTCCCCCACAGGCCGGGCAGGCGGCGGGCGTGGGTTCGCAATAGCCACAGTGATGGCAAATCAGCCGGGCGCTTTGGCGATGGGCCACCAGCCAGGCCGTGCAGGCCGGGCATTGGAAGCGGTGGCCGCATTTTCGGCACAGCGTCAGCGGCGCATAGCCGCGGCGGTTTAAAAACAGCATCGCCTGTTCGCCACGGGCTAGAGTCTCGACAATCGCATCCCGCAAGATCGGGGAGAGCCACTTGCCGCGTGGCGGGGGGGCTTTGCGAAGGTCGATCAACTGCACCCCGGGCAGATCGGCGCCGCCGTGACGAACCGGCAGATGCACGCGCACATATCGGCCGGTCTCGGCGTTGCGCATGGTTTCAAGGGACGGCGTGGCGGAGGCCAGCACAATCGGACATTTTTCCAGTTTTGCCCGCACGATGGCCATGTCGCGCGCCTGATAGATGACGCCGTCTTCCTGTTTGTAGGAAGCGTCGTGTTCTTCGTCGACGACAAGAAGGCCAAGCTCGGGAAAGGGAAGAAAAAGTGCCGAGCGCGCACCGACGACGACGCGCGCGTCGCCACACGCAATGGCGCGAAAATTTTGCCGTCGCGCCGCTTGGCCAAGACCGGAATGCCAAACGGCTGGTCGCGCGTGGAAGCGGGCTTCGAAACGCGCCAGCCATTGGGCGCTTAACGAAATTTCGGGCAGCAGGACCAGCGCTTGGCGGCCTGCGTCCAGGGCCTTGGCAATGGCTTCGAAATAGACTTCTGTTTTTCCGGAACCAGTTACCCCGTCAAGAAGGAAAGGTTGAAACCCACCATCGGCGACGGCCCGAGTTAGTTCTTCGGCGGCAAGATCTTGCGGCTTTGAAAGTTTCGGTCCTTGCCTGTCGCCATCGGGTTGCGCGATTCTGGCGGCGGGCAGGGGTGTTTTTTCAAGCAGGCCTGCTTCAAGCAGCCCCTGAACAACGCCAACGCCGACGCCGGCCTGTTGGGCCAGGGCGGCCTTGGCTAACGGGACATTCCCGGAACATGTAAGAAAATCAATGACTTTCTGGCGTTTTGCCGTCATCCGGGCCGGGGGTTCCGCCTGAGAGGGGTCCGCCCGGTTCGGGCACAAATGGAGGCCCATCGCCACCGGCGTTGGGTGGAGCGCTTCGGGAAGGGGCATGGTCATGCGCAGGACCAGGCCCGGTGGGGTCATCGTGTAGGCGGCGACCCATTCAACGAAGCGGCGAAGGGCTGCCGGCATTGGTGGGGTGGGCAAAATTTCGCGGATGGCTTTCAGGCGGATCACGCGGCCTGTTTTCGATGTGGCTTTGCCTATGTTCGGGCCCTTGTCCCAGACGACGCCAATGGCTTCGCGGCTGCCAAGGGGCACGCGCACATAATCGCCCGGGCGGATGTCGCTGTCCGGCGAGGCGGCATAGTCGTACGGGTGCGAAAGCCGCAATGGTAAAAGCACGGGAAGACGATTTTCCGTTTCGTCGGTTCGAACATTGGCACGGGCTGGTGGCATGGACTACACTCTCTTCAGGGTCCGTTCATGGACCTGCCGTTCCATTCTACCTTTGCAAAGTTCACCTTCGGCAATTTTGCCAGGAAGTTCAGATGAAATTTTTTGTTGATACCGCCGACCTTCAGGAAATCCGCGATCTCGCCGCGAGCGGTCTGCTCGACGGGGTGACGACGAACCCTACCCTTGTTGCCAAGACCGGTCAGGACTTTTTCGAAGTCGTCAAAGAAATCTGCGGCATCGTTGATGGCCCGGTCAGCGCCGAAGTGACGGCGACGGATCACGAAACGATGGTCAAGGAAGGTCGCAAGCTGGCCAAGCTTGCAAAGAACATTACCGTCAAAGTGCCGCTGACACCGGATGGGCTTCGCGCCTGCCGGGAACTTCGCAACGACGGCACGATGGTGAATGTGACGCTTTGCTTTTCGGCGGCCCAGGCGATCCTGGCGGCCAAGGCGGGGGCCAGTTTTGTGTCCCCCTTCGTCGGTCGTCTCGACGACATTGGCGAGGACGGCATGGGGCTGATTGACGACATCTGCCAGATTTACGAACAATATGAACATTTCACGACCGAGGTGCTGGTGGCCTCGATCCGCCATCCCATGCATGTGGTTGAGGCGGCAAAAATGGGGGCCCATGTTGTGACCGTGCCGCCAAAAGTGCTGCGGCAATTGTTCCAGCATCCTCTGACCGACAAGGGCCTCGCTGCCTTTCTTGCCGATTGGCAGAAGACGGGTCAGTCCATCCTTTAGGTGGCATGGGAAAGCGCATTTCCTTTCCGGCGGATTCCGAATTGGCGGCGGCCATTGCGGAATGGGAGGTCTGGCTTGTTTCCGAGCGCCGCTACACGGCCCATACAACGGAC
>Ga0114932_10005334_pt1 | contig 11453 bp, 10 predicted proteins | sample 2SBtaG_2_FD_87286 | JGI IMG/M metagenome (GOLD analysis project Ga0114932, IMG submission 87286) | Deep subsurface microbial communities from Kolumbo volcano to uncover new lineages of life (NeLLi) - 2SBTROV12_ACTIVE470 metaG | ecosystem: Environmental > Aquatic > Marine > Volcanic ... | reverse complement strand
ATTCATCATAACCCGCCGATCCTAAACCCACCTTATTTCCGCCACATTGATCGTAACGTCGCCTCGCCGCGATATTCGTCGAGCAAAGGAACAGACGTGAACGCGAATTTTCAAACCCCCTTGTTGGACTCCATCCAACGTCCCGCGGACTTGCGGGATTTGACAATTGAGCAACTTCATCAATTGGCGCATGAGTTGCGGATGGACACGATCCGATCCGTGTCGATCACCGGTGGCCATCTTGGCGCCAGTCTTGGTGTTGTCGAATTGACCCTGGCCATTCACCACATTTTTGATACGCCGACCGACCGGCTCATTTGGGATGTCGGCCACCAATGCTATCCGCACAAAATTTTGACCGGTCGCCGGGATCGTATGCATACCTTGCGTCAAGGCGAGGGAATTTCGGGTTTCACGAAACGCTCGGAAAGTGATTTTGATCCATTTGGCGCCGGCCATTCTTCCACTTCGATTTCAGCAGGCCTCGGCATGGCTGTCGCCAGCGATCTGTCTGGAAGTTCGCGGCGCGTCATTTCGGTCATTGGGGACGGCGCCATGACAGCGGGCATGGCCTATGAAGCCATGAACAATGCCGGTGCCATGGATGCCAAATTGATTGTCATTTTGAACGACAACGACATGTCCATCGCACCGCCGGTTGGCGCGCTCAGCGCTTATCTTTCGCGATTGATTTCCTCAAAACCATTTCGGTCCGTTCGCCATTTCGCCAAAGACATTGCGAAGAAATTTCCGCGCCCGATTGAAGAGGCAGCGCAGAAGGTCGATGAATATGCCCGTGGCATGGTGACCGGTGGCACTTTGTTCGAAGAACTTGGTTTCTATTACGTCGGACCCATCGATGGGCACAATTTGGATCACCTCATACCGGTCCTTAAGAATCTCCGCGATGACGACGAGCCGGGTCCGGTGCTGCTTCATGTGGTGACGGAAAAAGGTCACGGCTATGATCCGGCGGAGCAATCGTCAGACAAATATCATGGCGTCGCCAAATTCGATTTGGTCACCGGGAAGCAGCACAAACCAAAGGCCAATGCGCCTTCGTATACGGGCGTGTTTGCGAAGGCTTTGATCGATGAGGCGTCTCGGGATGATAAAGTCGTCGCCATTACTGCCGCCATGCCGTCGGGTACCGGTTTGGATCAGTTCGGAGAGACCTTCCCGGAGCGATGTTTCGATGTCGGTATTGCGGAACAACATGGCGTGACCTTTGCCGCCGGTTTGGCGACGGAGGGTTTTAAGCCCTTTGCAGCGATCTATTCGACGTTCTTGCAGCGCGCTTACGATCAGGTTGTCCATGATGTCGCCATCCAAAGCCTGCCGGTCCGGTTTGCCATCGACCGGGCGGGATACGTGGGCGCTGATGGCTCGACCCATTGCGGCGCCTTTGATCTTCCCTATCTATGCACGCTTCCCAATTTCGTTGTCATGGCACCAAGCGATGAGGCGGAACTGGTTAACATGGTCGCCACCGCGGCGGCAATTGACGACCGGCCCAGTGCGATACGCTATCCGCGAGGGGAAGGCATCGGGATCGAACTACCGGTTCAGGGGCGACCCCTTGACGTCGGGCAGGGGCGAATTGTTCAACAAGGATCAGTCGCCGCCATCCTCAGCCTTGGCGCACCGCTAAGGAACGCGAAAAAAGCCGCTGAAGACCTGGCCGGCAAAGGATTGTCAGTGACCGTCGCCGATGCCCGTTTTGCCAAGCCGCTCGATCATACCCTCATTCGCCAGTTGGCCGAGTCCCACGATGTCTTGGTCACGATAGAAGAAGGCGCCGCTGGCGGATTTGGTGCGCACGTCATGCAATTCATGGCGAACGAAGGTTTGCTTGATGGCGGACTGAGACTTCGCGTCATGACGATGCCCGACGAATTCATCGAACAACAAATACCCGATACTCAATTGGCCCTGGCTGGACTTTCCGCTTCGGATATTGAGGCCACAGTTTTGTCGGCGCTTGGTATTGATCAACATGGCGAAGTGATCATACCAGCTTCCGGCGCGTAAGGGGTCGGCATCGGCCGGCCTGGCGTTTATGCTGGGGATCATGGCGAAGGTTCCAAAATTTCGTTTGGATCAGCTTTTGGTCGCCCGCGGCTTGACCGAAAGCCGCAGCCGGGCACAGGCGATGATTATGGCCGGAAAAGTTTTTTCCGGTGAGCGGCGGCTTGAAAAAGCAGGTTCGCAGATTGCCGAAGACGCGCCTTTGGAAGTCCGCGGGCAGGATCATCCCTGGGTCAGTCGCGGTGGACTGAAGCTTGATTTCGGCTTGACCCACTTCGGCGTCGATCCGACGGACAGTATTTGTCTGGATGTGGGCGCGTCGACGGGTGGCTTCACGGACGTCTTGCTGTCGCGCGGCGCCCGGAAAGTCTACGCGGTCGATGTCGGCCGTGGACAGTTAGCGTGGAGATTGCGCCAAGATGATCGGGTTGATGTGCTTGAAAAAACCAACGCCCGATACCTGACACGCGAGCAGATTCCTGAACCCATCGGCCTGATCGTATGTGACGCCAGTTTTATTGGCCTGCAGACCGTATTGCCGGCGCCTTTGTCCCTCGCTGCGCCGACGGCCAATTTGATGACACTCATCAAACCTCAATTCGAGGTCGGCCGCGGTCAGGTCGGGAAGGGAGGGGTCGTACGTGACCGCGACCTGCATCAAGAGGTCGGTGATCGGATCGCTGGATGGCTGGACGGCTTGGTGGGATGGCGGGCGCTAGGCGTCATCGAAAGTCCGATCACGGGACCGGAAGGAAACCGAGAATTCTTACTATGCGGGGCTTACGATGCGGAGACGGATCGCTAGCCCATATCAAGCGGCAAGCCGGCTTGATGCCAACCGGCAATGCCGTTGGTGAGGTTATAAGCTTCTGTGATAAGACCCTGATCGAGGAGATATTGGCCGGCTTGGAAAGACCGAATGCCCTGGGCGCAGACGAAAACAAGTTTCTTGCCGTCGGCGTCGGGAACCTGTTCCGGATCGAAGCGGGACAACGGCATATGCACGGCGTTGGTGGGAATCCGGGCCTGTTGCAGTTCTTCATCTTCGCGGACGTCGATCAAAATAGCTTCGTCATTTTCCAGCCACGACTGAACATCCGCCGCATCCGTTTCAACAATTTGTGTCATTGAGCAGTAGCCCCTTCAAGTTTGCATGGATCAAATGGGGGCTGGGAGCGGGAATAACAAGCTGTCCGCCGCATTAATCCCGCTGCCGGGTCCGCCGCGGCAGGACTTCGATATCGATGCGCTGGCGGTGCGCTTCTTCCGCTTTTGCCAGATCGTGGGCGGCCTGCAGCCGGAGCCAAAATTCTTCAGTTGTACATAGATGGCGGGCCAATCGCATGGCCGTCTCCGCGGAAATACCCCGATTGCCTCGGACGATGCCGTTGATCCGTGACAGGGGTACACGAATGGCAGCGGCCAAGGCCGTCTGCGTAAGGCCGAACGGTTTCAGGAACTCGTCGTGTAAAATTCGTCCGGGATGCACCCCAGCCGCCAGCGGCGGCGGCATGGTCAAGTTCGAGGCGCCGGCGCCGACGAAGGGCAATTCCTTGCGATCCTCTGTTTGCACCTCGGTCGGACAACCAGCGGCCTTCCACGCACCGATGCCGCCTTCCAAATTCATCACCTTATTGGGATAGCCGGTGGCAATTAATTGTTTGCAGGCGGCGGCAGAGCGTTTGCCGATGGCGCAATGGATGACAATCCGCTTGCCTGGAAACTTTGGGAAAAGGTCGGCTTCAAAGGTCGATAAGGGGCAAAGCAAGGCGCCGGGAATGTGTTCGGCTTCGTATTCGACGGTTTCACGCACATCGACCAAGACGATTTCACGGGCGTTTAACCACGCCAGCGTGGTTGCAGATCCGACTTCCTCGACAGAACTGACGGCCGGTTCCATTGCCTCGGCGCCGAAACTAGTCGTCTAACTCAAGGCCGGCTTCACGCCACGCGGCAAGGCCGCCATCAAGCGAAAAAACATCGGCGAAGCCGGCATCCGCCAGCCGTTCAGTCAATGCCGATGATCGCGGGCCTTGTTCGCTGACAAGCACCGTTTTCAAACCACTTATTCGGGGGAAGGTGTCGGGATCGAACCGCGACATGGAAACCAAAAAAGCACCAGCGATGCGGTCGCGTTCAAACTCATGCGGCTCACGGACGTCGACCAGAAAAACCGATCCCTCATCCAGCCACGCGTTCAGCGTCGCCGGTTTGACGGAGAAATGGTCTTTGCCCATGCGAAGCCGAACGTCCGGCCCGCGTTTCAATTCTGGCGTTTGCATCGCGTTCATGTTGGCTCCAATGCCATGATCGCATGGTGATGGGGAGTCGTTATATAATACGTAACTAACATGTCAAATGAAAATTACAACACAATAATAATGTATTATAACTTACCTCCCCGATCCATCGCGTGATAGGCGGCATTCGGCATCATGTCCAGGCCGTGGGCCATGCGGTTTGTGTAGTTAAAGAAGGCGGCGGTATCCGAAATGTCGAAGATGTCGCCGTCGGTGAAACCGGCCTGGCGCAGCGCGGCGCGGTCCGGATCGCCAATTTCATGGGGGAATTTGGTCAGCTTCCAGGCATAATCAAGCATCGCCCGTTGGCGGGCCGGCAGTTCGGCCACCCGATAGTTCATGACCATCAACTCACCCAATTGCGGATCGCCGGAAAGCGCCCGCACGGCTTGGCCGTGGGCAACCAGACAGTAATAGCAGCGGTTCGCCGAGGAGACGACGACGGCGATCATCTCGCGTTCCAGTTTCGTAAGATTGGTGGTTTCCTCGTCCAACATGAGCTGATTGTAGAACTTGCCGAAGGTCCGGAACTTCTCCGGCTTGGCCGTATAGGCGGTGAGCACGTTCGGCACCATGCCAAGTTTCTCGATGCAGATTTCTAGATACTTCTGGATATCCTCGTCCAGGTCCTGGTGGTCGGGGAGGTCAATTTTGACAATATGATCGGGCTGCGGCATGGGGCACTCCTGGGAAACGACGGGGGGAATCGGTGACGCAGCATGGTCGCCGCGTCCGTTGCCGACCTTGATTTGAGTCAAGCCCCACGGCATTGGCAAGAGGCTCGGCGGCGGCCTAGACTGCGCTGATCGGCAAAAGGGGGTACGCCATGCCTGATGACATCCGGGGACTGACCTTGACAGCCGCTAACGCGGAGGCCGCAGCAGCGTTTGATCACGCCGTTACGGGCTATCTCGGCATGGCCGTGGATACGGGGGAGCGGCTGAAAGGCATCTTTGCCGCGGATCCGGGCATGCCCATGGCGGATGTGCTCAAGGGTTACTTTTTCATGCTAATGGCGGTGCCTGCGTTGAAGAAAAAGGCGGAGGGAATTCTCACTGGCCTTGGTGAACGGTTATCCGCGGCGACCGCGCGTGAACAACAACACGCGAAAGCGATGGATGCCTGGGCCCATGGACGCACTGATGAAGCGCTTGTCCTGTGGGAAACGATCCTCTTGGAATTTCCACGTGACGTGCTGGCCCTGCGGCTGGCCCATCATGGATATTTCTACCGCGGTGACAGTCAAAATCTTCGCGACGTGGTCGCGCGCGTTATCCATGCCTGGGAGGAAGATGTGCCTGGATACGGCTTCGTTATGGGCATGCGGGCATTCGGTCTGGAAGAAACGCATGCCTATGAATCCGCCATTGACGCGGGCAAGACGGCGGTCGGCCACGTGGCGGAGAACCCCTGGGCCATTCATGCCGTAGCCCATGTCTACGAAATGACCGATCGGCCTGATGATGGATTGTCATGGATCGCGGAAAATGAGCCCGGCTGGACCGCTGCCAACAACTTTCGCTATCACGTCTGGTGGCACCGCGCGCTCATGCACCTGGACCTTGGCGAGGTTGACGCCGTATTGGCCTTGTACGACGAGGCGCTTTGGGACCCCGCGTCGGATGAATATCTCGACCTCTGTAACGATGCATCGCTTCTTTTGCGGCTTGAATTGCATGACGTTGACGTCGGCGACCGTTGGGGCGCGCTTGCCGAAAAGTGCCGTGGACGCATATCTGATCACATCCTGACCTTTATCGACGCCCATTTCGCCCTTGCCATGGCGGCAGTCGGCGGGCCGGTGGCGGCCGAGGCGGTGGAGTCACAGAGATCCTACGCTGACGCCGCCACAGAGGATGACAACGGGGTTATCAGCCGGGATGTCGGCCGGCCGCTGGCCGAGGCCCTGGTTGCCTACAAGCATGGTGAGTTCGGCCGCGCGGTCGATCTTATCTCACCGATCCGCTACGCCTTGCCGAAAATCGGCGGCAGCCACGCGCAACGCGATCTGTTCGCCATGGTATTGTTGGATGCGGCGATCCGTGACGGCCGGACAAATCTGGCCAAATCACTGGCCGCCGAGCGCCTCTGCCGGATGCCGGATAACCAATGGACACGCAAGGCCCATGGACGCGCGTTCTCGGCTGCCTAGGAGGGTGCCCATGCGGCTCACCGCAATGTTATTTTGTCTGATTTTGCTGGTTGCTGCCGGAACAAAAGTTCAGGCCGAAGAATTGTTCGCGGACGGCGTGGCAACGGAAGCGAAACGCCTCGGGGCGATCATGGCCACCTGCAAGAAGGCCGAAGCGAGGAAATGCGCCGATCAATTCGCCGAGGCCTGCTCGGAGCGCCGCAAATGGACGACGGTGGCGATGATGCTCTGCCACGGCGCCGTCACCCGCTATTGGGATGGCCAGTTGAATAAGGTCTATAAACAGGTCTTGGCCCGGGCCGGGGGCAAATTCAAAAAGGCGGTCCGCGATGCGCAACGCAAATGGGTTGCCTACCGCGACGCCCGCTGCGGCACCTATCAATACTTCGAAGGCACCATGTGGCGGCCGGTGATGGCCGGCTGCTTCGCCGACATGACCCGCGAGCGGGCCGGCGATCTGGAGGACATTCGCGACGTCGGCCCTTTGAAACCAGCGCCGTCCACCAAACCACCGAACGTCATATGGAATACGGACACCACCATTTTCATGGACATCAACTGCGATGGCATCAAGGACCAGGCGATCTTCGGTCTGTCGGGAAAGGATGAAACCCAAAAGGCGGCCATCGGCTGGGTTGACGGCAAGACCATTGGCCTCGGCCCGCAGTTCATTTTCGCCGTACCCGTCGGCGGCATCACCCAATATGCGCTGTGCGGCACCGATGTGGATTTGCAGGTGTTGCCGGGAGCCTGCCCGGTGTTGCGCGTCGACGACGGTCGCTGTGATGCCTTGTTTGTGTACCGCGACAGAAAACATGCCGACTGGGTGCTGGAGCGAAATTGACGGCGACCGTCGCAATGTGGCCAACGGATATTCAAAAGTTGGCAGATTTCTTCCGCAAATTGAACAACTTCACGAAAATTCAGCACTACGAACGCGGACGGGTCCATCAAAGATTTGTCGTAGGTAAAATCCGATCATATAGCTACATAGTACCGTTTTATGGTTCGTTGCCGAGAGGTACCTTCAGACCGACCTTTGTAAGTCCCATGACAACCGAGGTTCGAAAACGTTTGACGTTTGAATCATCGAAAAACAGCCGATGGGTCAATAATTCAAAGTCTTCCATGCTCCGCGCCAAGGCTATCAATGCGAAGTCGGCATCGCCTGTTATGTAGTAGCATTGTTGAACTTGCGGCTCTGCTTTGGCTTTTCTGCGAAAGGCGTCTAGCTGATCGAGCCGTTCGCGTTCCAATTCAACAAGAATCAAAAAAGTCATGGCGTAACCGGCCTTCTCTGCAGAGACCAGCACGGTCTCGCTGATAATGATGCCCGTCGACTTCATATGTTTGATGCGGCGCTGCACCGTTGCCACGGACAGTCCCGTCTCAGCCGCAATGGTCTCAAGCTTGTGCCGTGCGTTCTCCTGTAAGAGGCGCAGGATGATGCAATCGCTTTCGGAGAGATCGGTCATGAATAACACTCCATATGACAATAAATACTCAAAAAGATACTAAATACGATAAAATAATTCAAAATTATTTGTATTTTGACACAATGCATAACGAAAATCGCTGTATGGTGCACTCATCATGCAATACGAAAACACCCGCACAAGCCCCGCCGGACCGCGCCTGTTCAGGCCCAGTTCGGATCGTCCTATGGCGATGCTAAAATCATGCCCGGCCTACGCGCCAACGCCGCTGCTGGACATGGCATCCCTTGCTGCCAGCTGCGGCGTCGGGGCGCTTTATGTAAAAGACGAATCGAAAAGAATGCGGCTTGGCAGCTTTAAAGCGCTCGGAGGCGCCTTTGCCGTCGCACAAATGGTAGCGGATCGTTCAGGCGAAGCGGACCCGACCGCCGATACAGCGAAAACCGTGGCCGCCGGAATGACATTCATCACTGCCAGCGCAGGGAATCATGGCTTGTCGATCGCGGCCGGCGCACGGGTGTTTGGCGCCCACGCTGTCATCGTCCTGTCGTCATCCGTGCCGGAAGGTTTCGCAGCCAGGATACGCGCCATGGGTGCCGAAGTCGTCCACGTAAACGGAACCTACGAAGACAGCGTCACCCACGCCGTATCGGCGGCGGATGCAAATGACTGGATGTTGTTGGCCGACGGGTCTTGGGAAGGATATGTCGATCGCCCCGCTTTGGTGATGGAAGGCTACACGGTGCTGGCGGAGGAATGCTGTTTGGAATTTGCGGCGCGCGGATTCTGGCCCTCACACGTCTTCTTGCAAGCCGGGGTTGGCGGCCTGGCCGCCGCGGCCGCTGCTCATATTCGTGTGCATTGGCCCGAACAACCGGAAATTATTGTCGTTGAGCCCGATGTCGCGCCGTGTTTGGTGGAAAGTGTTAAGGCCCATAAAATAACCCGCGTTGAGGGGCCGCTGTCGAACATGGGCCGGTTGGATTGCAAGGACGCGTCACTGATTGCATATTCGTCGCTTAAGGATGATGCGGATATTTTCATGACCATTTCCGACGATGACGCGTCAGCCGCCGCCAGCATGCTGACAAAGGCCGACCTCGGCACGACGCCAAGCGGGGCGGCGTCATTGGCGGCAATGAAAAAGATGGCGCCGGGAACCGGAAGCCGCTGTTTGGTGATTTTGACGGAAGGCCTTGAGGCCGGGTGATGGTAACATCTGGCGGTGAACGGTCCGAAAGAATGCCTTCATCTGATTGGGCCTAGGATTTTCCAATGCAAGAAATTCACCCTCGCGCCAACGACATTCATGGCGAACTCGTCACCTGGCGTCACGATTTCCATGCTTATCCTGAATTGGGATTTGAAGAGCATCGCACCGCCGCAAGGGTTGCTGAATTGCTGCGCAGTTTCGGCGTCGAGGTCCACGAAGGGGTCGGCGGCACCGGTGTGGTCGGCATTCTGAACCGCGGCTCCGGCACCGGCACCATCGGATTGCGGGCTGACATGGATGCCCTGGCGATCACCGAAGAAAACACTTTCGCCCATAGATCTACGCATCAAGGCCTGATGCATGCCTGCGGCCATGACGGCCATACCACGATGCTGTTGGGGGCAGCGAAAGTATTGGCCGATAACCATGACTTCAATGGCACCGTGGTCTTCATATTCCAGCCGGCCGAGGAACACGGCCGCGGCGCACTGGCCATGATCGAGGATGGATTATTCAGGCGTTTTCCCGTCGACGCCGTCTACGGCATTCACAACATGCCGTCTCTCGCGACGGGTCACTTTGCAGTCCGGTCGGGTCCGATCATGGCCTGCGAAGATAACTTTGAGATTACGGTTCACGGAAAGGGTGGTCATGCGGCACTGCCCCATTTGAGCATCGACCCCATCGTCATCGGCTCGGAAATCGTACTTGCCTTGCAAAGCGTTGTTTCACGCACCCTGAGCCCCGTCGATAACTGTGTTCTGTCGGTGACCGATTTTGCCGTCGATGCGACCCGCAATGTGATCCCCGAACAGGTCACCTTGCGCGGCGATACACGTGCCTTCACGTCCGAAGTTCAGACGCAAATCGAAACGACGATGGAACGTCTGGTTTCCGGAATTTGCACGGCCCACGGCGCAAGCTATGAATTCACCTATTCGCGGGAATTTGCGGCAACCATCAATTCGGAAAAGGAAGTCCGGGCCGCCGCCGAGGTTGCCAAAGCCTTGGTCGGCGAAGACAGAACTGATGGCGCCTGCATGCCGCTTATGGCGTCGGAAGATTTCGGTTTCATGCTTCAACATAAACCGGGCTGTTATCTATTGTTGGGGAACGGTGGTGACGGACCCGGTGGGTGCGGTCTTCACAACCCGCATTATGATTTTAACGATGAGATTCTAACGATTGGCACCGAATTCTGGGTTCGCCTCGTTCAGGACCAGCTACGTCCCTAAGATTGGAAAACGCCACCAATGCGTCCCATACCCAGCCGCGGATTTGATCCATCGGAGTTTGAATCCCGCATGCAAAGGGTTCAGGCCCGGATGCACGATGCGCGGATGGACGCGATCTTGCTGACCACGGAGCCGGATGTGCGCTACTTTACGGGCTTCTTTACGCAGTTCTGGGAAAGCCCGACCCGGCCGTGGTTTGTGCTGCTTCCGCTGGAGGGAAAACCAATTGCCGTTATTCCGGAGATCGGCGCCGCCGGAATGGCAAGCACCTGGGTCGAAGACATTCACACCTGGCCCGCGCCGCAGCCGGATGATGACGGCATTTCATTATTGCGCGATGTCATTGTTCGGATGGCCCAAAAATTTTCCTGTCTCGGTGTTCCCTTGGGGCACGAAAGCTTCCTGCGCCTGCCGGCCGGCGACTATCAGCGTCTGCTCAATGACCTGGGTTCTACTGAAATCACCGATGCGTCGCGTTTGCTGCACCAGGTGCGTTATGTGAAATCCGCGGCCGAAATCGAGAAAATTCACTATATATGTGATCTTACGTCCGACGCGTTTGAGGCACTGCCCGAAACCCTGACCATGGGTGAAACCGAGCGCCAAAATTGCCAGCGCATGCGGATCGATCTTTTGCAGCGCGGCGCCGACACAACACCTTACCTGATCGCCGGCTCCGGCCAGGGCGGGTATGACAGCATCATCATGGGGCCTACTGATCGCATTTTGCAGGACGGAGATGTTTTGATCATCGACACCGGGACGACCTTCGACGGGTATTTCTGTGACTTCGATCGAAACTTCGCTTTCGCTCATGCCGATGACGACTTGCGCCGCGCCTATGATGTGGTTTTCGCGTCGACGGATGCCGGATTCAAAGCTGCCCGGCCCGGCGCGACCACCAGCGACGTTTGGTCGGCAATGTGGCAGGTGCTGGAACGCGGCGGGGCGCTTGGCAACAACGTTGGCCGCATGGGCCACGGCTTGGGCATACAACTCACCGAATGGCCGTCAAACACAGCCGAAGACATGACGCCGCTGGAGCCGGGCGTGGTGCTGACCTTGGAGCCGGGAATGGAGTTCGCGCCT
>Ga0114932_10005332_pt1 | contig 11456 bp, 10 predicted proteins | sample 2SBtaG_2_FD_87286 | JGI IMG/M metagenome (GOLD analysis project Ga0114932, IMG submission 87286) | Deep subsurface microbial communities from Kolumbo volcano to uncover new lineages of life (NeLLi) - 2SBTROV12_ACTIVE470 metaG | ecosystem: Environmental > Aquatic > Marine > Volcanic ... | reverse complement strand
TCATCGCGTACTCCAGCGTGAGCCACATGGGCATCGTGCTGCTCGGCGCCGCCACGCTCACCGTGAACGGCTGGAACGGCGCGGTCTACCAGATGGTCGCCCATGGCGTGATGACCGGCCTCTTCTTCGCGCTCGTCGGCCTCATCTACGAGAAGGCCCACAGCCGCGAGATCTTCGCGATGGGCGGCTTCGCGAAGGCCGCGCCTGGCCTGGCGGTGTTCTTCACCATCGCCGGCCTCTCGTCGCTCGGCCTGCCCGGCACGGGTGGCTTCGTCGCCGAGTTCCTGGTCTTCCTCGGCGCCTGGGAGTCCGCGCACCCCTGGTGGGCGCTCCCCGGCATCCTCGGGGCCTTCCTCACCGCGCTCTACGTGCTGCGAGCGGTCCGCGCCATCTTCTGGGGACCGGGACCGTCGGAGGCCTTCCACGGCATGGACGACGCCCGCGGCCCCGAGTGGGTCGCCCCGGTGATCCTGGCAGCCTGCATCATCGTGTTCGGCCTCGTGCCCGACCTCTTGCTCCAGTTCATCGACGTCGCCACGGTCGAGTGGCTCGAGGCGCTGAAGTGACCGCCTGGAGCCTCACCAGCCCGCTCGTGCTCGAGATCGGCGTGCTCGCCACGGCCCTGCTCGTCTTCGTGGCCGACCTGCTCCTCGGCGTAGGGGAGCGGCGCGGGCTCGGCGCGCTCACGGCGATCGGCCTGACCGCGGTGCTCGGCCTGAGCTTCGGGCTCGACCTCGCCGGACCCAGCTGGGGCGGCGCCTACGTCGCCGACAACCTCGGCCTCTACCTGAAGCAGACCCTGCTGATCGCCGGCATCCTCGGCACCCTGGGCTCGATCGATCACGTCGACAAGCACTTCCCCGAGCGGCAGGGCGAGCACTACCTGCTGCTCCTCGCGTCCCTCACCGGGCTGATGTTGCTCACCGGCGCCCGCGACCTGCTGCTGTGGGTCGTCGCCTTCGAGCTCGCCGGGGTCCCGCTGTACGCCCTCGCCGCGCTGCGGAAGGCCGGCGACGGTCCAGAAGCGGCCCTGAAGCTCTACCTGACCGGCGCGGTGAGCTCGGCTGTGCTCATCTACGGGGTGTCGCTGACCTGGGGCATGGCCGGCACCACCTCGTTCGCCGGCCTCGGCCTCGTGTCCGCGGAACCCCTCTTCACCGTCGGCATGCTGCTCATCCTGGCCGGCGTCGGCTTCAAGATCGGAGCCGTGCCCTTCCACCTCTGGATGGCGGACACCTACCAGGGCGCTCCCGCGCCCACGGTGGCGCTGATGAGCGTGGCGCCCAAGGTCGCGGCCTTCGGTGGTCTGGTCCGGCTCTACAGCGTGGGCTTGGACGACCTGCACCACGTCTGGGCCCCCTTCGTCATCGCGCTCGCCGTGCTCGGCATGGTGGTCGGCAACCTCGCCGCCCTCGCGCAGACCGACGCCCGGCGGCTCCTGGCGCTCTCCGGCGTCGGACATGTGGGCCTGATGTTGCTCGCCCTCGGTGCCTCCACCCCCGAGACGGTGGGGATGCTGGTCTTCTACGCGCCGGCCTACGTCGTCACGAACATGGGGGCGTTCCTGATCGTCGGCGCGGTGGTCGACGAGCAGGATGGCGACCTGAGCGCCTTCGCGGGCCTCTCCCAGCGCAACCCCGCGCTCGGCCTGGCCATGCTCCTGTTCCTGCTGTCGCTCGCGGGCATTCCCTTCGTCGTCGGCTTCTGGGCCAAGGTGCTGCTGTTGTGGGCGGCGTGGAAGGCGGGCCTCGCGGTGCTCGTGGTGCTCGGCGCCATCCTCAGCGTGGTCGGCCTGTTCTACTACCTGAAGCTCGGGCGCTCGATCTACATCGAGGATCCGCCACGCACCGCGCCGCTGGTCGTGGGCACGTCCACGCGCCTCGCCATCGGGCTGTGCGTGATCGGCGTGGTCGGCATGGGCCTCTGGCCCAAGCCCTTCGTCGAGGGTGCGCTCGCTGCGGCCCGAACGCTCCTCTGACCGCCAGGGGACTCACTCAGGGCACCCTGTCCAGCGAAACGCGCCGAGCCCACGCTCATCGCAGGCGGCCAGAGAGCTGGATCGGGGCGACGACGAAGCCGCCTTCCGCTTGCTCGGCGAGCTCGATCCAACGCCACGACCGCTGCTCGAGCGGGCGGAGCGGGAGCTCGACCGTGACCGCGACAGACAGGAGACCCTCCTCCGGGTCGGCGCCGGCTACCGCGCCGCACGGGTCTGGCCGCACGCCCTCTTCCCGATCATCGCCCTCACCAACGCCGTCTCGATCGTCGTGGCCCGTTGGATGTGGGCGACGACGACGTGGATCCGCGACGCCATCGACGGGTAATCGGGGCCGCCCGTAGGCTCGGCCCCAGCGGGCTACGATGGACGAGCACCGCGGAGCAGAGCCCATGTGGACAGCGATCCTGTTCGCCTGCACCCAGGACGAGGTCGCAGACACGGCATCCGAGTCGATGGACTCCGCCGCGGAAGCCGCCGACACCGCGACGAGCGACACCGGCGATCCCGACCCCTGCCGACCGGGCAAGGGCCCGGCCGACGCCAACACCTGCGTCGGGTTCCGACTGGACGTGCACTCCGATGCGGGGGCCACCACCGACGGCATGGTGCAGTCCGGTCTCTTCACGGACAGCGACCCGATCACCCTCACGGGCACCGTGAAGAACACCTGCAACACGCCGGAGACCCTGGCCGACACGGCAGCGCGCGACTGCGCCGTGAAGGCCTTCGTGGTGACCGAGGCCGACGGCACGGTCCACGCCCAACAGAGCGTGTGCGGGCCGTCTGACGACGACACGGTGCTCTCGCCGGGCCAGAGCTCCGCGTCGACCTGGGCGTATGGCACCTTGAGCGAGGGCACCCACAACGTGGCCGTGTGCTGGGACTGGACCGACGTCCCGGCGCTGAGCTTCGACCTCGTGGTGGAGGCCGGGCCTTAGAGCATCGGCGGTGCGAGCGGCGGCAGCTGGTCCGGGGTGACCAGGCCGAAGTGCCACATGGCCCAGATGCCCGCCGAGAGCGTGGCGAGGGCCGCCATCCAGAACAGGTGCCAGACCCGCGGCAGCCGCGCCCCTCCCTGACCGCGCAGCAGCAGGCCCGCCATGCCGGCCGCGAGCACGAAACCCGCCAGCCCGTCCACGAACCAGTGCTGGTCGGTCGCCATGGTGCTGTACCAGATGAGCGCCCCCAGCCCGAAGAGGGCGGTGCCCACCGGCCGGTCCACCCGCCACACCACGTGGGCCGCCCAGAACGACACCGCCACGTGCATGCTGGGCAGGCAGTTGCTGGGGGGGTCGAAGGCACGGAACAAGGCCAGCAGGTAGCTGAAGTAGTCCACGACGGGCACCGGGTCGCGCGGCACGGTGACCGGCACGAGCACCCAGATCGGGACGGCGACCGCGTACATCAGCACCATGCCGAGGGCCCAGCGCTTCAACAAGCACAGGTCGTCGACCGCGCAGGGCACCGTGAGGGCCTGTGCGTACATGGCGAGGTAGATCGGGAGCCAGCGCGTGTCGAGGGGCACGGCGTCGTCGAGGCCGATCGGCAGCAGGCGGGGCTCGGCCAGGTCGAAGGTGACGAGGGTGGTGAGGTGGTAGGCGGCCACGCCGAAGATCACCGCCGCCGTGGTCCATCCGAGCCGCTCAGAACGCGTCATGGCCCATGGTGGCACGAGCGCCACAGAGCGCTCCGATGGTATGGCTACTACACTCCCTGAGGGCGCGCAGGAGGAACCGAGGTGGTTGTGGATGGCCGTCGTGGCCTGCACCGACAAGGGGGCCGACACCCAGGGCGAGGCCCCTGACACCTCGGCACCTGCGCCGGTCGACGACGACGGCGACGGCTTCACCACCGCAGACGACTGCGACGACGACGACGACGACGTCTTCCCGGGCGCCGAGGAGGTCTGCAACGAGGTCGACGACGACTGCGACGGCCTGATCGACGACGACGACGACGACCTCGTCGAGTACGTCTGGTACTGGGACGACGACAGCGACGAGTTCGGTGGCGAGGCCTTCATGGCCTGCGAGCTGCCCATCGGCGCCACCCACATCGGCGGAGACTGCGACGACGACGACGACGCGGTGCACCCGGACGCCAGCGAGGTCTGCAACGGCTGGGACGACGACTGCGACGGCGACGTGGACAGCGACGACGCCAACTTCGACACCAGCTCGCTCACCACCTGGTACGCCGACGGCGACAACGACACGTACGGAACCTCCCTCGACACCATCACCGCGTGCGACCAGCCCGGAGGCTACGTCGATCAACCGGGGGACTGCGACGACGGCGACGCCGAGGTGAACCCCACCACCGCCTGGTACACCGACGCGGATCGCGATGGCTACGGCGAGGAGGGCGGCACCCCCACGAACGCGTGCGAGCAGCCGCTGGGCATGGAGCGCTCCACCGACGACTGCAACGACGACGACAGCAGCGTGCATCCGGGCGCCGACGAGCTCTGCGACGGCCTGGACAACGACTGCGACGGCGCGGCCGCCGAAGACGAAGTGGACGATGACGGCGACGGCTGGGTGCTCTGCGACGTGCACACGCTCGGCTGGGACGCGGGGGCCATCGAGGGAGGCGGAGACTGCGACGACGCCGACACCAGCACCTACCCGGACGCGCCGGAGACCTGCGACGACGGCCTCGACCACGACTGCGACACCCTGGCCGACTGCGACGACGGTGACTGCACCGAGGCGTGCTCGGAGGACTGCGGCGACGGCGTGGACAACGACGCCGACGCCTACGTCGACTGCGAAGACGACGAGTGCGTGGGCGTGCCCGTCTGCATCGAGGACTGCGAGGACGGCGCCGACAACGACGCGGACGGCTACACCGACTGCGCCGACGACGACTGCGACGGCGAGGCCGTGTGCATCGAGGACTGCGAGGACGGCGCCGACAACGACGCCGACGGCAACGCCGACTGCCTCGACGACGAGTGCTGGGGCGAGGAGGCCTGCAGCGACGAGATCTGGGTGATGAGCGCGGAGACCGACTGGGACTTCGCGGGCGTGGCGTGGGGCAACCTCTGGGCGGCCTACGGCTACAACGAGGCGGTCACCTACAGCTACGGCAGCGTGTACGTCTACGGCTACAAGATCGACGGAAGCGACAGCTTCACCTGCAGCGGCGAGCTCTTCGGCTACAGCTACGGCGCCACCCGGGACGTGGGCGGGTGGTCGTTCAACAGCACCAACAGCTACGGCTACGGCTTCGACTTCGCGCCCACCGACGGCGACGGCGTCGAGTGGGGCCCGGCCGGCTGCGAAGCCACCCTGCCTGCCAGCGTCATCACCTTCTCGCCGCGTGCCTTCGTGATGTACCGCACCCAGGACGACGGCAGCTACTACGCGCAGTACGACAGCTGGGCCAACGCCGCCACCTACGACTACGCCTACTACTTCTACGGCTACTCGGTCTACATCGACCGCATGCAGAACGGCAGCTCCAACCGGCCGGTGACCTGGTCGGGGTACTACACGCCCTGATCCTCCTGCTCGCTTGCGCCGCACCCGAGCCCGCCCCCAGGCCGGGACCGGTCGTGCTCGTCACCCTCGACACCACCCGGGCAGACCGGCTGGGCAGCTACGGCCACGACGCGGACACGCCCCACCTGGACGCGCTCGCGGCTCGAGGGGCCCGCTTCACGTCGGCCTGGACGGTCACGCCGCTCACGATTCCGAGCCACAGCTCGATGTTCACGGGGCTGTACCCGCCACGCCACGGTGTTCGCGACAACGGCGACGCGCGCTTGTCCGAGCACGCGCAGACCCTCGCCGAGCAGTTCACCGCCTCCGGACGGGTCGCCCGAGCGGCCGTCGGCGCCTACGTCACGCAAGCCCACTGGGGCTTCGGCCAGGGCTTCGACGCCTACGCCGACGACCTCGGCGTGCCCGGCGACCGCCTCAGCTGGCGTGTGGAGCGGGGGGCCGACGAGGTGATCGACGAGGCCTTGGGCCTGCTGCCGGGCGCCGACTTCCTCTGGGTGCACCTCTTCGACGCCCATCGGCCCTATGTCGGCGGCTACGACCGCGAGCTGGGCCGGCTCGACACCGCCGTCGGTCGCTTGGTCGCCGCGCTGCCACCGGAGGCCCACCTGCTGGTGGTCGGGGACCACGGTGAGGGGCTCGGCGAAGACGGGGAGGAGGAACACGGCCTGCTGCTCGGCCGGGCGACCGTGCAGGTCCCCCTCATCGCCACCGGTCCGGCCTTCACGGCGGCGGTGGTCGATGCACCCGTGAGCGTGGTCGACGTGTTCCCCACCGTGCTGGCGCTCGCTGGTCTGCCCGTGCCGGACGGCCTGGACGGGCGCGATCTCCGAGACGACGACCCGGGGCGGGTCGTGTACGCGGAGACCCTCTACGGGGAGGCACACTACGGCTGGAGCCCGCTGTACGGCGCCGCGGGCAGCGACGGCCTGGCGGTCGACGTGTCGGCCGATGCCCTCGGCCTGCAGCACATCGCGGCTGCGGTGCCGGCCTGGGAGCCGGAACGGGCCACGCTGGACGTGGCTGCGTTGGAGCAGCTCCAGGCCCTCGGCTACGTCGCGGGGCCAGCCGAGGTGACCGCCGCAGGCCTCGACCCGCGGGAGGGCATCGAGCTGCTGAAGCGGGTGCACGAGCTGGACGCCCGGAGCCCCGGCGAGCTGGTCGCCGAGCTGCGCAGCCTGCTCGCCGTTGCGCCCGGCATGCGCGACGTGCGGCTCCGGTTGGCGTTGACCCTGGCGCGCTCCGGACGGCCCGAGGAGGCCCTGGGGGAGCTCGCCACCGCCTACGGGCACGCACCGAACGCCACGGTCGCCACCATCAGCGGCCAGATCTGGCTGCAGGCCGGCGCCGCGCCCGAGGCGCTCCAGTGGTTCCGAGAAGCGCTGGAGCTGGACCCCCGGTCGACCGGGGCACGGGCCGGCGAAGTCGAGGCCCTGGTGCTCGCTGGAGCGCTCGGCGAAGCGTCGCTGGTGGCGGACGAGGCGCTGGCGGACGAGCCCGACCACGCGCGGGTGCGCATGGCTCGCGCCGCGCTCGCGCTGGGACGCGGCGAGCCTGTGACGAGCTTCGCGGAGGACCTGGAGCGCCTCGTCCAGGAGCGACCCCTGGAGCCCGGGCTCGCGGTGCTGACCGCGGCGCTCCACGCGGCGAATGGAGACGTCGTCCTGGCCGAGGAGCGCTACCTGGACGAGCTGCGCTGGCGACCCAAGGGCGTGGGCCCCCGGCTGGAGCTCGCGGCGCTCTACCGGAGCCAGCAGCGCTACCTCGACGAGGTCAAGGCCCTCCTGCCCCTGACCCGCCTGTACCCGGACGAGCCGCGCTTCCGCACCTACGTGGCCCAGGCCTACCAGGATCTCGGTCGGGACGACCTCGCGGACCCCTACCGGCGCTGATCCAGGATCAGGAGGCTGAGCCGCGTAGCGCCCGTCGGCAGCGTGCAGCGCGCAGCCAACGGCCTCGACGGTGGGGGTTCAGCGTGCCCAGCGGGCACGCGAAAGGGGGCCCATCGAGGGGCCCCCTTTCAGAGAGGAAGCCGCCCCGTCGAACGCCCGCAGGGCCAGAGAGCGGGAGCGTGCGGGCTGCGCGTGGAGCGCAGCCCGTGCGCTAGTCGGTCCAGTCCGGGTACGGCCGCGCCTGCTTCACGAAGAGGGTGGGCTCACCACCCGAGTCCTGGTCGTCGAACTTGAACTCGATGTCCATGCCGTAGCCGATGCCTGTGTTGTAGGCCTCGCCGAAGAACTGGTGGATCGCGTCCATCGCCACGCCCAGCTCGTGCACCTGGTCGTTGGTGAGCACATGCTCCCCTTCCGGGACCAGGTTGGAGGTGGCGATGTAGGCCGTGGGCTGCCCCGAGGTGTAGTAGTAGTACAGGAACTGGTCCGACGTGATGCCATCGGGGGGCGCCACCACGCTGGTCTCTCCGGCCTGCACGTTCACGTAGAAGGCGGGGTTCAGGCCACTGGAGTCGAAGATGTTGCCGGTGATCGCCACGCCGTTGGCTTCCTCGTCGGTGAAGCTCGGGTGCACGAGCAACGACATGGCGATGTCGAGGTGGTTGATGCTGTAGTAGCTGCGCTCCTCGAACGCGCGGTAGCTCCACACGCTCGCCCACACCTCCCGGATGGCGTCCTCCACCGGGTAGTTCTTGTCGTCGGGGTCGCCGCTGACCGAGGTGTAGAGCCCGGCTCCGTTGAAGCCGGACACGTCCTCGGCGTTGGTGGAGCTGCGGAACCGGCAGCGCCGACCGAAGTCGTCGCGGACCTTGTTCTCGACCTCCTCGAGGAACACCGGGTCGAGCTCCGCCGCCATGATCGCTTCGCGGAAGGCCTCCAGCCGCTCCTTCCGGATGGCGGTGGATCCCTGGAAGTCCTTGTCGGCCATCATCAGCTCGGCCTCTTCCCAGAAGCCGTGGGTCTGCATGTGCTGGTCGTACCAGTACACGGGGATCATGAAGGCGTCGGGGTGCGGCACGTCGTCGCCGATCTCCGAGAGGGCCCCGAAGTGGCTGCCCTTGCCACCGAAGATGGGCACCGAGAGGTCGAGGGCCTCCCCCAGGCCGTAGGTCTCCAGGTCGAGCACGTCCTCGTCGTCGGTCAGCTCGGTGACGCTGGTGTCGAAGGGCGTGACGTCGATCGGGTCGGGCTTGTTGGCCTCCCACCAAGCGTCGGCTTCCTCCTGGGTGACCTCGGTGATGGTCCACTCGGTCGAGTCGACCACCAGGTGGACCCACTTGTCCTCGAGGGCGACCAGGTCCGGGTGCTCGAAGGCTTCGCGCAGCGCCATGTTCGGCGTGCCGCGGTTCTGCGACAACACGTTGATGTGCGAGAGCGGCGTCTGGAACTCCGCCGTGATGATGCCGGCGACCACGCCGATGTCGAGGGGCACCGCGTCGAGCACCACGAGCTCGCGGTAGCTCGGCGGCTCCACCTCGATCTCGTCGACCGTGTAGAAGCTCAGCTGCGCCATCGTCTCGCCGAGGTTCAGCGGCTGGAACGTGGTGTTGGCGTAGATCTCGTCGGTGGTGACGATGGGCACGTCGGAGGGGAGGTCGTCGATCAGCTGATCGATCGACGTGGACGTGGGGTGGAAGTAGAGCTCGGTGCCGAAGTACCCGTTGTCCCGGATCTTGTAGAAGGCCGACGCCACCATGTCGGCGCTGGCCGTGTCGTAGGGCGAGATCTCGTAGGCCCAGATCGCCGGCTCTTCGTAGAAGGTGAGGGCTCCGAGCAGGAAGCGGCGATCGGGGCTGAAGTACTCGCTGGCGTTGAACGACGCCATGTCGCCGACCAGCGGCAGGCCATCACCCGAGAGGTGGGCCGACGCGAAGTCCCAGTGGATGGGGTAGAGGCTCGAGTTCTGGAAGTACAGCGCGTCGCCGTCGGTGCGGTCGATCACGGTCTTGGCGCTTCGCGCACCGGGAATCGACGCGTCGAGCGGCGCGGACGCCAGCTTGTCGAAGTCTTCCCAGCAGCCGATCGCCTGCGAGAACTCGGGTTCCGCCTCGTCGATCACGCAGGACCACGAGGACGCGGAGTCCGTGGAACCGCTCTCGGTCGCCGGTCCACCACACATGCACGCCCAGAACAGGATCATCGCGTCTCCTCAAGGAACGACAACGCCACCGTGTATGTACACGATGGCGGAGGCGTCCGTCTGGAACTCGTTCGAGCTACGCGCCGGCGTCGTGCGCGTACTCGCCCTCGCCCTCGCCCTCGCCCTCGCCTTCGCCCTCGTAGATGGGATCCGGCTCGGCGGGCAGCGGCGAGGCCTCGGGCATCACGTGGTCCTCGGCGCATCGGGCGCAGGCCTTGGCCTGGCGCACGATCTCCCAGCCGATGCCGCCCGAGTCGTCCAGCCGAAGCGCGCGCTTCTTGCCGGAGATGCGCACGGGGTGCGCCTTGGGGCGGTGCGTGTAGCGCTTGGCGCGACGCTCGGTGACGACGTAGTTCAGCGGGGTGTTGGCGGCCGGAACGACGCCGCAGATCTCACAGCGGTACATGAGGGCTCCAGGGAGACGGCGGCGAGTAATGGATGCGTGCTGGCCTGTCCAGCGGGGTTAGCCTTCGACCATGGACGAACGCGCGAAGAGGATTGTCGAGGTCGCCATGGAGCTGGCCGAACAGGACGGCTTCGAGGCGGTGCGTCTGCGGGATCTGGCCCAGAAGGCCGACGTTGCGCTCGGCACCGTCTACCGGCGCTTTTCGAGCAAGGAGGACATCCTGGCGGCGGCGCTGGAGCTCGAGACCAGCAAGCTCCAGACCATGCTCTCGGGCCAGACCATCCCCGGAGCGGGTCCCCACGAGCGGGTGATGAAGTTCTTCGGCTTCGCCACCCAGGTGCTCACGGCCCGCCCGAAGCTCTCGCAGGCCATGTTGCGGGTGGTGGCGAGCGGCCAGCCGGAGCTGGCAGAGAAGGTCACCCGGTACCACGGCACGATGACCGACATCATCCGTGACGCGTTGCGGGGCGCCGAGCGCGCTGCCACACGCGACCCGCGTCGAGAGGACGCCGAGCACGACGTCGCCCTCATCCTGCAGGGCGTGTGGTTCGCAGCCCTCGTCGGCTGGACCGATGGCCTGCACGGGCCGGAAGCGGTCGTGATGCAGCTCGAGCGGGCCACGGAGCTGCTGCTCGCCGGGCTCGACGCCACCATCGGCTGATCACTCCAGGGTGCATCCCTCCGGGGTGTACCGCGCCTCGTGGCTCCAGAACAGGAGCGCCCGGCTCGTCACCACCTGCTCGTCGTAGTCGATGGTGGCCTTGGCGATGTCGGGGTCGACCCGGGTCCACTCCTGGCAGTAGGTGGCGTCCTGCTCGGACACGAACACGCAGCTGCAGGTCATCTTGGCGTTGAAGCGCACCGCCAGCTGGGGCAGCGACAGCTCGTAGGCATCCTTGGGCCCGCAAGCGAACAAGAGCAGGGTCAGCATCAGTCCACCATCTCGAGCACGAGCCGCATGAAGTGGTCGGTGTCGAGGCTGCCGCCTCGGTCGTCTGCGGTGCGCACCACCACCAGGTCCCGGCTGGGCACCACGATCAGCTTCTGCCCCCAGTGCCCGTCCGCCAGGAACATGTCGGCGGGCGCGGAGGGCCACGGGGGGACCCCATCGGGCCCCGGCCGGTTGGGCCACACGTGCCGCCCGGGCACGTCGCCATCGCCGTCGCGATCCAGCGTCGCGTGGCTGTCGTTGCCATCGACCATGAAGGACACCCAGCCTTCCGCCAGGAGCCGCTCCTCACCGCGGCAGCCATCGGCGAGCATCAGCTGCCCGAAGCGGGCCAGGTCCCGGGGCGTGGTCCACACGTAGTTGCCTCCGGCGGGCACCCCCTTCCCGTCGCGCTCGAAGACGACGCCGGGCGCTCCGATGCGGTCGAACAGCAGATCGTGGGCGTAGCGCTCGCCGTGGCTGGGGAGGAGCGCGGCGTGCACGATGGCCGAGAGCACGTTGGAG
>Ga0114932_10005328_pt1 | contig 11466 bp, 8 predicted proteins | sample 2SBtaG_2_FD_87286 | JGI IMG/M metagenome (GOLD analysis project Ga0114932, IMG submission 87286) | Deep subsurface microbial communities from Kolumbo volcano to uncover new lineages of life (NeLLi) - 2SBTROV12_ACTIVE470 metaG | ecosystem: Environmental > Aquatic > Marine > Volcanic ... | reverse complement strand
GGGCCAGAAAGGTGGCGTTTGAACATGCCTTGCAAGCTGCGCCTCTGCCCCTCCAGGTCACTCGCTCCCGCCGACCCCCGTTGGGCCCGGGCCACCTCCCCCTTCGAGCCGATCATGGAAGCGCTTGAGGGTGAGCAGGGCCTCCATGGGCGAGACCAGGTCCGGGTCGAGGGCGCGCAGCTCATCGAGGATCGCGGCCACCGGTTTGGGAAAGAGCGCCGTCTGGCGAGGCTCGGGGCTTTCGGCGCCCGCGGCCACGGTCTTGGGTCCCGGTCGCAGATCTGGTGAGCGCTGCTCCAGATCAGACAGGATGCGGCCCGCCCGCTCGATGACCGCGCGAGGGACGCCTGCCAGCCGGGCCACATGCAGGCCGTAGCTGCGGTCCGTGCCTCCGGGGACGATCTTGTGCAAGAAGACGATCTCTTCGCCCCACTCTTTGACCGACACGTTCACGTTGCGCACGGCGGGGAACTCGTCCGCCAGCTCGACCAGCTCGTGGTAGTGGGTGGCGAACAGGGTGCGGGCGCGAATCTTGCGATAGAGAAACTCGCTGATCGACCAGGCGATGGAGAGCCCGTCCCAGGTGGAGGTGCCCCGGCCCACCTCATCGAGGATGACCAGGCTGCGGTCCGTGGCGTTGTTCAAGATCGCCGCGGTCTCGGTCATCTCCACCATGAAGGTCGACGCGCCGCCGGTGAGGTCGTCGGCGGCGCCGATGCGGGTGAAGATGCGGTCGACCACGCCGATGCGCGCGGTGGTGGCGGGCAGGAACGACCCCACCTGCGCCAGCAGCACCAGCAGCGCGGTCTGGCGGATGTAGGTCGACTTGCCGGCCATGTTGGGACCGGTGATGAGCACCAGCCGCGAGCTGTCCTGGTCGAGGACCACATCGTTGGGCACGAAGACGCCCGCATCCATGAGCACGTCGAGCACCGGGTGCCGGCCCTCGAAGATGTCGATGGAGGGGCCGTCGTCCACCTGGGGCCTGACCCAGCCACGATCTTTGGCGATGGCGGCAAACCCGGCCAGCACGTCGACCCGCGCCACCTGGGCGGCCAGGGCCCGCACGTCGTCGCCACTGGCGGCGGCGCTGGCCCGCAGCTCGCCGAAGAGCTCGACTTCGAGTGACCGTGAGCGCTCCTCGGCGGTGAGGATCGAACTCTCGAGCTCTTTCAGATCGGGGGTGATGTAACGCTCGGCCGAGGTGAGCGTCTGTTTCCGTTGATAGTGCTCAGGGATCTGCGCCTGGGCCGCCTGCGCATGGGTGATCTCGATGTAGTAGCCAAAGACACGATTGAAGCCGACCTTGAGCGAGGGGATGCCCGTGCGCTCGGCCTCCTCTGCCTGAAAGCGGGCGATGGCCGCGGTGCCGTTGGTGCGCAGGGTGCGCAGCTCATCGAGGGTCTCGTTCCAGCCCGTGGCGATGACGCCGCCGTCCACCAGCGACGTGGGCGGGTGCTCGGCCAGGCCTCGTTCGAGCAGCTGAAGCAGCTCGGGGAGGGGTGTGAGGCGTGCGCCTGCGTCGGCCAGGGGGGCGCTGGCGCAGGCGGAGAGGCTGGCGGCGAGCTGGGGCACGATGCGCAGGGCCGCCCGCAGTCCGGCCAGGTCGCGGGGCGAGCCGCGACCGGCGAGCAGGCGGGTGGCGATGCGCTCCATGTCCGGGATGCCGTCGAGCAGGTCGGTGACCTGGTTGTGGGTCGATGGCCGCTCCAGCAGTTCGGCCACGGCGCTCTGGCGCAGGGTGATGGCGGCGGGGTCGATCAGAGGCATGACCAACCACTGGCGCAGCAGGCGGGCGCCCATGGCCGAGCGGGTGCGGTCCATGATCGAGAGCAGGGAGCCCTCTCTGCGGCCGTCCCGCTGGGTGGCCAGCAGCTCCAGGCAGCTACGGGTGGCCCGGTCGAGGCCCAGCCCCGTGGCCGGGCTGTGAATCGCCAGCCCATTCACGGGGACGGACTGCCCTCGCTGCGTGTGCCGGGCATAGGCCAGGGCCGCGCCCGCTGCGGGGATGGCCGGGCTGTCGTCCGTCAGGCCGAAGCCGTCGAGGGTCACGACGCCCAGGTCTTCGAGCAGGGTCTGGTGTGCCACGCCGGGCTCGAAGGTCCAGGCGGGGCCGGGGACCAGGGGAGCAGTCGTCACTGCGGCGAGCGTCGCTGCCAGTTTCGAGTCGTCGTGGAGCCAGTTCTCCGGCAGCACCACCTCTGCAGGGTCGAGGCGGCTGACCTCGTCGGCGAGGCGCTCGAGTGGCACGTCGCCCACGGTGAACGACCCGGTGGACACATCGAGCCAGGCCAATCCCACCCGCTCGCCGCAGGGCGCCACGACCATCAGGTAGTTGCTGGCCCGGTGGTCGAGCAGGTCGTCCTCGTAGAGAGTGCCGGCGGTGACGATGCGGGTCACCTTGCGCTCGACCAGCCCCTTGGCCAGCTTGGGGTCTTCGATCTGGTCGCAGAGGGCCACTGCATGGCCCGCCTGGATCAGCTGCTGCAGATAGTTCTCGTAGGCCTTCGCCGGAAAGCCCGCCATGGGGATGGCGTCGTCACCCTTGCTCCGGGCGGTGAGGGTGATGCCCAGCACCCGGGCGGCGATCTTGGCGTCTTCGTGGAAGAGCTCGTAGAAGTCGCCCATGCGAAAGAAGAGCAGGGCGTCGCCGGCGTCTTTCTTGGCCTGGGCGTACTGCTGCATCATGGGCGAGGGCGCTTTGGGGGAGGGCCCCCGGGGCGACGAGGCCTTGCCTGGCCGCGCCTTGCCCCCCGTGCTCTTGCCCCGGCGGCGAGTCGTCTTGGGCTGGGAGCCCTGGACCTGCCCAGCGCCGGGCTTGGCCGTCGTCTCGGCTTGCTCGGCTTGCTCGGCTTGCTCGGCTTGCTCGGCTTGCTCGGCTTGCTCGGCTTGCTCGGCTTGCCCCGCAGCTGCCGGTGGCTCATCGCCTGGCGACGGGGCTTCGCCATCCCCGGCGGATGGGCCAGGCACAGGCGCCTCACTGCCGTCAGTGGCTGTGGGCTGCGCAGCGGGCCGGGGCTTGTTGCCCGAGCCGGCGTCAAACAACCAGGATGTCCCTTCAGAGCTGCTCATATCGGGCGGATTCTAGCAGCCCGACGCAGGAGCGCAGCCCTCGATCAGCTCAGCCCGTTGAACTCAAGCGGGGCTGGCCACCGCCAGGCCATGAAACAACGTCAGCAGGACGACTCCCGCCAGGAGAACCAGGCTGGCATAGAGCCAGAGGGTCAGTGTTCCCGGGTCTGTTGTGCTTTGCATCGCCATGACTCCTTCGCCGTTCGAGACTTCTCGACCGTCCCGCTCGATCCCCCCGGTGAGCGGTTCTTCTTGTGCCGGCCTATGGTAGCTCTTGGTCATCGTTGAACACAGGGTGTTAGCTCTCAACCTCAGTGCCGGCAACAGGTTGTGGCGGTATTACGGACAGCGGAGGAGAGCGTGGGGTCTCGGTCGACAGATGCCGAGCGATGCCACACCCTTTTAGATGTCACTGAACCGGCGATCTATCGCTGAAGTTGTGAAGTTCTTTTTGGGTTCTGGTGGAGGCCTTCGGGAACTCTCAAGAGTGGAGGTTGTGAACGTGGGTTCGGCTAGCTAGATTCCGGTCCCAGACCTCGTGCGACCGGAGGTCTGGCGGGTGACCGCTCTCCGGTGCCGCAGAGGCGCCAGAATCCCAGCCAGTCCCCACAGTCCTCCACCGCCCCATGAGAATGGTCCAGGCCATCATCGCGCCCGAGCGGCTTGCCGCGGTGACCAAGCTGTTGGCCGAAGCTGAGATCTTTCGCATGACCGTGAGCGAGGTCCGGGGCATCAGCGACATGGCCCGATCGTCCTTTTCGGAGCTCTCGCCCGAGCCCATGGTGCGCATCGAGGTCGGCGTCAACGACGACTTCGTGGAGCGGGCCGTGGCCGCCATCGAAGAGAGCGGAGGCGACCGGGGCCGCGTCTTCACCTGGCCCCTGGCCGAAGTCGTGCGCATTCGCACCGGCGAGACCGGGCCCGAGGCCATATGAGCGGCCTCAGAACAGATCAACTCCTCAACATAGACCCCCAATCCAACCCCCGGCCGCTCATCGACGCGGCCACGAAAGGACCAAAACCGTGGGAATGAAAGCCGGCTTCAGCCCCCAGGACGTGCTCGGCCTGATCAGCTCCGAGGGCATCAAGCTCGTCGACATCCGCTTCTGTGATCTCTTCGGTCAATGGCAGCACTTCTCCGTGCCCGCAGGCGCCCTCACCGAGTCGTCGTTCAGTGACGGCTTCGGCTTCGATGGCTCGTCGATCCGGGGCTGGAAGGCCATCGACGAGAGCGACATGCTCGTCGTCCCCGAGGCGGACACGGCGGTGATCGACCCGTTCTTCGCCGAGCGCACCATGACGCTCATCGGCAACGTGGTCGATCCGATCACCAAAGACGAGTACTCCCGCGACCCCCGCGGCGTGGCTCGCCGGGTCGAGCAGTACGTCAAGGCCGCGGGCATCGGCGACACTCTCTATGTTGGCCCAGAGGCCGAGTTCTTCGTCTTCGATTCGATCCACTTCGAGAACAAGCCCTGGGGATCGTTCTATCGCATCGACTCTGACGAAGGCGACTGGAAGAGCGGCGAGCCCGGGCCGAACACGGGCTACCGTCCCCGCTCGAAGGGTGGCTACATTCCCGTGCCGCCCATCGATCAGCTGCAAGATCTGCGCAGCGACATGCTGCTCACCATGGAGAATGTGGGCATCGAGACCGAAGCCCACCATCACGAGGTAGGCACGGCAGGGCAGTGCGAGATCGACATGAAGTTCGACTCGCTGCTGACCATGGGCGACAAGCTGCAGTGGTTCAAATACATCGTCAAGCAGTGCGCGGTGCGCGACGGCAAGACGGCCACGTTCATGCCCAAGCCGATCTACGGTGACAACGGCTCAGGCATGCACTGTCACCTCTCGATCTGGAAGGACGGCACCAACCTCTTCGCCGGGGACAAGTACGCGGGCTTCTCTGAGATGGGGCTCTGGGCCATCGGCGGCATGCTGCGCCACGCCGACGCGGTGATCGCCCTGACCAACCCGTCGACCAACAGCTACAAGCGCCTGGTGCCCCACTACGAGGCGCCGATCAAGCTGGCCTACAGCAGCCGTAACCGCAGCGCGGCCATTCGCATCCCCATGTTCTCGAGTTCTCCGGCGGCCAAGCGCTTCGAGTTCCGCTGCCCCGACCCCATGGCCAACGGCTACCTGGCCTTCGCCGCCATCGCCATGGCCGCCATGGACGGCATCCAGAATCGCATCGACCCGGGCGAGCCCCTCGACAAGAACATCTACGACCTGCCTCCCGAAGAGCTCTCGGCAGTTCGCGACGCACCGACATCGCTCGAGCAGTCGCTCAACGCCCTCGAGAGTGACCACGAGTTCTTGCTCCACGGCGACGTCTTCGATGTGGACTTCATCGAGACCTACATCAAGTACAAGCGCGACAACGAGATCCTCGAGATGAACACCCGGCCCCACCCGCTCGAGTTTGAGATGTACTTTGACGGGTAGAGGTGGCTGTGCTGCTTGAACTGCTTGAACTGCATTGATGCGGGGATGGTGGTGGGGTGTGTGCAGCGTGCGACGCTGCGCGGGGCTTGGGAACGCCCCGCTTCGGTCGCACGCTGCACACACCTCCGGCACGGCGCTGACTGCTGTGTCGGTGGTGCCAGGGCCAACTGCTACCGTGCTCGATGGGGGGTGAGTTTCGGCGTGGCTGAAGCGGCGCGTTGGCTCGACGATGCGTGGCCGCCCGCTCTCCCACAGTTGGCAAGTCATTCGTTGCGAGAGCTACGTTGTGGCATGGCGCAGTAGCCTGCCCGAGCCCAGGCATGCCACGCAGTTGGTGTATCAATCGTTGCGAGAGCTGCGTTGTGGCAAGGCGTCGTGGTTCGCTTGAGCGGAGGCGTGGCGCTAGCCACGTTGAGCATCAAGCGTGGCTGCGACAACGCAGCCACAGCGTAGCTCTCGCGACAGAGCCCGGCCCTAGCTCTCCAACCCAAAGCCCGTGTCGAGCTGCGAGTGAAACGCTCGTAGTCTTAGCGCATTGGTGACGACGGCTAGAGAGCTTAGCGACATGGCGGCTGCTGCGAAGGGCGGGCTGACGTTGCCGCTGAAGGCCAGGGGGATGGCGATCAGGTTGTAGGCGAAGGCCAGGCCCAGGTTCTGGCGGATGATGGTCATGGTGCGGCGGGCGAGTTCTACGGCGACGGTGGCTCGGGCCAGGTCTCCGCGCACGAGCACGATGGGGGCGGAGGCTCTGGCGACCTCGGTGGCGCTGCCCACGGCCATGCCCGCGTCGGCGGTGGCCAGGGCGGGGGCGTCGTTGGTGCCGTCGCCGAGCATGCCGACCAGCTGACCGGCACCTTGCAGCCGGCGCACACGGTCGGCCTTGTCGCCGGGAGACTCGGCGGCGTGGGCCTCGCTGATGCCCACCAGTGTCGACACGGCCAGGGCCGCGGCCTGGTGGTCGCCGGTGCTCATGATCGGGGTGATGCCCAGCCCTTGCAGGATGCGCACGGAGCGGGTGCTGGTGGGGCGCACCTGATCGCCGATGCCCAGCACCAGCTCGACCTTGCCGGCGACGGCGACGAGGGCCAGGGTCCAGCCGCGCTTCTCGAAGCGGGCCACGGCCTCAGCGGCGGGGGAGACGTCGACACCGCGCACTTCGAGCCAGGCCGGGTTGCCCACCACGATGCGGGTGCCGTCCATGAGCGAGCCTTTGACGCCGCCCTGGCCTGCGCCCAGGGTCACCGGGTCGGCGTCGGGCAGGGGTAGCCCGCGTCGTTCGTGGGCTGCCAGGACTGCCTTCGCCAGGGGATGACCGGAGACCGCTTCGATGGCTGCAGCCGCGGCGAGGGCCTGGTCGATGCGCGCCTCGTCGTTTGCGGTCAGCGCGGGCTTGGGCGCATCGGCCGGCCCGCTGCGGGAGGCGTAGCTGCTGTCGGGCTCGGGCCTCGTGTCCGTTGTGACGTCGTCCTTGTCGAGCAGCTCGATGGCTTCGACCACCGGCGTGCCCGTGGTCAGGGTGCCGGTCTTGTCGAGAATGAGCGTGTCGATGCGGCCCAGCGACTCGAGGGCGGCGGCGTCCCGCACGAGCACGCCGAGTTGCGCGGCGCGGCCGGTGGCGACCTGCACGGCGGTGGGTGTGGCCAGTCCCAGGGCGCAGGGGCAGGCGACCACCAGCACGGCCACGGCGGCGAGCGAACCACCCCCGAAGATCCACGCGCCGAGGGCTGCCACCAGCACGATGGGGACGAACACGCCCGCGACCTTGTCGGCCAACCGTTGCACCGGGGGCTTGCTGCCTTGGGCTTGAGCCACCATGCGCACGAGTTCTGCCAGGGTCGTGTCGCCGCCCACCGCGGTGGCGCGCAGGGTGACCAGGGTGCCGCTGCTGTTGAGCGCTCCGCCGAGCACGGGCTCGCCCTCGTTGCGCCACACGGGCAACGACTCGCCGGTGAGCAATGACTCATCCCAGCCGGCGGCCCCGCTGATCACCGTGGCATCGGCGGGAGCGGCCTGTCCTTCGCCGACCAGCAGCTCGTCGCCCACCATCACTTCGCTCGCAGCGATCTCGACCGTGACGCCGTCGCGCAGCACTCGGGCTCGGCGCGGTGTGTGGTCGGACAGCGCTCGCAACGATGCCCCGGCCTGGCCGCGGGCGGACGCTTCGAGCATGCGCCCGATGAGCACGAAGGTCACGATCATGGCCGGGGCCAAGAAGTGTGCCGGGTTGCCGCCGATCCACTGGATCAGCCCGTGCAGAAACGCGCTGCCCGCGCCGAGGGCCACCAAGGTGTCCATGGCTGCGTGGCCGGCCCGAGCCAGGCGCCAGGCCTGCATGAACAGGGGTGCCCCGGGCAGGGCCAGCAAGGCGGCGGTGGACAGCATGGCCAGGGTCGTAGAGAAGCTGCCCAGCACGAGGACGGCGGCCAGGAGCATCACCGCCAACAGGGCCCGGTTGCGGGCGACGTGTGCGTCGTCGCCCACGTCGAGCAGGGCTTCCATGCTCGATTCGAGAGACGGCAGGCCTTCGTAGCCCAGGTCGCGGATGGCGCTGATCAGCGCGTCTTCGTCGAGAGAGCTGGACACCTTCGCCACGCGCGTGGTGTAGCTCACGTCCACGGAGTCGACGCCGGGCAGCTTGGCCAGGCCTCGTTCGATGGTGGCGGCGCAGGCGGCGCAGGTCATGCCCCGCACGGGCACGACCAGCTCCTGGGTCACAGCTCGTCGCCGTCCGCGTCGAGGTCTTGAGGGCCCTTGGGCAGGGTCATGAAGATGGCCTCGGCGCTGGCGTTGGTCACGGCTTGCTCGACCCGCGCGGTGTCGGTCTTGAGCATCCCTCGAGCCATGCTCAGCACCGTCGGGTCGAACTCGCCGATCAGCTCGTCGAGGTCGATCGACCCCTCGGCACGCTGGTCGTTGTACTGCTTCTTCATGTCCGTGTAGAGCTCGCGCAGGCTCTCGAGTTCGGGGTCGTCGACGATGCCCTGGCTCACCGTGGCCAAGGTCGCCCAGAGCACCCGGGTGTGGTAGTTGAACTCGCTCGGGCTCATGGCGAAGTCTTCCATGGGCGCGATGATCTGGAACATCTCGGAGAAGCGGCTGATGTAGCCCCTGATCTCCTCGACGAAGCCCACGTCCCGCTCTTCGATGGTCTCACCGAAGGCGTTGATGTCGTCCTTCCAGACGTCGAGGTTGCGGCCAATGATGACCCGCATGTCGAGGGAGGCAGCGAAGCGCGCAGTGTCGAGCTCGGTCTGCTCTTCACCGTCGAAGGGGTAGGCCTCTTCGAGGGCCAGCAGCCGCCGCTCGAACTCCTCGGCTTCGGAGACCGTCTGCTGGATGTCCGGCCACAATTGCCAGACCACGTAGCCCATGGTCGCGAGACCAAGGGCGAGCAACACACCACAACCTAGGAGCAGCTTCTTCATGCCGTCGGAGGTTATCCGATAGGGCGCGCTGGGGACATGGCTGGGGGGCGGGTTCTAGAGCCGGTTGGGCTCACCGTCCGTCCGCTCTCCATGGCCCGCCGGGTTGCCAGCTCCGGTGCCAGAGTTCGCCCTTGTCTGCGGCGATCGTCTTCAGGACGGGCCAGGTGAATCTGGCGACCTTGCCGATCGCGTCCTGCAGGTCGCTGGGTTCGTCCAGGGCAGTCCTGGCGAGGAATGCCCTCCACAGGGTGACCCGGCTCCGGTCGGTCGAGAACTCGGCAGTCAGCGCGATCGGTGGAGACTCTGGAATCGCAGTCCCTCGGCGTCGAAAGGTCGCCTCGATCGATTGGCAGAGCGACGAACCGGCGAAGGCCCGATCGGCTGCCAGGGTCCACAGGTCGTGGATGTCCTTCATGCGACTGTTCACCATGCCCAGGCTGACCAGAGCTTCGAGCTTCTCGGCGACCACCGCTTCAGGTGGGTAGACCTTGATGCGGGGCGGCGTGTGATCGAGAGCCGTGGGGTAGTTTGCGAGGCGGGGTCTGGGCAGCACGGCGTCGCCAAAGCCCACATCGACCTGGAGCCGGAAGCGAGTCTTGCCAAGCTGTGCAGGAATCGTGAGTCGCACACCGTTGTCGCGAGCCCCCTCGCGGATGGGGCGTGCGGCTATCTGTCTGGAGTCGAAGCTCAGGCCATCGGGTTCGACGGGTGTGGCGACGATCTCAGCGAAGGTCGTCACCAGCGTGGGTGTGGATGAGTCGCCCGTGCCGAGAAGGTCGAGGTCACGCGTCGCCCGGTGAGGGTGTTCGGACCAGAGCCTGAACAGCAACGCGCCCTTGAGTACGAATCGGTCTCGATGCTTGCTGGCGGAGAGACGCGCCAGCAGCCGTTCCAGAGCAAATCGGGTGAGCAGGAGCTGGTGGTCTTCACCGTTGGCTCGGGACAGGTTGAGCAGTCGCCTGCGGATCGAGGCCGACAGATCGGCTGGGCCGGCTGTCACGCCAGTGACTCCAGGTAGGGCCGCATGACGTTGGTGACGCGGCAGACCCGTGCCATGGACCACAGCTCGTCGATGCTGACGAGCCGTTCGTCCAGCACTTGGCGCAGGGCCTCCAGCGCCACGTCGAGGCCGACCTTGCTGCGAAACTTGAAGAGGTCTGCCACGGTCTTGGCGACACTGAAGACCTGTACGGTGACGCCGTCGATGATGTGTGACTCGACGCCTTCGCTGAACGCCGCTCCCGACATGCGCACGACGCGCAGCGGCGGGGTGTCGACCTGGGGTGACCGGGCCTTGCCCTCGATGGCCAACCAGACTTCGTGGGGCTGTTGGGTGGTGATGCCGCGGAGGCTGAGGGCTGACAGGAGACAGATGACTCCGCGGGGAACGCGCCGCGTGGCCTCCACGAGCCCTCGATGCTCGCCTGGCTCGTCCTGGGCGAGGGCGTAGAGCCCACGCCCGACACGCACCGCCAGCCCGCGTTTCACCAGGCGCTGGAGCACCGAGCGAGGGATTCCACGCTGGACGAGGTCCCGGGGCCGCACCACGCCAAGGGCGCTCAGCAGCTCAAGGGCTCGATCGGCGGTGGATGGGGGCGGGTTCAAAATGTCTGTAAATGTGAATAAGTGCAGACGTTTTGTACCACACGGGGCGGGGCGCGATCGAGACGCAGGCAGGTGGACGGGGGTGCTGCAAGATCGACCTGACGCCGGACGCACGCGCAGTTTGTGGTAGAGAGCGCTGTGCGGCTGGGGATGGAGGGGCGTCGGGGGCCATTGGGGGCGAGAATCAGCACCACCAGACCCACGGCGAAGAGCCAGCCCCAGGCGGCGGCGAAGGCCCAGACGGTGAGACCCATGGAGAGGGCCGTGGGCCACACCCTACATGCGTGCGTCGATCTGACGCGTTCGGTGCGCCGGCGCCGTGGTCTTGAACGCCATGTCCAGCGGTCGAACGGGGAGGGGCGGTATCGAACAGGCTGTCGAGACGGACGTGCCAGCCTGTGCAAGGGCGAGGAGCCGCGAGGGGCAGTCTTGTTCAGAGTCCGGCGGCGTCCTGGCACGCGGGTAGCAAGAAAGACTTGAGGCTCGTATTGAGACCTGCCCAGCTCGGGGACGTGTCGCTGTTCACGCCACAAAACACCTGTTCTGCTTTGAATGTGAAACGGCCCATGCCTTGGATGCTGTACGAATTCGGCGCGAGGTCGGCCTTTCTCGAATCTCCTGATTGACGAATCCAGAACAACCGGTTTAGCTGGCAGCCGTTCGCTGCGGGGAGGCCGTTCACGGCCGCCAGCCAACGCGGGGGACGGGAGGAGCAGGCCATGGGGGTCAGTGCCCAGGGGTTGAAGACAGCGCAAGAGCGACGCCCATCGCGCCGCTCACGCACGCTTCAGGGGGGGGCTTCTCTCTCAGGCTGAGCCCGTCACGGCAGGGGCGTCGATGACATGAGCCGCCGCAGCCAGCGATCAACATCTGCCAGCGGGAGCAGCTCATCGCGCCCAAACTTCTGGCAGCG
>Ga0114932_10005326_pt1 | contig 11469 bp, 14 predicted proteins | sample 2SBtaG_2_FD_87286 | JGI IMG/M metagenome (GOLD analysis project Ga0114932, IMG submission 87286) | Deep subsurface microbial communities from Kolumbo volcano to uncover new lineages of life (NeLLi) - 2SBTROV12_ACTIVE470 metaG | ecosystem: Environmental > Aquatic > Marine > Volcanic ... | reverse complement strand
TGTACAACCTCAGACTGTGGCCCTTCCATAACAACTTCAGAAAGCAATGGCTCTACTGTTTTAATGCCTACAGGAGTAGGATCGAATGTTGATAAGTTTACTTGAGGCGCTGATACAGTAGGAGCAGGGGCAGGAGCGGGAGCGGGAGCGCGGGAAGGAGAACCACTTTCTATTTTTGCAGGCTCTGATTTTTTAGGAGCCTCTAATGATCTGCCCTCTTTTCTCCCGTACTGTGCATAGTGCATAGAGCCATATTCAGTAGGACTAACCCCTTTTCCCTTCCAGTTCTTTTCATAGTCTGCCTGAAGATCAGGATTGCGTTGAGTATAAGACGCAAACACAGGATTAGTAACTCCCTGAGAACCATGCTTTGTAGTAAACTTAGCCTCTTTAGGTTTTTCGTTTGCCTTTTTTCTTTCTATAAATTGTGGTCCTTCTCCCGGCATAACTTTCTCCTACCTTTTTAATCCGCGTTCTGAAAACTGGACAATAGCCCCTTGTAAAGTAACCGGCTTGTCGTATATGGAATCGTTTTTGATAATAATACCCATTGTTTCGCCAACACCATGTATCCTTGCTCTAGCCTTGTCAACTACTGCAATACCTAACGTATCGCTTGATACATCATCTACTGTCCACTCATCATTTGTCACATTAATTGTATAGTCGCTAGTAGTAGGAACAGTACCGTCACCATAGTTATACTCTGGCTGTACTACTAACGTTGTGCTTGTGTCTGAGTTTAGTTCTAAAAGTATTTCTCTAAACCTTTTCTTTCTGCTTGGAGTTCCATAGTGATGGTAAGCAAGGCGCACAAAAGATGGAACAGTTTGCCCATCAAAAGAAGTTCCTGAGTCAATCTTGCGAACATAGCCATCGTCAAAACCACCGTAAAGAACCTCATCACCGTTTGAATTTTCTCCAGATGTAGCACAAACTATCTGGTGATCCATAGAGAACGGCATTATTCCTTCGTTCTTTCCATTAAGGAAAGTCATAGTAAGGCCCGTCTTATCGTTAAAGTACAACCTGTACTGGTTCTTTTCCCTAACTCTAAGAGAAACAAAAACCTTGTTCTTGTACTTCTGCACAAGCGGGTCAACCTTAGATGACACAACAGCCTGTTTAAAGTCGCCATAGTTTAGTGTTGACATAAGGGACACGATTCCCCTGTCATCAAGAAATATTGTAGTCTGCATCTTCTGCACTGTCTTAGATACAGCACCAGTTCCTGTGTAGAACTGCGTCAGGTTCCAGTCATCTCTGGAAGTTCCGTAAAGAATGTAAGAATTGTTTCTGCCAAAGATAGCAAGAGCATCCTTAGTTTCTACTTCCATTCCTGTTACTTCATCGCCCACTACAATTTCTGCCGCTCCTAAAGTAGTACTCCAAATAGTAGGCAATGCAGTAGAGGAGTTTTGTATAGAGCCTTTTGGATAAGAATAAAACAGGTGCGCTTTAAATACTTTTACATTCTCTGGAGTATCAGTAGCAGTACCATTGTTAATTTTTATAAACGTTGTGCCATCCCATTCAAAACCTTGGTCAACGCCACTAACTCCATACATCTTTTCGCTACCAAGACTGCCTATAAAGTTAAAGTTAGCAAAGTTATAGGAACCTCCGGGCTGTAACGTTTGTTCGTACAAAACCCCCTGCGCGACAGCAACAGTAACAGTAGCAGGCTCAGAAGCACCATTAACAAGCGCCCTCTTTACTCCGCTTACACGTATCTCTTCGTTGTTAGTCCATGTGCCGCTATTAGAAAGAACTGAAATAAAACCTACTGCATCATTTGTAGAGTAAGCACCACTAGTAATTGTTACCTTCTTTACTGTGGCTGTTCTTGAAGAACTAGACCCAGTGATAACATCATCCTCAAGTATCTCTACCTCTCCCGCATCGAAAGCAATAGTAGACATCTGTAAATTTTCGTCATCTGCAAAAACACCCGACACATCAGTAAGAACTACAGTGCCTTCTGCTCCAGTTGACCAGTTACCGTGGTATGTTAAACCTGCAACAGTTCCAGTGGCTCCGCTAGTAGCGCCAGATATTGAAGCGCCTACAACAAACTCACCGTTAGTAGTAGTTCCGTCAAAGTTTAATGCCTGACCAAGATCAACTTCTTGCCAACCAGTGGTTGATGACTTGTACATCCCGGCAGTTGCACCACCTGATTTGTTTCTAAAAGCGTATATGTTTCCGCTGTACACCCAAACACCAAGAACAGAACCTTCACCCGGAACAACGCCAATAAGATTCCTTTGGTTTTCTATACGTGCTTGTAACTCAGAAACCAAAGAAGCGTCTGCACTAGCATCTCTTTTTACAGGAGGCCCATTAGAAAGAGAAGTAGCATACAATCCCATTAGCCAATCCTAAGAGCAGACAATTGACCGTAATTTAAATATATGTTCTGACTGCTTCCATTGTTGTGTTTTATTCTTGCATAGACATCAGTATATGTAGTGTGTCCAGTGCAATCAATAATTCCGCTCATGTTAAAACTGCCAACATCGTTTGCATTAGTAATGTACTGAATGCCCTTAAGAGCAGGAGCATCAGTTGTGCTTCCTCCAGTGTTGTCAGTAGAAACCATTGCAGTCCAAATAATATTGGCTGTTGCGGCCTGCTTTATGCACAAGTTACATGAAACAAAATAGAATCCTTTGTCATATATTCTTATTTGATCATTTGCAAAATCAGCATCAGCGCCAACAGTTGTAGAAGAAACGGTTCCGGTATCTTGCGATACGTCTGATCCAGACGATCCTAATGAAAAGTCAACGGTTACTGTAGTTCCATTTGCAATTGCTTGTACAGCGGGAGTACCATCGCCTGCGGCATTGTTTATACAAGCATATCCTCCCATGTCAGATTCTACGTACTGTCGTAACATCTGCGCCGTAATAGCGCCAGTAGTATTGTCAGCAAAACTTGTTCCTGTAAGGACTGCCCTAGTTTTTCTTAAGGCTGTAGGTGTTCCCATTATGTGTACTCCACGTTAAATGCGCTTCCAAATGCGCTATCTTTGTTTAAAAAATATATCGGTTCGCCTTCTTGAAATGTTCCGCTAGTAGTAGTAAAGTATATGTAACCCTCTGCGGCATCAGTAGGGAAGAAACCTGCTTGACTATCTCCAGTTATATCTTCTACAGATACAATCAAGATAGTTCCAATAGCACCGCTAGTTCCCCCTTTAACAATGTCTCCAGAAGAAGGTATATTTAAATGAAAAGATGCGCTAAATGAAGACGCAAACACATTGTTCTTAGATGAACCATTAACAAAAGGTATCCTAAAGTAATCAATGTCAGAAGGAAGTGTTTGCCCATCTGCTCTTTCGTATCCATCAACACGGCTGTAGCGTCCACGAATATCTACCTCAAAGTTTTTAGCCGCAATACATTCTCCCGCCTCAACAGAAAGAACAGGATCAACTATGTTGAGTCCACCGCTAAAAGGAAAGTAGTAACTTTGGGTAGTCATTCAGCAACTACTCTGTAGTTTGACAAATCTTGCACCTGAGAGAACCGTCTGTTTCTTTGTCCCGGTAGTTGGTCAGACTCAAGTTTGTCAAGTAGATCAGTAAACTCAGCAACAGATGCAGAAAGAATTTCATTAGCATCATTTTGTTCTGCGTAATAAATTTTTGCTCTGCAAATAATCATCCTATGAAACCTGACTGGTATAACAGATACATCTGAATCAGAAGATAACTCTGTAGGAGTCTTCCAATACTCAGCCTTAACTACAGTTGCTGTATCAGGAGTAGGATAAAGGTCAATTACATTGTCTGGCTTAACACTAAACACTTCAGGAGTTCCAGAATCAATTGATCCGTATTTGTACTGATCTTTATAATCATTCCAAGGCATGTACTCTAAAGGCTGATAATCAACAGACGTTGGATCAAACACAACGCAATCAATATTCCATTGAGACAAGTCTGTAGGGGAAGTAATAGTAGAAGTTCCTGAAGATGTTGTTATACTTGCTTCTGCCCAAAGATAGTTCCAGTTAAACCACCTGCTTTGTATGTCAACATCAGCGTGTTTAATCTGGCGCACAATATCTTTTTCTTCTTCAGCAGTAGGCGTAACACTGCTAGGCCCTGTACCGGGGATGCCTACTTCCCTAGCCATGTCTTGACAAAGTTGCAGATATGTACTCATAAGTTTCTCATAATGTCAGATACTACAGTTCTTGGGTCTATGTTAGAAGCGCACAAAGCGCCACCTATTTCCTCATCTCTATTACATGTGCTGAATCCAAAATGCATTTTATGGCATGGATAACAGGGGCAGTTTTCTGGAGTAAATGATGTAGTATTGATCCAGTGTTTAGTCAGATTCTCTTCTGACGAGTGAGAAAGAAATACAGCCTTATGTATTTTCTTCATACTTGCCGCATTTAACACGCCTGTTTCAGGCCCAACAATTACTGAGCAGTGATCTAAAAAAGCCATAGTCTTACCTATAGTCCATTCACCTGACTTGGTAATAACTTTTGGTTCTTTCTCCCAACCAACCTCTAGTATCTTGCACATCTCATCGCCAACAGTTACAAAAGAAATGTCCTTTCTATCATGTAGAATAGATGCAATCATTACATCGTTCCAAGGCCAAACTTTATGTACCGATGATCCAGATAAAGAAATCATTACAACATGCTTTGATTTTATTTTCTTTCTCTGTTTTCTAGCCCACTTCTTTTCTTCTTCTGATGGGTAATAAGCGGGTCTGTGATGAAACGGAACACCTGCTAATTCGTGAGTAAACTCAAGGTAGTTAACATTACACTTTTGATGTATCTCTTCTTGAGAATCAAAGTACCCTTCGCTTGCAGACACTCTGTACTTCTCACCCTTAGACTCTATTACCCTGTTTGGGTTCAACAGCAATGTTCCCTCTATAGACTCAGACAGTTGCACAAACTTATCAAAACAAGGGGACATCTTCTCCCAGTAGTCGGTAAGTTGTGTATTGCAAATCTGGTTGCTCTTTTGTATTAAGAGTTCATCTACATAAGGGTTTGCCTTCAGCAGTTCAGCGCCTGCTTCAGAAACGTTTACACAAACCTTGTACCCTTCTTTCTTAAATTGAGGAAACAAAGAAGACGTTTGAATAATATCTCCAAATGCTCCATAGCGAACAATGCAGACAGTTTTGTTCTGCCTCTTTCCGCCAAAATCTTCTAAGGTGTAATCACTTACTTCCTTAAAAGGAACGGTTATTTTTTTCATAGTTGGTTTAGTAGTTTTTCTTTTATCTCGTCTATCTTATCTTTCTTGGCTACTTCAATGCCAAGTTCTTTTGCTTTAGATATTAGAGCATTCCTGCCTGTCATACCTTTCTGCTCTTGAACCCAAGCAGTATAGTCAACTAATCCACTACTAATTAAATTTCCGTTTACTCTGTAAAATTTATCGTTTTGAAAAAAACGTGCTTCTGGCATGTCTTCTACACTGCCGTGAATTTCGCCGTAAGGCTCGTCCCAGTTTATTTTATTTGTCATTATTCCAGTGGCATACGAACAGCCCCGAAAACAGAAGCATTCTCAAGAATAATAACTTCCGGTCTGGTTCCTACCCTCGCGTTGTTGTTTCGTTGGTTCCTCTCAGTACTAAATTCGTTTGGCTGATCCTGATTGGTATAGCCACACTGAGCAGGGTCTTTATCTTTCTTTTCTTCGTAGTCCATATTTCCCCCTAAGAAAAGGGGGGCTTGCGCCCCCCGATCCCTTTACCGCATGTTGAAAGAACCACGATCCGTGGACACTTTCTGTTTAGCAACACCCATAGGCATCTGATTCGGGCCATGACTATCCAAGCCTAAATCTTTAGGCGAAGAGTTGTCTTTTTCCTTTTCAGAAAGTCCGTTTGCAGGGATTTTACCGCTTGCACTGTCTTTCATATTTCCTCCTAGCACCATTCAATCATGACATGGACATGCGCCTTACCTGCGGGAGTACCGCCAGTAGGAGCAACCAAAGTCAAATGAACTGTAGTATCAGCAGGAAGAGCGTCCAACACTAGGTCAGCAGCAACGTCAGTTAGACGAGACTGTGCGCCATCGGCAAGCGTACCTAAACCCATGTTTACGTACTCATAACCTGCGGCACCCGAACCTAATCGAACAAACCCTTCGGTTGTGGTGTTAGTGAAAGTTTCAATAGCCTCAACTTCAATTTCTTTGATGCTACCTTTTTTCCCACTGGGACCTCTAAGAACCAACGCTTCTGTAGCCGCGCCAAAGTCATGATAATAACTATAGGCATACGGGCGAGGATCACTATAACTCATAATAATTCTCCTTAAGCCGCGCTATCCCAGATCACTACACGTGACTGAGCCGCATCAGTGTGAACAAGGCCGAAGCCACCCAAATAATACCACGCAATCCCACGATCCCTTCCGAAGTCCCCCGGAATTTTTCCACGAATTTCTTCAGGAACAGCAATTGCTTCAGCAACGGTATCTTCACCAAAGAACACAGCCCAATCGGATTTACCGTTGGTCCATGCGGCGGTGGCAGTACCAATGCCTGCTTTGTTAACGTGAGTCTGCTCAATAAAACGAACTCCTTCATAGCGACCAATTTCGCCATTCATGATCATCTGGAAACCCTGATCAATGTACTGCTTGATACCTTCCAGATCGTTCTTGAGCGAGCGCCACGTTGAAGGCCACGCGATAGAGTAATAATCATCGCCGGTATAAGCCGGGATATTACGCTCTTTCATCGTGTCTACAATTAACTTCACATGTTCTTTTCCAAGAGCAACGTTGTTGTTAATAGCGCACACACCGTTAGTAGTAAGCGTCAAAGCGGTAGTACTCGTTCCCGCAGTCGGCACAACACGCAACTTTGCGTTGTTGAACTGAGCGGAAGCAAGGTTATCAAACCCCTTCTTCGCATCGTTTTTAAGCACTTTACGAACAACTTCACGAATCGGCTGTTCACTCAGGTCATCCAACTTACCTGTGTAAGGAACAGAGTTACCCGCTTCAGTGATAGTCATTGTGCCCTGAGAAATCGTGAATGAAGTCTCTGGGATAGTGCTTGTCTCAGTCAGGGTCGTACCCTGAGTTGCTACATCACTAAACACGTTCCAGTGGAAGGTATCGCCTCGATGCAAACCCTGATGGGCGGCATCTTTAATGTCACAGAACTGACGGAACTTGACAATCGGCTGTACGGCCATCCGCAGTTCACGACTGAGGTTTGACGCATACATATAACCACCGGAGGTGTTGACAGACCATACTTGTCCTGCCATTTTTATCTCCTTTTAGTTATTGATTTACATTTGCCCTCTGGCCTGACGCATTTCTTCAATGACTTGTTCTGGGGTTTTAGGCCCAGATTCATCTTCAGAAAGTTTGGCAGACTTTCGAGCAGACTTAGGTTGTGGGACAATTTTCTTTTTCCTTTCAACTCTTTTATTAGGTTGTTGAGAGGTTATGTTATTATTTGTCCATTCTTTCGCATACTCAGCCGCCGCATAAATAATTTGTCCCGGTGCCCAAGAAGGATTCTCCTTCATAAGGGTGACCGTTTGATTATCAGCAATAGCCCTAAGATCAGGATTCTGAGAAATCTCAGGATACTCCTGTTCAAACCAAGTAACTGCATTCTGAACTTCTCGTTCATATGCTAGTTGCTGTGCTTGGGCCTGTTCGGCTTGTCTACGAGCAAAGGCTTGTCCAACAGCCTTATCTACAGCCTCATCTATATTTGGGGTAGCAGTATTGCGCCCCGTCAAGGTCTGTAACAACTCTGCGGCTTTTGCCGCGTTATCTTCGTACAACGCTTGATGGTATTCTTCTACAGTTTTATTGTAGTCAAACCCATCTTCTGGCTCGTCCGTGGATGGAGCAGATTCTTTCTGTTGAAGACTCTGTGCGTACTGACGCAACTGAGCCTCCTGTTGAGCAAGCACTCTTTCTTTTTGAGCGGCTTGCTGAAATCTTTGCTGAGAAGCAACATCTTTTTGATGAGAAGATTTTAACCCGTCAAATGGTACAACAACATCCTGACCATTTACTTTAACTTGGGTTACCCATTGGCCTTCGTGTTTCCACACAGGCGGGCTTTCATCGACTTCAACAACTTCTTCAACTTCTTCAACTTCTTCAGTGTCGTCAATGTCTTCGTTTGCTTCAGCCATATCGTTCATTACTTCAGACTCCCTTTCATCTACTATGCGTTTAAGCATGTCTTCTCGGGAGCCTTGTACTTCACGATCTACATATTCTTCTTTCTCTTCTTTTTGTTCTTCTACTTCTTCTACTACTTCTTCAACTACTTGTTCCGCATCCTGTTGGGTAGCGTCCATCTTGTTTCTCCAAGGTTACTCTTCTTTGTACCTTGCTAATTTATTAGCAGTCTCTCCGTCTGAAATAATCGCATCCAACCATTTTAAAACTGATAAGGGGGTAGCGAGGCTTGAAGATATTTTTCTATAATGTTTTAGTTCTTCTTCTGAAGAACCGGACCACTCCTGAAAGGCCATTTCCTGAAGACCATTAATACCTTCTCTATATTGGTTTAATGCTCTATCAAGCAATGATCTCCCTGTTGGAGTTCTAATAAACTCTTGGGTCTTCTGCCCAATTTGAGTTCTTTCAATAAGTTCGTCTACGTTAGGTAGACTCGGATCATAGTACTCTGACATTTATCCCTGTGCGTATGGCACTTTGTTATATTTATCTCTTGCCATTGTTCCTGCTTTAGAAACATTATCTTTGTCTACTGGTTCTGACTGCTGTGAAACAATTTGATTTATTAAAGCATCTCTTTGCAACATAAGTTCAGCCCTGCGAGTATCTGCATCCTGCTGTTTTATAATTGCTTCATTTTGTTTAATAGCAAGTGAGCCTGCATCTTTCTGCATTCCCATTTGTTCTTTTGCTATGTCAGTTTGTGCTTTTATTTGAGCAGACCTAAGTGAGGCCTGTTGTTTCAACTGTTCAATCTGTAATCTTCCTTGCATCTTGACCTGATCGTAATCAATAATAGATTGCAACTGCTGAATCTGTGCCTGCAACTGTTCTATTTCTGGATCGCCAGACTGCTCTGAAATAAACCGCTCACCATCTTTATAGCCAAGTTGACCAAATATTTCTTTAGCAACTTCTTCAGTATTAATTCTATTTTCCATACCCGGAATCTGAAATACATTTGAAATAGCGTATACTAAATTTTGAACACGGCCCACTGGATCAGTAGCATTCATTCCAACATTAACTTTAAGAATTACGTCATGTTTTAGTAATTCGTCAATAAGTTCATCTTTGCCTGCGTAGTTCTCTTCACCTGTCAATGACATAACAATTTCATCTGTTTCGTAAAACTGTTCAAGACGTAAAAGTTGTTTAAGAGTAGGCTCTACCCAAGTTTCAGAAAACGTTCTAAGAACAAACTCAGTAATAATATTAGTGTTGCCTTTAAGTAGGTTCATTCCACCAACTGTTTCGTTCATAGTGTTTGCACTTTGAACTGTAGATGTAGAAAAGTTTCCTTGCAACTCGTCAAAGTCAAAGTTAATTCTATCTTGTTCTGCGTATGCTGAACCAGTAACATCGCGTGTTTCGATAACACGAACATCTTGATCTGGATCATCCATCTCAACAGCGCCACCGGGAACAGACCTAAACAACGCATCAAGGTCAATATTCCTGTCTCTGCGAATATGGTAACGCTTGTTCATTGCCAACTTAATGTTGTCAAATCTCTGGTTCCATATATCGTTAGAAGCGGCCTGTAATTCCTCAGTAAGTTCTACAGTTCCTGATGGATATAAACGATGGGACTCAATGTTTAATTTACCCATTACATAAGGACGCTCACCATCGCGTAACCAAGGATATACTTCAAGAAGAAGTTTTGGTTTGGTTAACATGTAATCTGTACCGGCAGTAAAGTAACAGTAGTCTTCGCCGTCTTTCTTTACAATGTTTTTATGAATCCAAACAATCTTAAACTCTTCAATGTTTTCAAACTCATCTTCTAGTGGATCAGTTCTTGGCTCTTCTCTTGTAAGACGTATAGTGTCATCGTCTTCTTTTGCCGCTGAAAGCAACTGGCTAGTAGTAAGTTTGTTCCACTCTCCATCTTCCATTTTCTGCATAACATCTTGCACAAACATGGGAATTAAATGAATAATATATGGGCTAGTAGATATTGGATCATACCAGTCGGACGCAGGATCAATCCTAAAATTTTCTGGCTCTACAATTTCAATAATTGGTTTGTCTGAAAGAGTAACAGTTTCTTTTTCAGTTACACTCTTTCCGTCAATGTCTACAACATTATCTCCAAAAGCATCCACGCTGTAGTAGGTATCTTCTTTTTCCTGAAATTCCCAGTACTGGTGTGACACAACAGTTCCGTATATTGCTGCATCTTGTATAGCAGTTACCATTGTAGAAAACCAAGGAATGCTATTTGTAAGCCTATACTGCATCATAGACTTAGCAACTGTAGCCGCACCAATAGACACCGGATCATTTGGATTAGATGGGTATACATCCATTACGTCTTCATTAGAGAAAAACGCAGTAGCCATAGCCGCTTCAAGTTTACGTACAGTAGATCGAGTTTTTGGCCTAAACAATGTAGATCGTTTATCGTATGCTGAAGTTAAATATTTAGAACCGGGAGGATGTTGGCTATTAAAATTAGATATATTTTTTTCCCATTGATCCCTTAAATTAGAATCCATATACTCTGTAGAAGAGTCGTATGCTTCTCTAGCAATGTTTAGCCAATCCTTATCTTTCAGTTTTCCAGATACGGATGGTATGGCTTCTCCCTCTAAAGAAGGCTGTGGATTAATAAGCGACATTAACTGAAGTCTCCATTTAACTGGTTTCTATCGTCCATTTTAAGATCGCTATATTTATCTTGATTGAACATTCCTCTTTTCTGGTTATACCTTTCTAATATTTCTCCACCTGCTCTCATTACAGTTTTGTAATCATTGTCAATTTTGTTAGCGTGAAGAACAAAACCCCAATTTCCAGAAAGCAACATAGACTTTACTGTTACCACTCCATCCATAGAATGAACAGCCCAAAGCCAACCGGGATATTTTTTATCCAAAACCTCCGCAACATTTTTTGCTAATAGATGGTCACTTAGATCATAGATTTCAGACTTTTCAATATCCATTATTTTTTCCTTGGCTTGTAAAATGTTCTTTTGCCATCATTAAAAACATAAGTAGCAACTGGCCTAGTGTATATAGTTGGGTCTTTGCTCTCAACCAAAGCAATCCAAGATATTTTTTTTTCTCTTTTTATATTATCCATACTGTTGGCTTCCAAGTTGGGTCTTTATGTACAACTGTTGAACCGTATCCTTCTATAGTAAATATTCCTGTTTCTGGGTCATACGAGTATGTCTGGCCTACAACTGGTGCCATTCCATAACTAGACCAAGTTCCAGAAACCGCCGCCCA
>Ga0114932_10005324_pt1 | contig 11471 bp, 8 predicted proteins | sample 2SBtaG_2_FD_87286 | JGI IMG/M metagenome (GOLD analysis project Ga0114932, IMG submission 87286) | Deep subsurface microbial communities from Kolumbo volcano to uncover new lineages of life (NeLLi) - 2SBTROV12_ACTIVE470 metaG | ecosystem: Environmental > Aquatic > Marine > Volcanic ... | reverse complement strand
CAATTACTAATCTAGTGGCTCCAGTTAAGTTAGCAGCTGAGGTATACGTTGCTGCATCAGCTGTACCATTAATGTATACTTTGATTGCGTTGCTTATTCTTACAATTGCAACATGATTAAATGTATCAGATGACCAAGGACTATTGTCATCTGCTGTAACTCTAGCAGTTGTTCCTTCGTAGAATATTATCTCACTAGGACTAGATGCATCGTTACCTCTGATAGCCAATTTGACACTATTGTCAGAATGATCGTATGCTTCTAAGATTGTAGCATTGTTTGTACCAGGAGCTCTTAACCAAAACTCAATTGTAAAGTCTTCATTTTGAAAGTTGAAGTCATCATCTGCAAAGTTAATTGTTAGACCACTAGAACCACTGCTTGGAACTTCTATAGCTGCAGAACCAAATTTCTTTTGATCTGTACTCTTAGCAGCACTACCGTGTACAGTTGTAACATGGTTACCTTGATCAGATGCATCAATAAACTCTACATCACCATCAGTTGCATTTGGTATTTCAGCATTTAGTAATAGAACAGTGGTGTCAAAGTTATCATATGGAACATGGTAAGATGTAACATAGTCTTTGCTGTATACACCAACCCATGCTTTTTCATATGCCTTGGAATAGTCTTTTTCCCAATTTCTATCCCAAATTTTTGTATACTCACCAAGCCAAACCTTAGCATATGCTTTGACCCAATCTCTATTCCAGATCTTAGTATATGCAGCAGTGTATGCTTTGACATAACCTTTGTTGTATGCTTTTGTATAGACTTTATCATAATCTGTGACATAGTCTTTTTCCCAAGTCTTACCATATGCTTTTATGTAAGCCTTGACATAATTTTTCTCGTATGCTTTGACCCAGTTTTTCTAATACGTTCCAACCCATATCTTAGTATAAGCTGCATCGTATGCTTTTTCCCATATCTTAGTATAGTCTTCTGCATAGTCTTTAGACCAATTTTTAAGATATATTTGATCATAGTTTGCAACATAATCTTTGTTGTATGTTGCAACATAGTCTTTTAGATAGTCAGTGGTATATGTCTTACCATAGTCTTTTTCATAATCTGTAACATAATCTTTCTGCCAAATCTTAGTCCAGATTTTTGTATATGTCTTGCCGTAATCTTTTTCCCATTCCTTGGCCCAAGACTCATCATAGTTCTTAGTCCATATCTTGGTATAGTCGGCGCCATAATCTTTTTCGTAAGTAGCATTCCAAACTTTATCATAGTCTTTAGCATATGCTTTAACCCAGTCTTTGGAATAGTCTGCTGCATAATCTGTTAACCAGTTTTTAGTATATGTTGCATCAAAGCTACCTTCGTAGGATTTGACATATGCCTTTTCCCAATCTTTTGTATAATCAGCTGTATATGCTTTCTGCCAAACTTTATTGTATGCAGTTGTTTGAGAACCGGATGCAAATCCTCCATAGTAGACTGGACCTACATATGCTTTTCCGTAATCTTTAACCCAATCTTTGGAATATACTTTGTTGTATAGTTTGATATAATCTTTGTTGTATATGCCAAGCCATGCTTTGCCATAATCTTCAAGGTAGTCTTTTGTCCAAACTTTTGTATAGATTTTGGTATATGTCTTTTCCCAATCTTTAGAATAAATCTTGGTATATGGAACTTCGTATGCTTTTGTCCATATTTTAGAATAGACTTTATCATAATCTTTGTGATATGATGTCCGATATGCAGCAACGTAATCACCAACATATAACTTTTCATATCTTTTAGTATAAGTTTTTACATAGTTCTTGTTGTAATCTGTTACATAATCTTTTTGCCAGATCTTAGTATATATTCTAAAATAGTTACCAATGTAATCTTTTTCATATACACCAACAAATGCAGAACCAAGATATGAGTTATCAGCCAGACCTTCATATGTACCAACATAGTCAGATGTTCCAACATAGTATACAAGAGTTTGATAGTTTGTATCACCAGCATATGTGCCTGTGTATGTTAGTCCATCATAGTTTACGTTACCAAGATATGACAAGCCACCAGACCACACTCTTGTAAAGTCAGCTACTGTTGTATATGCTTTTGTATAGTTTTTATTGAAGTTCTCTTCAGCCATGTATGAAGCACGGCCAGTGTATGCCTTAGTGTAATCAGCAGCACCAACATAGTTTTTGTTATAATCTACTGTACCAACATATGTCTTTGTATAGAATTGTGTAGCCTGATAACCCTTGGTGTAGTTAACAAACCCTGTGAAACCAGCACCAGTAGAATCAAGATATGTTATTGCACCACCATAGTCTTTACTATAAACTACGAAACTGTCTGCTCCTACCCATGCACCAGCAGAATAATCTTTGTCGTAGTTTACATCAACAGTATACGCTTTTGTATAGGTTGCTGTACCACCATATGCTTTTAAGTAGTCTCTTTGCCACTCAGCTTGGTATATTGTGTTACCAACATATGTCTTAGTATATGTTTTGGTATATGTTGTTGAACCTTCATATGTTTTTGTATATGAAGCAAAGCCAACAAATCCACTATATGTTGGTGTGTATGCTAGCTCTCCAACCCATGTAGCTGTATATGCTGCACCATCATAGTTTCCATCGCCAACATAACCAACAACACGGCTGTATGCAATATCAGTACTATATGTACCACTGTAGTTAGCCAAGATGTTCATTGTAGACCAGATATTATCTGGTTGATTACCTGTGGCTGAATAGTCTTTTCTGTATCCTAATTGACCAACAAAGTTCTTTAATGATGTATATGCTTTTGAGTAAGTATCTGTATCGTCTGAATTATAGTTTACAAAGCCTTCATATGAAGCTGTGTATGCTCCAGCAAAGTTTGTTTGCCATGCAAGAGTTGATGTCCTACTATTAGTATAGACTCCCTCGAATCCATTATAGAATCCATGGAACGCATTCGTGTATACGATGTAAGGAGTCCTGGTACCAGTACCAGTATACGAAACCTCAAAGGTTCGATCCCCTCCAGCATATTCTTTTGCGTAAAGTCGATTAGAGTAAGACATACTTTATATATGCCTCAACTAAATGTCTGGTACCAGATATCTCCATTAGCGCCACCAGAAGGTGTCGATGTACTAACGTAGACAACATATTCGGAATCATTATTAGATGCAGCTTCAAACTTACGTCATGTCTTTGTAATGGCTGCTACACTTATAGCATTAACAAGTCCTCTACTAGTTACATTTGCCGTGACAGCAAAGGTCGTGTTTCCAAAGTTGCCTGTTGATATGCCTGTATCCGGCAGTGTAGATGTTTGCACATTGGCTGTGCTGTTAACAATCGTAACACCGTTAACTTTTAATGGCATTAGTCTTTCTCCAATTCTTCAACTCTCTTGTCAAGCTCTTTTACAGCTTCTATTAACAGAGGAATGAGCGACTGGTATTTAACAGCCTTATTTCCATTTCCATTTGTTGATACAAGAAATGGTAATTCAGCTTCTATCTCTTGAGCAATAACACCTAGATCAGTCTGACCATTCTTTTGATCATCTGTCTTCCATTTAAACATATAGCCATTAAGGTTTCTACATACCTCTACTGCATTTTCCATTTTTTGTAGATCAGTTTTCAAAGCAATGTCAGAAGAATAACTAGCTTCAACATCTCCTGATGCTAATACATTCTTAAAGTATCCATTTCCAAACTGCATTGTTGGTGTACCAATATCATGAGTGATATTTGCAGATGCATGAAGATTAGATGCAAGAGTCATGGCAGCAGCAGTTTGTACTGTACCACCTCTTATATTATCTTTTGCTACTAATGTATTTGCAGAAAAGATACCGTTGACATGACCGTTACCTGATGTTATAGTATGGTTAGTTGAATTTGGTAGAGCAACTGCTCCAGCAGTTATAACAATAGTTCCTTGATCATATACGAGCTGGTTAGTTCTCTCAACCCATTCTCTAAACGTATCAGTAGCTACTGCTATATTAGCTCCTAAGTAAGATGTTTTTGCCATACTATCCTCTAGCTAAATTCTGTATCATTCGTTTGATCTCACCAATATCAGACTTGAGTTCTTCTACATCATTATGTAGTTGTCTTGCTGCAAGCGCGTCTTTCCTACGACTCTTATAGAGTGAGTAGGCATTCCTATCTGTATTTATAAGAGCCATGGAGTTAGGATCCCGATCAAAAGAATCGTTATCTGTTTCATATCGTATTTGATCTGACATGTTAAATACTCAATGCCAGAGCTCTGAAGTCCCTTACCCTTGGTGCTAATCCAGCATTACCACTCTTCAATACAATCTTAATCTGAAAGTTTTTGAATGTATCAAATTTATTCTGACTACTATTGTAGTATGTTGCAATGAACTCGTTCTGAGGGTCTTTAAACGCTGTCTGAGGCGTGTCTACCTTCAGTATATCTGCTTGTGTGTTATCAAAGCTGATTGCATTTCCAACTGTAACAACTGTAGAGTTAACTGCAGTTACTGTTTCAATTTGATAATCTATTGATGCATCTGTGTTAACTATCTTTATCAAGTCTCCTGCAGATAGTGCACTAGATTGATCATCAGTTGTTGCAATCAATGCATTTGCATTATCAGCAAGACCTTTACCAACAAGCAATGTTGATGGAGGTGTATCGGGTATTCTATATTCATACTCAGCAAAGTCATCTATTGAACCTGGAGCTGATTGTTTATTGAACCCTTCAAGCTGTAACCTTGTCCAATGTCTGTCCTCAAAGTCATCAACTTCTAACTCATTAGATATTCTTGCATATATTTCAACATCAGCTGAACCAGGTTTGGTAGCTGTAACAAACACTCTCAAGTCTTCAGCATCTAATCCTTCATCCAAAGTAACAGATTTGGAAAGATACTTAGCGGTTGCATCACCAGTTAATGGTAAGTGCTCATTAGTATTACTGTTGTTAATTATATTTTCAACTCTTAGTATATTACTAATACCATCATCAAGCACAGGAGATAGATGGGACTTAGCTGAGTTAAACAAGAAAGTATGTTTCAATGACTTACCTGTTCCATCAACTATCTCATTTGATCTACTCTTAATTATAGCAACTTCAGTCAATCTATTTCTGTTGTTGATTGGAAACTGTGTATTAGCAGTTTGTCCAGTTGCAGTATTTGATTGATGAAATTGAGTTAATGCTGTATCTGCTGGTGTGATTTGATATATCATGTTATCAAATGCAGTCATGTTAATATTTTCAACTTCTGTGATTGTAGCATTTGCACCAGATTCACTACCAACAATACTATTTGTGTTAGCAAATTTGAATGTAGCATTAGCAGCAGTAGACTTGATTAGATGCATCTCTCTAAGCTGATTAGTACTTTCATAATAGAATATTTCACCAGTTGGTGTCAATTGAACATCAGCTTGAGATGACGTAAAGTCTGGAAATCCTCGTACAGTTAGTATGGTGTTGTTTGTTATTGCCGTCACCTCTCTAACTGAGTGAGATGTACCATTAGTCAGAGCAACAAACTGTCCTACTGCAAGGTCTGATGTGAATGTCGAACCTGTGCCAGTAACTGTTTCGCTGGTTGTTGAAAATGCAACATTACCAGTAATGTTTGCTGCATTATTGTATACAAATGCTCTCTCACCTTGTTCAAATGTACCATTGACACTTTCCAATGTAAAGAATTCATGATCAGCATTCTGATAATCAACACTACCATCAGATGCATTGAACTCAGCTCTATAGATTGTAAACTTAACATCTTCTTGTTGATATGGTCTCCATGCTCTGTTGTTTGTAGATAAGAACATAAGACCTTCAAAGTTATCTTGGTTTATTATAGTATTTGTAGTGATATCTGTATCACCAGTCTTTCTAACATAGATGTTGTAGTTTGGATTGTTTGCATCAGGTTTCAATACAAAGCAATACTCTAATCCACTTCTCAAGAATACTGGAGCGGGGAATGTAAATGTTGTTGCTGTTGTTCCATCAGTACTTACATTAACATCAGCTGACCTTAGATGTACTTCACCATTAGGCATAACGTGAGATGATGGAAAACCATTCTCAACTGTTCTTATCTGTAACAACACACCAAGTACTGGATCTTTACTTTCAAAGAAGATATCCATCTTAGTGATAAATTGACCTGTGGTTGTATTAACATTCTTAACTATAAATGTTTGTGCTAAAGGATCTCCATCACCGTCGCCATCTCCATCATCTTCTGGAGCTGCAGTAGGAGGAGGTGTTGTAATAATTGCAGGAGGAACTGCAGCTGCAGGAGGATTAGCAACAAATGTACCTGGACCAGGAATTGTATTTGTTTCTGTTCTTCTTGATCTAGTAGCTTGTGTTTCAACTGTTTCACCAGTTACAACTCTTGATCTTGTAACACCTAGTTGTCTTGTTGTCAATTGTATGCTAGACTTATCAATACCAAAGTTATATGCATTGAATACCCCACCAGCCTGTGATCCAGTATCAAAAGCAGCAGCAACTGTTGCTTGATCAGAAACGTTGACTTGTCTTTCACCAACTGGATATGTTTCTGCTGGAAGATGAAATACCGCAAACACCTCACCAGATTCATTTGATCTTATTGCATCACCTACAGCACCAGTTGTTCTAAAGTTAGACTCATTTATAGCATCACCAACATTTACTGTAGCTGGTTGACATTGAGTGCTGACTGCTTTAGAGTCAAAGTATATGTAGTGTCTTGTATTTGGTTTTAATCCAAATGCATGTAGATATAACAACTGTTCTCTAATGAATGGATTGAAAGATATATCTCTTACAAACTCACCAACAGTTTGTGTATTAACAATGTCTTGTGTTTGAAACTGGTTTTCACTTTGCTGTCGTCTGATAGTTCTAATGGTTTCAAAGTTGTTTACTGTTGTTGTAGTTGTATCATTTCTTGAAACACTACCACCAGGAGCAGGACTTCTTACTTGGTTAACTACAGAACTTTGTGTAGCTCCAAGAAAGTTAGTTGCTGATGTATCACCAATAACTTCACTACGAGGTTCTTGAATTGCTTCAAGGTCTCGTATACTATTCAACAACGATCGTGTACCTTGTGTTAAGTCTAACTCAACATGAAAGTCATTTGAAGGCGGATGTCTGATGTCGTGAAAGTTATCATAATTTGGAAATACGTTTACAATACCAGAATAATTCCAGAACAACTCAGCTAGGTTTCTTGTTCTTGTAGCAGACCTCTATCATATTCAGCTACAGCATCATATGTAAGAGTGATTAGATCACCAGTTTTTACTGTATTGGAATATGCATTTGGTGTGATATCAATCACATTATTCTTTTGTCTTGAAGTCAATACAGAGTTTACTTTATCGTAACCAGCTTTGAATTCTCTGTTTCCAATGTCAGCTACTGTTTGATCAACAAAGTTATCAACAAGTATTCCGTTTTTGAATCTCTCTAATGAAGCATTTGCAGATGATGGAATAGTAAGATCAATAGCTTGTTTCTCTAGTAAGTTAAGAGATGTGTAGTATTGTATCTTTCTAACTTCATTTTTGATCTGACCAATGTCTTTCATTGTGAAGTTACGTTGCTGTTTACTCAAGATTTGATATGCATAGTCTGGTCGACCTGAACGAGCAGCTTGTAGACTTGCTAGTGATGGAAATACTGGTACAGTAATCAATCCAACAGTCATAGCTGTTGCAGAGTCTTGAGGAGGTACAGGTCTTATATTTGATGCACCTTCAGTTGTACTGAACACTCCTTGAGTGTCCATCATAAGTTTATCGATCCTTGGTAGGTAATGTTCGTAGTCAACAGCCATTGACTTACCAGGAGCAGCTAGATATTGTTCACCACTAAATGAAACTGTTTTAGCTGGGTTTGTAGTTGCAGCTCCAGCAGTCAATGCATTAGTTGTATTGGCTGTGTTAGCAGCATATGGTCTAAAGTCTACAGCATCTCTAAGATCAATTGATTGACCATCCTGTGGAGATGTATAGATTGGAATACGTTCTGTTCTTATCTTATCAGCTGGTAATGTTGCTGTGTCATCATCAACAGGATAACTATCTACAGTAGCATAACCAAAACCACTACCACTTTCTACAAAGTGATTGAACACTGCAAGTATTCTTGCTGTACTGTTAATCGTAGGTGCACCAAGAGTATCGGTTCTTAGTTTCAGTTTAGATAGATCATAGAATCCATCTTTCTGGTTTGGTAACAACTCAAAGTGTTCAGTCTTATCATTACCTGCAGCTTCAATACTTGTAAAGTTATTATATTGAACATATACTTTTTGTAGATTAAGAACGTCTGGAGCTCCTAAGCACCAAGGTCCTACAGATGTATCTGCGTTGGTTGCACAGTTAATTTTTACATAAGTATTACCCGATAGAAGTTTATTCTTCTGAGCTGATTGTCTTTTTGTAATGTTATGAGTTATATGTAAAGCAAATGTAGACTCAAGAGTTGAACCTCTTGACATATTGATAGTAGCAGACTTCTGGTCTGTACTGATTGTAACATTTGAACCTGTGTTTCCGGATACATCATCCAAATGAATAACTTTATCTGCAACATATAATCGTCTATATGCAGCACCACTAACAGCAGTTGAGAAAGCTGCTCTTGTTGTTAAATGTGTAGAGTTTGTTATACCTGTGATAACTTCATCTTCTGATCCAGTAACTCTTATTGTATCACCAACTTGAAAGTCAGTAGTAAATGTAGTACTACTACCAGTAACAACATTAGAAGTAGTTGTAGTTACAGTTCCAGTTAATGTTGCTGTCTGAGCAGATGTATTGTTAGCTACAATAACAAAATCTTTTTCTTGATCAGTAGATAGAGTTGAACCACCAGTATAGTCAAAGACTTGGTTACCTGTTAATGTAATAACTATGGTACCATTAGTTGCAGCAGTACCAGTTGATATTGTTCTATATGTGTATGACGACTCAGCTAATGTCTTATGATTGAAAGTTTTGATACCTTTCACACCAGTAGGTACTACAAATTTTCTTAGGTTTGTATCATTGAGTACAGCTCTACCGTTGTTTAATACCACATCAGCAAAACCTACACCAGCATCTGCACCGGTAAAATAAGAAGCAGCTCTTACGTCTGCAAAGTTTTTACCTTGGTTCATTACAATATCAAATAGATATAACCTATACTTTCCGTCTTCTTTACCACCAACACCATCGTGATAAACAACAGATCTTACTCTTGCATTACCAATGATGGTACCAGAATATGTTGGAGCTGATGCTGAAACAGCTGTTGCAGTGTTTGTAGATGGAACTGTCTCTGCAGAACCTGCTGGACACGTTGATATTCTATTACCAGCTGTATCAAGTAATTTGATTGCAGCACCAGTATTGAAGTCAAAGCTACCTAAGTATTCATCAACAATGATATAGTTACCATAGTTTTGACTTATTGTAGCATTTTCAACATTAGCAGTTGTTGTGCCTTTTCTTATTTGTGTTCTTGAAGCACCAATAGTTTCGTTTCTAAATCCTTTGACAAATGCTTTACCAGCACCAATAACAATAGTATCAAATGTTGTATTACCTGTATCATCTTCTGTGTGGAAAGAGAATGGTTTGACAACATAGTCACCACTTTCTTCAAATGTACGTTTAGCTAATTCCTCACCTAGCTCTGAAAATTGTGTTTCTTCTTTGAGTGTGATTGGTTCACCATTTTCAAATTTAATAAGAGCTAAGAAGTTATTAGAACTTACACCTTCAGCTTTAGTTTTACTAATAAGCGTTGGTGTTAATTTAAGTCTATCTGCACCAGGAGCATTCTCGTTATTAAACCAGAAGAGTTGTCTAATAGTGATGTGTTTGATGAACTGTTTACAATAGTTTCAGCAGTAATGAATCCAACTGACATATTGTTTGGATTTGAATTGTATCTTAGTACATTGACACCTTGTTGGTCTACCTCAACAAAATGACCTTTTTGATATATCGTACCATCAGAGACATTAACACGTTTTGTTTGTCCAACTGGATCAAACTCTGTGTTACCAGATACTGTAAATCCCAATCCAGCAATCTCAAACGAAGCTGTTGAGTTAATTGTACAAGTAACATTAGCACCAGTACCGCCAGCTGTGCTGAATGTAATGACAGGTACATCATTGATTTTGAAATCTTGTCCTGCTTTAATTAATGATACTGCTGTAATGCCACCAGTGCTGTTTGTTGTTACATTAGCACTAGCGTTAATACCACGAGTAGCTGTAAAGATAAGAGTGTCACCATTAGTAAAAGCCGATCCACCGTCATTGATAGTAAATGTATTTGATATCTGTCCATTAGCTGGATAGAACTTTAATGTTTCACCAGCAACAAACCTAAGTTTATCTGTACCACTAGAGTTACCACTATTGACATATTTACCGTACAATGTATTCAAATCAGGGTTTGTTATTTCAAAACCAGCTGATGAATCAATAGTTTGCATAATTAAGTTAGATGATTCGTGTTGTAAGAAACCATTAGCAAATTCAGAAACAGTATACAATGCTGCGCCGGTGTCTCTATCAAGTAGTTTTACATATTCTGTGTTTTTTATGTTAAAGGAACAACCCTCAACAATTGATCCTTCTTTAACAACAACATCACCAAACTTTTCAATTTGGTTCTGTAGTATACTTTGAAGTTGTGTTAACTCTCTTGCCTGAATAGGAACAGAAGGTTTGAACAATACTCTGTGATGTTGTGAATCAACATCGTAGTCGTCAAAGTACGGACTTACGTTTAAGTTAGTATCAAGGGTTTTAGACATCTCGTTCCTCTAAAATTTTAACACGAGTTTGACTGTTTCGGTTAAAGTGTTTGATCTCGACACAGCTTCTATATTCTTGAGAAATAATACCTCTCCAGATCCTCTCACAAGATCACCAGGTATTGTAGACTTGAATCTAGCTGTTTGTGATGAAGTACCTCCAGTAACTATATAGCTGTTGGCTGCTTCAAAGTCTCCGCGGACTGTTGTCAAAGAAGTGTGTGTAGTGTTACTTTGATATACAACTCCATTTGCTCCACTGGTAGCTTGTGATACAGCTTCATCTTCAGTGAATACAGAACCAGATACTAAGTTATGTTCAAATTTAGTTGTTTGTTGAAAGTAGTGATAGTTGGCTCTACCAGAGTCTGAATCATTTACTCTTACAGCAGTTACGTTTGCAGTTGCTCCTGTTATACTTCCTGTGACATTAGATGACAATAAGAAAATACCTGATGCATTAGTTAAGTTAACTGTTGTAGTGTTAGATGCAACTAATGTACCAGTAGCTCCAGTGCCAGAATCAGTTACTGTTTCATCAACTTGGAAGTTAGCTGTTGGAGCATCAATTGTTATTCTTGTATTTGCATAGAACGGATCTTTAATTAGACCTATTGTTCTAAAGTCATTATCTGTTTGAATATTAGTTGATTCATTGTTAGCAAAGTTTGTAGATAT